>Ga0137415_10002419_pt1 | contig 18577 bp, 12 predicted proteins | sample CZODoug3_1_1_16f_FD_183082 | JGI IMG/M metagenome (GOLD analysis project Ga0137415, IMG submission 183082) | Vadose zone soil fungal communities from Angelo Coast Range Reserve, California, USA - CZODoug3_1_1_16fungal (Hybrid Assembly) | ecosystem: Environmental > Terrestrial > Soil > Vadose...
TGGCTCGGCGACGTGGCGAGCACCAAGGCGGAGGCCAAGTACGCGCGCAAGCACCTGCGCCGCTGGATGCGCAGGCGCAAGACCAGGCTGCCGCTGAACATGCTGCCCGGGCGCGGCTTCTACCAGTACGAACCGCTGGGCACCGTGTTGGTGATCGGCCCGTGGAACTACCCGGTCTTCCTCACTCTGGGCCCGGTGATCGGGGCGATCAGCGCCGGTGACTGTGTCGTGGTGAAGCCGTCCGAGCACGCCCCGGCCACCTCCGCGCTGCTGGCCCGGCTGCTGCCGAAGTACCTGGACCCGGGCGCCGTCGCGGTCATCGAGGGCGAGGCGGCCACCACGCAGCTGCTTCTCGACCAGGGCTTCGACCACGCGTTCTTCACCGGCGGGCCGGAGATAGGCAAGCGGGTCATGGAAGGTGCGGCGAAGCACCTCACGCCGGTCACACTCGAGCTCGGCGGCAAGAGCCCGGTGATCGTCACCAAGGACGCCGACCTGGAGGTGGCCGCCCGGCGGATCGCCTGGACGAAGCTGCTCAACTCCGGGCAGACCTGCATCGCGCCGGACTACGTGCTCGTCGAGGAGCCGGTCCGGGACGAGCTGCTCGACCTGATCGCGGCCGACGTGCGCAAGTTCCGGGACGGCGGGCACGGCGGGCTGCCGGTGGTCAACAAGCGCCAGTTCGAGCGGCTGGCCGGGCTGCTGGACAACCCCGGCGGGCGCGTCGTGCTCGGCGGCGGGGTGGACCCGGCGACGCTGTCCATCGAGCCGACCGTGCTGCTCGACCCAGAGCCGAACTCGGCGGTGATGTCCGACGAGATCTTCGGGCCGATCCTGCCGGTGCTCACGGTGCACTCGCTCACCGAGGCGATCACGTTCGTCAACGCCCGGCCCAAGCCGCTGGCCGCCTACCTGTTCACCTCGTCCCGGGAGTCCCGCGAGCGCATGATCGCCGAGGTCAGCTCCGGCGGCACGGTGATCAACCACCTGGCCATGCACTGCCTGGTGCCGCAACTGCCCTTCGGCGGTGTCGGCAACAGCGGCATGGGCGCCTACCACGGCGAATGGGGCTTCCAGACGTTCAGCCACCGCAAGGGCGTGATGGTCAAGCCGGCCCGGCCCGACCCTCGGCTGATGTACCCGCCCTACTCCGAGCGCTCGAAGAAGATCCTTCGCAAACTGCTCGGCTGAGCAGAACGGCTGAGCTACTCAGTGGCCAGCTGGCCGGCACGGGGACGAGGTGTCCGTGCCGGCCGGCAGCAGATCGAGCGCCGCCTTGCTGTACTCCGCCGGCACGACCCGACATACCTGATCGTGCCATTGGGTAGCCGAGCCCGCTATTCGTTGAGGCATCAGGTCCAGCACGCCGCCGAGCGTGAAACCTCCAACTTCCGAGGTCAACTCGCCGAAACTCGCCGGCACTATCGAGCCTTCTTCAGCCCTCCTCTCCACGTCGTAGAAGAGGACCCGCTCGTCGGTCGGGTGCAGCTCACGTGTGGCGATCAGACGGCCGTCAGAGTCGTAACCCCGTAAGTTGTCCACCCCCTGCAGTTGGAGACCTCCGGCAATCTGCGCCCCCGTTGTCAGATCCCAGATCTCGACAGCGCCGGCACCCACACCGGTCCTCGCCGCGAGTCGGTCTCCGCTCGCGGCCACGGCGGAACCATTCGCCGGCGAGATCGGCAGGTCGTAGATCAGCCGTCCGGCGGGCACGTCCCAGAGTTGGAGGCGACCGTTCGGCGCCGCGGCAAGCACCTGCTCCGGGTGACCGACGCGCGGCCAGAGCCCGACGTCGCCGCTTCGGTACCACTGCTCATCGCTGGCACCGTGCACCAGCCGCAGCGGCTTCCCGATCGGCTGGCCGGTTGCCGCATCCCAGGCGAGGAGCGTGCCATCAACCAGTCCGAAAACGGTTCGCGACGGCCCTTCGACCGGACCACTGACCGTGACGTCGATACCGTTCTTACCCGGACCGGTACCACCGGGCGGCATCGCTATGTGAACCACCGACGTGAGCGACGGCAAAGAGATCCGGCTAATTTCCCAACTCTGCTGACCACGATCGGCGATCCATAGGTCGTCGTCGAAGGTCCACTGTGCATCGGGCGAGAACAGCCCCGCCCGAGAAGCCAGTTGTCGACCTGTCGCGGGATCGTAGGTGGCGAGGTCCGACTTGTTGATGGTGACCAGCACCGTCCCATTCTTGGCGAGCATCCTGATGGCACTCTCCCGGTCGATACTCGCGGGCACCTCCAGCACGGTGTGGACGCGGAGCAGGCTCGGGCCACAGGCCACCATGGCGACCGCTCCGCCGTTTCCGTCCGGAAAGACCGAGATCACCGGCGAACGACCAGAATTCGGCCAGTTCACGTAGTCCATTGGCGGCGTGGTGAACTGGAAGGAGCGCCCAGTGGACAACTCGGTCGCGCGCCATGCGTTCTGCTGCGCACCCGGCAGCAGGAAATCGGTCTCGAGGACATACCTGCCGTCGGCCGTCGTCCAATGATGGTCGCAGGTTACGCCAGGCATCAGTTCGATCTGGCGCACCCCGGCCCCGGTGACAGCATCAGATACCGTGACGACTCCGTCAGACCCGGCACCGGTGGCGGTGCTTCTGGGCGCACAGGTCAGCGTATAGGCGCCATTGGCTCCAATCTCTGCCCCGTCGGGCAGAGCCCGCACATCTACGTTCCGTGAAATAGACCGCAGCACTACCCGATGGTTCGGCTGATTCGCGGCCCCCATCCTGACCAGGACCAGATCAGGATCTGGGGTCGATGTTATCGAGGACGCCTCGCGATCCACTTCGACCACATCATTTCGTATCGCGTGAGTGTCCGGGCTGTACCGACTCAGCACCAACTGCCCGCTCGGTTGCCGAACGGCCCACGATAGTCGGAAGTCCGTGCCAAATCCGATGAACGTGAGTGGCGGGCCGTTGGGCGCGACAAGCTGTTGCGGCGTCGAATGATCGGTTAGATTCCAGACAAATATGGCACCGTTGGAGGTGAAGTATGCATAGGTGCGTCCGTCAGGGCTGAGCGAGGCATTCGTCGCGGTAGGATCGGTCAATTCAATGACCTCTGGCCTGCTTCCCAGAGCATTGGTCACGATTGTGGGGCGCTTCCCGCGAGTCAGCAGTTCGACGGCGCCGAAGGATGTTGAACCGCCCGCCAGTGAGCCGGTGATTTTCGGATCTCCGGCTGTGCCGGTGACGACGGCATCAGTCGCGGAGAACGCGAGGTACTGCCCGCCGAGCGCGGACCGTGCCGCGTTGTTGCGCAGGTCACTCCGCCATGCGGCTAGCGCAAGTTGCGCCGCAAGTACCGGGTTCGACTGGGCATGCGCGGCCGACTCCTGCCCCAATGTTTCGGCGTTTGCGGTGGCTTGGCGGGCGGAGAGTTGGCCGCCGCCCCGGACGGCGATGACGGTGACGGTGCCGGCGATCAGGGCCAGTACCGCCAGGGCGGCGATCACCACCCGCCGGCGGCGGACGTCGCGGTGCCGGCGGGCCTGGCTGGCCGCCAGGTACTCCCGTTCCGCCTCGGTCAGCTCGGCCGCCCGACCGACGGTCCACGCCTCCCCGGCGGCCAGCGCGGTCCCTCGACGCAGCGCGCCGTCGTCCCGGCCGCCGGAGTCCCAGCGCGCCACGTCGGCGTCAAGCTCGGCCCGCCAGGCCAGGAAGTCCCGGTCGGCGGCCAGCCAGTCGCGCAGCCGGGGCCAGTGCTCGATCAGCGACTGGTGGGCCAGCTCCACCGTGCCGGCCGCCCCGGAGCCACCGGCCACCACCACCAACCGGCCCGAGGCCAGCGGCGGCACCAGTTCGCGCAGTTGCTCCGGCAGCTCGGTGTAGCGGACCGTCCGGCGCACGAACCGGCCGTCCCGCCCCGGCACCGCCAACCGGGTCAGCAGCAGCCGCAGCCGCGCCAGCTGCTCGGGGGCTGGGAACCCCGCGCCCACCGCCTGCTCGGCGTGCGCGGCCAGCGCGCCGGCCACCCCACCGGCCGCCTCGTACCCCCGCGTCGTCAGCGAACCGCCCTCGCGGCGCGCCCACAGCTGCGCAAGCAGCGACTCCACCAGCGGCAACTGCCCCGGCTCGGTGCCCGCGTCTTCCAGGATCCGCTCGACCAGCCCGTCGTCGAACGCCAACCCGGGGGCCCGCTCGGCCGGCCGCACGATCGCCTCCCGCAGCCGCGCCCGGTCCAGCGGACCGACCAGCACGGTGCCCGAGCCCAACGCCTCCGCCACGGCGGGCGTCAGCACCTCGTCCAGTGCCAGCCCGCGCACGGTCAGCACCACCCGCAATGCGGCGTCCGCACCGCCGGCCGCGGTCAGCCCGGCCAGCACCTCCAGCAGCTCCCGGGCCGTATCCGGGTCGGCCTCGGCCAGCTCCTCGAACTGGTCCACTACGAGCACCACCCGCGCACCGGCGGCACCGGCCAGCGCCGCGGTCAGCTCGGCCAACGCCCCCGCGCGGGTGCCCGGGGCGGCCAGCTCGGCGGCGATCCGCTCGGCGTCGCGCGACCGGCGGGCCTGCGCCGAACCCGGGTCGGCCAGCTCCAGCACGGCGGCGGCCACGTCGAGCAGGATCGGCGCATCCGGGCGCTGGCGAACCTGGGCTAGCCGAGCGCCGCAAGCTCGCAGCTCCGGCAACAACCCGGCCCGGACCAGCGACGACTTGCCTGCCCCCGACGGGCCGGCCACCGCCACCAGCGGGCACCGGTGCACCGCCTCGCGCAGCCGCGCCACCTCCGGGTCGCGGCCGAAGAAGTACTCGGCGTGCTCCTCGCTGAACGGCTCCAGGCCCCGGTAGGGCGAGGGCAGCAGTTCCGGGTCCAGCCCCAGCACATCGGCGACCGGGATCAGGTACGCCGTGGTCACCGAGGGGTCGCGGTCCGAGGCGACGGTCATGCCGACCACCGCGCCGGTCTCGTCGTCCCACACCGGGCAGCCGCTGAAGCCGCCCTCGACCGGCTGCTCGCCCACCGTGGTCTGCAGCTGGAACCAGCCGGTGCCCTGCGCAGCGCGGATCACGCCGGTGGTCCACACGCCGTCGACGCGGCCCTCCGGGAAGCCGAACGCCCGGAACCGGTGGTCCCACAGCCCGTCCACCCGGCGTACCGGCGGCATCACCGCACCCGGCGGGGCCGGTGTGGCGAGTCGCAGCAGGGCCACGTCACCGGTGCCGTCCTCGGCGATCGGCACCCAGCGATGTACCGCCGCCGAGCGGGCCACCGGGCCGCCGGGCAGCACCGGGAAGTCGACCGAGAGCGGTGCCGCCGGCGCCTGGGCCGCGTAGGGGTCCGAGCGCAGCGCGTCCGCCACCACGTGCGCGCAGGTCGCCACCAGGTCGGGTCCCACCAGGAAGCCCGAGCCGACCACCTCGCCGGCCGCGTCCCGCACCCGGACACACGCCGTCGCGGCCAGCCCGGCCACGCCGCGCTCGGCCACCACCCGGTCGACAGTGTCCACCCGGCCCCCTCACCGAGTGCGCTGGCCACGAACCTGCCACCGCACCAACCCCGCCGACCTACGCCGGTCCCCCGAGACCTACCGGCCGGATCGTGCCAGCTCCGGGATATATCAGCGAGTCCGAAACCGAACCGAGACGATCAGTCGGCGGCGCCGGACCAGCGGCGGTAGACCTCGGCGGCGGCCCGGGAGAACCCGTCCGGCAGCCCCAGCTCGAGCATGGTGTCGGCCGCCTCGTCCATCTCGCCGGCCCACCGCCACGCCTTCGTGCTGGCCCGCGCGGACAACGTGGCCAGCCGCGCGGGCAGGTCGACGCCGTTGCGGGTCAGCTCGCCGTGCAGGGCCTCGGAAACGCCGGCCTTCTCGGCGGCCTCGGCGATCTCCAACCAGATCGCCGGCAGCGCCTTGCTCTGCAGCGCGAAGCAGGCCTTCAGGGCACTCGCCGCCCCCAGCTCGGCGCCGAGCACGCGCGTATCGAACGGCGACTCGGCGAACAGCTCGGCGACCTCGCCGGCCGGCTCGCCGGACAGCCACAGCACGGTGTGCCCGGGCTCCCAGGCGGGCGGGCCGATCACCGCGCCGTCCACCACCCGGTCCGCGCCGAGCAGCTCGCCGATCCGGCGCACGGTGCCCGGGGCCACCGCGTTGGCGTCCAGGTACAGCGGCCAGCTGGCCCGGTCCTGGCCGGCCAGCCCGGCGGCGACCTGCTCGGCGACCTCCAGTGCGGCGTGCGGCGGGCAGATCGAGATGACCAGGTCGGCGCGCTGGGCCAGCGCGGCGACGTCGGGCACGGCGATCAGGTCGGCCAGCTCGGCGCGCTTGGCGGTGTTGTGCGAGCGGCCGCCGTCGGCCCAGATCACCACGCCGGCCCTGGCCTTCAGCGCCGACCCGAGTGCCGCGCCCATCGCCCCCGGGTGCAGCACGCCCACCACCGGCCGGCGGCCCAACCTGCCCTCGGCCCGTTCCGCGTTCGCGCTCATCACCGCATCATTGCGCAGGCTCCGACACGCCGCCGAATCCCGCGCCGAGCGGTACCGAGCGATCTTTTCACCCATTCAGCCCAATGCACGATCGGGTGAAGAAAGGGGAGGATGCGGCGATCGGCCGCAACGTGGCGGGCACCACCTGCCGCACCACCGAGCGACCGCGACTGCCTCGGAGGTGCAACGTGACCACAACACCGGCAACCGATTCCCGAGGACCCCGGCGGCGGGCCGTGCTGGCCAGTGCCGTCGGCACCACGATCGAGTGGTACGACTTCTTCCTCTACGGCACGGCCGCCGCGCTGGTCTTCCCGAAGCTGTTCTTCCCGGGCCAGTCGCAGTTCGTCGGCGTGCTCGCCGCGTTCACCACGCTGTTCGTCGGCTTCCTGGCCCGGCCGATCGGCGCGGCGATCTTCGGCCACTACGGCGACCGGATCGGCCGCAAGACCACGCTGATCGCCACCCTGCTGCTGATGGGGATCAGCACCTTCATCATCGGCCTGGTGCCCAGCTACCACTCGATCGGCGTGCTGGCGCCCGTCCTGCTGGTGCTGATGCGGATCGGCCAGGGCCTCGGCGTCGGCGGCGAGTGGGGCGGCTCGGTGCTGCTGGCCATGGAGTGGGGACACGGCAACCGGCGCGGGCTGTTCGCCAGCTGGCCGCAGTTCGGCGTGCCGATGGGGCTGCTGCTGTCCACCGGCATTGTCGGCGTGATGAGCGCCTGGACCGGTGCGGACTTCCTGGTCTGGGGCTGGCGGGTGCCGTTCCTGCTGTCCGCCGTGCTGATCGGCGTCGGCCTGTACGTGCGATTGCGGGTGACGGAGAGCCCGGAGTTCGAGCGCGCCAAGGCCACCCAGACGGTGGTCAAGCAGCCGGTCCTGCAGGTCATCAAAGAGCAGTGGCGCGACATTCTGATCGCGGCGTTCGTCCGGCTGTCCGAGCAGGCGCCGTTCTACCTGTTCGTCACGTTCGTGCTGACCTACACGACACAGCAGCTCAAGTTGCCGCGCGGCGAGATCCTGAACTACACGATGATCGGGGCGGCGGTCGGGCTGGTCAGCATTCCGGTGTTCGGCTACCTGTCCGACCTGATCGGCCGGCGGCTGATGTACGGCATCGGCATCGTGGGCACCGCCGCGTTCGCGTTCCCGTACTTCGCCCTGCTGGACACGAAAGCCGGCGGCCTGGTGCTGATCGCGATCGTGCTCTCGCTGGTGTTCCACGACATGCAGTACGGCCCGCAGGCCGCGCTGATCGCCGAGGTGTTCGGCACCAACGTGCGCTACAGCGGCGCTGGGCTCGGCTACCAGCTGGCCTCGGTGATCGCCGGTGGGCCGGCCCCGCTGGTCGCGGCCTGGATCCTCAACGAGACCGGGTCCAGCATCGGGATCTCCTGGTACATCGTGGCCTGCTGCGCGGTCGCCATGCTCGCCCTGCTGCTGATGCCCAGCCATGCGAAGGTGGCAGCGCGGCTGGCGGCTCCGGGCGACCGGGCCGGCATCAGCTGACGGGGCGGCTACCAGAGGAGCACACGTGACAGAGGCGTCGGGGTCAGTGGCGGCGACAGAACGCGCGCGGGGGCGGGTCGCGCTGGTCACCGGCGGCAGCCGGGGCATCGGCCGGGCGATCGCGCTGCGCCTCTCGGCGGAGGGCGCGGACGTGGCGGTCAACTACCGCCGCGACGTCGAGGCCGCCGAGCAGGTGGTGGCCGAGATCCGCGCGGCCGGGCGCAAGGCGTCCGCGTTCGCCGCCTCGGTGGACGACGCCGAGCAGGACGCCGCGATGGCCGAGGCGGTGCTCGCCGAGTTCGGCGGGGTGGACATCCTGGTACACAGCGCCGGCATCGCCAGCCGGGGACAGCGGGTCACCGACACCGACCCCGGCGAGCCGCAGCGGCTGATGGCCACCCACACGTTCGCCGCGCACCACCTGTGCCGGCTGCTGGTGCCACAGATGCGCGAGCGTGCGCGGGGTGACGTGGTGCTGCTGTCCAGCGTGGCCGGCGCGAACCCGATGGCCAACGGGGCGCCCTACTCGATGGCCAAGGCCGCCCTGGAGGCGTTCGCCGGCTCGCTGGCGCAGGAGGAGCTGGCGCACGGGATCCACGTGAACGTGGTGGCCCCCGGCCTGGTCGCCACCGACATGGGCGACCGGCTGGCGAACGCGCTCACCGGGGTCGGCGCGGCCAGTGAGCTGGACGCCAAGGCGCCGTTCGGCCACGTCTGCCGGCCCGAGGACGTCGCCGACGTGGTGGCCTTCCTGGTCTCCACCCCGTACGTGAACCGGCAGCGGATCACCGTCGACGGCGGCGCCTCACCCCTGCGCTGATGCCCGCTCACGCCGGTAATCCGCTCACGCCGGTGACCTGCTCGAGCACGCAACCCCGCCAGAGCGGCCCGCGGAATCCAGCGACTCAGGCCGCGGAATCCAGCGACTCGCCGGAGAGTTGTTCGGCGAAGGCTCGGGCCGCCTGACTGTCAGCACCCGGGTCAGACCTTGCCGACCAGCTCGCAGAGGAAGTCGACCTGATCCGACGGCGTGAATGTGGCGCCGTACGGCGGCATCAGGGCGAGCGTGGCGATCTCCACGCCGGCGTCCAGGTACCCGCGCACCCGCTTCGCGCAGTCGCCGGGCGAGCCGATCAGGAACAGGTCGTGCACCACCTCGTCGGGGATCACCTCGACCGCCTTGGCCCGGTCACCGCCGTCCCAGGCCGCCTGCATCTCGACGAGCTGCTCGCCCCGGCCCAGCCAGCGCTGGAACTCCGCGTACACCGGCACCGTCAGGTAGGCGGCGATCATCCGCCGCGCGGCCAGCTCCGCCGCGTCCCCCTCGCCGGGCACCACGAACACCCTGGCCTGCACGGACAGCGGGTCCGGCAGGGTGCGGTGCACCCCGTCGGTGGCGGCGCGGACGGTCGCCACGTCACCGGCCGCCAGGAAGTTCAGCGCCACCGCGTCCGCCTCGGCGGCGGCCAGGCGCTGCATCCTCGGCCCGAGCGCGGCCACCACCAGCGCCGGCGGCACCGCCGGCGGGCGGGCGAGCCGGAAGTCCTTGATGCCGAGCGCGGCGGCCGATTCACCCGCCGCCGAGGCGCGCTGGCCGGCCAGCGCCACCCGCAGCACCCGCAGCGTGTGCGCCACCCGCGAGTAGGGCTTGCTGAACGGGATGCCGTTCCAGTCGCTGACGATCCGGTCGGAGCCGGCGCCGATGCCGAACCGGGCCCGCCCCGGCGCCGCCTCGGCCAGCGCGGCGGCGGTGCTGGCCATGATCGACGGGCCCCGGGTGAACGCCGAGACCACCAGTGCGGACAGGATCAGCTCCGGGCACCACGCCGAGGCCAGCACCAGCGGCGTCAGCGCGTCCAGGCCGGCGGCCTCCCCGGTGGACACCTCGCCGAAACCCGCGTCCGCCAGCCGCACGACCGCCTCGCGGTGCTGGTGCAGCGGCAGCCCGTGGAACGGCAGCATGACCCCGACCTGACTCATCCGGTATTCCCCTCTCGCCGCGGACTCCCCCACCGCACTCTATTGCGGAAGCCCCGCCCCAGCCCGGTCACCGGCTCAGCTCAAGCACCGCTCAGCTCGAACACCGCTCAGCGGGTCCCTGAGCAGCCGGCCCGCCGCTCGGTCACCGAGCGTTCCGACGCCGGTTGGTTACGATCACCGAGGCAGGGCAGCCGACCAACCGGGAGCGTCGTGACCGATTCGGACCAGCGGAGCACCGCCATCGGCACCGCCGTCGGCACCGCCATCGGCACCGACCCCGCGCTCGGCACCGACTCCGAAACCCTGCTCGACACCGCACTGGCCACGGTGCTCACCGAGCTGTGGAGCCAACCGGTCACCGTCACCGACCTGCACCAGCTCGCCGGCGGCGCCAGCCGGGAGATCTGGTCGCTGCGGGCCGAGTCGGCGCGGGTGCAGCGCCGGCTGGTGCTGACCAGGGACCCACGCGGCGCATCGCGCAACCGGAGCATGACCCGGGAGGCGGCGCTGCTCGACGCGGCGGCCCGCGCCGGGGTCCCGGTGCCGACGCTGCGTGGGCAGGGCGACGGGTCGGACGGGGTGGGCAGCCAGTACCTGCTGATGGACCACGTCGAGGGCGAGACCATCCCGCGCCGGCTGCTGCGCGACCCCGGATTCGCGGCGGCCCGCGCCGGGCTGGCCGCCGAGCTGGGCCGGGTGCTCGCCCGGATCCACGCCATCCCGCTCGACGAGCTGCCCGCGTTGGACGGCGGCGACCCGCTGGAGCAGCTGCGCGCCAGCCACGACGCGTTCGACGAGCCGAGGCCCGCGCTCGAGATGGTGCTGCGCTGGCTGGCCGAGCACCGCCCGCCGCCGCGCCGGCCCGGGCTGGTGCACGGCGACTTCCGCAACGGCAACCTGATGGTCGGCCCGGAGGGGCTGCGCGCGGTGCTGGACTGGGAGCTGGCCCACCTCGGCGACCCGGTGCAGGACCTGGGCTGGCTGTGCGTCAAGGCCTGGCGGTTCGGCGCGCCGGCCCCGGTCGGCGGGTTCGGCGGCCGGGACGAGCTGCTGGACGGCTACGCCGAGGTCGCCGGCTGGCGGCCCAGCGAGGACGAGCTGCGCTGGTGGGAGGTATACGGCACGGCGCACTGGGCGGTGATCTGCCGCCAGCAGGCGCAGCGGCACCTCGGCGGCACCGAGCGGTCGGTCGAGATGGCCGTGCTCGGGCGGCGGGTGTGCGAGTCCGAACACGACGCGCTGCTCGCGCTGGGTCTGACCGAGCCGATGTCGGTGCCCGACCCGCTGGCCGAGCCGCCAGCCGGCTCGGCCGCGCAAGCCGAGACCGGCCCGGTTCCGGCGAGTCTGCACGACCGGCCGAGCGTGGACGAGCTGCTGGCGGCCGCCGCCGGCTTCCTGTCCGAGGACGTGGTTGGGGGCGCCGACGAGGTGGACCCCCGGGTGCGGTTCCACGCCAGGGTGGCGGCGAACGCGCTGGCCATCGCCCGCCGCGAGCTGCGGGTCGGCCCGGCGCAGGCGGCCGCGCACGCCGCCCGGCTGGCCGCGCTGGGCTGTGCCGACGACCGCGCGCTGGTCGCCGCGATCCGGTCCGGTGCGCTGGACGAGCGCTGGGACGACGTGCTGGCCGCGGTCCGCGAGCTGACCGTCGCCAAACTCACGGTCGCGAACCCGCGCTACCTGACCCACCCGGCCGGCTGACCCCGTGCCTCGCGTTACCGAGCTGCACACCAGGCAGCCGAAACAGCCGTTGATCATGCCTGCTGTGCAGTTCGGTAACAACAGGCCGGGTGCCGCCCTGACGTAATCCGCGACTCGCCCTGCCAAAAACCCCGACTCGCCGGGTTAGCATTCGATCACCAGCAGCACGGTCACCTGGAGGTGCGATGAGCAGCACGGATGGTCGTGGTGGCACGGGGACGGTGGACTGCGACCGGCCGGTGTTCGGGTCGGCGGCGCGGGTGTTCACCGAGTGTGCGGTGGCCCCGCTGCGGATCGCCACCGCCGCGGTGACCGGCTGGACGGACTACTTCTCGGCGTACCTGTCCCCCGCCGGGTCCCACCCGCTCGGGCCGGATACCGCGCTGCGGGTCGCCGACGACGTGCTCGCCTGGTGGCAGCTCCGGACGACACGGCAGCGACCTCAGTGGGCGCACCCGGCGCCGGTGGTCCGGCAGTGGCCGCTGGCCCGGCTGCGCGACTACTCGACCGGCGAGACCCCCGAAAACCCCGAGAACCCCGAGAACCCCGGCCAGGTGCCGACGCTCGTGTTGCCGCCGCAGGCGGGGCACGACTCGTGCATCGTGGACTTCGCCCCTGGCCAGAGCCAGCTACTCACCCTGCGCGAGGCCGGCCTGCACCGGCTGTACTGCCTGGACTGGGCGGGCGCCACCGAGCAGACCGCCGACTGCGCATGCGAGGACTACCTGGCGCTGCTGGCCGACACGGTCGAGCTGCTCGGCGGCCGGGTGAACCTCGTCGGCGACTGCCAGGGCGGCTGGCTGGCGGTGATCTACGCGGCGCTGCACCCCGAGCAGGTGAACACGCTGACGATCGCCGGCGCCCCGGTGGACTGCCACGCCGGCGGCTCGACGATCCAGGACTGGACGGGCCTGTTCGGCAAAGCCGGCCGCCTCGGTGGACCCGGGCCGATGGCGCCCTACGAAGCCATGGTCGCGCTGGGCGGCGGGGTCCAGCAGGGCGCCAACCAGCTGCTCGGCTTCAAGCTGCTGGAACCGGCCGCCGAGTGGCAGCGCGAGCTGGCGCTGCTCGGGCACATCCGCGACCCGGAGTACGTGGCCCGCCACGTCGAGTTCACCAACTGGTTCGAGTGGGTGCAGGACATCCCCGGGGCGTTCTACCTGTGGATCGTCGAGCACCTGTTCCAGAACAACGAGCTGGCCGAGGGCACGCTGACGATCTCCGGGCGCCGGGTGGAGCTGGGCCGGATCGACTGCCCGCTATTCCTGATCGCGGGCCGCGCCGACCACATCACCCCGCCGGAGCAGGTGTGGGCGCTGGCCGAGCGGGTCGGCACGCCGGCCGGGGCGGTGCACCGCGAGCTGGTCGACGCCGGGCACCTCGGGCTGTTCATGGGCCGGGAGCCGCTGCGCGAGCACTGGGCGCCGATCATGGGGCGGGTCCGCGAGCTGTCCGGGGGCTGACCTCGGGCGGGCGTGAGACGCCACTCACAGTCGCGGTGGCGGTCGTCGGCGTGGCAGCATGGGGCACCGACTTGAATTCAAAGTTGGGTTCCGGCGGCGCCGAGGTGCCGCCGGGTCGAGTGCCGGAGGAAATGCATGCCCAAGCGCTACGGCGTGAAGGACAAGGATGTCGCGGTCGCGCACATCGTGTCCGGTCTGCTGGACGGCAGCCTGCGCCCCGGCGACCGGATCGACCGCACCGAGATCGCCGGCAAGCTCGGGATGAGCCGGGTCCCCGTGCAGGAGGCCGTCAACCAGCTGGAACGCGACGGCATCGTGGCGATCCCCTACCACCGGGGCGTCTTCCTGGAGCGGTTCGACGCCGAGGTGGTCGAAGAGCACTACGAGGTCTACGGCACGCTCAGCGCCATCGCGGCGGCCCGGGCGGCCACCCGCCACCCGCCCGAACTGGTGGCCCGGCTGCGCGAGCTGGTGATCCAGATGTCCGATGCGGACGACCCGGAGGTCTTCGAGAACGTCGTCTGGGAGTTCCGTCGAGCGATCAACCAGGCGGTGGCCGGGCCCCGGCTGCGCGCCGCGATCAGCACCTTCCAGGGCTTCATGCCGACCGCGTTCTGGTTGGCCTGCGCGGGCCGGCGGGACTACATGCTGCCGATGTACGTCGAGGAGCTGGACGCGATCGAGCGCGGCGACCCGGAGCGCGCCAGGGCCGTCGTGGAGGGCCGGACCGCACGGATGGCCGTCACCGTCATCGAGGAGCTGCGCCGGCGCGGCGTCTTCGGCCGCGACGAGGGCAGCACAACCGACAGCACAGCCGACAGCACAACCGGCAGCACGACCGGCAGCACGACCGGGCAAGAACCGGGCACAGCCAGCAGCGACCGCACACTCGAGAGGAACCGTCATGCCTGAGGCCGTCATCGTCGAGGCCATCCGTACCCCGATCGGCAAGCGCAACGGTTCCCTGGCCGGGATTCACCCGCAGGACCTGTCCGCGCTGGTGCTGACCGCGTTGGTGGAGCGCACCGGGATCGACCCGGCCACCATCGACGACGTCGTGTGGGGCTGTGTGAGCCAGGTCGGCGACCAGTCCAGCAACATCGGCCGGTACGCCGCGCTCGCCGCCGGGTTCCCGGAGACGGTGCCGGGGGTGACCATCAACCGGGCCTGCGGGTCCAGCCAGCAGGCCCTGGAGCAGGCCGCGCACGGCGTGATCGCCGGCCAGTACGACCTGGTGGTGGCCGGCGGTGTGGAGTCGATGAGCCGGGTCCCGCTGGGCGCCGCACGGACCATCGGCCAGCCCTACGGACCGAAGGTGCTCGAGCGCTACGACCACTTCGAGTTCAACCAGGGCACCGGCGCCGAGCTGATCGCGCAGAAGTGGGGCCTGTCCCGGCACGACCTGGACTCGTTCAGCTCGCGGTCGCACGCCAGGGCGGCGGCGGCCATCGACGCCGGCGCGTTCACCGGCCAGATCGTGCCGGTGGTCCTGGCGGACGGCCGGGTGTTCGACACCGACGAGGGGCTGCGCCGCGGCACCAGCCCGGAGTCGCTGGCCAAGCTCAAGCCGTCGTTCAACGCCGACGGGGTGATCCACGCCGGCAACGCCTCGCAGATCTCCGACGGGGCGGCCGCGCTGCTGGTCACCACCCCGGAGAAGGCCCGCGAGCTGGGGCTCACCCCGATCGCGAAGTACCGGGCCGGTGCGGTCAGCGGGGCCGACCCGATCATGATGCTGACCGGGCCGATCCCGGCCACCGAGAAGCTGCTCGCCCGCACCGGGCTGTCCATCCACGACATCGGCGCGTACGAGGTGAACGAGGCGTTCGCCCCGGTGCCGATGGCCTGGGCGATCGAGCTGGGCGCCACCTCCGACGCGGCCCAGGAGCGGCTCAACCCGGTGGGCGGGGCGATCGCCGTCGGCCACCCGCTGGGGGCCTCCGGCGCGATCCTGATGACCCGGATGGTGCACCACATGCGGGCCAACAACATCCGGTACGGGCTGCAGACCATGTGCGAGGGCGGCGGCACCGCCAACGCCACCCTGGTCGAGCTGGCCGGCTGACGCCGGGACACCATCGCGGGATCTCGGTAGTTCCACGGAGGTCGGGGTGCCGGCGGGCCGATATCGTCGCCGGCATGACCTCAAGATCACCGACCGAAGCGGCGGGGGCGCGGCGGAACTGGATCGCGCTGCTGTACTTCTACGTCGCCGCCCTCGTCGGCCTCGGCTTCCTCATCACCGGCATCACGACCAGCCTGTTCGCGGCCAAGGAGCTGGCCTTCCCCGAGCTGGGCATGTCGACGTCCAACTACGAGTCGACGCTGCGGCGCGACCCGCAGGGCGGCATCATCGCCACCGAGGCCGAACGCGAGCAGGCCCGGCAGCGTGAGCTCGGCGACCGCCGACGGGAGGGTGGCAGCGACCTGGTCGACGGCGTCATCCTGATCGCGGTCGGGCTGCCCACCCTGGTCTGGCACCTGCGCCGGGCGCGTCGCCTCGGCACCCCCGGCGAGCCGCCGCCGGGCAGCGCGGCACTGGGCACCGCGCCGGCCGGCCCGACCGCCGACGCGGCCGGCTGACCAGCTCACTGTCCGGCGCCGGAAGGGCACCGAACGTGTGGCGGCACGTTGCTAGTGATCAGGTGCGCGGCTAAAGTCTGGGCGCGTCGCGCCTGTCCTACCGACTCAGCTGGAGTATCTCGCCGAGCAGCGGCGACGCGGGGGAGAGTGGTGCCGGGTGGACCTTTCAGCAATTTTCCCGCTTGTGCACGCCGAGGGAATCATCAAGCACATCTCGGTCCCTCTCTTCACCGGCGTGATCGGCTGGATCACCAACTGGACCGGCGTCCTGATGCTGTTCTACCCGGTCAAATTCAAGGGCATTCGCATCCCCGGGCTGAAGACGCTGGCCCAGTTCCTGCCGCGCAAGGTGCTGGAAGTCCCGATCGGCCTGATCCACGGCAGGTTCGGTTGGCAGGGAATCATCCCGTCGCGCGCGGCAAAAATGGGCAGCATCGCCGTCGACAAGGGCCTGATGAAGCTGGGCACGCCGACCGAGTTCTACCAACAGCTCGACCCGAACGCGATTGCCGAGCACATTCTGAACACGTCCCAGCACGAGATCGACCACATCATCGACCGGCTGATGATGCGGTACTACCCGTTGTTGTGGGCGAATGTGCCGGCGAGCCTCCGGCAGGCGATCCACGCGCGGGTGGCCAGCGAGCTGCCGGACATCGTGCACGAGCTGACCAAGGAGATCGGCCTCAACATCGACCAGCTGCTGGACGTCAAGCTCATGGTCATCGGGTACATGGAGGAGGACCCGACCCTGGCGAACATGATCTTCCAGGAGATGGGCCGCCGCGAGCTGAAGCTGATCGTGCACATGGGGTTCGTGTTCGGGTTCCTCCTCGGTGTCCCGCTGCTGTTCCTGACGATCGCGTTCCCGATCTGGTGGCTGGTGCCGATCTGCGGCGCCATCATCGGCTGGGTCACGAACTGGTTGGCCATTGCGGTGATCTTCGAGCCGGTCAAGCCGGTGAAAATCGGTCCGATTGCGCTGCAGGGCCTGTTCATCCGGCGGCAGCGGCAGGTGGCCGACGTGTGGGCCAGAATCATCTCCGAGCGGATCGTCTCGCTCACCAATATCGGTTACGAGCTGTTCAACGGCCCGCGTGGGGACCGCACCCGGAAACTGATCGAGAATCTGCTCCGGCCTGCTGTCGACCGCGCCGTCGGGGTGGCCAGGGTGCCGGTGCGCGCGGCGATCGGCAGCAAGAACTACGACACGATGTCGCGTTTCGCGGTGGCCGAGGCAACCGATCTGGCGAGCAGCTCGCTGTTGGACTCCGAGTTCAATCGCCGGCAGAGCACGCGCATCCGCAACCTGGTCGCGGAGAAAACCCGGAACATGAATCCGAACGACTTTGCCGACATGCTCCGGTCCGCCATCAAAGCCGACGAATGGTTGTTGATCCTGCACGGAGCCGTGCTCGGCGTCGGTGCCGGCCTCGTACACCTGATCGTGTTCGGGGCGTAGGCCATGGCCGAGGAACGCCGCCCCGTCGTCCGACCGAGGCCGGCCGAGCCGAGCCGGGTCGACCCGAGGCCGGCCGACCGGCGCCCGGTCCAGCGGCCCACCGTGCTGCCGGCCGAGGCCTCGAACGGCGCGGATCGGTCCGGGCCGCTCGGTGCGCTGGCGCAGGCGGCCAACGGGCTGCTCGCCGGGGTGTCGCCGACGGCCGCCGTGCAGGCACTGCCGGACGTCGCCAAGATAGCCGGCTCGGTGCTGTGGCGGACCAACCGCTGGACCCTGAACGCGTCCCTGCACATCGGCAACATCGTGATCCGGGGCGCCATCTCGGGACAGTCCGCGCAGAGCCTGATCGAGGAGATCAGCACCGAGGCCAAGCAGTCGCTGCGGGAGATCCTCGGCGTCTCCGACCCCGACCCGATGCCCAAGGCGCTGCGCGCGCGGATCATCCCGAACGGCTCGTCGGCGGCCACCCCGGAGATCACCCTGCCGGACCGGATGGCGGCGCTGCTGGACGCCTCGGCCGACCTGGGCTACTCCGACGCCGGCCACCCGGCCTACGTCCGACTGCTGTCCGAGCTCGCCCCCGACGAGGCCCGCATCCTGCGCCTGTTCGCCCAGCGCGGCGCCCAGGCGGCGGTGGACGTGCGGACCAGGCGGCCGTTCGGCGTCGGCAGCGAGCTGGTCGCCCCGGGCCTGACGATGATCGGGCGGTACGCGGGCTGCCGGCACATCGATCGGGTGCCGGCGTACCTGAACAACCTTTTCCGGCTCGGCCTGGTCTGGTTCTCCCGGGAGGCGATCCCGGAGCAGAGCGTCTACGACGTGCTGGAGGCCCAGGACGAGGTGCTCGAGGCCATGGCGCGGGCCGGCAAGGGTGTCACCGTGCGGCGCAGCATCGAACTGACCGCGTTCGGCCGCAACCTGTGTGCCCGGACCGGGCTGCTGCCCCCCGCCGACGGCGTCGCCACGGCCAGGGACAACGAGTCGACCAAGCAGCTGCCCCCGCCGGACGCCCGCTGACTGCTCGCGGGCTTCGGCGTAGGTCAGCTCGGCGTCGGTCAGCTCAGCGCGGGGCCATCCGGATCGAGCCGTCCAGCCGGATGGTCTGCCCGTTGAGGTAGGAGTTCTCCAGCATGTCGGCGGCCAGCTTGCCGAAGTCCGCGGGGTCGCCAAGCCGCTTCGGGTGCGGCACCGAGGCGGCCAGCCCGTCCCGGATGTCCTGGCGCAGCCGGCCCAGCATCGGGGTGTCGAAGACGCCGGGCGCGATGGTGTTCACCCGGATCTGCCAGCTGGCCAGGTCCCGCGCGGCGACGAGCGTGATGCCGTGCACGCCGGCCTTGGACGCGGTATAGCTGGTCTGCCCGATCTGGCCGTCGAACGCGGCCACCGAGGCGGTCAGCACGCAGGCGCCCCGGTCGCCGTCCAGCGGCT
>Ga0137415_10002420_pt1 | contig 18572 bp, 16 predicted proteins | sample CZODoug3_1_1_16f_FD_183082 | JGI IMG/M metagenome (GOLD analysis project Ga0137415, IMG submission 183082) | Vadose zone soil fungal communities from Angelo Coast Range Reserve, California, USA - CZODoug3_1_1_16fungal (Hybrid Assembly) | ecosystem: Environmental > Terrestrial > Soil > Vadose...
AAACCATGGAGATCGTACTCGAAGCCGCCGAGACCGGACACCTGGTTTTCTCTAGCCTGAACACCATGGATGCAGCCCAGACAGTCGAGCGCGTAGTCAGTTCCTTCACGCCCGCAGAGCAGCAAACGGTGCGAGAGCGCTTCGCCAAATCGTTCCGCTACATCATCTGCCAGCGGCTGGTCCCGAGGGCTGACGGCAACGGCCGCGTTCCTGTGGTGGAAATTCTCAAAGCCAACGCCCGCACCCGCGAATATGTCGGAAAGGGCGAACGAAAAGACAAAACTCTGCTCGACGCCATGAAGGCCGCGTCATCCGAGGGCATGCAACACTTCGATGGAGAGATCGCCCGCCTTGTCCGCGAGCGCGTAGTCGATCTCGAAACCGGGCTGTCATTCGCCAGTAATCCCAACGTGATGGGCCAGGAACTCGCCCGTTGATTTAGTTGCTCGCGGGAAAGGGGCACCTTCAGTCGTGCGAAAGCCGCAAGTGACCGGCGGATTCAGCCCTGGATGCCGCCCTCCGACCCTTTTGTTGCCTAGCTTTTGCCCTGTAAGCTCTTTCAAATCTTAATCTTGCACGCGAACGTGCTCATCAGGTCGCGCTCACCCGCATGAATACAGTCGATTTCGACGACCAGGGGGAAGGGGTACAGCGCAACTGTGGGTTTGCAGCCACAGAGAAGTTGTTCCGCATCGAGCCTCCGCCAAAATTTATTTACAGCTGCAATTCACAGGCGGAGTTCTCTTTCGGCAACTATCATCGTGACATGTCTGCGTCTTCAAGTCCGTCAATCGTGTTGTCCTTTGAAGATGCGCGTCGCGTGGTCGAAGAACACGCCACCGAGATTCGCGCAGCATGCTTCAAGGATGCTCACACGCAGAATACCGAGACCCTAGACCTGCTCTCCGCCGCAGGGCACGTGCTTGCGGAGTCCGTAGCGGCGGATCGCGACATTCCGCCTTTTCCCCGCGCCACCCGCGACGGATACGCAGTGCGCTCCGCAGATCTGGCAAAGCTCCCGGCCACGCTCGACGTCATTGCTGAGATCAAAGCGGGCGCTCGGCCTGGCGAAATTCCGTCTCAAGTGAAAAGCGGTCAAGCCGCCGCCATCATGACAGGAGCGCCAGTCCCAGCGGGCGCGGATGCCATCGTCATGGTGGAATACACCTCGCGTCAAGACAAGCCCGCGGCAATCGCACGGGTCGAAATAAGCAGAAGCGTCGCTCCCGGAGAAAACATTGTGGCACGCGGTGCCGAGGCTAAATCCGGCAGCCCATTGCTGGCTGCAGGTTGCCAGTTGAACCATGCGGCCATTGCACTGGCGGCATCGGTGGGTAAGTCGCGGCTCGAAGTCTATGTGCGCCCGCGAGTCGCTGTGCTGACCACCGGAGACGAGATCGTTGATCTTGATACCGAGCCCGGACCTACGCAGATTCGAAACTCCAACAGCTATTCGCTGGCTGTACAGATTCAGCAAGCCGGCGGCGAGCCCGTGCTTCTTCCGATCGCTCCCGATGAACCGAAACGTCTGCGGGAGCTGATCGTAGAAGGGTTGCGCCCAGACTTGCTGCTGATGACTGGTGGTGTCTCCATGGGACGCTACGACTTAGTCGAACAGGTGCTCGCCGAAATGAAGGCGGAATTCTTCTTTACAGGAGCAAAGATTCAACCCGGACGCCCAGTCGTCTTCGGACGCGTGCGGGCCTCAAAAGGCGACCGTCTCAGTGCGGCAAGCGGGGCCCAGAAAAAGCCAGCCCCGGAGGGGCGAAAAACGAGTCCGCTCTCGCGTACGTATTTCTTCGGGCTACCTGGAAATCCTGTTTCCACCATGGTGACATTCGAACTCTTCGCGCGGCCAATGCTGAAGGCGCTCGCGGGAATGTTACCGCGCCAGTTAATCTTTTTACACGCGAAGCTCAAGTCCGAGATTCGCAGCAAGACAGGATTGAAGCGCTTCCTGCCCGCAACTCTTTCAGGCGAGTTTGAGAATGCGAAGGTAGAGTTGGTGCGCTGGCAGGGTTCGGGCGACATTGCAGCGACGGCGAGCGCGAATTGCTATATTGTCATCCCTCCAGACCGCGAGAATATTCCCGCGGGCGATTGGGTAGCAGTGTTGATGCGGTGAAGTAAGAGCGGTGAAGTGGAGAGTGATCGCCGCTTCTGTCTTCGTAGACACCGCGCTTGCTTTGCAAGACACGGCAAGCTGCGTGTCTGCGCCAGGCTGTCTCCCATGTAAGATAGAGCTTCGCATGGTCAAGAAGTTGTCCCATTACGACGGCGCGGGTCGTGCTCGCATGGTGGATGTCTCTCGGAAAGCGCCAACCCGCCGCGAAGCGGAGGCCAGCGCCTTCGTCGCCATGACCTCCGCCGTACTGGCGGCGCTGCCGCAGAATCCCAAAGGCAACCCGCTGGAAGTGGCGCGGATCGCGGGAATCATGGCGGCAAAACGCACCTCAGAGTTAATTCCGATGTGCCATCCGCTGCCGCTGGCGCTCGTTGATGTCGATGTGACGCTGTGCGAGAATGGCGTCACTATTACTTCCAAGGTCGCGACCACCGCGGAAACCGGGGTGGAAATGGAAGCTCTCGTGGCTGCAAGCGTGGCAGCGCTCACCCTCTACGATATGTGCAAGGCGCTGGATAAAGGGATTGAGATTCGCGAGATCGTTTTGCAACGCAAAAGTGGTGGGAACAGTGGCGACTATCGGCGTTCGAAGAAGAGTCTTGTTTCTACCTGACTCGCTTCTAAGCTGACTGACTCATGGCGAACAACGTCAAATTGTTGCTGGTGGACGACAACCCGATGGTGCTCGGGATGTTGCAGCAGGCACTGGGCTCGCTCGCCCAAGTGACGGCTGCGAACGAAGCGGCCGACGCTCTGCTGAAAGCTGTCGACGAGCCTCCGGATTTACTGGTCTGCGACTACCGCATGCCCGGCATGGACGGGCGACAACTTGTCGAAAGATTGAAGAGCCGTCCCGCGACCGCGAATTTTCCCACAGTACTGATGGCAAGCAAGGCCGACATTGCTGAGAAGCTCTCGCCCCAGGATGCTGCCGACGACTACCTCGAGAAGCCGTTTTTTCTGAAGGACGCTACGCGCCGCATCAAACGCATGATCGACCGCATTGCGCTGGAGAAGATGGCTAAGACTGCACCTTCGGATGGGGTGGTGCGTGGCAATCTCTCGCAGATGAACGTTATCGACCTTATGCAGTCGCTGGAGATGGGGCGCAAGAGCTGTCAGCTTACGATGACCAAAGACGGAGAAAAGTGCGAAGTGTTTTTTGCTGAAGGCCAAGTCAAACATGCAACTTATGGATCGCTGGTAGGCGATGAGGCTGTGTTCAAAGTGCTACGGTGGACGGGCGGAAATTTCGAGTTGAATTTTGAAGGCAAGACAGACGAGACGACTACGCAGCTCAACACTCAGGGCCTGCTGATGGAAGGCCTGCGTCTACTCGACGAATCGCAGCGCGAAGGCGGCGCAGAGGCCAGTGAAGGCGGCATCACGGCGAGCTCCGGCGGCACAGGCGGCGGAAGGGAAGAAGAGGAAGATGTCCTCCTCGATAGTTGAGGCACGGGCGTCGGAAGATTTGACCGCCGCGGTCATCACTGTCAGCGATTCTTGCGCCCGCGGAGAGCGCGAGGATGTTTCTGGGCCCTCCGTCGCGGATATTCTGAAAAAACACGGCTTTCATGTGATTACACGCCAAGTCGTTTCTGACGATCAAATCAAAATCCAAAACTTACTTGTTCGTCTGGCAACGGAAGTGCGATTCATCGCGACCACCGGAGGGACAGGAATCGCAGCGCGCGACGTCACTCCGGAGGCTACGCGTGCGGTCTGCGACCGCGTGATCGAGGGACTGGCCGAACGGATACGATTGGAAGGTAGCAAGAAAACGCGGTTTGCGGCCCTCAGCCGCGGCGTCTGTGGCACTCGAGGCCAATCGTTGATCTTGAATCTGCCGGGAAATCCAAAGGGCGCGGTGGAATCTCTGGAGGCTGTAATTGACCTGATTCCTCACGCGTTGAACTTGCTTCAGGGGAATACGTCGCATACGTAGCGCATTTCCTGTTTGCCCAACTTCCTCGCTCGGTAGACAGCCGAGGCGGCCGTCCCTACGTGGTCTGAACACATCCTGTCGTTTCACGTAGACTGAATTTCCGGTTGAAAACCATCAAGCACATTTTGGCGCAGTATGCTGCTTGGATTGCGGCCGTACTTAAGCCCCTGGGAATCTGGGGCGTGTTTGCCATTGCGGCGGTTGATTCGGCACTGCTGGGAATGCCGGTAGATGCGGTTGTGGTTGGATATGTGTACAACGACCGCAAGCGCTTCGTCTTTTATGTGGTGATGGCTGCCCTAGGCTCTGCGCTGGGTAGTATTCCGCTGTATCTGATCGGCTACCTCGGCGGCGAGGAGGTTTTGCGCAAGCGGATTTCGGCGGCGCGATTCAATAAAATCCACCGGTCGTTTGAGAAGCATGAGTTCCTGGCGCTGATGCTTCCGGGCATGCTTCCGCCGCCCATCCCGTTCAAGTTGTTCGTGCTGGGAGCAGCGGTGTTCGAGATGCGTTTCAGCTACTTCTTGACGGCAATTTTTGCGGGACGCCTGGTGCGCTTCACGTTCTGGTCTTTGCTGGCCCTGGCATTCGGGCCACAGATTGTGGGGCTGGTGGGGGACTTGTTTCGCAGGCATTTCTACTGGGTGCTGGCGGTGCTGGTCGTAGCGGGAGTGTTGGTGTGGCTGCTGCGGAGACCAGGCCGGGGACAACGAGCCTGAAGGCCAGGTCTTCAAGCCAGGCACTCTGTTCCGCCGTCGTGCAGATCAAAATCCCCGTCCGCTCTCTCCAAAAAGCGGAGAGACAAGGGCGGGGCACCCTCTGACGCATATTGGAAGACGGGCTGGCCCGATCATGGAAGGCCGAGCCAACAGGCGTCACGCGGCAGCAATGTGACTGTCACCGGATCTATGCAACCACCCGGAAAGCGCATGGAGGAAGACTGGGGTTCCGAACATGGCTACGGAGAAGAACAAATCGCTTTCGATGGTTCCGCGGAAAAACGGCACTCCGGCTACGTAGGACATGAGCACTCCCTGGAATGTCTTGGGATACATATTCGTAGCCGCCCAAGTGGTGAAGTTGCTCAACAGGAAAAACGAAGCCGAACTAGCCAGCGCCGCACCTACCACGCGAACGAAGCTCGCTTTCTCGCTCAAGCCGGTACCCAGCCAGAGAATCGCGGCGTACCAACCCCAGGTGACGATCTGGTCCCAGGAGAACGGGTAAGCATAGATGAATTTGGTAAGAACCACGTCGGTGGCGGCCAACAGCACTACCGGCACCCACATCTGCCGCCGCGCGCCTCGCGCTCCAAAGAACAGCAGCGAGGCGGCCAGAGGGGTGAAATGCCAGGCGTGAGGAAAAACGTTCAAGCGACCCGCGAAGGGCAGGAAGCGGACCGCGATCGTAAGTAGGACGAACAAGTAAGCCAGCATGAGCACCTCGGAGACGAAACTTTATTGTGGGCGCGAAGAGGGGGACGCGTCAAGAGAGCGGAGAGGGCGGAAGAGGGCGGAAGAGAGAGCCGAGAAAGGGTATGCGTCTTTTGGTGGCTCAAAGGGCTTTTCAGCGACGGAAAAGATAGCTGACCTTTACGAAGAATATGCGGCCATCGTTGATGAAGCGGCTGCTGCGGACCAGTCCGTTCCCATTGGGATCGCATCCCACTAGTGATCCGGGGGCCGGGACACAGAGACCGGGAATAAGATTCTCCAGGTTGCTGTTGTAACCGACGTAGATGGCGGTGCCGGGATGAATAAGGTAAGTAATGAGGAAGTCAAAGTTCAGGTTTCGGGTGGTGTGCAGGGAGCTGTAAGTTGGATTTGCCAGCAGGCCGTTGTATTGCACGATGGCGCGGAGTGAAAGCGCGCGAGTGAACTGATAATTCCCTTTGCTGCGGATGATTGCCGGTGAGGCGCGCGCCGAAACTCGGCTGGATAATGCGGCGGGTGAATAGTAGTCGGGATAACGAATAGACCCCAATGTTGGTATCGCTGAAAAAATTGGAATTTTCCAGGAAGAAAGGCCGTTTCTCGGGAAAGAAGACTTCAAAGCGCTGGTTCACCGTGTTCTGCGGCTGGTCGGACTCGATTTGCGCGAAATCAGGATTGATGGTCGTGTCGAGCACCAGACTGTCGTGGAAAACAAATTTGGAATCGAGGCCGATTTTGCCTTGAACGTTCCGGTTGTCGAAACGAGGCTGAATGGGGTCGCGGTTATCCACACTGTGCAAGCTGCTGAGGTACCCGTAAGGATTGAACTGCATGTTGTGGCTCGGGGAGACGTTTTCTACGCCAGTGATGAGTCCTTCCTGGTTAAGACGGCCGGAAATGCGGCTGGAAACGCGTGGCCAATAGTCGTACTCATCATTGTGCGCGACGTAGCGCATCAACGTCACGCCCCAGAGTTGCTCATTTGCCGGGTGAAAACGAATGCTGCGGAAAGGGATCGACATCCAGATCACATATCCCTTGGCCGTCAACTTGCTGCTGGAGTCCCACACCGTATCGTAGGAATAGTCGGCGCCGCTGTCTTCTGACCACAGCGCGTCGGCCTGAACCCCTCGCGGATTGACATCGAAGAGGAAACCGTGACGTCGATCGTGGAAGGTATCGAGCGTGAGCTCAATGTAATCGTCATCTGGAGGAGTAACCGCTTCGCGCCGGGTTAGATGTGCGCGCATGGCATGCGGATCTGTGTCCCAGCAGACCCAGATCGCGTATAGGTTAGCCCCGTCGTAGCCCAGGTATACATCGGTGCGTTGGGTCGCGGGCTTGCCGTCGGAAGGCTGTTGCTGGATGAAATCTGTGACCTTTGCCAGTTGCCTCGAATTGCCACGGGGCGCCATGTCCTCGAAATCCTCAAGGCGCGGTGGGCTCGACACGCGTGGGATACGGATGCTGGCAGGGGCAGCGGCGCTGGCCAGAGTGCTGGCTACCAGAACAATGCCTGACAAGAGGAAAGCGATGAACGGAACAGTGTGCCGGTGGACCTGCATCGTGCCTTTTCGCGGTAGTACGCAGGCGGCACCGACAAAGTTCGCATCGGCCGGGGACTGCGCTAGCCATTAGACCTACCTGAGGGCTAAAGGTTAGTCATGTACCTGGGACGGAACTAGCTACTCCCAGCTGTTCCATGACCGCCGCCTGTCGCTAATGCGAAAATAGGGGCGGTGTCAGAGAAGCTTGATCGCTTATCTTGAACTGCTGGGGGGGGTGCGGGATGAGCGATTGCTTGCTGAGCCGGGTTCGGGCGCTACAATCCGGTCCTTACCGGAGCCAAAGATGTAGGCAACGACGTGCAGGTTTTTGTCGAGTTGAACTCCGGCGCTGAGCGGCCGACTGTTCTTATCGCGGCGCAGGAAAGGCAGATTCGGAAGCTGGGCGAAGCGCAGATCCTGAAAAAGCACGATGTAGCCTTCTTGTGGAGGCCAGAGCCGTTCGGTCTCGGTAATCGGATACCGGGCCCAGTCCAGATACACGCGGCCCAGGTAGGATTTTTTAGCGGCCAGCGTCACCGCAGTCTCTTCGGGCTTGTACCGGATGTCGAGATTGCCTTCCGGGTCCACTTCCGGGACCGCCGCGTTGACGGGAGCAAGAGCGAAGAAACGAGAAGTCTCCACCACTCCATACCAGCTGAATGGGTTGACTATGTCCGGATAGGCAGAAGCTCTGATGGGATCAGCCCCCTCATAAGTGCGCGCCCCAAGCGCATTTACAGCCCGGCGATGTTCGTAGTCGCGCACGCCCCAGAGCATGACGACGCCTACCAGCGCTATCGTCGCCGCCAGCCGTCCTCGCGGACCACGAGGACGCGCCCCGATTTCTGTGTCAATCAGCGAGAACAGAGCCGGAAGAGTCAATCCCAGAAGCAAGAAAGCAAACAGCACTGGTTCGAAAATGAAAACGATGTCCCAGGAATACCACTTTTCGGAAAACGGCCAGAACGGGCGCACGCCGTAGTTATTGGAGAAATCGAGGAGAATGTGGGTCAGGCCCGCGAGATAGGCGTAGGCGAACAGCAGTCCCCAGCGTGGCGGCAAATTGGGATCTTTAATTTTGCGTCCGCGCAGACGCCAGATCAGGTACACGAACCCAACGACTAGCGCCGAGACCAGGATCAATCCTAGAAAGGAATGGGTGAAACCGCGGTGATGGGCGAATGTGAATGCAGGACCGCGGACTCGTCCCAGGATGTCTAGATCCGGGGCCTCGGCGGCCAGCGTGACCGTTGCCGTGGCAAGGGCCGTCTTGCGGTTCAATCCGGCGCGCCCCAGACATGCGCCGGTGAGGAAGTGAGTGACAGGTTCCAAGTGATCAGGGATTCTACTGCATCTTCGTCAGATCGATAAGTGTTGTGGCAGCTCTTTTTAGACTCTCACCCACTCCGCTGGTTGCAGAATTTGTGGGAACCAGCAGGGTCAGCGCATCGGGCACAATGGTGATCTCTGCCGGGAGAGTGCCCAGAAACTCGCCATCAGCCTCGACGTGGATAGGTGAGTCGGTCGCCGGTGTGCCGTCAGGGCGAGGTTGGGCCGGCAGGTATCGGCAAGAAATTTTTTCGCTGTGTACGAGCTCGATTCCGACAGTAGTCCGCCGCTGCCCGAATAGACCGCGAAGCACGTAACGCAGATAAGCTGTGCGGCTGGCGGTTCGGCAAAGAACTAAGCGCAGGTCATTGCGTTCCAGCGAAGCTCCGGGAGCCAATTCCCGCAGCACTCCGCCGAAGTTACGGATCCGCACGGCGAGCAACTCGGTGACGTTCGCGCTGCTTGTCGCTGGCCCTGATCCAGGTCCACCGGGGGCAGTCTGCACATACTGCGCTTGAAACCGCCGCATGCGGTAATGCATCCAGAGATGCCATGCTTTGACATAATAAGCCACCATGCCAAGCCGTCCTTTCACGGCGGTGCTTAATTTGTAGAACAGGTGGGCGTCAACGCCGACGCCGGCGGCGACCGTGAAATAGTGCGTACCAGGTTTGCCGTCTCGATCAAGACACGCGATGCGGCCTAGAGCAATTCGCCGAGGGATCGAGTGCAGTGCAGCCCGGGCTGCGCCCACCGCGTTAAGGGGCATACCCAAATCGTGGGCCAGCGCATTGGCCGTACCCATGGGCAGAACTGCGAGTGCAGCAGACGTGCCCGCCAATCCCTGCAGAATGTCGTGTATAGTTCCGTCGCCGCCACAGGCAAAGACGGTATCGCAGCCCTGAGCGATGGCCTCCCGCGCCTGCTGGGCGGCGTCCTGAGGAGAACGAATCGCCACCAGTTCGGCCTCAACCCCAGCTGCTCGCAGCACCGACAGTGCGGCGTTCAACTCGGCCTGCCGCCGCGAACGTCTGCCACCGGAGACCGGGTTGTAGAGCAAGCAAGCCTTGCGCATGCGCCTGGGTCGCAGATGGATTGTAACCTGATCATTCGGAAAGCCCGCGGCCGGATCTCTGGGATGCTTTCCAAGCCTTCGTCATGCAGAAAACGTCTGCGACCCCGCCCCACAGTCAGCGCGAATTCCATTCCCACATGCCGAACATGACTTTCTGCGGAAGGGGAAACCCCAGTTGGCGGGCAAGCATGGTAATTTGTCCGCGATGGTGAGCGTCATGGGCGATGAGATAAGCGAGAAAGCCGATCGCGTCTGGACGAAAGCCTTTGACGCTTCCGTCGGCCGTGATGGCTCGGCCCAAGACTACGCTGAGAGCTTCGCGGCTCTGTTCCATTGCCCTCAAAGCCTGCGGCGCGGTGACCTTGGCACGATCGAGCTGATTGGGTATCTTGCTGCCCTTGGCCGCAGACGTAAGCCACATGACACGTACATTGTGCATATGGGCGACGATCGCCTGAATGGTACGGCCTTTGCCCTCAGGCGGGCTTGCCTGCCAAGCGGCCGCAGGAAGATGGTCGATTCGATAGTGATTGATCCGGTTATTCTGTTGAAGGCGTTGAGCAGGGCCGTAGGTAGTGAGGGGACGAACGTGTTCTGCATGGCGAGATCCAGGAAATGGAAGTTTACCCACGGCCCGCGGCCGAGGAATCTGTTGCGCAGATCTGCACTTTTGCATAAGCTAGGCGGGCTTGCAAGGGTCCTTTTGAGTTGGGTTTGTTGCTGGCCGTTTCTTCAGTTCGTACAGTTTAGTCCCGGAGGATTGACCACATGAAAATGCTGGCAGCAGTCGTATGTGGAATGCTTTCGTGCTTTGGTGTTGCGGCGCAAGATCATGCATCGCATGCTTCGACCCGGCCTGTAACCATGGTGACGGGGCTGGGAGATCTTCATCATCCGGTTAGCACCAGTAATGCTCAAGCGCAACAGTTTTTCGATCAGGGATTGCGCTTTATCTATGCCTTTAATCATGATGAGGCAGCGCGATCGTTTCAGCATGCCGCGGAACTCGATCCGAAGCTGGCCATCGCATATTGGGGCGTGGCCGAGGCGGTAGGACCGAACTATAACGATCCGGCAAGTGCGGACCGCTTCAAGGCGGCGCATGAAGCGATCCAGAAAGCGGCCGATCTGTCGGCGAATGCTTCTCCCAGCGAGCAGGCCTACATCCAGGCGATGGCGAAACGCTTTCCCGCCGACCCCAATACGGATTTGAAAAAGGCCGCTGAGGAATATCACGATGCGATGCGCGAGGTGGTGAAACAGTTCCCCGATGATTTGGATGCCGCTACGCTGTTTGCTGAGTCGGGAATGAACTTGCACCCGTGGGGCTTGTGGCATCCGGATGGCACGCCTGAGGCGGGCACGGATGAAATCGTTGCGACCCTGGAGTCGGTGCTGAAGCGTGATCCCAACCACCTGGGTGCGGTTCACTACTACATTCACACGGTGGAAGCTTCGCCGAGTCCGGAGCGTGCTTTGGCGGGGGCGAACAAGCTGGCTTCACTGGCGCCTGGAGCGGGACACATCGTGCACATGCCGGCGCATATTTACATCCGCACGGGAGATTACGAGGCGGCCGTGAAAACCAACGAGCAGGCGGCAGCTATCGATCGCTCCTACATCAAGGCAACGGGAACGCAGGGTATCTATCCGATGATGTATTACAGCCACAACCTGCACTTCATCGCCATGTGTTCGGCGATGAATGGCAACTATCCCGAGGCCAAGAAAAATGCCGAAATGCTGGCGGAGCACGTGGGGCCAGCCGTGAAAATGATGCCTCCGCTCGAGGGATTTATGACCATTCCCGTGGCGGTGGAGATTCGTTTTCATCATTGGAACGAAATGCTCAAGATGCCACAGCCCGATCCGGCTATGAAGACGGCTACTGTTTTCTGGCACTTCGGGCGCGGTATGGCTTTGGCCAGCACGGGCAAAGTGAGTGAAGCTGAAGCTGAGTACAAGGTTGTCTCTGAGGCTGAGGCGGCTACTCCTCCGGACGTAGTTTTCGCGATGCCGTTCAATAACAAAGCTAAGGACATTATGAAGATCGCGAAAGATGTGCTCGGGGCAAAAGTCGCCATGACGAAAAAAGATAATGCTGGAGCCGTCGTCATGCTGCGGGAAGCAGTCGCTATTCAGGATACGCTGAAGTATGGCGAGCCGCCGGACTGGTTTTTTCCGGTGCGCGAGTCGCTGGGAGCGGCGCTGCTGATCAATGGCGACACGGCTGAGGCGGAGAAGGCTTTTCGGGAGGATCTGGACCGCAATCCGCGCAATCCGCGTTCACTGTTCGGGCTGCACCAGGCTTTGAAGGCGGAGAAGCGTGACTACGATGCGGGATTTATCCAGAAGCAGTTTGATGCGTCGTGGAAGGGCGGAGCGGCGCAGACGCTGAAACTGGAGGATCTGGTGTAACCCTCCAGGCATCGACGGCCGCCTCGGCTGTCCCGCCGAGCACAGCCGGGCGGCTGGGCCACGGCATGGGGATGCTCCACACGGCTCCGTGTCCACACGTAGTCCCCGCATTCGGAAACCAAACCACCCCGAACGGGATTGTCTAGGATGTAAGCCAGCTTAGCATCGAGGGATTCTGAAGACCGCAAGACGCGGTCGAAGGATTCTGTCTGCCACACTCTTCCTCTACGGCCCAATTCGCGAATTGATAAGCTGCGCCGACGCCCCTTGATTCCCCCCGTGATTTCCGCCCATGAATACATTTTGTGATTCTCGGAGTCCTGTGCCTATGATCGTTGTCCTGCGGACAACATTGCAGCGCCACGGAGCGAGCGGCGTCAGGCAGGACTCAGCGCTGGAATGTGCACCGGTCCCTATCCGGTTCTTTCCCGCCTATAATCTTCTGCGATGGCTGCAGCTGCGAAAGACGTCGAACAAAAAATTGAAGCGCTCCGCGAAAAGATTCGCTACCACGAGCATCTTTATTACGTTCTCGACAATCCCGAGATCAGCGATACTGAGTTCGACAAGCTGATGCAGCAGCTGCAGCAGCTTGAGGCTGAACATCCGACGCTGGTTACTCCGGACTCTCCTACGCAACGAGTCGGGGGCAAGCCCCGCGAGGGATTCGTCAAGGTGCGGCATTCTTCGCCGATGTTGTCTCTCGACAACACTTACAACGAAGAGGAGTTGCGGGCGTGGGAGCGGCGCGTGCATGAGCTTACCGGGCGGAAGGATGTGGACTACGTGTGCGAGTTGAAGCTCGACGGCATGTCACTGTCGCTGGGCTATGACGATGGCCAATTGGTGCGTGGCATTACTCGCGGCGATGGGACAGTAGGCGAAGACGTCACCCTCAATGTGCGCACCGTGCGCTCGGTGCCACTGTCCATTCCGAAAGAGAAGTTGAAGAAGGCTGGGATACCCGTGGATTTCGAGGTCCGCGGCGAGTTGCTGATGCCGCTTGCCGCGTTCAAGAAGATGAATGAAGAGCGAGAGACGAAGGGCTTGTCACGGTTTGCCAACCCCCGCAACGCTACTGCGGGCACGGTTCGGCAACTTGAGTCGAAAGTGACAGCGCAACGCCGGCTTGACTACTTTGCCTACGCTTTGCTGCAGAATGGCCGGACGTACTTCGACCGGCATTCCAAGACTCTGGATGCGCTCCACGCCGCTGGGCTCAAAGTCAATCCGAACCGGAAACTTGTTCACAGCATGGAGCAGGTCTGGGATTTTATTGGGCAGTGGGAAGGCAAGCGCGATTCACTACCGTACGAGATTGACGGCATCGTCGTGAAAGTGGATCGCGTTGCGCTGCAGGACGAGCTTGGCTTTACGGGTAAGGCTCCGCGCTGGGCGATTGCCTACAAGTACGCGGCGCGGGCCGGGGTCACGAAGCTTGAAGATATCCGCGTGCAGGTCGGGCGCACGGGAAAACTTACGCCGGTGGCTGAGCTGGCTCCGGTTTCGATTGGCGGAACGACGGTGCGCAATGCCACGCTCCACAACATGGACGAGATCGAGCGCTTGGGCGTGAAGATTGGCGACTGGGTGCAGGTAGAGCGTGGTGGCGACGTCATTCCGAAGGTTGCCAAGGTGATTGCGGATAAGGAACATCCGCGCGGGCATAAGACGTTTCACATGCCCGAGGTTTGCCCGGTATGCGGCACCAAGGTAGTGCGGACGGAAGGGGAAGTCGATTACCGGTGCGTCAATGCTAATTGCCCGGCTAAGCTGCGGGAGACCATTCTGCATTTCGCGTCCCGCGGCGTGATGAATATCGACGGCATGGGCGAGGCACTGGTGAATCAGCTCACCGAACCAGGATTGGTGAAAGACGTTGCGGACATTTACAAGCTGACCAAAAAAGATCTGCTCAGTTTGGAGCGTTTTGCCGACAAGTCGGCACAAAACATTCTTGACCAGATCGAGACCTCGAAGAAGTTGCCGCTGGAGCGTGTTATCTATGGGCTAGGAATGCGGTTTGTGGGCGAGCGCACGGCGCAGTTTCTGGCAGAGCATTTCGGGTCGATGGAAGCGCTGGAGCGTGCCTCGCAGGAAGAATTGCAGGACGTCAATGAAGTCGGTCCACGCATCGCAGAGAGCATCGTGGAGTTCTTCAACCTCCCCGCCAATCGCAAGTTGGTCGAGCGCTTACGGGCCGCCGGGCTGACATTGAGCGGCCAGAAAAAGGAGCGCGGCACGAAGCTGGCCGGCAAGACGTTCGTCCTCACTGGCACGCTAACGAAGTACACGCGTGACGAAGCCAAGAAGATGATTGAAGACGCCGGCGGAAAAGTGACCGGCTCCGTGAGCAAAAAGACTGATTACGTTGTGGCGGGAACAGATGCGGGTTCGAAGCTTGATAGGGCAACCCAGCTTGGTGTGAAGGTGATCGACGAAAGAGAAATGGAGCAGCTTGCCAGCTGAGAACCCGGTTTATTCCCGCAACCCCTCCGTCATCCGTTTCCACGTCTCCTCCAGCGTCTCGGGCAAGACCCGAGTTTCCCCCACCACGGACAGAAAGTTCGCATCCGCGACCCACCGGGGCAGTACGTGCATGTGGATGTGGCCGGCGATGCCTGCTCCCGCCGCCTTACCGATGTTCATTCCCAGGTTGACACCGTCGGGAGTGTAGAGCTGGCGCAGCACCGACTCCATGCGCTGGGAAAGTGCCATCATTTCGTTGGCGGCTCCCGGCGGCAGTTTTTGCAATTCGTCCAGATGTGCGTAGGGAACGATCATCACGTGTCCGGGCGTATAGGGATACGTATTGAGAATGACGAAGCAGTTCTTCCCGCGATAGACAATGCGAGCGGCTTCGTCGTTCCCAGCGCTTACCGCGTTGCAGAACACGCACCCGGAGGATTTCTCGGCCGAGGAGACGTAAGCGTAGCGCCACGGAGTCCAGAGGTAGTCCATCACTTGGGCAGGTTAGCAGAAGGCGGGCAGGCGCGGGTACCTGCGTCCGCGCTTTGCCGACCTGCTATTGGACTCCCACCTTCATTACCTTCCACCAGCGTTGATGGTGCTTACACTGTGACTCGAACTCCGGATTGCAGTGGGAATGGAACGTGTTCTCTGCAATGGCGATGCCCAACGCCGAGCCCAAAAACATGTCAGAGGCCCAGTGATCACGAGCCATGAAGCGAGTGAAGGTCACGGTGAATGCCGCACCATAACTCAAAACTCGCGCCCACGGCTTGGGATACTCGTCGGCGAGCACCGAGGCCATCGCCCAGGTAAACATGGCATGCCCGCCGGGGAATGATGTGTTCACGGCGTGGTGCTTCAGGAAGTCGCCGCGACCGTTGCCCTCATCGGGCCGTTGGCGGCCGGCAATTAACTGCATCGGCGTGTAGATGAGAAAGGTATTGATCAGGGTCTCGAGTTCGAGTTCGCCGGTCTCTCTGGCGTGACGGTGTTCGGTCTTGAACCCGTAAAGGTATACGCCGGCGAGCGAGCCGGCCAATCCTGCCAAGGCGACATTGGAAGTGGCCTGATATCGCGTGTAATGCGAGTGCGAAATATTATTTTCAATGTGACGGTCGGCGGCCAGAAACGCTCCTGTGCCCACCAACACTAGAGCGTCCCATTTGAAGTTATGCGGTTTGAACGGGGCAAGGTAGAGCCGTTTCTGATCCCCTCCGATCCGGCTGATGCTTCGCTTTACGAGCCCTTGCCGTGGCGTGGTATCGGCGGAAGTATCGGGCGCCGAATTATCCGCGTCCAAGGTCTCCCATGGAAAGCTGGCCACACGGAAGTTGGGCGCTAGTGACGTCCCCTGGATCTCGGGTGCAGGCAGCAGCACGGGGAATGAAGACCATTCCTGGCTACGGGCAGCGACAGAAAGCAAGGTTGCCGCCAGACCCGCCAGCGTCAATTGGAGAATTGATTTGATCAATGTTGTAGGCTCGGTCGTGGGCTCGTGAATGCCTAAATTTTCGCGTAAGGCGTCACATTGGATGCAAATTCCGACAAAGAGTAGACCGAGGTTTGTGCAAAAATATGCATTCGACATGAGTTCCGGATGCAACGCCCGGTAAGATCTTCCCGCAGACGTACGGCATGGGATAATTAGGTTTGACACTGTTTGCAGGCCATTGCTATAGTCGAAGAGTTCCCATTGGACGCGGGTTCTCTGTAAAACGTCCGACAGCTGGTATTGTCAAAGCTCATTCGCCAGGATGAGCCCACCACAACCATAACGACTCAATCCAGCAGTCCGCCAGGCAGTTCCCGCATCCCCCCGCACCGAGTGCGAGGTTTCAGCAGAGAGGCATGACTTTGTTCGACGACACCACCGCTCACAACTCCGACTCCACCACGACAATCGTTTCCGAGGCTGAACCCGTCACGGACAATCACAACCCTTTACCGGTCGCCACCGCCGCCTCTTCTGAGGAAGCGGAGCAGGCTGCGGTCGGTCATGATGAGAAGCCAGCCGCTACTGCGAGCGAAGACTTCGCATCGGCGCTAGAGACCTTCACTACTGAAACCGAAGAGGCCGCCGGAGACGACCGCGTCATTAAGGGTACGGTGCTGAAGCTCACCGCTACGCACGTGGTTGTGGACATTGGCGCGAAGTCGGAAGGCATGTTGCCGCTTTCGGAAGTGCTCGACCATGAGGGCAAAGCGAAAGTCCAAGCCGGCGATGAAATCGACGTAATGCGCGAGAAGGGCCAGACTGAGGAAGGTTACGTTAACCTTTCTCATCAGAAGGCGCAGCGCATTCATGCCTGGGATGAGATCGAAAAAGCTCATAACGAGAAGAAGCCGATTAAGGGCGTGGTGATCGATCGAATCAAGGGCGGTTTGACCGTGGATATTATGGGCACGCACGCTTTTTTGCCTGGCTCCCAGGTGGACCTGCGCCCGATTCGCAACCTCGACGGCATGAAGGGACAGACGATCGAAGTCGCCATCATCAAGCTCAATAAAAAGCGCGGCAACATTGTTGTTTCCCGTAAGGAACTGCTCGAAGGTGCGCAGCAGGAAAAGCGTGCTAAGACGCTGGAGCATTTGGAAGAAGGCACGATCCTCACTGGTGTGGTCAAGAATCTCACCGAGTACGGCGCGTTCGTCGACCTGGGCGGACTTGATGGTTTGCTGCACGTCACCGACATGTCTTGGGGCAGACTTACGCACCCGCGAGATCTGGTGAACGTGGGCGACCAGATTCAGGTGAAAGTTCTCAAGTACGACAAGGAAAAGCAGCGAGTTTCTTTAGGGTTCAAGCAGCTGACGCCCGACCCGTGGCTCGATGCCGAGCACCGCTATCCCGTGGGGGCCCATGTGAGCGGCCGCGTGATCAGCGTCACCGATTACGGCGCATTCGTCGAACTTGAGCAGGGCATCGAGGGCTTGGTCCACGTCAGCGAGATGACGTGGTCGAAGCGCATGAAGCATCCCTCGAAGTTGGTCAACGTTGGAGATCAGGTGGACTGTGTCGTGCTCAATGTGAACCCAGCGGAGCGCCGCATTTCTTTGGGCATGCGGCAACTGGCAACCAACCCTTGGGATTCGCTGCATGAGAAATTCCCCGTGGGTATGACGGTCGAAGGACGCGTCCGCAATTTGACGGACTTCGGAGCCTTCATCGAGATCGAAGAGGGCATTGACGGGTTGGTACACGTCAGCAACTTGAGCTGGACCAAGCGCGTAAAACATCCTTCTGAAGTATTGAAGAAGGGCGATCGCGTCAAGGCCATCATTTTGGCGATTGAACCGGACAAGCGGCGCTTGTCGCTGGGCGTGAAGCAGCTTCAGCCCGACGTGTGGGAATCCTTCTTCCAAGCGCACCATGTGGGCGATGTGGTCCACGGCAAAGTGCTGCGCGTGGCGGCGTTTGGTGCGTTTGTGGAGATTGCGGAAGGCGTCGAAGGGCTTTGCCACAAGTCCGAGGCAGTGGACGGAAATGGCCAGCCGCTGCACCTGGAGCCGGGGGCGGAGCACGAATTCAAGATCATCAAGATGACTCCGGAGGAGAAGAAAGTTGGACTGAGCATCCGCGCCGTGGGCGAAGAGGCTTCGCGGTCGGAGGTGGAAGCCTATAAGCAGCCGGTGTCGAGTACCAGTTCGACTATTGGCGAGCTTATTTCCTGGAAGCGCGCCAGCAACGAGAATAACTAAGCGGCATCCTCCTGTTATCGGCCGCGTCCGCTTGGCGAGCATCAAAGGGAGTCTCCGCCACGCTGCCCAGTTTGCTGGTCACGGACCGCCCCGTTTTGTCCCATTCGCCGCCCTGTTCTAGAATCATTCGTTTGCCTTTCATCATCTGTTCCTACTGAGGAGCTCCACTTTGCCTGAAACTATTTATGACGTAGCCATCATCGGCAGCGGTCCTGCCGGGTACACCGCCGCCATTCGAGCCGGCCAATGGGGCCTTAAGACGGCACTCATCGAAAAGGACGGGTTTCTCGGCGGCACCTGTCTGCATGTGGGATGTATCCCTACAAAGGCGCTGCTGTTCAACGCTGAGCTCTGGGATCATTTGAAAAACGCCAAGGAATTCGGCATTGAGGGAGTGGATGCGCGCAAGTTGAACTGGGCCGCGATTCAGGAGCGCAAGGGAAAAATCGTCGCCAAGCATGCCAAGGGCCTTGAATTTCTGATGAAGAAAAACAAAGTCGAAACCGTGAAGGGTTACGGCAAGCTGACG
>Ga0137415_10002421_pt1 | contig 18570 bp, 17 predicted proteins | sample CZODoug3_1_1_16f_FD_183082 | JGI IMG/M metagenome (GOLD analysis project Ga0137415, IMG submission 183082) | Vadose zone soil fungal communities from Angelo Coast Range Reserve, California, USA - CZODoug3_1_1_16fungal (Hybrid Assembly) | ecosystem: Environmental > Terrestrial > Soil > Vadose...
GAGGTCGCTGTAGCGCTCGGTGAACCGGTTGGGCAGCGCCCGCGCGGGCCGGCCGGTGAAGGCGCGCGTGACCACGGTGTCGCCCCGCGCGGGGTCGGCCAGCGCGGTCCGGTGTGGCTGGGACGACCCGTTCTCGTCGGCCCGCAGCAGTACGGTGCCGACCATCACCGCGTCGGCGCCGGCGGCGAGGGCCTCGGTCACCGCCGCCGGGGTGGCCAGCCCGCCGGCGGCCACCACCGGCAGGGTCGCCGCCGCGCGGACCTGGGCGAGCAGCTCGGTCAGCGGGATGTCCGCCGGCAGGTGCTCGGGCGTCAGCGTGCCGGAGTGGCCGCCCGCCGAGGCCGCCTGCACCGCGAGCAGGTCGACCCCGGCGGCCTCGGCCAGCTTCGCCTCGTCGGCGTTGGTGACGGTCTGCACCACGAGCGTGCCCGCGTGGCGGAGCGCGGCGATGATGGCGGTCGGCGGGATCCCGAAGGTGAAGCTGGCGACCGCCACCGGGTCGGCCAGCAGCAGCTCGATCTTCGCCGACCAGTGGTCGTCGTCCTCGACGATGGCGGCGTCCCGCAGGTCGATCCCGTACGGGTCGGCCTCGGGCTGGAGCGTGGCGGCGTAGCGCCGGAAGGCCGCCACGTCGACGGGCACCGGGTTGGGCGCGAACAGGTTCACCCCGAACGGGACGGCCGGGGCCGAGGTCCGCACCGAGGCGATCTGCTCGGCGAGGGCCTCGGCCGTCCGGTAGCCGCCGGCCAGGAAGCCGAGGCTGCCCGCCGAGGCCGCCGCGAGCACCAGCGCCGGCGTGCTCGGCCCGCCGGCCATCGGGGCGGCGATCACCGGAGAGGTGAGGCCGAGACTGTGCAGGGCCGAGGTGTTCATGATCGGTTCCTTTCCGGCGCTGGTGACCGAGGGTCAGTGCCCGGCGCTCTGGCCGCCGTCGACGTGCAGGATCTCGCCGGTGACGAAGGGCGCGTCGTCCAGGTACAGCACGGCCTGAACGATGTCGTCGATCTCGCCCATGCGGCCGACGGGATGCATGCCGTCGAGCACCGCGTGGGTCTCGCTCGGGTGCATCGGGGTCTTGATGATGCCGGGGGCGACCGCGTTCGCCCGGATACCCCGGCCGGCGTACTCGATCGCCAGCGACTTGGTCGCCGCGTTGAGTCCGCCCTTGGTCAGCGAGGCCAGTACGGAGGGCACGTTCGAGTTGGCGTGGTCGACCAGGCTCGTGGTGATGTTGACGATGTGCCCGCTGCCCTGCTCCAGCATCTGGGCGACGGCGCGCTGGGTGAGCGCGTAGAAGCCGGTGAGGTTGACCGCGATCATGTAGGCGTAGTCCTCGGCGGTGTAGTCGGTGAACGGCTTGGCGATGAAGACGCCCGCGTTGTTCACCAGCGTGTCGATCCGGCCGAACGCCCGCAGGCCCTGGCTGATCACCGCTTCGGCTACCGCCGGATCGCCGATGTCGCCCTGCACGGTCAGCACGCTGGGGTCCTCGGAGGGCTTGATGGACCGCGAGTTGGCCACGACCGCGTAGCCCCGCTTGCGGAACTCCTGCACCAGTGCCGCGCCGATGCCCTGCGATGCCCCGGTGACGACCGCGACCTTCTGAGTGGTGTCGCTCATGGCTCCGAGCCCCTTTGCTTCAGCAGTTCGGTCGCCCGTCCGGTCGTTCTCGCCGGTGGGTCGACCGTGAGGGAGAACGTTGGTTCTGCCCTCTGTCAGCAACGTTAGGGCCGGCGGTCGGTGCTGTGAAATGCCTGGTAGGACCCATCTATGCCGGTGCGGCATAGGTGCCGGCGGCAGGGTGCTCCGATCCCCACTTGTCACGTCTAATAGGCATGACAGGTCCCACTTGTCGTGCCTAATTCCCACGACAAGTCGGGACCTCGGCCGGTGTGCGGGCGGCGGGGGCAACTTCGTGGCGGGCGCGGGGGTGCTCGAGCTGTTCGGCGACGTAGTCACCGAGATCGCGATCATCACCGACGGCGACGAGGGCCTGTTCGTCGGCTACGTGCTTGCCGAGCCGGTGGTGGTCGTGCGCGCGGTCGGCACCACCGTGGTGCCGGTCGCACACTCCCGCACCCGTCCGGCCCTCGCCTGACGGCGTAGGTAGCGCCCCCGACGCGGTGATCATCAGGGCAACTGGGTCGTTTCGGCCCGCCGGAGACCGCCCTCAGGTCCTGATGATCACGGGCTGGTGCGGCGGGCGCCCGGCCGGCGTACCGGCCCAAATCGGGTAGTGCTTGACTTCGATCATGCGGAGTTCTGTGACGGAGCTGGACCGGACGACGTACTCCGCGCTGGTCGCGGCGTCGCCACACGGGCGCGAGTACAAGTTGGACGCGCATGCCGCGCTGGACGCTCGGCCTGGTCAGACCGCGGTGGACATCGGTTGTGGCCCGGGTACCGACCTGCAGGCGCTGGCCGAGGCGGTCACCCCGACCGGGACGGTGATCGGGGTCGATCTCCGCGCGGCGATGGTGGAAACGGCGCGCCAGCGGATGGCCGACGTGCCGTGGGTCAAGGTCATCGAGGGCGACGCGCTGGCCCTGCCGCTGGAGGGTCACAGCGTCGACCGGGCGCGCACCGACCGTGCCATGCAGCACGTGGCCGACCCTGCAGCCGCCTTCGCCGAGATCCGTCGCGTGCTGCGGCCCGGCGGGATCGCGGTGCTCACCGAACCCGACTGGGCCAGTGCGATCATTGACGGTGATCTCGCGGTGAACCTGGCATTCAACCGCTACGTCTGCACCGAAGTGGTCCGCAACGCCACGATCGGGCGCCAGCTGCGGCGGTTGGCCCTCGACGCCGGATTCGAGGTCTCGGCCATTCGCGCCACGGCCACGGTGTACGACGACTTCGAGTACTGCGACAAGGTGGCGGGGCTGCGGCGCAACACCAAACGGGCCATCAAGGCCGGCTACCTGGACCGGGCCGAGGGCGAACACTGGCTCGAGGAGCTGCGGAGCGGCCCGTTCTTCGCTAGCAGCGTGATGTTCATGGCTGTGCTCCGCAACCCCGCCTAGGCGCGCCACTTACTCCAGTGCGGGGCGTGTGTCGCTCTCGCCGAGGACGCCCTCTCGGCGATACGTGCGTGGCGCACGCGCATGCTACAGTCGCAAATGCGTGCGCATAGCACGCATAATGGTGCCAGGGGCGGGAGTGGCCTTGACCAAGTTCGTGCTGGATACGGCGGTATTCGAGGACCTGTCGGTGGCCGAGGAGACGGCTGTGTTCGCCGCCGGCATCGAGGAGCGGATGAACCGCGCGCCCGCTCGCTGGGAGACTCCGGTCGAGGTGGAGCGGGCCCTGCCACCCGGCGGCGGCGTCGTGTCGGCGGAACCGGCCGAGCTCGAACCGGAGGTCCGGACCATCGCGGGGCCGGGCGGCGCGCTGCCGATCCGGATCATCCGCCCGGAGCGTGCTCCGGTGGGCGTGTACCTCCATTTCCACGGTGGCGGGTTCTGTCTCGGCGCCGCCCGCAACCACGACGCCATGCTGGCCGAGACCGCGGCCCGGGCCGGAGTGGCCACCGTCAGCATCGACTACCGGCTCGCTCCGGAGCACCCGTACCCGGCGGCACCGGCGGACGCCGAAGCCGCCCTGCTGTGGCTGGTGGAGAACGCGGCTGCCGAGTTCGGGTCCGCTGCCGTGGTCGTCGGCGGCGAGTCGGCGGGCGCGCTGCTCTCCGTGGTAGCCGCGCTGCGCCTCCGGGACCGGCACGGCTTCACCGGCCTGGCGGGGCTGAACCTGTCACAGGGCGGCTACGACCTGCGGATGACCCCGAGTTTGCGGTCCTGGGGCGAACGTCGCCTGATCCTCAACACCCCGACCGCGGCGTGTCACTTCGACCGGTATCTCCAGGGCGCGGACCCAGGCAATCCCGATGTCTCGCCGCTGTTCGCGGATCTCCGCGACCTGCCGCCGGCGCTGTTCACGGTCGGTACCTGGGACCCGTTGCTCGACGACAACGGCTTCATGAGCTTCCGCTGGCTCGCCGCCGGCAACGAGGCGCATCTCGACATCCATCCCGGCGGCATCCACGGGTTCACGCTCTTTGACACCGCTCTGGCCCGGGCCGCCCGCACCCGGATCAACAGCTTCATCGCCCGGTGTGTGGCCGATCGGAGGTAGCGGTCGCCGCTGCGCGTTGTTGAGCGCTATGGAAGCGCTATCATAACGCTATGAGCGAGACCATCCGGCAGGCCGACCTGCGCAACGACAACGCGGCGATCATGCGCAGGGTGGCGAAGGGGGAGTCCTTCGTAGTGACCGTGAACGGCCGCCCGGTAGCGGATCTTGTTCCGCACCAACGGGAGAGTCCCCAGCGTAGGTTTGTGCCGGCCGAGACGATGGCACGAGCGATGGCTGAGCTGCCCGAGGTGGATGCGCGGGCGTGGGCTCGGGATGTCGCGGAGGCCGACGAGTTGTTCGGGTCGGACGCCATCGAAGATCCGTGGCGCCGCGGCGGTCGGGGAACGACGGAATGAGCGGTCGTCGTCGGGCACTGTTGGACACGTCTGTGCTGATCGAATACCCGGGAGACCAGGTGGCCCGGGTCGCCGATGAGCTGGCGGTGAGCGCGGTCAGCATGGCGGAGTTGCACTATGGCGTGTCGGCCACGGCTGATCCGTTGGAGCAGCTGCGCCGCCGGCAACGGCTACAGCTGGTGCATGACCTGTATGACGTGCTTCCGTTCGACGCACAGGTCGCCGAGTACTACGGCGCGCTGGAGGCGACGGTGCGTGTGTATGTTCGCGATCCGCGTCCGCGCCGGATGGACCTGCAGATCGCCGCGACGGCCGCCCGAAATGGCCTCACGCTGCTCACTCGCAACGCCGCTGACTTCGCCGGACTCGAGCAGGCGCTCGAGATCATCGAGCTGAGCTGACGGGGCGTCGCTAATGCGGAGGTGACGGCGCGCCCTCGGGGACCGGCCGGCTCGCCCGCAGCTCCTTGCGCAGGATCTTGCCGGCGGCCGACTTCGGGATCCGGTCCAGGAACTCGACCAGCCGGACCTTCTTGTACGGCGCCACCCGCTCGGCCACGAACGCGAGCACCTCCTCGGCGGCCAGGCCTGGGTGCGACTCGCGGCGCACGACGAACGCCTTGGGCAGCTCGCCGCTGCCCTCGTCCGGGACGCCGACCACCGCGGCGTCGGCGATCGCCTCGTGGCTCAGCAGCACCGCCTCCAGCTCGGCCGGCGCCACCTGGTGGCCCTTGTACTTGATCAGTTCCTTGAGTCGGCCGACCACCCGGAAGATCCCGTTCCGGTCGGCGGTGACCAGGTCGCCGGTGTGCAGGAAGCCGTCCGTGTCGACGGTCCGGGCGGTCGCCTCGGGGTTGTTCAGGTAGCCGCGCATGATGTTCGGGCCTCGGCACCACAGCTCGCCGGCGGCGCCCTCGGCGGCGTCCAGTCCGGTGGCCGGGTCGACCACTCTGGCCTCGATGTTCGGCATCAGCACGCCGATCGAGCCCGAGTCGATGTCCGGCCGGTCGGGCGGCGTGCCGTGGGTGCCCGGACTGGACTCGGTCAGCCCGAAGCCCTGCAGCACGGCGACTCCCAGCCGCCGCGCCACCGCCTTGGCCAGCTCGGCGTCCAGGGACGCGGCCGCGGACACCATGAAGCGCACGCTGGACACGTCGTAGTCGTCCACCAGCGGGCTCTTGGCCAGCGCGAGCGCGATCGGCGGCACGATGTACAGGTGGTCGGTCCGGTGGTCGGCGATCGCCCGTAGGAAACCGGCCAGGTCGAACTTCGGCATGGTGACTATCAGGGAGCGGTTCAACAGCCCCTGGTTCATGATCGAGGTCAGCCCGTAGATGTGGTACAGCGGCAGCACCGCGAGCAGCCGGGAGCCGGCGTCGATCTTGTTCAGCGGGGCCAGCTGCAGCAGGTTGGCCACCAGGTTGCGGTGGGTCAGCATGACGCCCTTGGCGACCCCGGTGGTGCCCGAGGAGTAGGGCAGCGCGGGCAGGCTCGCCGGGTCGATCCGGATCTCCGGCGCCGGTCCGGCGGTGTCGAGCAGCTCGGCGAGGCTCGTCTCCGGCACCGATCCGTTGGGGGCCGATCCGTTGGGGGCCGCCGCGGCCGCGGGTGTGGCGCCGCCCGGGTTGCCGAGCACCACGATCTCGGTCACCGAAACGCCGGGCTCGGCGACCGCCAGCCGGGCCCGCGCCAGCCCCTCCGGCGCGGCGAACAGCAGGGTCGCGCCGGCGTCGCGCAGCTGCTCGGCCAGCTCGATCGGGGTGTACTGCGAGTTGACCGGGCTGACCGCCGCGCCGGCGGCCAGCACCCCGTGGAACGCCACCGGGTAGTCGGGGCTGTTGGGGGCGAACAGCCCGGCCACCGCGCCCACGCCGATCCCCCGGTCGGCGAGTGCCCCGGCCACCCGGCGGACCGCGTCGAACAGCTGGCCGAACGTGTAGCCCCGCCCCGTCGCCGCGTCGAGCACCGCCGGGCGGTCGGCGTCCGCCGGGTCGAGCCGGCCGAACAGGAACTCCGGCAGGGCGACCGGCGGCACCACGACGTCCGGGTACGGGCTGCGCAGGATCATCGGGACGCCCCGGTGCCCGCCGGCTTGGGTTCTTTGGGCAGGCCGAGCAGCAGCTCGCCGACGATGCCCCGCTGCACCTGCGACGAGCCGGCGTAGATGGTGCCGGCGCGGGCGTTGAGGTAGACGCTGGTCCAGGACGCCGTGGAGTTCGGCGCGCCGGGGTCGTCGGTCTGGTACCAGTTCGGTGACGGCCGCCCGGACGGGGTCAGCGCGTCCAGCCCGAGCACATCCATCGCCAGCTCGGTGACCACCCGGTGGTACTCGCTCCAGAGCAGCTTGAACGAGGCCGCCTCGGCGCCCGGCTCCTGCCCGGCGATGAGCGCGGCGGCGGTGCGGGCGCCGTGCGCGCGCAGCTGTTCGACCTGTACGTGGCACCAGGCGATCCGGCGGCGGATGTCCGGGTCGGTGTCCAGGCCGCGTTCCCGGGTCAGTTCGATCAGCCGGTTCAGCTCGCCCGAGAACCGGATCGGCGCGTGCAGCGCCGTCTCGCCGCGCTCGAAGCCGAGCAGCGTCATGGCCACCGACCAGCCCCGGTCCAGCTCGCCGACGACCAGGTCCAGCTCGGTACTGGCGTTGTCGAAGAACACCTCGTTGAAGTCGGCGTCGCCGGTGAGGTTGCGGATCGGCCGGACGTCGACGCCCGGCTGGTCCAGCGGGACCAGCAGCATGCTGATCCCGCGGTGCGGGGCGGCGGTCGGGTTCGTCCTGGCCAGCACGAACATCCAGTTCGCCCGGTGCGCCCCCGATGACCAGAGCTTCTGCCCGTTGAGCACCCAGCGCTCGCCGTCCGGCTCGGCCCGCAGCGCCAGGCCGGCCAGGTCGGACCCCGCGCCCGGCTCGGAGAAGCCTTGGGCGAACACGTACTCGCCCGAGACGATCTTCGGCAGGAAGCGCGCGCACAGTTCGGCGGAGGCCATCCGCAGCATCGTGTTGCCCAGCATGCTGATGCCGAACGCGTCGTTGTCCGAGCTGAACGGGACGCCGGCTCCGGTCAGCTCCTCGACCAGCACGATCAGCTCCCTAGGCCCGAGCCCGGCGCCGCCGTACTCGGTCGGCCAGGCCGGGGCGACCCAGCCGCGCCCGGCCAGCGCGGCGCGCGCCTCGGCCCGGAACGCGGCGTGCTCGCCGTCGGACAGTGCCCCGATGCCCTGCCAGCCGGGCGGTACCAGACCGGCGATGAACTCGCGTACCTCCGCGCGGAACTCGTCCACTCGGCTACCTCCTTGTGTGCCTCTGAACAGAACAGTTGCGTAGATGGACTCACTAGTCAATGCTTTGTAACCGGCAAGTCGCGGCGAGGAGGACACCCATGGCGGACGGCCTGACCGGGCTCACCGAGGAGCAGCGCGAGTTGAGTCGAACCGCCGCTCGGCTGCTCGCCGACGCGGCCCGCAAGGACCCGCTACCGCCGGACTGGCACGCGCTGCCGCTCGCGCTGAACCGGCCGCTGTGGTCCGCGCTCGGCGAGTTGGGGCTGCTCGGTCTCACCGTGCCGGACTCGTGCGGTGGCGCCGGCGCGGGCGTGCTCGACCAGTGCGTGCTGGCCGAGCAGGTGGGCGCGGCGGTGCCCGCTGTGCCGTTCACCGGGACCGTGGCTGTGGCGGCTGTGCTGGCCAGGTGTGTTGGCGCTGTTGGTTCTGGCGCTGTTGGTTCTGGCGCTGTTGGTTCTGGCGCTGTTGGTTCTGGCGCTGTTGGTTCTGGCGCTGTTGGTTCCGGCGCTGTTGGTTCTGGCACTGTTGGTTCCGACGCTGTAGCCGCTGTGTTGGCGGGGCTCGTGGAGGGCACGGTCGTCGTGGCGCCGGCCTGGGAGAGCTGGCCGGCGTCGGTGGTGCCCGGTCGCCGGTCCGGCGCGCTGACGCTGGCCGGCTCGGCGGTCGGCGGGACGCTCGGGGCGGTGCCGTTCGGGATGGACGCCGACCAACTGCTCGCCTTCGACGCCGAGGGCACGCCGCTGCTGGTGGACCTGGCCGGGCCGGGCGTGCGGCGCGCCCCGGTGGACTCGCTGGACGTGCAGGAGCCGCTCGCCACCGTGGCGCTGGACGGCGCGCCGGTCACTGTGCTGGCACCCGTCGAGCCGCCGGTCGCGGAGATCCTCACGGTGCTGGCCGCCGAGCTGGTCGGCACCGGGCAGCGCGCGCTGGACGGCGCCGTCGGCTACGCGAAGGAACGGCGCCAGTTCGGCCGCGCCATCGGGTCATTCCAGGCGATCAAGCACATGCTCGCCGACCGGTACGTGCAGCTGGACGCCGCCCGGCTGCTCGTGCACGCCGCCGCCAACCACCTCGACGCGGCGGGGGACGTCTCGGCCGGCGCGGCGCGGGACGGGGCGGCCGGCGGTGACCTGGCCGGGGAGCTGGCGGCGCGCACGGCCCTGGCGGCGGCCAGCGACGCCGCCGACGCGGCCACCGCCGATGCGCTGCAGACCCACGGCGGCATCGGCTTCACCTGGGAGCACCCGTCGCACGTGCTGCTCAAGCGAGCCAGGTCCCGCCGGGCGCTGCTCGGCTCCGCCGCCCGCCAGCACGAGGCCATCGCCGCCCACATCCTCGGCGGGTAGCGGGTAGCGGGTAGCGGGTAGCGGGTAGCGGGTGGCTGGAGCTGCGCGGAGGGGCTAGCCGGCGCCCAGCGGGTGTCCTCGCACGTGGGAGACCACCAGCTCGGGAACCGGTACCGCTCCGGTGTCGGTAGCGAAGGTGCTGGCCTCGGCCTTGGCCGGAAAGTCGAATACGCCGATCATGAGTTGCATCGGGTAGTCGGGCGCCTGGTCGAGGCGGCGCACCACCTCGCCGTCGACGGTGAACGCCAGCGACCCCGGCCGCCAGTCGACGCCGTAGGTGTGGAACTCGGTGATGTCGATGCCGAGCGGGTCGGCGGAGAACTCCTGGGTCAGGGTGGGGTCGCCGAGCTTCTTCACCCCGATGCCGACGTCCGAGGAGCCGACCCGGACCGCGTCGCCGAAGATCTCCGCGACGCAGATCTCGCCGGCGCGCCCGGGGCGGTCCTCGATGCCCGACATCCAGAACGCGACCATCGAGCGGGCGTCGACCACTCCGCGCATCCGCACCTCGACGTGCCCGAAGTGCGGGGTGTAGCCCCACATCGTCGGCTGCTCCTCGCGGACCCGCAGCCCGTCCCGGAAGGGTTGCTGGCCGACCGTGCCGCCAAGCGGTCCGGCAAAGCTCCCGCTCTGGACGCACGACACGCGCAGCGGCTCCTCGTGCAGGTCGGCGCACCACACCGGCTGGTCGACCGGGATGCTCAGGGACAGCTCACCGCCGCGCACCGAACACGTCGCAGCGGACTCGGCGCGTGAGCTCCAGTGCGGCAGGTAGTACGGAAACCAGACATCCGGATCCAGCATGTCGCCGGCAAAGCGCTCGTCGAGCTCGAGCCTGGAGTTAACCACGCCCGACACTAGCCAGTCACCGCCCTCGGGCCCTGACGATTTCCCGAGCCACACCCTCGTGAGTGGCGACGGTCGCTATCGCGACCAGCGCCACTCACGACCTAGAACAGGGGCATGCCGTGGTCCTGGCCGAGGCGGACCCGGCCGACCGCCTCGAAGAACGCGGCCGAGTGGTTGGCGTGCTGCAGCGCCACCATGCCGTCGCGGTGCAGCCGTTCGATCCGGTCACCGAGGTAGATCGAGGACGAGCTGGCCGCCTCGTAGACCGCGGCGAGCGCTTCCCGGGCCACCGCCGCCGCGTGCGCCATTGCCCCGTGCAGCTCGGCGCGCATCGCCAGGGTGACCGGTTCGCCCCGCTCGGCGGCTTGGTCCAGCTCCCGCGCCACCGAGAACAGCAGCCGCCGGGCCGCGCGCACAGCCACTTCGGATCGGCCCAGCGTGCCCTGCACCCACGCCTGGTCGGCGAGCAGCCCACCGAACGGCGTCTGCTTGGTCGGCGCCAGCCGGGCCAGCTCGTCGATCGCCTCGGCCACGGTGCCCAGCGCCACGGCGGTGCACCCGGCGAACACCAGCAGCACCGGGTGCAGTCGGTAGCGCGGCCGGTCGATCCGGGGCACGTCGTCGATGCCGGCGGTGAGCTCGGCCGGCACGAAGACGTCCCGCAGCTCGACGGTGTTGCTGCCCGAGCCGCGCATGCCGCTGACGTTCCAGGTCCGCTCGATGCTCAGCTGGGCGCGCGGCACGTGGAACAGCCGCACGTCCGGCGCGCCCGCCTCGGTAAGCCTGGGGCCGTCGCCGTCGAGCACGATGCCCACCGGGATGAACCAGTCGGCGGAGTCGATGCCGCTGACGATCTTCCACGTGCCGGACAGCCGGTACCCGCCGTCCACCGGCACGGCCTGGCCGGGGTTGCCGGCGTTCGCCAGCACCGGCTCCTGGTCACCGGGCCAGATGGTCGCCGTCCGCGCCGGCCTCCCGCAGCTCCTTCACCAGTCCTTCGGGGAGCTGGCCCAGCGCTTCGGCCTCGTCGGCGCCGTCCTCGATGGCGGGGCGGAGCAGCTCGGGCAGCCCCAGCGCATCGGCGTCACCGGGGGTGTGCTCGGACATGGGTGCCTCCTGGGCGGCGGGTAGCGGGTGTCGGGGGGCGTGACTTGCCCCGTCACCCGCTACGGCGCTAGACGCCGACGCGCATCGCTAGCCGGCGCCGGGTTCGGAGCCCAGTGCACCAGGCGGGCGTAAACGAACCGCATACCGCGGCATGCCGAACCAGGGCGTGCCCCGGGCGGCGTCCGGCCAGCCCTGACGGAATCCCCGACTCGCCCTGACGGAATCCCCGACTCGCGGGGGAGGTCAGTGGGGGCGGCGGCGGGCTCTATCGGTTTATCCGGATGGTGACCGTTGCGTTCAGGCCCGGATAGAGGCGAACGTCGTCCGGGGCGGCCGGCCGGACGCGCACGGCAACGTACTGGTCGATTTTCTGGATGTTGGTGGGATCCAGGTCGGTCGAGGGATAGACCGTGAAGTTCCCGGCGGCGGAGGCCTGGAGCTGGTCGACCACGCCGGCGAGGACGCGGTTCGGGTACGCGTCCAGCTGTATCTCTGCCGCGTCGCCGACCCGGACGCCCCGGATGTCGGTCTCCGGAACACGGGCCGTGATGTAGACGCGTTGCGGGTCGTACCCGACGGCCAGGGTCTGACCGGCACGCACGTAGGTACGGTCCGCCACGGCGTTGAGGCCGACGAGGCCGGGGCCGGGGGCCTTGATCACGCGGCTGCCCCTCGGGCCGCCGCCGACCCCGGTCACCCGCCCGAGCACCTGTCCGGGCTGGAAAGGCGCACCTTGGCTCGCGCTCCAGCCCTCCAGAATCCCGCTGGTCGGAGCGTTGACCTCGATCTGGTCCGCGTCGACCTGCGCGTTGCGGGTGGAGACGTAGTAGCGGTCGTGGGCGAGGTAGGTGGTGGCGAGCCCCACCAGCTGGCAGAGCGTGAGGACAGCGATGAAGATGAGCAGCCGCCCGGCGTTGCGCACGATCCTGGCCGAGTAGGGGACCGAAACGTAGGTGAACCCGTCGGGCTCGACGATCCGGGGCGGTTCGGCAGGCCCGGCGCCCGTGCGTTCCGTCGGTGCAACGGCGGGTGTCCGCACCTGCGGCGCGGGTGTCTCCTCGATCGTCGGGGCGCCCATCAGACCCCGACCTCGACCATTTCGCCACGGGACATCCGAGGCGGTGTCGGCCAGTTCGTGAGGAAGATGAGCGCGATGACGGCCAGGGTGACCACGCCGATCACGGCGTAGGCGTCGCTGTAGGCGGCCACGAGGCTGCGGGTCTGCAGGGACTGCCACAGCGGCAGCAGCCCGCCCGGACCCTGTTGCTGCAGCTGCTGGATCTGCGGCTCGTGATAGGGGCTGCTGATGTCGAGCAGCGCGGACCGGTCGGCGAAGTGCTGGGCGCGCTGCGCGGTGACCACGATGGAGATCGCGGCAAACCCCAGCGCGGCGCCGGTACGTTGCACGATGGTGCGGAAGACGATGCCGTCGGGCACCAGGCGTGGCGGCAGGATATAGATCGCGCCGCCGAGCATGGGGAGCATGACGAGGCCCATGCCGAGCGCGCGGACGCAGAGCAGCAGGGTGAGCTCGGGATGCGGCAGGTAGACGTTCAGCTGGCCGAGCATGAGGGTGGCCCCGCCCATCAGAACGAGCCCCAGGATGGTGACCGCCCTGGCCCCGATGAGCTGCCACAGAATGCCGGACAGCGGGATACCGACGATCCAGACGATGGCTTGGGGTACAAAAATCATCCCCGCCTGGCTGGGGGTGAGGGCCTGCGCCTGTTGCAGGAAGACCGGGAGGAACGCGAACACGGTGGTCAAGCCCGTGAACATGGCCTCGAGAACCACCAGTGCGACGACAAACGGCCGGTACGTGAAGATCCGCAGATCCAGCAGCGGATTGGCGACCCGCAGCTCAATCGCGACGAACGCGATCAGGGCATTCGCCCCGATGGCGAGCAGGGCGAGGATCGAGTAGCTGGTCCAGCCCCACTGCGGGCCTTTGGACAGGGCCAGCAGGACGGCGCCGCAGCCCAGCGAGATGCAGACGAACCCGGGGTAGTCGAAGGGCGGCGGCGCGGCACTGGCGGGCATTCTCGGCAGGACCAGCGCGGCGGCGCCGATGCCGAGCAGCGCGGCGGGCGTGGCGGCGAGAAATACGTAACGCCAGTCGAGGTACTCGACGAGATACCCGCCGATGAACGGCGCGAAGCCCGGCGCCGATATCGCAATTATTGCAAAGATGCCCAGCGCGATCGACTGGTTCTTCTTCGGAATCAGCTTATAGATGATTCCGACGCACACGATCGGAGCGAGGGCACCCGGGATGCCCTGCAGAACACGAAAGGCGATGAGCGATTCGATACTGCCCGCCGAGGCGCACAATGCGGACGTCACCCCGTATCCGAGCAGCGCGGCGAAGTACATGCGGCTGAGGCCGAAGCGGCGGCACAGCCACACGGCGACGGGGATCACCACGCCCTGGCACATCTTGTATGCGGTGGTGAGCCACTGGACGCTCTCGCTCGTGGCCCCTAGGTCCTTCCCGATCGCGGGATAGGCGATGCCCACGATCGCGGAGTCCAGGGTGGACACGAACATGCCGATCGACACGGTGACGGCCACCGGCACGAGCCAGTGCAGCAGTCCGGGAGGGTGACCGGCCGCCGGCTCGCTCGCGAGCGGAGGGGCCGCGCTCGCGGCCGATGCGGCCCCCGGCACCGGGCGGGATGTGGTGATCGTCGTGCCGGGCTCGCTGGCGTCGCCGTCCGAATATGACTTATAACGCAACGTGACCCCTGCACTGTCATGGTCATGGAGCGGAGAAAATGCAGAAAACGGCGCAAGAATAAGTCGTACGGACTGGACCGTCAACCCTCTTCCTGAGAGATAATTTGCTTATCCAAAATAGGGATACTCGGAAACTAGTAATTACCCCGGAAGGCGATAGCTCGCCCGGGCGGGGCCATGCCGGCCGGTTATGCTCGGCTGATCTCGCGGACGCGGTCGCTATCGCGCTGGGCGGTGGCGCGCTCCGGCTCGGTGGCCGGCTCGAGGCGGACCGGCATGTCCTTGTGGTGCGGGGTGCCGGCGATCGGGTCGCGGTCGGCCGCGTCGGTGATCACGTTGATCCGGGGGCCGTTGGTGACCCGGCCGCCGTGGCCGTCCGGGTAGGACATGCCGAAGCCGTGCGGCAGGGCGAGCTGCATCGGGCGCATGCTGTCGTCCGCCTCGGCGCGCACCACGATCCGGCCGGTCGGGGTGACCACCGCCGCCCAGTCGCCGGGGTCGATCCCGACCGAGGCGAGGTCCGCCGCCCTGGCTCGCAGTGCGCCCTCCGGGTCGGTCCGCCGCCACGCCGGCGCGCGCAGGATCTGGTTCGCGTTGTGCGACCGGCGCTGCCCGTTGACCAGGGAGAACGGGTACGCGGGGTCGGGCCGCTCGGCGTCCGGATCCAGCTCCCGCAGCCAGGTCAACAGCTCCGGCACAGCGAGCTGGATGCGCTCGCGCTTCACCAGGTCCCAGACCTCGTCGTAGGTGTGCGTGCTGAACGGGGTGCCGCTCGGGCTGTTCAGGATCCGGGCGAACAGCTCCTCACCCAGCTCCCCACCGGTCGCCGAGGTGCCGAGCGCGCGCTGCACCGGCACCGGCATGGTGGCGGCCGCCCGGTGGCAGCCGGCCCACAGCGGCGCCATCGAGGCCGCCCCGGGCCGTGCTTGATCCAGGGACTCATCCAGCGACTCGCCCAGCGTCCGGTAGAGCAGCACCGAGGCGATGGAGGCCAGCTCGGGGTCGCGCTTCATCAGTTTGGCGGCGGCGGGCAGCAGCTTCGACCGGTCGGTGCGGGCGAGATCGGTGAGCTCCGCCAGCTCGTCGGCCGACGGCAGCGCACCCAGCGCCTCGAACAGCCGCGCGTAGATCTCCGCCTCGACCAGCGTGCCGGGCAGCGGCTCGAGCAGCGGGCGGCGGATCTGGAAGTAGTTGGTCGGCCACTCGAAGTCGAAGAGGGTGAACTCCCACTTCTCGTGCTGGGACGCCGCCGGCAGCACGTATTCGGCCAGTGCCGCGGTCTCGGTGTAGGCGATGTCCACCACAACCGAGAGCTCCGCCTCCGCGATCGCCCGCTCGGCCGAGGCGGTGTCGGCGTAGGTGTTCGCCGGGTTGGACGACTCCACCCAGAGCACCCGCGCGTGGTTCGGGTGGTCGGTGAGGATCTCCTCGGCCATCGTGTTCGACGGCAGCAGGCCGCCGATGTACTCGAAGCCGGTGATCTCCGAGCGCTCACCCCGCGAGTTACCCCACAGCGGCACCAGCCAGGAGTGCAGGTTGTTCGTGCCCTCGCGGCCGAAGTGGCCGGTGACCAGGTAGAGCAGCTTCTCCAGGTAGCTGTTCAGGGTGGAGTGGCGGCCCTGCTGGATGCCCAGCTCGACCCGCACGGTCATGGCGCGGGCGGCCAGGATCAGGTCCACCGCGCGCTCGACGTCGGTCCGGTCCAGCTCGGCGTGTGCGATCCACTCGTCGACCGGCACCCGGCCCAGTGCGTCCCGCACCGCCTCGAAACCCTCGGTGTGTGCGGCCAGGAACTCCTCGTCCTGCCCGCGCCGCTGCAGGATCAGCGCGATGATCGCGGCCAGCAGGTAGGCGTCGGTGCCGGGGCGCAACGGCAGGTGCAGTTCGGCGATGTCGGCGGTCTCGGTGCGCCGGGGGTCAATGACGATGATCTTGCGTGCCGGGTCGTTCTTGATCGCGTTCAGCGCGTGCCGGGCGTTGCTGAACCCGTGTGCCATCCACGGGTTGCAGCCGATCACGACCAGCAGGTCGCAGTCCTCGACGCCCTCGGAGGTGTGGCAGGTCTGCGACCCGAACATCTTGCCGTTGACCCAGAAGTCGCCGGTCTTCTCCTGGGACAGCGCGTTGTAGTACCGGGTGGAGTTCATCCACCTCAGCAGCGCGGTGCCGTAGCCGCCGCCGGAGTGGTTGCCCTGCCCGCCGCCGCCCACGTAGGAGAACGAGCCGGGGCGGCCGGCCTCGGTGTCCGCATCCCGCACCTCGTGCAACCTGGCCGCGATCTCACGCAGCGCGGTGTCCCAGTCGATCGGCTCGTGGCCGCCGCCCGGCAGCCGGCGCAGCGGGCTGGTCAGCCGGTCGCCGTGGTTGCCGTACCAGGTCAGCCGCTGCGCCTTCTGGCACAGGTAGCCGGCCGAACGCGGGTGCGCCTTGTCGCCGCGCACCCGGGTGATCGCCCGGCCGTCCAACTGCACCTCCAGCCCGCAGTTGAGGTAGCACAGACTGCACGCGGTCTTGTGCCAGTCGCTCACCGGCGGCTCCTGTCCTGAGCTCCGGGCCGCGACGGACTCCAGAGTTGGGTAATAAGACTCACGCTCAGGGTTTCGTACTGGAACCCAGCTGTCAACCGGCCGGCTGCCGACCGGTCGGCTGTCCACAGGCCGGCTGTCGACCGGCCGGCCTCAGCTCTCAGAGCGCGCGAAGCAGGTCCAGGGCGCGGCCGAGGGTGGTCAGCTTCGCGTCCACGGTGTCGCCGTTCGGGTAGAGCCGGACGGTGTCCACGCCGGCGTCGCGCCAGACCCGCAGCCGCGCACGCACCATGTCCTCGGTGCCGATCAGCGTGGTGCCCAGCACCATGTCGTCGCTGACCAGCTCGGCGGCGCCGTCCCGGTCACCGCCCTGCCAGCGTTCCCGGACCGACGCCGCGACGTCGGCCCAGCCCTGCCGGCTGTACGCGCCGTTGTAGAAGTTGGTCTGCGCCGAACCCATCCCGCCGAGGCTGAACGCCAGTTCCTTCTTGCGGCTGGCGACCATCGAGCGCAGGGCGTCCTCGTCCTCGGCGAAGGCCACCTCCGCGCCCTGGCAGACGTCCAGGTCGGCGCGCTTGCGCCCGGCCTTGGCCAGTCCGGCGTCCAGCGGGTTGAAGTACGCCGAGGCGCCCTCCGGCACGAAGCTGGTGCCCAGCCAGCCGTCGGCGATCTCGCCGGTCAGCTCCAGCGTCTTCGGCGAGATGGTGGCCAGGTAGATCGGGATGTCCGGGTTGGCGTCCATGGACAGCCGCATCGGCTTGCCCTCGCCGCCGGGCACCGGGATCTGGAACTGGTTGCCCGAGTAGGCGACCTTCTCCCCGGCGAACACCTGCCGGATGATCTCTACGGTCTCCCGCATCCGGGTCAGCGGCTTGGCGAACGGCACCCCGTGCAGGCCCTCGATCACCTGCGGCCCGGACGCGCCGAGGCCGAGCAGGAAGCGGCCCTGCGACATCTCGGCCAGCGTCAGCGCGGTCTGCGCGATGGCCACCGGGGTGCGGGTGCCCAGCTGGATGATCCCGGAGCCCAGCAGCATCCGTTCGGTGCGCGCGGCGAAGTAGCCCAGCGCGGACGGGCCGTCCGAGCCCCACGCCTCGGCCACGAAGCAGACGTCCAGGCCGAGCTTCTCCGCCTCCAGCACGAAGGTCAGGGTGTCCGCCCAGCTGCCCCGGTTGGACGCCTCGACGGTGGTGGCGGCGCGCATCAGACGCCGGCCGAGCTGGTCGCGGTGGCGCTCTCGACGCGCTCCTTGATCGCGGCCAGGGTGCCAGCCATGTTGGTCTCGAACTCGCGCATCCGGACGAAGACGATCTTCTGTTCCTTGTCCGGCATCCGGTCGATCGCGAAACTCAGCCCGGAGCGAGCCGGCCCCATCTGCATCCACTGGCGCAGCGTCGTGCCGCTGCCGCGCGGCTCCAGGGTGAACCGCCAGATCGCGGTGGGGTGCTCCGGATCCTGCACCGCCCAGGCGAACACGTGCTCCGGCGCGTACTCGATCACGGTCGACGTGGTGTGCCACTCGCCGAGCGCCTCGTGCTTGCTGTAGCCGACGAAGGTGGCGCCGACGCTCGGGCCGGTGGCCCCGTCCTGCCACTCCACCCGCGCCAGCTCGGGGCTCATCGAGGGCATCAGGGAGACGTCGGCGACGAACGCCCAGACGGCCGCCGGAGGGGCCTGAATGAACGTCTCGACCTCGACGGTCGGCTTGTCCGCGTAGCGCGCTCCGGTCCACTCCATTGGGCTCAAGTCTCCTCGTCATCGGGGCTCTGAGCACCAGAGTTGCGTAGATAGACCTATAAGTCAACGTGGAGCGGCGGAGGCCACTCGGTGCTCCCGGCGCTACTGGGCGAGTGGCTCGCCGGCCGGGTCGCCGGCGGGGTCGACGCGCTGGTCCCCGGTCGGGTCGCCGGTCGGGATCCCCCGCTGGGCGAACCGGCGGACCACGTCCGGGCGCGTGGCCAGCCGGGGCGGGTAGCCGGGGCCCAGCCGGGACACGGTGTCCTCGGCGCGCAGCGGCTCGCCGCAGTGCGCGCAGACCACCTCGGCGTGCGTGTCGTGCCCGCAGCCGCGGTGGTGCAGGGTGATCGGCGGCCCGTCCTCGCCAGCCAGCCAGCGGTCGCCCCACGCGGCCATCGCGGCGGTCACCCCGTAGAAGTCGCGGCCCTTCTCGGTGAGCAGGTAGTCGTAGCGCACCGGGTCGGACTGGTAGGCGCGCTTCTCCAGCAGCCCCTCGTCGACCAGC
>Ga0137415_10002422_pt1 | contig 18568 bp, 18 predicted proteins | sample CZODoug3_1_1_16f_FD_183082 | JGI IMG/M metagenome (GOLD analysis project Ga0137415, IMG submission 183082) | Vadose zone soil fungal communities from Angelo Coast Range Reserve, California, USA - CZODoug3_1_1_16fungal (Hybrid Assembly) | ecosystem: Environmental > Terrestrial > Soil > Vadose...
TCGCGGACCACGGTGCCGGGTGTGTAGAACTGGAGGTGCCAGCCGCGCGGGGTGGCCCGGGCGGCCATCCGCCGGATGTAGGCCATGATGTCCTGGACCGGCCAGTCCCGGCGGGCGAACAGGTCCAGCCGGATCGCCCGTACGCCGAGTTCGTGATAGCCGTCCAGCTCGGTGTCGGGGGTGTCCTCTTCAATCCGCACCACCCCGCTGCAGCGTGGGCCCAGCTTGCGCAGCACGTCGAGGGTGAGGCTGTTGTCGTTGCCGTAGTAGGTGGGTGCAACGAGCACCATCCGCTCGATCCCGAGCACGTCGCAGGCCTGTAGGTACTGCTCCAGCGTGCCGTCGGGGAAGGTGTACTGCGGGTTCGGCACGGACGGGTAGCCGGGTTCGAACACGTGGAAGTGCGCATCGCAGGCGCCGGCCGGCATTCCGAAGACCGGGCGGGTGTTGGTGTCGGCCTTCCGCATCGGGGTGCACACGGAGAACTTCGGGTTCACGGTCGTTGCCGTCCTCAGGGTGTGGTGGAGCTGATCAACGTTGGGCGGGGTTCGGTGAAGGCGGCGGCCCGGGACTTGGCGGCGGAGAACAGCAGGTCGGTGTCGAAGCCGGTCAGGTAGACCGGGCTGACCCCAAGAGCGGGCAGCGAGTCGAGCACGGCCTTGTTGGAGATGCCGCCGACCATGAGCAGTTTGCCGTGCCGCCGGCAGGCCTGGCCGGCGGTGGCGATGGCCTCGAGTACGGCCGGGTGGCCGTGTTGGCCGGGGATGCCGAGCTCGGCGGTCAGGTCGTTGGCCCCGATGGCGAGCATGTCCACCCCGTCCAGCGCGGCGATGGCGTCGGCGTTGCTGATGCCTTCGGGGGTTTCCAGCAGGATCTGCACGATGGTGGCGGCGTCCAGGGCCGGGTTCAGCTCAGTGGCCGGGGTGGGTCGCATCCCGTACTGGGGCACCATGGCCAGCTGGGAGCGCTGTCCACCGGGTGGGAATCGGCAGGCCCGGCTGATCAGCTCGGCGTCGGAGATCGTCTGCACCCTCGGCGCGACGATGCCGTGCGCTCCGCAGTCCAGCAGCCGGCCGATGGTGCCGTACTCCCGCTCGGGGATCCGCACGAACGGTGTCAGGCCCAGGTCGACGGCGGTGGCGCACAGCGCGCCCGCCACGTCCAGCGGCATCGTGGAGTGCTCGAGGTCGATCATGAGACCGTGGTGGCCGGTCGCGTGGGCCACCCGCACCACGTCCGCCGTGCGGCTGGAGCGCACACCCAACAGCAGGGTCGGCTCCCCGGCCCGCAGCCGGTCGAGGAACGGGTTCGACCGGGTAGGGCCGCTGGCTTCGACGGTGCTCACCATTTGCCTCCGCGATGAGGTTCACATGTAATCTCAATAACTATAGGTTGATTCGTCAACCCTAGGACGGGTTCGTGGGGTACGCCACCCGGCCGATTGGTGCCGCTCCCGAGGGGAGGCTCGATCCGGCAGGGTGCAGGATGGGCCGATGGCGCGCGCACTCGTCTTCGACCCGACGGCCGGGCAGCGGTTCGTCGACCAGACGCGGCGGTACGACTGGCAGTTGTTGCGCAGCAGCAACGTGCACCGCTTCGACGGCGCTGACCAGCTGCGCGCGGCGCGGGACGGGCTGGCCGGTCTCGGCTACCTGGTGCACGAGATGGACGCGTCCGGGTGGGAGTCGGCGGGCGATCTGCACGACGCGCTGGCCGCCGCGCTGTCACTGCCCGGTCACTACGGCCGCAACCTGGACGCGCTGCTCGACGTGCTGCGGGACGTGGCCGAGTACGAGTACGGCAGCGACCCGGACACCGCCGGGACGGTGCTCGCGGTCGGCGGTTACGACCGCGTGGTCGGGATCGACCGGCGGTTGGCGCACGGGGTGCTCGATGTGTTCGCCCTCGCCGCCCGGTACGGCGCGCTGCTCGGCCACCCGATGTTGTGCCTGGTGGCCAGCGCGGCGGAGCTGGGCCCCGTCGGGGCGACCGCCGTCACCCGGTCCACCCCGCCCGGCTGAACCCGCCCGGCGGAACACCCGGAGGCGACGGTGCACCCGCCCGGCTGAACCCGCCGGAGGAGATGGTGCGCCGGGTCGTCAGGCCGGCTTCACGGCGGCCTGCAGACCGACATTGCCGGCGGGCAGTGTCTTGGGCTTGGCCGGCTCCAGCCCGGCGGCGCGCTGCCACTCGGCCATCCGCTCCGGTGACCAGGTACCGGACTCGCTGGTCAGCGCGAAGTAGAAGTCGGCGATCGCGGGCAGCTGCTGGGCCTTGCTGGCGTGCGGCAACCGGAAGAAGTCCGCGATCGTGTACGTCCCGCCCGGGCGCAGTGCCCTGGCCACCTTGACGGCCAGGGCGCGGTTCTGCTCGTCGGTGAAGTGGTGCACCACGCCGACGATGATCACCGCGTCGTACCCCTCGGTGCCCAGGTCGTCGGTGAGCGCGTTGCCCACCTGGTGGCGCACCCGCTCGCCCATGCCCTCCGCCGCGAGCAGCGGGGCGGCGTGCCGAACCGCACCGGGCAGGTCGAGCACCACCGCGTTCAGCTTCGCGTGTTGGCGGCACAGCGCGACCGAGTAGGCGCCGTGCGAGCCGCCGATGTCCAGCAGGTCGGTGGCCCCGGCCGGGATCCGCACCGCCCGGCTGACCGACTCGACCACTCCGCCGGCCACCGACTTCATCCCGCGCTGGTAGAGCTTCCACTCCCGATCGTTCAGGGTGGCGTGGAAGTCCTCCAGCTTGCCGGTCCGGACGAACTCTTCCGCCCGCTCCATCCAGGTCCACTCCATGAACTGGAACAGCAGCTTGTCGTTCAGCGACTGGGGGCTGGCGGACAGCAGCCACTTGCGGGCCGACTTGGTCAGTTCGAAGGTATCGCCGCTCGCGCGCAGGTAGCCCGAGGTCACCAGGGTGGGCAGCAGCTTGGCGGTGCCCTCCGGATTGGTGTCACAGCGGCGGGCGATCTCCTCGGCGGTGGCCGGTGCGGTGGCCAGCGCGTCGAACAGCCCGATCTTGCTGGCCACCATGACGATCCGCGCCAGGGTGAACGCCATCTGGGTATCGAGCAGCGGGCGGGGCACCAGGTTGAGCCGCATCGCGAGCCATTCCACCGGGTTGCCGGGCACCAGTCCGAGACGCATGGTCGAAGGCTACGGCGACCGCCTTGCAATGAGCTAAATGACCCGTGAGTGGTTAGCGTTGCTATGACAACGCTAACCACTCACGGGTGCGGTTCAGCCCACGTCGACCCAGTCGAACGTCCTGGTCACCGCCTTCTTCCACTGGGCGTAGCCGTCCCTGCGCTGGTCCTCGCTCCAGGTCGGGTGCCAGCGCTTGTCCTCGTTCCAGTTCTGCACGAGGTCCTCGGTGGACCGCCAGAACCCGGTGGCCAGCCCGGCGGCGTAGGCGGCGCCCAGCGCGGTGGTCTCGGCGACGACGGGCTTGGACACCGGGACGCCCAGGACGTCCGCCTGAATCTGCATGCACAGCTCGTTGGCGGTCACCCCGCCGTCCACCCGCAACACGTCCAGGGTGACCCCGGAGTCGGCCGCCATGGCCTCCACCACGTCCCGGCTCTGGTAGCAGATGGATTCCAGCGTCGCCCTGGCCAGGTGCGCATTGGTGTTGAACCGGGACAGCCCGACGATCACGCCGCGCGCGTCGGAGCGCCAGTACGGGGCGAACAGCCCGGAGAACGCCGGGACGAAGTAGACGCCGCCGTTGTCCTCGACCTGGCGGGCCAGCGTCTCGGACTGGGCGGCGCCGGAGATGATGCCGAGCTGGTCGCGCAGCCACTGCACGGCCGACCCGGTCACCGCGATCGAGCCCTCCAGCGCGTACACCGGAGCCTGGTCGCCGAACTGGTAGCACACCGTGGTGAGCAGCCCCTGCTTCGAGCGGACCAGTTCGGTGCCGGTGTTCAGCAGCAGGAAGTTGCCGGTGCCATAGGTGTTCTTGGCCTCGCCGGGCTTGAAGCAGACCTGCCCGACGGTGGCCGCCTGCTGGTCGCCCAGGTCACCGGACAACGCGATCTCACCGGCGAACGGCCCGTTCTTCACGGTCTTGCCGTAGAGCTCGGGACACGAGGACGGCTTGATGGCCGGCAGCATCTGCCGGGGCACGTTGAAGAACGACAGCAGCTCGTCGTCCCAGTCCAGCGTCTCCAGGTTCATCAGCATGGTCCGGCTGGCGTTGGTCGGGTCGGTGACGTGCACGCCGCCCTCGACGCCGCCGGTGAGGTGCCACAGCACCCAGGTGTCCGAGTTGCCGAAGATGGCGTCGCCGCGTTCGGCGGCCTCGCGTACCCCGTCGACGTTCTCCAGGATCCACTGCAGCTTGCCGCCGGAGAAGTAGGTCGCCGGCGGCAGCCCGGCCTTGCGGCGGATCACCTCGCCCCGGCCGTCCCGGTCCAGCGCGGTGGCGATCCGGTCGGTGCGGGTGTCCTGCCAGACGATCGCGTTGTAGTAGGGCCGTCCGGTCTTGCGGTCCCACACCATGGTGGTTTCCCGCTGGTTGGTGATGCCGACGGCGCCCAGGTCGGAGGCGCCCAGGTTGGCCTTGCTGAGCGCGGTCTCCACCACCGCCCGGGTGCGTTCCCAGATCTCCGTGGGGTTGTGCTCCACCCAGCCGGCCTGGGGCAGGATCTGTTCGTGTTCGAGCTGGTGGCGGACCACCTCGTTGCCGCCGTGGTCGAACACCATGAACCGGGTGCTCGTGGTGCCCTGGTCGATTGCGCCAATGAAATCAGCCATGTCCGTGGGTTTCCTTTTCGCTCAGGCGTTCTCGAGGTGGGCGGGAGAGGTGGGGGTTGCCGGCGCCGGGTCCTCCGGTGGCATGAAACGCCCGACGAGCAGCTTGTACAACCCCATGCCGACCACGCCGCCGATCAGCGGGCCGACGATCGGCACCCAGAAGTAGACATCGCCGTTCTGGTCCAGGAAAGCCGTGCTGTAACCGGTGAGGAAGGAGGCGAGCCTGGGTCCGAAGTCACGCGCCGGGTTGATCGCGTAGCCGGCGTCGGTGCCCCAGGCCATGCCGATGCCCACGACCAGCAGACCGATCACGAACGGCGCCATGTTGGCCGCCGGCGCGGCGGTGTTGCGCAGGTCGGTGAGGGCTGCGATGACGAACAACAGAATGGCGGTACCGATGATCTGGTCGCGCAGGGCACCGAGGTCGCTCACCGGGAGCGCGCCGTTGCCCGGCAGGGTGGAGAACACGCCCTGGGTCTTCACCGTGTGCCCGGGGTCCGCGGCGGCCAGTACCTCGCTGTAGTTCCACCGCACCAGCAGCGCCGCCACGAACGCCCCGGCGGTCTGGGCCAGCGCGTAGGGCGCCAGCTTGCGCCACGGCAGGCTGCCGAACACCGCCAGCGCGAAGCTCACCGCCGGGTTGAGGTGGGCGCCGCTGATCCGGGCGGCCACGTATACCCCGAGCGTCACGCCGAGCCCCCAGGACCAGGCGATGCTGTCGTGGTCGCCGAGCTTGCCGGCCACCACCTGTGCGACCACACCGACCCCGAACAAGATCAGAATCATTGTGCCGGCGAACTCGGCGAGTAGTTCACCGAGCAGCCCTTTCGCTCTGAGTCCCGTCATTGGAAGCTCCTCGACTCGTCTACCGCACCGTGCGTTGCCCCGCACCGTATGAGAGGGGTCACAGACGGACAACAAACTGAGGTCGACAATGTCGAACGCGAGGCGGATGGCTCACCGGCCATCGCGGGTTCGTGGCCGCTGGGGAGGCATGCGCCACGGGTGGGTGACGGACCGATGTTCGGCATTGTCGAACAATGGATGATCTGGTTACCGTGCCTTGGTGCCTGGTCCGGTGCAGTCCATCGAGCGAGCGGCCGCCATCCTGAGGCTGCTTGCTCGGGGTTCCGGGCGGCTCGGGGTCGGCGAGATCGCCAGCTCACTGGGGTTGGCCAAGGGCACCGCGCACGGGATTCTGCGCACCCTGCAGGGCGTCGGGTTCGTCGAGCAGGACTCCGAGACCGGCAAGTACCAGCTCGGCGCGACGCTGTTGCACCTGGGCACCAGCTACCTGGACGTGAACGAGCTGCGCTCCCGGGCGATCAACTGGGCGGACGCGCTGGCCGCGCGCAGCGGCGAGGCGGTGCGCATCGGCACCCCGCTGGAGGGCAAGGTGCTGGTGGTCCACCACGTCTTCCGCCCGGACGACACGCTGCAGACCCTGGACGTGGGCTCGCTGCTGCCGCTGCACGCCACCGCCATGGGCAAGGTGCTGCTCAGCTACGACGCCGACCTGGCCGCCACGCTGCGGCGGGCCCAGCTGGAGTCGTTCACCCGCCGCACCCTGCTCGCCCCGGCCGCGCTCACCAAGGCGCTCGCCGAGGTGCGCGAGGTCGGCTGGGCGGGCGAGGTCCAGGAGTACCTCGCCGGCCAGGCCAGCATCGCCGCGCCGATCCGGGGGCACGGCGGCTTGGTGGTGGGCGCGATCGGCGTCTCCGGCGCCACCGAGCGCATGCTGGACGGAAAGGGTCGCCCGGACCCCCAGCTCGTCATCTATGTTCGGGACGCCGCCCGCGCGGTTTCCCGGGACCTGGGGGCCGCCAGGTGGTGACCGGGGCTCACCAGCCCCTGTAGCGCGGAGGAAGGGCTCGATGGCGCAACGCTGCGTGATGTCGATCGACCAGGGCACCACCTCGACCCGGTGCATGCTGTTCGACCGGCGGGGTCAGCTGCTCTCCGTGGCCCAGCGCGAGCACCAGCAGCACTTCCCCCGACCGGGCTGGGTGGAGCACGACCCGGTGGAGATCTGGCGCAACCTCGGCCGGATCATGCCGCAGGCACTGCGCGACGCCGGGGTGGACATCGCGGACGTGGTCGCGCTGGGCATCGCCAACCAGCGGGAGACCACCGTGCTGTGGGACCGGCACACCGGCCACCCGGTCAGCCGGGCCATCGTCTGGCAGGACACCCGCACCGACGCGCTGGTCACCGAGCTGGCCGCCCGCCCCGGTGCGGACCAGGTGCCGGAACGCTGCGGGCTGCCGCTGGCCACGTATTTCTCCGCGCCCCGGATCCGCTGGCTGCTGGATCGCAAGCCCGAGCTGCGGGAACGCGCGGAGCGCGGCGACGTGCTGTTCGGCACCATGGAGAGCTGGCTGATCTGGAACCTCACCGGCGGCCCGGACGGGGGCGTGCACGTCACCGACGTGACCAACGCCAGCCGCACGCTGTTGATGAACCTGCACACGCTGACCTGGGACGACAAGCTGCTGTCCTTCTTCGACATCCCGGCCGCGATGCTGCCCCGGATCACCTCGTCGACCTCGGACTACGGGTTGTCGCACCGGATCGTGCCGGGCATCCAGATCGGCGCAGCGCTGGGCGACCAGCACGCCGCGCTGTTCGGCCAGATGTGCTTCCGCCCCGGCGAGGCCAAATGCACCTACGGCACCGGCAGTTTCCTGTTGATGAACACCGGGACGGAGCCGGCCCGGTCCAAGAACGGCCTGCTCACCACGGTCGGCTACCAGCTCGGCGAGGAGCCGGCGGTGTACGCGCTGGAGGGCTCGATCGCGGTCACCGGATCGCTGGTGCAGTGGTTCCGGGACAGCCTCGGGCTGATCACCAGCGCACCGGAGATCGAGACCCTGGCCCGCACCGTGTCGGACAACGGCGGCTGCTACATCGTGCCGGCGTTCTCCGGCCTGTTCGCCCCGCACTGGCGCAGTGAGGCGCGCGGCGTCATCGTCGGCCTGACCTCGTACATCACCAAGGGACACCTGGCCCGCGCGGTGCTGGAGGCCACCGGCTGGCAGACCCGCGAGGTGGTGGACGCGATGAACGCCGACTCCGGGCTCACGCTGTCCACGTTGAAGGTGGACGGCGGGATGACCTCGGACAACCTGCTCATGCAGACCGTGGCCGACGTGCTGAACGTGCCGGTGGTGCGGGCGATGGTGCCCGAGACGGTCTCGCTGGGCGCCGCCTACGCCGCCGGGCTGGCCGTGGGCTACTGGCCGGACCTGGAGGGCCTGCGGCGCAACTGGCACCGCGCCGCGCAGTGGCAGCCCCGGATGGATCCCGCGCTGCGCGTCGCCGAGTACCGCAACTGGCAGCGGGCGGTAGAGCTGACCTTCGGCTGGATGCGCCCGGACGACCCGGCGCCGGGCGGCGGTCCTCGGTGAGCCTGCGCGGCGCGCTCGAGGCGGGGCGCTTCGCGGTGACCGCCGAGATCGGCCCGCCCCGGGGCGCCGACCCCGGCGTGATCAGCCGCAAGGCCGAGCTGCTGCGCGGCTGGGTGGACGCGGCGAACGTGACGGACAACCAGGGCGCGCATGCCCGGATGTCCAGCCTGGCCGGCAGCCTGCTGGCGATGCGCGCCGGGGTGGAGCCGGTGATGCAGCTGACCTGCCGGGACCGCAACCGCATCGCGCTGCAGTCCGACCTGATCGGCGCCGGCGCGCTGGGGATCCCGAACGTGCTGCTGCTGACCGGTGATCACCCCAAGTTCGGCGACCACCCCGACGCCGCGCCGGTGTTCGACCTGGACAGCGTGCAGCTGGTGTGGGCGGCCCGTGCGCTGCGTGACGAGAGCCGACTGATGTCCGGGCGAGCGCTCGGTACGCCGCCGAGCTGGCTGATCGGGGCGGTGGAGAACCCGTTCGCCCCGCCGACCGGGTTCCGGGCCCGGCGGCTTGGCAAGAAGGTGGCCGCCGGGGCGGAGTTCGTGCAGACCCAGTTCGTCTTCGACGTGCCGTTGTTCGAGCGCTGGCTGGCACAGGTGCGTGAGCTGGGGCTGGACCGGCGCTGCGCGGTGCTCGCCGGGGTGGGCCCGCTGCGCTCGCTGCGCATCCTGGAGTTCGTGCGCACCCAGGTGCCGGGCATCCACGTGCCCGAGGAACTGGTGCGCCGGCTGCGCGGGGTGCCGGCGGACCGGGTCGCGGCGGAGGGCGTGCGGGTCTGCGTGGAAACCATCCGGCGGCTGGCCGAGCTGCCCGGGGTGGCCGGCGTGCACCTGATGGCGTTCGGCTACGAGCACGGCATCCCGGATCTGCTCACGGCCGCCGGCCTCGGCCGCACCAGAGCGTGAATGGTGTACCCCGGTTAGTGGATCTTCATTGTGGCCGCTGTGACGGAGGGGGAGTGTTCTGGCACTCGTCCGTCACTCAGCGGATGCAATGAAAGGTGAGGGTAGATCGATGGACGCGACCAAACGGGTGATGATCGCCGCGGCGATCGTGGTCACCGGCTCGCTGTGCACCGCGGGGGTGGCGAACGCCTCGGACTACGGCTACCACGCCGGTGGCTCATACTCCAGCCCGCACCGTCACCACGCACACTCCAGCGACCGGGACGACTCGCGCTCCGAGAACGACGCGGACGACCCCGACGACGACCCCCAGGGCGACGACAGCAAGAGCAAGCTGGAGATCGCCGGCATCGACCTGGGCGGGGTGTTGGACGCGGTCAACGGCCTCACGGACGCGCTCGGCAACATCCTCTGACCCGGGCGGCGGGTGGCAAGCCGCTTGTGGCAACGGGGGCCAGCCTGTCGGCCCGGTGTGGTGAACTCTAGCTATGACCGTTCCTTCCGCCGAGCGTGCCGCCCCTCCGCCTGACGACCGGAGCCAGGCCCGGCGGTTGCTGCTGGTACATGCCCACCCCGACGACGAGGTGACGGCCACCGGAGCGACCATCGCCCACTACGCCGCCGAGGGTGTCCCGGTCACCCTGGTCACCTGCACCCGGGGCGAGCGGGGCGAGGTCGTCGCCGAGGACCTGGCCCACCTGCGCAACGCCTCGCCGGATGAGCTCGGCCGCTACCGCGAGACCGAGCTGGCCGCCGCGGTGGCGGTGCTCGGGATCGCGTCGCACGTCTGGCTGGGCGGCCCGGGCCGCTGGTGGGACAGCGGCATGGTGGGTACCCCGGAGAACGAGGACCCGCGCGCGTTCGTCCGCGCCGACCCGGCGGACACCACCCGCGCGATGGTGGCGGTGCTGCGCGGGGAACGGCCCACCGTGGTGGCCACCTACGACCCGAACGGCGGCTACGGACACCCCGACCACATCCAGGCGCACCGGGTCACCATGGCAGCGCTGGACCCGGCGGCCGACCCGGACTACGCCCCTGAGCTGGGCGGACCGTGGCGGGTGCCGAAGGTCTACTGGCAGGTGATCCGGCGCTCAGAGGTGCTGCGGATGGTGGAGACGATGGGTTTCGACATCGCGGACGAAATGCCCGGAGTGCCCGACGAGGTGATCACCGCCGAGATCGATGGGCGAGAATTCCTGGGCGCCAAGGTGGCCGCGCTGGATGCCTACCGCAGCCAGGTGGATCTCACCGATGGGCTCTTCGCCAAGCTGGTCAAGGCCCCCGAGTTCGCCGTCGAGCACTTCCAGCTGGCGCGGGGGGAGCGTGGCCCGGCCGGCCTGGGGGCGCAGGGCTGGGAGGCCGACCTGTTCGCCGGGCTGTCCGCGAACGGCTCGCACTGACCAGGGGCCCGGTACGCCCTCACCGCCGATCTCGTTCCCGGGTCACCGGGTTCCGTGCAGGCCGGGCAGCACGATGTCGAGCAGGAAGGTGAACGCGTCCTGCAGGTCGAACGGGGGGTCCTCATCGGTGCCTTCGATCCAGTCGAACAGGGTGCCGAAATAGGCGCTGTAGAGCAGGGTGGCGGCCCGCCTCGGGTCGGCGTCCCGGCGGATCTGCCCCCGCCGCTGGCCGTCGGCGAGCATCTCGGTGAACACCCCGGCCAGCTCTCCGAGGTCGGTGTCGAACGGCCCGCCGCTCTCCCGCCAGGCGCTGAGCATCCGGCGGGTGAGGGGCCGTTCCGCCACGTTGATCTTGGCGAGCTGCTCGAAGTAGTGCCGCAGCAGCACCGTGGTCTCGGCCCCCTCGGCCAGGTCCGGACGCAGCGCGCCCTCTGCCTGGCTGCGCCGGCGGTGGCCCCACTCGGCCCCGAAGTGACGCTTGCGCGGGTAGTGGTTGAACGCGGTCTTGCGGGCGACGTCGGCGCGCTCGGCAATCTCGTCGTACGAGGTGGCGAGGAACCCCTTGGCCAGGAACAGCTCGACGGCGGCGTGGTAGATCCGGTCGTGGACCTCCTGCCAGCGCCGCTCGCGCCGCCCGTCCGGCTCCCCGGCCATCCGCACTCCCGTTGCTCGCGAGCTGCACTAGTATTTTGTTACATCTGAGTGTAAGAAGACACTTGAATATAACATCTGCCTCCGGGGGGCAACGATGCGCTGGGTCCGATACGTCAGTGAGGGGCGCGGGCCGCGCCTCGGAGTGCTCGAGGGCGGGGTTGTGAACGGCTTGGCGGCCGGGACCGACCTGGTGGGCCTGCTCGGGGACGACGGCGAGCGGTTGCGCGAAGCGGGCCAGCGTGCGTTGCGCGACCCGGTGGAGCGGATGCCGGTCGAGGAGGTGCGACTGCTCGCCCCGATCGCCAAACCCCCGGCCATCCGCGACTGCCTGTGCTTCCTGGACCACCTGCGCGGCTGTCAGCGCGCCTTCGGGGCCGGCGAGGAGCTCGCCCCGGTGTGGCACGAGATCCCGGCCTTCTACTTCGCCAACCCCGCCTCGGTGGTGGGCCCGTACGACGACGTGGCGGTGCCACCCGGCTGCCGGTGGTTCGACCTCGAGCTGGAGGTGGGCGCGGTGATCGGCCGGGCCGGCCGGGACCTGCACCCGGAGCGCGCCGAGGAGCACATCGTCGGCTACACGCTGCTGTGCGACTGGAGCGCCCGGGACCTGCAGTGGCACGAACGCGCGCTGGGCATCGGGCAGGCCAAGGGCAAGGATTCCGCCACCACGCTGGGCCCCATGCTGGTCACCGTGGACGAGCTGGAGCCGCTGCGGCGGGACGGCCGGCTGGCCATGGAGCTGCGCGCCACGGTGAACGGCGAGGAGCTCACCAAGGGCCGGCTGGACCAGATGGACTGGACCTTCGGCGACGTGCTCGCCTACGCCTCGCGGGGCACCGAGCTGGCCCCGGGCGACGTGTTCGGCTCGGGCACCGTGCCGGGTGGCTGCCTGCTGGAGCACGTGGACACCGCGAGCCCCGCCGACTTCACCCGCTGGCTGCGGCCGGGCGACGTGGTGTCGCTGTCCGGTGAGGGGCTCGGCGAGACCCGCCAGCGCGTGGTGCCCGGTTCCCCGGTCCACCCGCTGCGCTCCGGTTTCTGACCAGGGAGGAAGTGGCCGTGGTCGACGACGTCCGCGCGCACGGAGTGCACTTCGTGGGGACCATCCCGCTGCGGGACTCCGAGGAGGTGTTCCGCACCGTCTCCGGGCTGCTCGGTGACCGGATCAAGCGCCTCCCGGACGGCGAGACCGGGCCCCGGTGGGACTGGATCTGGATCCAAATCCCGGTGCTCGCGGCGCACCCTGACCTGGAGGGCACCCCGGTCCAGCTGCTGGACCGCGCCAGCACCCTGTTCCGGCTCCGGCCCGGCCTCGCCGCCGAGGACCTGGAGCTGGGCAACATCGGCTACGCCGACGACGCACTGAACTCATACGCGGTCTTCCGCGCGCTGAAGGAGGAGGGGGTGGTCGACGAGGGTGTCCGGTTCCAGGTGAACCTGCCCACCCCGTTGGCCATCGTCTCCATCGCCGCCCAGCCGGACGCGGCCGCGGTCCTGGAGGAGGCCTACCACCGGGCCATGCGCGCCGAGCTGGCCCGGGTGTACCAGGCGGTGCCGCACGGCGAACTGGCCGTGCAGTGGGACATGTGCCTGGAGCTGCTGATGATCGAGGGGGTCGGCCGGCCGCCCTGGTTCGGGGACGTCTGGGCCGGCGTGCTGGACCGGGCCCGGCGGTTGGCCGGGCTGGTGCCCGAGGACGTCGAACTGGGCCTGCACCTGTGCTACGGCGACTACGCGCACCGCCGCTCGGTGGACCTGGACGACGCGTCGGTCCTGGTGGAGCTGGGCAACCGGCTGCGCTCGAGCGTCGGCCGGCGGCTGGACTTCCTGCACCTGCCGGTGCGCGACGACGTCGACCCGGCCACCTACCTGGCGCCGCTGACCGGGCTGCGACTGGACCCGGCCACCGACCTCTACCTCGGCCTGATCACCGACCACGGCGGGGCCGACGGGGCGCTGGCCCGTATCGCGGCCGCCCGCCGGGTGGTGCCCCGGTTCGGCGTGGCCACCGAGTGCGGCATGGGCCGCCGCCCACCGGAGGCGATCCCGGACCTGTTGGCCATCCACAACGCCGTCGCGGCGCCGCACTGACCGGGAAGGACACCACCGGAGATGAGTCAGCTGGATTACCGCAAGGGCAGCCACGACCTCGGCCAGGGCTGCCACGCCTGGCTGCAGCCGGACGGTAGCTGGGGTTGGTCCAACACCGGGTTGATCACCGGCTCAGGCACCTCGCTGCTGGTCGACACCCTGTTCGACCTGAAGCTGACCGCCGAGATGCTGGCCGGGCTCGCCCCGATCACCGACCACTTCCCGATCGCCACCCTGGTCAACACCCACTCCGACGGGGACCACTTCTTCGGCAACGAGCTGGTCGCCGCCCGGGGCGTGGAGATCATCGCCTCGGCGGCCGCCGCCGAGCTGATGACCCAGGAGTCGGTGGACCGGCTGCGCCTGGCCATGGGCCTGGGCGGGGTGGTCGGCGAGTTCGCCCGGACGATCTTCGGGCCGTTCACCTTCGACGGCATCACAGCCACCGGCCCGGACCGCACCTTCTCCGGTGAGCTGAGCCTGGACGTCGGTGGCCGCGAGGTGCGGCTGATCCAGGTCGGGCCGGCGCACACCCCCGGCGACACGCTGGTCGGAGTGCCGGACGCCCGGCTGCTCTACGCGGGCGACATCCTGTTCGTCGGCGGCACCCCGATCGTCTGGGCCGGCCCGATCGAGCGGTGGATCACCGCGTGCGAGCTGATCCTGGACATGGACGTCACGGCCATCGTCCCCGGTCACGGCCCGGTCACCGACAAGTCCGGGGTGCACGGCGTGCGCGACTACCTGCTGTTCGTCGCGGCCGAGTCCCGCAAGCGCTTCGAGGACGGGCTCAGCGTGGACGAGGCGATCGCCTCCATCGACCTCGGCAAGTACGCCGCGCTGCCCGAGCACGGCCGGCTGGCGCAGAACGTGCGCATCGTCTACCAGGCGCTGGACCCCAGCCTGCCCGCCGCCAACGTGCTCGACGTGTTTGCGCGCATGGCCGAGCTGGAGGGGTTCGCGCTGCCGGTCGACTGAGTCAGGCCGCGCTTGACCTAGACCCCGCCGACGCCGATCAGTGAGCCGACCAGGAACGTCGCGCCGGCGGCGATCACGCCGAAGGCCAGTTGGCGCAGCCCGTTGAACCACCAGGAGCGGGTGGTGAATCGGGCTACCAGTGCGCCCGCCCCGAACAGCCCGGCGCCACCCACGGCCAGCGCGGCGGCCAGCGAGTGCACCCCGAGCAGGTAGGGCAGCAGCGGGAACAGCGCGCCAACCGCGAAGCAGAAGAACGACGAGATGCCCGCCGTCCAGGGCGACGGCTGCTCGTCCGGGTTCACCCCGAGCTCGGCGGTGATGTGCTCGCGCACGGCCAGCTCGGGGTTGTTGTGCACCTCCTCGGCCAGCCGTGCCGCGGTGTCCTCGCTCAGCCCCATGCCCCGGTACATGCCGATCAGCTCGGCCTTCTCCGCCTCCGGGTGGCGGCGCAACTCGTCGCGCTCCACGGCCACCTCGGCCTGCACCGCATTGTTCTGGGTGTCCACCGAGGCGAACTCGCCGAGCGCCATGGAGAACGCCCCGGCGACCAGCCCGGCCATCCCGGTGAGCACGATCACCCGGGGGCTCGCGCCGCCCCCGCCCACGCCGGCGACCAGGGCGATGTTGGTGACCAGGCCGTCCATCGCGCCGAACACCGCTGGCCGCAGCCAGCCACCGGACAGGTCGTTGTGGGTGTGGCCGATCTCCGTGTCGTGCTGCTCGACACCGGCGGGATTGGTCCCGGGCATGGGCGCACCTCCGTTCGTCCCAATGGTACCTCCCGGACTGTCCACGTTGGACTGTGGCGAGGCTTGCCTTGGTGGTGGGAAGGCTCGGCTGACCGGTGGTGGAGGCCGCTACGAGCACCATCCCACGCGTCACTAGGCTGCGGGCGTGCTGGCTGATGAGGGCTCAGGGCGTTCCTGGCTGGACGTGGTCGGGACGCTGGTCCGGTTGGGCCTGGCGGCCGTGTGGCTGGTGTCCGGCTCGATCAAGGCGTCCGACCCGACCCAGACCTGGGTCGCGGTGCATGCCTACCAGGTGATGCCGAACTCCGCGGTGACCCCGGTAGCCGCCCTGCTGCCATGGGTCGAGCTGGCATTGGGGCTGTTGTTGCTGCTGGGAGTCGGTACCCGGCTGGTGGCGACGCTGTCCGCGGTGCTCTTCGTGGTGTTCATCGCGGGGGTGTCGCAGGCCTGGGCACGCGGTCTGTCGATCGACTGCGGCTGCTTCGGGGGCGGCGGTGACGTCACTCCCGAGCAGACCAGCTACGGTACGGAGCTGCTGCGTGACGGAGCGTTCCTGGTGCTCGCGGCCTGGTTGATCATCCGTCCGCGCACCCTGTTCGCGCTGGACGACGTACTGACTCGCGGCGAGCGCCAGTCGGTGGGCGGAGGAGGTTCCTGAGGTGGCAGCCAAGAGCGGGAGTCGCACGGCCATCTACATCGTGGTCGGCGTGCTGGTGGCGGTGGTGCTCGTGGTGTGGGGCGTGTTCCAGTTCAGCGGCGGTGGGTCGACGACCCCGGTCGCCGGCACGTACACCACCACCCTGCAGGACTCGGTGGTGGTCGCCGGCAAGGCCGCCCCCATCACGGTGGACATCTACGAGGACTTCCTCTGCCCGGTCTGCGGCCGGTTCGAGTCCAGCGACGGCGGTGACATCACCTCCGCGATCAACGCCGGCAAGATCCAGGTGCGTTATCACCCGGTGGCGATCCTGAACCGGGCGACCAACCCCACCGGCTACTCGCTGCGCGCCGCGAACGCGGGGGTCTGCGCGGCCGAGGGCGGTGTCTTCCCCGCGTACCACGACAAGCTGTTCGCTCAGCAGCCCAGCGAGAACTCGGCCGGGCTCACCGATCAGCAGCTGATCGACATGGGCACCCAGGTCAAGGCCCCGGCCACTTTCGCCAACTGCGTGACCAGCGGCAAGTACTCCAAGGCGGTCACCGCCGAGACAAGCCGGGCGGCCAAGGACACCTCGCTGCGCGCGGCGGGCGCGAGCTCGTTCGGCACCCCGAGTGTCACGATCAACGGCAAGCGCGCCGAGCCTCTCTCCGACGGCAACTGGCTGACCAACGTCACCAAGTGACGGAGTGAGCCGCCCGCCCGGGCGCGGTGCGGCTCAGAGCAGGACTCGCCACTGCTCCGGTACCTCGGCGCCCTCCGCCCAGCGCTCCAGCCGTCGGGCCTTGCCGACCTCGGTGCGCGGCACGGTCCCGCCGGCCACCACCCGCACCTGGCAGCCCACCCCGAGCCGCTCGCGCAGCGCCGCGCCCAACTCCGCGCCCAGCGCCGTATCGTCCACCTCGGCGCTCGCCGCCTCCACCGCCACCCGCAGCTCCGGGCGCGCCGGGTACCGGCGGTCCTCCACGATCAGGTAGTGCGGGCCCACCCGTGGGTCGGCCAACAGCACCGCCTCGATCTCGGTCGGGAACACGTTCACGCCGCGGATCACCAGCATGTCGTCGCGGCGGCCGAGCAGCTTGCTCATCCGCCGCAGCGTGCGCGGTGAGCCTGGCGCGGGCCCGTACAGTGCGGCGACGTCCCCGGAGCGGTAGCGCAGTAACGGCATCCCCGTCTTCGTCAGCGTGCTGAACACCAACTCGCCCGGGGTGCCGTCCGGCACCGGGTTGCCCTCCGGGTCCACCGCCTCCACGTAGAAGTGGTCCTCGGCCACGTTGAGCAGCCCCTCGGAGTCCAGCGACTCGCAGGCCACCCCCGGCCCGATGATCTCCGACAGCCCGTAGATGTCCAGCGCCCGCAGCCCGAGCAGCGACTCGATCTGGGTGCGCATCCCCTCGGTCCACGGCTCCGCGCCGAAGATGCCCACCTTCAGCGACCCCGAACCGGGCGCCACCCCCGAAGCGCGCAAGGCCTCACCCAGGTAGATCGCGTAGGACGGGGTGCAGCACAGTACGTCGGGGCGCAGGTCGGCGAGCATCCGCAGCTGGCGGTCGGTCATCCCGGCGGACAGCGGCAACACCGTGGCGCCCAGCCGCATCCCGCCGTGGTGCATGCCCAGGCCACCGGTGAACAGCCCGTACCCGTAGGCCACCTGGACCACGCTGGACCGGGTCGCACCGGCCCCACCCAGCGCCCGGGCCATCACGTCCGCCCAGATCGACACGTCCACCGCCGTGTACGGCACCAGCGTGGGCCGCCCACTGGTGCCCGACGAACCGTGGATACAGACAACCTGCTCCCGGGGTACGGCGAGCAGCCCCCAGGGGTAGAGCTCCCACAGGTCCTGCTTGGACACGGTCGGTAGCTTCGGCAGGTCCTCCAGCGACATCTCGGCCCCGGCCCGGACACCGGCCTCACGCAGCCGCCGGGCCTGCAATCCGTCCGCTCGCAGCAGCCGGTCGACCAGTTCGCCCAACCGCTGCCGCTGCAGCTCACGCCGCGCCCACGGGGCGCAGCCCTCGGCATCCGGGTCGACCAGCGGCGGGGGCGGGGACTCGGCGCGGCTCACCGGGGGAAGCCTAATGCCTGGAGCCCCCGACAAGAGCCCCGGATTCCGCCCGCCGGCCACCGTCCGGTAAGTTGGACGGCATTGGGGCTGTGGCGCAGCTGGTAGCGCATCACACTGGCAGTGTGAGGGTCAGGGGTTCGAGTCCCCTCAGCTCCACCAGGTAGTTCTTCTGATCGGTCCGGTAATCCCCGGGCACTTGGCGACAGTTTTGACGACAACGCTGGTCTACTGGCCAGCACTGTCGTCGTCTTCCACACACCTCATACACGCAACATGAGCTTTAAAGATCACAAACATGCCCTCGCCGGGCGGGCAGGTCTCCGAGATGGCCAAGACGAGCAGACGACCGGCGGCCCGTGGTGGACACTTCCGGCATCTCATCGGCCTCCACACCGCGCCACGGGGGCAAGCCTGGCAAGATCGGCCGGCGGTACCAGCGCAGGTTGCCCCCTTGGCACGGCGTGATCGGGCTACGCCAGGTCGACGAGATGTCGGAAGGCCCCCACTCGATAGGAGCTGGAAGTACCCACGCGACCCACGTTCACGACGTTGTCTGCGCTGATGCTCAGGCGGTGTCATCCACAAGGATGCGCCAGCTGCCGTCGGTCTGGCGGCGCAACACGAGAGTCGCAGTACCTTCGAACGAATCTTTGCCGTCGACCTCACCGTTCCGAAGGCGCGTGGACCACACGTTTGTCACGAGCGCAGTATCGCCAGCCTGGATGATTTTCGCGGCGCGCGCCGTGATCTCTGGCCGGAATGCGAGCCGCTGCTGGTACAACGCCAGCAGTTCCGTATGTCCGCGCACAAGCCCACCGTCAGGCAGAGCGAAGCAACCTTCCTCGTCCCAGTACTTCAGGACCTCAATCGGATCACCGGCGTTGATCGCGGCGCTGATCAC
>Ga0137415_10002425_pt1 | contig 18552 bp, 18 predicted proteins | sample CZODoug3_1_1_16f_FD_183082 | JGI IMG/M metagenome (GOLD analysis project Ga0137415, IMG submission 183082) | Vadose zone soil fungal communities from Angelo Coast Range Reserve, California, USA - CZODoug3_1_1_16fungal (Hybrid Assembly) | ecosystem: Environmental > Terrestrial > Soil > Vadose...
GCTATGCCGAGCGGGCGATTCGCGCGGATTCGACACGGGCCGACGGACATTACGCCCTGTCGATGGTGCTGGGCCGGTTGTCACGCACCAAAGGCAGCAAGGAGCGGGTGCGCTACGCGAGAATCATCTTCGACGAGGCCACCCGCGCCGTGCAGATCGACTCCAACTACGACAATGCACACCATGTGCTCGGCGCCTGGCATGCCGAGGTGAAGCGGCTGTCGGGGCTGCAGCGCTTTTTCGCCAAGGCGCTGTTCGGCGGCGGCTTCATGAGCGTGGCCAACTGGGACGACGCGGTGCGCCACCTGCAGCGCGCCGTCGCGATCGCGCCGAACCACATCTACCACCGGCTCGAGCTGGCAGAGGTCTACACCGACCTCGGCCGCTATTCCAAAGCGCGCGAGCAGCTGCAGGTGATCGCGACGCTGCCGAACGTCGATGTCCTCGACGCGCAGTACAAAGAGGACGCTGCAGCACTACTCAAAGACATTCAGAACGAAAAGGACGAGACCGACTAGCGACTCTCCCGCATCACGCGCTCGATGGCATCGGTCGAGCGCGGCGCTCCGGCCGACAGCCATTCCCCGCCCTTGGCAGTGACCAGCACGTCGTCCTCGATCCGCACGCCCAGCTGTTCCGCCTGGATGTAGATCCCCGGCTCGAGCGTGATCACCATACCCGGCTCGAGCGGCCGGCTGATCCCGACATCGTGCACGTCCATCCCGATGGGATGACCGAGACCGTGGTTGAAGAACTCGCGGTCATCGCACGTCAGCTGACCACACAAGTTCCCGGAGTGGTCGTGCATGTAGCGCCGCGCGATGGCGTCGAGCTCCCGCATGGTGATGCCCGGGCGCACCGCGTCGAACGCGGCCTGCTGAGCGCCGAGCACCAAATCGTAAATTGCTTTCTGCCGCGGCGTGAACTTCCCGTTCACGGGGAACGTGCGCGTGACGTCCGCGGTGTACTGGCCCCATTCGGCCGCGGCGTCGATGACCACCAGATCGCCGTTCTCGGTCTTCCGGCGGTTGACGTCGTAGTGGAGCGTCGTGCTGTTGGGCCCACTGCCGACGATCGACGGGTACCCCAGCCGATCGGCGCCATTGCGGCGGAAGCCATCTTCGAGTGCCGCTTCCAGCTCGTACTCCCACATCCCCGCCCGCGCGGCTCGCATGGCGGCGATGTGGCCGGCGACGCTGATGTCCACCGCGCGGCGCAGCCGCGAGACCTCGTCGGCGTCCTTCACGACGCGCATCGAATCCACGATCGCGGTGACGTTGAAGCTGTTCGGCGCCATGTCCGGCGCTCGCGGTGCGCGGCCCCGGCCTTGCGGCGTGTACAGCGGTTGGAGGGCGGCGCGGACGCGAGTGTCGAGCGAATCGAGCGCCAGAACGGTCGGGATGCCGGAGAGCCGCACCGCGACACTGTCCGGTCCGAGCCGTAATCCCGTCCATCGCTCTTGCGATGGCGTCCGCGGCGGCAGAAACAGGACCGTCTCGAGCGAGTCCGGGCCGCGGGCGGTCATCAGGAGGAAGGCGTCCTGCGTCTCGAGCTCGGTGAAGTAGTAGAACGTGTTGTCCTGCCGGAAATCGTTGTCCTGCACGTAGTCCTGCTCGATGTTCCGCTCGTGCGCCGCGGGAATCAGCACCGTACCGTGCCCGATGCGTTTGAGCAGCGCGCGCCGGCGGGCCGCCACGGCGGCAGTGTCCACGGGACGTCCCATGCCGGGCAGCTGGGGGATGACGGTGTAGGCCCCGATCGGGGCGGCAGATCCCGCTGATTGAGACGCAGACGGCGCGCACAGCGCGACGATCGCGACGCTCGCCAGGAGAATGGTTCGCATGAGGCGTAATCTACACGCGCTTGACTCCCCCTGAGTCCCCGAGCGAAACTATGGCACTCATGACAATCAACTCGGCTCTCACACACGCGGAAGCGGAACGGCTCGCCGCGCGGATCGCCGAGCTCGAGCATGAGCGGAAGCACCTGCTCGCGGTCATCGAGATCCTGAAGGAAGCCTCCAGTTCCTTACACTTCATTGACATTCTCCAGGCAATCGCCCGCAAGCTGGGTGAGTCGTTCGGACTGGATCGCTGCTCCATCTTCCTCGCCGAAAAAGGCGGCAAGCAGGTCCGCCTCGTGGCGTCCTACGAAGACCCCACAATTCGCAACTACGTCGTCGACCTGGAGCGCTATCCCGAGCTCAAGCGGGCGATGCAAAGCGGCGAAACGGTCTTCATCCCCGACGCCGCCACCGATCCCTCCTTGCGGCATGTGAAGAGTGAGATGATCAATCGCCGCGTGAAGTCGATTACGGTCGTGCCGATCACGTGGCGGACCGTTGCGATCGGCGCGATTTTCCTGCGCACCTACCGCGACGGCCCCACGTTCTCCGACGCCGATGTGCGCTTCGTGCAGGTCGTCGCAGCCCTCACCGCGCAAAGCCTGCGCAACGCGCATCGCTACGAGCGGCTCGCCCAGCGGACGCACGAAACGGGCGATCTGCTCCGGCACATGGAGCTGGAGCGCGTCGCGTTGCTCTCCTTCTTCCGACGCCTTCTCGACGCATTCGGGGGGCGCGAGGGTGCGTGGGGCGAAGGCCTCCTTCCCAAGGCCAGCGCCGAGGAGCTCGACCGCCTGGTCAGCGTGGCCATGGCCGTCATCCAGGAAGAAGCCAAGGGGCGGTGAAGCCGGCAGCACGCGCCGCTGAGCTGCGGCGGATTCTGGAACGGGCGAATCACGCGTACTACCTCCTCGACCAGCCGGAGATGTCGGACGCCGAGTACGACCGGCTGTTCCGCGAGCTCCAGGACCTCGAATCGAAGCACCCCGAGCTCCAGACTCCTGACTCCCCGACGCTCCGCATCGGCGGCGAGCCGGCGAGCGCATTCCGCAAGCACCGTCATCTCGTTCCCATGCTGTCGCTGGCAAACGCGTTCACCGAAGCGGAGCTGCAGGAATGGGAGGAGCGTAACGCCCGGCTGGTCCCGGAGGTCAAGACGGCGGGGTACACGCTCGAGGTGAAGATCGACGGCGCCGCGGTGAGCCTCACCTACGAGAACGGCGTCCTCGTCACCGGCGTCACGCGCGGCAACGGCGTCGAAGGGGAGGACGTCACGGCAAACCTGCGGACCGTGCTCGACCTGCCGTTGCGCCTGCAGGGCAAGGGCTGGCCCAAGAAAATGGAAGTGCGTGGCGAGGTCTATCTGCCCAAGAGCCAGTTCGCGGCGACCAATAAGCAGCGTGAGAAAGCGGGCGAGCCGCCGTACGCCAACCCGCGCAACGCGGCCGCCGGCGCACTGCGCCAGCTCGATCCCAAAAAGACCCGCGCCCGCGGCCTGCGGGTCTTCACCTTCCAGGTCGAAGCTCCCGGTCTGAAGCTCGGTATCGAATCGCAGCACGAGCTGCTCGAGACCATGCTGAAGTGGGGACTCCCGGTCGAGCCGCACCACACACGCGTCGACGGCCTCGAAGCCGCCCACCAGGCGATCGCGCAGCTCGAGGCCCTGCTGCCGACGCTCGACTACGGCGCCGACGGTGTCGCCGTCAAAGTCGACAAGCGATCGCTCTACGCCGAGCTGGGCACGATCGGCAATCGTGAGCCGCGCTGGTCGGTGGCGCGCAAGTTCGCGCCCGAAGTGCAGATCACGAAGCTGCTCGAAATCCGGATCAACGTGGGCCGCACCGGCGCGCTCAATCCGTACGCCGTGCTGGAACCGGTGGAGATCGGTGGCGTCACCGTCTCGAACGCCACGCTGCACAATGCCCAGCTGATCGCGGCCAAGGACATTCGTGAGGGCGACTGGGTCGAGGTGACCCGCGCGGGCGAGGTCATCCCGCAGATCCTGGGTCCCGTGAAGGACCGGCGGGCCGGTCGCGAGAAGGCCTACAAGATGCCGGAGCGTTGCCCCAGCTGCGGCTCGCAGGTCGAGCACCCGCAAGACGAGGTGATGACCTACTGCCCCAACATCTCGTGCCCGTCGCGCATCCTCGAATCGATCGTGCACTTCGCGAGCCGCAGCGCGATGGACATCCGGGGGCTCGGCTACGAGCGCGTGCGGGCGCTCCTCGACGCGAAGCTGATCGCCAATGTGGCAGACCTGTACAAGCTGACCTCCATGCAGCTACTCACCTTGGACGGCTTCGCCGAGAAGTCGGCCCAGCAGCTCGTCGACAGTATTGCCGCCTCGAAGGACCAACCGCTCTCGGCACTCCTCTTTGGGCTCGGCATACGCCATGTGGGGCAGCAAGGCGCGAAGCTCCTGGCGCGGCATTTTGGCACGGTGGACGCGTTGGCGGGCGCTTCCGCCGAGGAAGTCGGCGAGGTGCGCGGGATCGGACCCGCCATTGGCGAGGCCGTGGTCGGCTTTTTCACCGACACCCGCAACAAGGACCTGCTCAAAAGCCTGGCCAGGTCCGGGGTGACGTTGAAGGAAACGGCGTCGGCCACGGGCCCACGGCCCCTCGCCGACCAGACGTTTGTCGTCACCGGCACGTTGCCCACGCTCTCGCGCCAGCAGGCGCGCGACCTGATCGAGGCCGCGGGGGGCCACGTGTCCGACAGTCTGTCGAAAAAGACGACCGCGTTGGTCGTCGGCGCCGATCCGGGGTCCAAGCTCGAGAAAGCGAAGTCGCTCGGGGTCGAGCAAATCGACGAAACGGAACTCTTGCGCCGCGCGAACCGCAAACCCTAAGTTGCCTTCCCATATGACGGCTCCGAGCATCGTTCGCCAACTGCATGCGAGCCTCGCCGCGCATGCCCCGGATCAGCTCATCACGGTCCTGCAGGAGGCCGGCTACGCCGCCGGCGAAGGTCTCTTCAAAGCGTTCACCGCCGTGACCAGTCCGACCGACCTCGATGCCGACATGCTCGGCGAAACGCTCTCCGAGTTCTTCACGAGTGGCGGCTGGGGCGCGGTGACGCTGAGTCCCGTAGGGATCGGGGCGCTCGCGCTCGATTCAACAGACTGGGCCGAAGCGGAGCCCGGCACGGCGCAGTCCCCGATGTGCTTCTTCTCGGCGGGGATGCTGGCCGACTTCCTGGGACGATTGTCGGACGAGACGGTGGCGGTGATGGAGGTCGAGTGCCGCAGTCGCGGCGACGAGCGCTGCCGTTTCCTGTCGGCGACGCCGGAGGTGTTGGACCGGGTCTATAACGACATGACGGAGGGGCGAAGCTACGCAGAGGCGCTCGGCGGCTAGCGCCGCGCCACGCTGACACCCTCGAGTAGCAGCGAGGGCGACCAACGTGCACCGAGCCACCGCCCGTCGCTCCCAAATCCCCCAATCCGCTTGAGCAGATCGTAGGCGTTTCCCGCAACCGCGGCGTCCTTCACCCGGCCCGTGATCTCGCCGCGCTGTACGCGATACGCGAGTCCGACCGGGTGGCTGAACGCGCCGCTGATCACGTTGCCCTGCCCCACACCGATCAGGTCGTCGATGATCAACCCGTCGTCGATGTCGCCGAGCAGGCCACCACCGAGGCCGGCCGTGTGGCCGCCATGTGCGCCATCGTTTCCGCGAAACAAAATGTTCGTGTAGCCGATGTGCGGTTTCCCAAACACCCCGCGCCGGCCGTTGCCCGTGCTCTGGGTCTTGGCGCGCGCGGCCGTTTCGAGGTCGTAGACGAATCGCCCTACGACGCCGCGCTCGACCAATCCGGTGCTGCGCGACGGGACGCATTCGTCATCGACGGGACGCGAGGCGGGCCGGCCCGGCGTGAGCGGATCGTCGACGATCGAAAGCCGCTCATCGAACAGCAGCTCCCCGACTTTCCCCGCCAGCGGCGAGCTGCCCTGGAGCACCGTTTTCCCCGAGAGCGCCTGCTCGAGCGGCAGCACGACGGCGGCCAGTCCGGCCGGCGTAAAGACGACCGGCAACGCGCCGTCCGGCGGCGTCACGATGTTGAGCGCCGCGGTGAGCCGGGTCTCCACGGACTGCACCAGCGCCTCGAGATCGGCGTCGCTCGGCATGTCGGCGCCGATGTATTGATCGTAGACCATCAAGACGTCGTCGCCCGCAATCCGCGTGATGTCCGCGGTCACGGCGATGCCGGTGGCGCGGTACTCGCCGCGGGCGCCGGCGGTATTGCCGACGGCGGTGTCCGCGACCTCCCGCTGAACCGCGACGTTGACCTGGCAGTCGGGCCGCGACAGCCGTTCGACCAGCAGCCGGCCCATGCGGATCAGCTCGGCGAGCGAGGCGTTGGCGGTGCGGTCGAAGAACGTGGGAATAGGCGGGAGCTGGGAGCCAGGAGCCTGGGGAAAGGCCAGCTCGACGACCTCGCCGAGCTCCGCCGAGGAGCGCGCACGCGCGACCAGCTCGACCGGCTCGGGCTTGGCGGCGGTCGTGCCGGCCACGCCCACGCGTCCGCCGGCGAGCACCCGCAGGTTGACCCCTGCCTCTTCAGAGATACCGGCCGCTTTGAGCCTTCCCGATTCGAACGAAACCGCAGTCTGCTCTTCGCGACGCCAGAGCGCGTCGGCGCCGTCGACCTTGCCGCGGGCGGTTTCCAGCACGCGATCGATCATACGTCGCCGCCGATCAACGCTTCTTCGATGCGCACGTGCGGCGCCCCTTCAGTCACCGGCAGCGGAAACTGGCCGCCCTTGCCGCAACCGCCGCCCATCTGATTCCAGGTGAAATCACCGGCGATGTGATCGATCCGATCCAGCGTCTGAAAGAGATTGCCGGCCAACACCACATCCTTCACCAGCTCCGCCACCTTCCCGTCGCGAATCATGTATCCCCAACCGGCGGTGAAGGAAAAGCTCTCGAGCATCGTCTGGCCGCCGAACGCCCCACAGGCGTACACGCCGAGCTTGATATCGCCGATGAGGTCGTTGAATCCGACGCCCTTGGTGCCGGGCGCGATGTAGGTGTTCGTCATGCGGACAATCGGCGCGTGGCGAAACGAGATCGCGCGGGCATTGCCCGTGGGTCGCTCGCCGAGCTTCGCGGCGGTTTCGCGGGAGTGCAGGCGGCCGACGAGGATGCCTTCTTTGATGAGCGGCGTGTCCTGCGTCGGCGTGCCTTCGTCGTCATAGGGCAGCGTCCCGCGCAGCCCCTGTGCGGCGCCGTTGTCCCCGACATTCAGGACCGGTTTTCCGAAGCGCCTGCCCAGCGTCATCATCTCGCGCGCCTGGGGGTTTTCGTACACGAAGTCGGCTTCGGACAAGTGCCCGAACGCTTCGTGGATGAAGACGCCCGCCAGCTCGTTGTCCAGGATCACGGGATAGGCGCCGCCGCGCACGCGCGGCGCGTCCAGCAGGTCGACGGCACGCTGCGCGACGACACGGAACTGCTGCTCGAAGTTCTGGACGCTGTTCCAGCCCTTCCGCAAACCGATGGACTCGAGCCCCTTCTCGATGTTGCCGTTGCGCCGCCCGATGGCCGTGCCCGACACGACCACCTCGGGGCGCAGCTGATAGAGCGACGTGCCGTCGGAGTTGACGTACCAGACTTCGGAGACTTCGTCGCGGTAGCTCGCCTGCGTGTCGACGATCGCGCTCGAGACCGCGAGCATCGCGCCATTGTAGCGGTCGAGCAGCTTCTTCTTCTCCGCGAGCGGGACGCCGCGCACATCGCCGTCGAGCTCGAGGATGGCGTCGGCGGACTGCGGAGGCGTCTCGGCCAGCCTGATCGGATCGTCGACCCGCACGGCGCGCGATAGCTCGTTGGCGCGGGTGACCATCGCGGGCAGCTCGTCGAGCGACGTGAACGACGCGATGCCCCACCCGCATCCCTTGTTGAGCACCCGCACGAAACCGCCCTGGTCCTCGCTGACGGTCGCCGTCTCGAGGCGGCGGCCCCGGAAAGCGACCGCGGAGCTCCAGGTGCGTTCGACGCGGATTTCGGTGTAATCGGCGCGAGACTGTTTGACTGCTGCGGCGAGACGATCTTTCAACGGGGCGGCGTCTCTTTCAGTTTGGCCCGATAATCGGGGCGGACGACGATCTCGCCGTCGACGATGACCTCGAGGTCCCAGGGCAGGATGATGAAGTTCTCGTTCTCGAGCGCGTAGAAGTCGGGCTTGTAGGTGCCGGTCTTGAAGGACACGGCGGTCTTCACGGCGGCCGGCTTCAGATCGCGCACGGCGGCCAGCGCGAGCTTCATGGTGCTCCCCGATTCGCACGTTTCGTCTACGAGCAGCACGCGCTTGCCGGTCACGAGGCGCGGCGGGCCGGCGATGACGGAGCCTTCGTGCGTAATGGCGATCGAGGCGAAGTCGCGTTGCAGGATGCTCGCGACCACCGCGCCGGGAATCACGCCGGCTTTCGCGATCCCGATGACGACTTCCGGGTCGTACTCCCGGAACACCTTGAGGGCCAGCACCCGGCACAACTCCCCGAAGAACGCCCAGTCCACCTGCAGCACACCGCGTGGGGTCTTGCTCGGGGGGCGCGTCCCGGCGCTGGGACGGGGGGTGGGACGGGGGGAACGAGGAGGGACGGGCATTGGGGATTCTACATTGCCAGCGTCAGCAGCCGCAAGCTATTTTCGCCCCATGGGTTTCTGGCGTCGCTTGTTCGGGGGCTCGTCGGGGGGAAGCGACGATCTCAAACCTCAACGTCTCGATTATCTCAATGAGGCGTTGGCCCTGGAGCGTCAGGGGGATTATGACGCGGCGCTGACGTCGTATCGGTTGGCGCTGCGCGATCACCCCACCGACGCGCGCATTCTGCAGAACATGGCGATCGCGTTCACCAAGACGCGCCGCTTCGACGAAGCGATTCGCCACTACCGGCGCGCGCTCGAGCTCGACAGCTCGCTCGCCGGCGCGCACTACGGACTCGCGTTTCTGCTGCTGCAACGCGGCGATCCCGACGGCGCCGCGCAACACCTCAAGACCTTCCTCGCGCACCCGCCCCGTGGACCCGACGCCCGGAAATGGATCGAGCACGCGACGCAGGCGCTGCATGATCTGGGTGCCCAGCCCGCCCCCGGAAGTATCGCGTCGGCGCGTGCGCCTGAAGAGAGGACCGGCAGCCCCTGATTCGGAGATTCGCGCTGCTCGCGTTCGCAGCAGTGATCGCCTGCAAAATCAAAACCGATCCCGACCAGCCCGTGGCGATCGAAATCGTGTTGCCGGACAGCGGCCGCGTCGAGCTCCCCGATACCTTCCGGCCGCGGGGGCGCGCGCTCAACGGGTTGGGGGACTCCGTGCAAGCCGATCTCTTCTGGAGCTCTCTCGACACGGCAACGATCGCCGTCCTGGATAGCACCACCGGGGTGTCTCTGTCGAAAGCGGTCGGCAGCGGCCGACTGGAGGCGCGAACCGGCAACCTCTTCTCGAATCCCCAGTCCGTGACCGTGCTGGCACGTCTCGATTCTGTCCGCGCCGACAGCGCGACCCGCGATACCGTCAAACTGACGCCCGACTCGACCGAGCACCTCGACTCCCTGTCGATACCGCTCCAGGTGCTTGCGTTCGCCACCGGGGGCACCGCTGAGCGCCGGCGGGTCGTGTACGTCGCGACCACCTTTCCCACCAGTGGCCCGGTCGTCACATTAGTGCCGAATGACACCGTGCTGACGTCGGCCGGCATTGCCGCGGTGCGGCTACGGGTCCTTCCCGGGGCCAGAGCCGATTCAGTGGTGGTGACCGCGACCATGAAGCGCTTGGACGGCACAGAAATCGTCGGCAGTCCCGTACGTTTCGTCGTGGAGTATGGCCCATGAACCGAGGCACGCTCAATCAACTGTTCTTCACGACAGTGGATCGGCACGCCGGCTTGCCGGCGGCGTTCCGGTCGAAGGTGGCTGGTGCCTGGGTGCCCATCACCCATCGCCAGGCGCTCGAGCGCGTCCAGGCGATCTCCCTCGGGCTCCGCGAGCTGGGCATCAAGCCGGGTGACAAGGTCGCCATCGTCTCGGAGAATCGCCCGGAATGGGCGCTGAGCGATTACGCCTGCCTCACCTCGCGCACCACGGATGTTCCGATCTACCCGACGCTCACCGCGAAGCAGACCGAATACATCCTGCGCGACTCCGAGTCGGTCGCCGTGTTCGTCTCGACCGCCGCACAGCTGGACAAGGTCCTCGAGGTGAAGGGCAACCTGTCCGGTCTCAAATACGTGATCGTGTACGACAGCGCCGCCGTCGCGCAGCGGCGGGGCGAGGGCATCGTTTCCCTCGAAGCTGTGGAGGCCAAGGGCCGCGCCGCCGCGCCGAAGCATCCCAAGTGGAGAGCGGAAGCGCTGGAGGCGCAGCCCGATGACCTCGCGACGCTCATCTACACCTCGGGAACGACCGGCGATCCCAAGGGCGTGATGCTCTCGCAGTACAACATCTGGTCCAACGTGCAGGCCGTGCTGCAGATGATTCCTATCGGCGGCGGTGATGAGTGCCTGTCGATGTTACCGCTGTCGCACAGCTACGAGCGGATGGTGGATTACACGCTGTTCCAGGCGGGTGTGATCATCAATTTCGCGGAATCGTTCGACACCGTCGCCGCAAACCTGGGAGAAGTGAAGCCCACGGTCGTATTGTCCGTGCCGCGGCTCTACGAGAAGGTGTACGCGCGGGTGCTCGAGAACGCGCTGTCGGGCAGCGCCATCAAGCGCAAGATCTTTTTCTGGGCGAAGCGCGCCGGCGAGCAGTGGGCGACGTTGTCGCTGGCGGGGCTGCCGATTCCGGGCGGACTCAAGCTCAAGAAGAAAATTGCCGACCGGCTGGTCTTCTCCAAGCTGCGGGCGCGCACCGGCGGGCGGATCCGGTTCTTCGTCTCCGGCGCCGCGCCGCTGTCGGCCGACATCGCCAAGTTCTTCTACAGCGCGGGACTGCCGATCATCGAGGGCTACGGGCTGACCGAATCGTCACCTGTGCTCACGCTCAACCCGCTCGACCGCATCAAGCTGGGAACGGTCGGCCGCGTGATTCCCGGGGTCGAGCTCAAGATCGCGCAGGATGGCGAGATCCTGGCCCGCGGTCCGAACATCATGAAGGGCTACTACAAGCTGCCCGAAGCGACCGCCGAGACGGTGGATGCCGACGGCTGGCTCCACACGGGCGACATCGGCGAGCTCGACTCGGACGGCTACCTGAAGATCACCGACCGCAAGAAGGAGCTGCTCAAGACGGCCGGCGGCAAGTACATCGCGCCGCAGCCGATCGAGCTCGCGGTCAAGCGCAACAAGTTCGTCGCCAACGCCATGATGTATGGCGACCGCCGCAAGTTCCCGCTCATTCTCATCGTGCCGAATTTCGACAACCTCGAGCGCTGGGCGCAGGAGCGGGGTCTCACGTATGCCACCCGCGCCGAGCTGCTGCGGATGCCCGACGTGCAGGCGAAGGTGGAGCGCGAGGTGATGAGCATGCTGCACGATCTCGCGAAGTTCGAGACGCCGAAGAAGGTCCTGCTGCTGGAGAACGACTTTACGATCGAGTCAGGCGAATTGACGCCGACGCTCAAGGTGAAGCGCCGGGTGGTGGAGCAGCGGCACAAGGATCTGATCGATGCCGCCTACGCATCGGGCGACGCGATCGCCGCCGCGATCGAGTCCTGAGTCTAGCGCTTCTCGCCCACCCACAGCCCGTGTTCCGCCGCCAGCTTGAGGAGCCCGATCGGAAGTTCGGGCTCTTCGTTTTCGACGACAAAGCGGCGGCCGCGCAGCAGCACACGATGGGCTTCGACCAGCCAGGGCGAGGTGGCCAGATCAGCGCCGACGACGACCCCGCGCGCGATGGCGGTGCGGAGCGGGACCTTCTCGTTGGCGTAGGCGAGCGACAACGTGGGCAGCTCCTCCATATCGGACGGCGGATTGATGCCGACGAAGTGAATCCCTTCCATCAGGCCGCTGAGGCGTGGCGCCTGGCGCACCGCGGCGCCGACCAGCACGACGTACCCGCCCGGTCCCGAGAGCTCGAGGAGGGCCTGCAGCTTCGCGGCGTCCGCCGAGGGCAGCGGTGAAGGCGGCGCGTACGCAGGACGCGGGCCGGACGATTCCTTCGCGACGCGTTCTTTACTGCGGCGGAAGTTCACGATGCCCCGCGAGATCGGATACTCGGCGTGGCAGACCGGGCAGCCGACGAGCCCCGAGCGCACCATGCGGTCTTTTATCTCGCCCGTGGACAGCACCAGCATTTCTTCGCGGTGCGGCTCGGGACAGCGGAGCATTTCCGTCAGCTCGATGTGCACGCCCCCTACCCCCTCGGCGAGTAGTTGGTCGGCAGGAGCCGGATCTCGGTCACCGCCACATGCTCCGGCTGCGTGACCGCGTACACCACGGCCGCGGCAATATCCTCGGCGCGCATCATGTCCTTGCGCTTCGTGAACCCCGGTTTGGCGTCGGGATCGACGGGATCCCAGATGTCCGTGTCCACGGGCCCCGGCGACACGAGCGTCGTGCGCACCCCGCTGCGGGCGGTCTCGGCGCGGATCACCTCGTGCATGCCCCGCAGCCCGAACTTGCTGGCCGCATACGCGGTGGAACCCGGGAATCCGATGTAGTCGGAGATCGAGCCGACGGTGACGAGATGGCCGCTGCCGCGCTGCATCATGCCGGGCACGAGCGCCCGCGCGATCAAGAACGGCGCGGTGAGGTTGGTCGCCACGGTGATCGTGAAGTCGTCGTACGTCGTCTCGGCAAGCGGCTTGATGAGGAAGATCCCGGCATTGTTCACCACGACGTCGGGCATGCCGAGGTCGCCGACGACCTGGTCCACGGCCGCCTTCACATCCATCGGCTTGGTGACGTCGCAGGCGATGTCCGTCATCCGCTCGCTCGACCGATTGCGCAGGCTGCGCGCCAGACGCACGACGTGCATTCCGGTGGCACGCAGGGCTTCCGCGACCGCGAGGCCGATGCCCCGCGACGCGCCCGTCACGAGCGCGAGCTTCAAGGCAGCCCGGCCCCTCCGTGCACCAGCCGCAGGAACTCGTCGCGCGTCTTGGCGTCGTCCCGGAATGCGCCGCGCAGCGCGCTCGTCACCGTCTTGGAGTTCTGCTTCTCCACGCCGCGCATCATCATGCAGAGGTGGTACGCCTCGATGACGACGCCCACCCCGAGCGGGTCCAGCACCCGGCACAACGCCTCGGCCACCTGATCGGTGAGCCGCTCCTGCACCTGCAGACGGCGCGCGAACACCTCGACGACCCGCGGGATCTTGGATAGCCCGACGATCTTGCCGTTGGGGAGGTACGCGACGTGGGCTCGCCCGAAAAACGGCAGCAGGTGATGCTCGCACATCGAGTAGATCTCGATGTCGCGCACGCAGATCATGCTCTCGTGCTTCTCCTCGAACAGGGCGTCCCCGATGACCTCTTCGACCACCATGCCGTAGCCGCGTGTGAGCCATTTGAGCGACGCTTCGACGCGGGCGGGCGTCTGCCGCAGCCCCTCGCGGGTGGGATCCTCGCCCAACTGCTCCAACATTTCGTGAACGAGCGTCTGGAACGGGATGCGCGCCGCCGTCGGCTCCGTATGCGACTCGTGGAAGCTGTGCAGGCTCGCGGATTTCATCTTGTCTCGTGCCATGGTAAGTTTGGGCCCCTGTGCGATTCCTAAAGCTACTCGCCCAGGCGACGCACGCGGGAGGCACGGCGCTCGCGGCGCTGTGGACCTTCCCATCCATGCTGCTGTCGGCGTTCCTCGTCGCCTGGGGCGCGGAAGCCGCGCAGTTTCTCATCTCTCAAGGCCTGGCGCTCGCGATCCTCGCGTGGCTGCAGACGCTGCCCGAGTTTGCGGTCGAGGCCGTCATTGCCTGGGACGCGGGACGAGATCCCGAGCGCGCGCACCTCGCGATCGCCAATCTGACGGGCGCGATCCGGCTGCTGCTGGGGCTGGGCTGGCCGATGATCTACTTCGTCTTTGCAACTGCCAGCCGTCGACGGGGCCCGCGGGGAGGCGTCAGACAGCTGCCGCCCATCAAGCTCGAGCCCGAGCACGCGATCGAGGTGCTGGGCCTCGTTCCGCCGCTGCTGTACTTCGCGCTGGTGCTGTGGCGCCAGCGCCTCGGCTGGATCGACGCGGCGGTGCTCGTCGCGCTGTACGTCGCCTATCTCTGGGTCCTGATGCGTAATCCGCCGCGCGAAGTCGAGGCGATCGCCGACGCACCGCTGGTCTCACGCTGGGCGCATGGCCAGCCCGGCTGGCGTCAGAAGGCCGCGATCGGCGGATTGTTCGGCGTCGGCGGAGCGCTGCTGTACGTGACCGCGCACCCGTTCCTGAACTCGATGATTGCGCTCGCCGCCGTGGTGGGAATCAGCCAGTTCTTTCTGGTGCAATGGGTCGCGCCGTTCCTTTCGGAGTTTCCGGAATTCGTCTCGACGTTCAGCTGGGCCCGGCGCGTGACGCGTGCCCCCATGGCGCTCATGAACATCGTGTCGAGCAATATCAATCAATGGACGATTCTCGCCGCGATGATCCCGATCGTGTACGGCTTCTCGCACCTGCACCACCACGGTGTGTGGGCCGATTTCCCGCTCGACATCGCTCAGCGCAACGAGCTCGCGCTGACGCTGCTGCAAACGATGCTGGGGGTGTTATTGCTCGCAAATATGGAATTCGATTGGATGGACGCGACGTCGCTCTTTGTGCTGTGGGCCGTGCAGTTCACGCTGCCGCAGTTGCGCATCGAGGTCATGGTGGCGTACGGCGTCTGGGCGCTTGTGCTCGTCATCGGATTCGTCGTGAAAGGTCAACCGCTCCGGGCGCCGGCGTACTTCTGGCAAACCGTCCGGCAAAAACGATCGGCCGGGACCACATAACATGGACCGGCCGACCGATTACGACAGGAACGAGGAGGGTTATTGAAGCCCGAAAGTAATGATGGGTCCCTCACCACGAATTCTGTCTTCCCCACGGTGGGGGCATGACATGGGCCGCAGTATTCGGGTCCGCAATCGAGCTTGTTGGCTCAATAGTTTGATCTCCCCGCCCCTGGGTACTAGAATACTTTCCGGACCCTAAAGGTCAATCGCCCTGAATCTCTCATTGCTCGCCGCTGTCGTGATGCTGATCACGTGGTTCCTGCTGCTCTTCGTGGCGCAGGTGCCGAGCGGCACGATTCACCTGTTGTACGCGGCCGCGATCATCTTGATCGCCCGCCGCATGCTGGTCGGCGCGCCGCGCTTCGTGTCGTGACACTTGCTGCGCGCCGGTGGGACCCGCAGCTCGGGCCGCTGCAGGTGGCCACGCTGCGGCGCGCGCTCGAGCGCGAAGGCATGGTCACCGCGTGGTGGTCGGATCTCCCGGGCGCGCGGATGGCCGAGCACGCGCACGCGTTTCCCGAAACGCGGTGGGTCGTCGAGGGTTTTCTGCGGATCACCGCCGGCGCGGAGGCGGTCGACCTCGGACCTGGAGACCGGCTCGACCTGCCGCCGAACCTGCCGCATACGATCGAAGTGCTCGGATTGGCGCAGGCCATCTACGTGTCGGGCATGCCGGGCGGAGCCTAAATCGGTGCAGCACCATCGTTGCACTTCAAAGTTGATATCAGACAGCAATGCCACCGTCCGCCGCAAGGACGACTTCCGTGCCTACTGAGAGGAGGCGTTGCAGACGCGTGAGCTCATCTTCACTCTCGAATCGGAAGCCCAAAGCGGGCTCTTCGTGCCGAGTAGGCGTGCTGCGCAATGCGAACTCAACGGCCGCGACAGCCGGTACTCCCTCGGGGGCAATGACACGCTGACCGACCGTGACCTTCCCATCCAAGACATCGCCATAGCAGAAGAGCATAGATCGCGCACGGATCGTTGCGACACCGTTGACTCGGAAGGTGGGCATAGCAGGTGCCTATGTTGCTGCCTAACGGCCTGCGCTTAAGCTGCGGCGCGCTGAAGAAAGATTCATTCCACAATTTACGCGCGCCGCCAGCTTCAGCGTTCCTCGGGTGGGTGGCCTGAGCGCACAGGCGGCTCGAATTTGACGCTGGTGATGCGCCCGCGTGGCCCCACCGCCCAGCAGGCATGGAGGGATATGCAGTCGACGGCCCAATAGGCCGAGCCGCTGAGGTTAGTCCAAGAGCGACCGTCGTTCCCTGTCCAGTCCAGTCCTTTCGGCCCCGCCACCACGACGTAGCCCGGCATGCCCGGGACGACTGTAGCGCCATAGACCGCGCCGCTGAACGTCGGACGGGTCACGAGCGTCCAGTGTTCGCCGCCATCGCTGGTCACCGCCGCCACGCTGTCGCTACGGTCGTCAGCCTTGAGGAGGCGGCCACCCAACGCCATGCCGTGTTGCTCGTCGCGGAAGGCCAGTGTGGCGACGCCGGCGGCTTCGCCGCTCACGATCGGCGTTGTCACCACGGCCCACCGACGGCCCTGATCGTCGGAGCGATAGACTCGGGCATGGGGCTCCGTTCCGAACCATGCCCGCGCACGGCCCCGCACGGTGAGGCAGGAGCCGCCGGCCGCTGGCGACCCTTCTCCCGGCAAGGCCGGCGGCATCCCGTCCTCGGCGATCGCGCTCCAGTGCTCGCCGTCGTCGGTGCGGATCACGATCATCTTGCCACGCACGGCGTCGCTCACCGCGATCCCGTGCGTCTCGTCCCAAAAGGCGAAGCAGTCGTAGAAGGCGGCCGAGTCGCGGTTCATGAACTGCAATCGCCAACTCCGCCCAGCGTCGGTGGTCTTGTAGATGCGCGACTGCTCGCCGGGGCCAGCCGCCAGCAGGTACGCCGTGGTGGCGCTTACCCCCTCTACGTCACGGAACTCGAGCGCGGAATCCGGGCCCGTCATCGCGCCCGGCACCCAGGTGCGGCCGCCGTCAACGGTCCGGACCCAGGTTGCCTGGTGCCCCGAGACCCACACCACGCTGTCGTCGACTGCGCTCACTGCCTGCAGGAGCGCCGTCGTGTGGCTCTCCTGCTCCGTGATGGTGCCGACCCCGACGGGCTGGTCACCAGTCTGCGTCCGGCTCTGGAGGGCGCATCCCGCGAGCAGCATCAGCAGCACAAACGAAAGGCGTTCCATCAAGGCAGCTTTGGCGACCTCACGGGCGTCGCTAGTCGTGGAGTGGCAGGTGCTGCCCGCTGCGACGGCAGGCGCGATGGGTACACTGACCCCTGAGAAGCGCTCGGGCGCCGGCGAGGATGGCGGCCAGAGCGCCGAAGGTTAGCGCGGCTCGCGACCGTCGATATGGGCGTGAAATGAATGGACCTGTTGTCGTGCGGCCTAACGGATCGCGCTTAAGCTGCGGCGCGCTGAAGAAAGATTCATTCCATAATCTACGCGCGCCGCCAGCTTCAAGCGCTTGTTAGGCCGCGCTGAAGCGATCAGTGGTACATGATGCCTTAACGAAGATCTAGCCATAGTAGAAACAGTGCTATAAGTAACGCGGCACCATACGCAATGATTTTTCGCTTGGGTAGAGAGCCACTACCCTGCCAAGTCGGGGCGCCCTGGTCATAAGCAACGACCCCTAAACCACCAACCGCCAATCCGGCGATCGCACCGATGACGAATATCTCACCGCTCAAGCCCTCCGCGAGTACACCGACCGAGGAGTAGACTAAGAACCCGATGACCGTTCCGAGTACATAGGCGCCTAGTCGGGTGTTACCCAAGGGGCGCAGCAATGCCAAGGCAACCCCGGCGACTAAAGCAGCGACGTAGTATCCTACAATGATGGCCCAGGCACTCTGATGATACGACTCGAACCAGGTCGAGCCTCGGACGATCGATTGCACGAGGACGATGGCCGAAAAGAATGTGGCCATCCACAACGTCCACCCGAATGCCCAACGCAGATTTGCGCGAAAGTGGGATCGATGATGAGTTCGGGGCGCCGTCGACATTATTCGGACCACATAGCGCGGCCTAACGGATCGCGCTTAAGCTGCGGCGCGCTGACGAAGAATTCATTCCACAATCTACGCGCGCCGCCAGCTTCAAGCGCTTGTTAGGCGGCGCACTCAACAATTCTCAATCCTCGCGCATGCATCGTACTGTCATACCATCGTCTAAGGCCGACACGATCCTGCGAAGGAATCCAGTCTGAGATCGTGGTTCTGTACGCATTCAATGTGACTTCCTCTACTCGCGGATTAGTCGGGTCTGCCCCGGATGGTACGAAACGCGGTTCATCGTAGATCCGCTTATGCGATACGGGCTCGAGGGACGATAAGCGGAACGAAAGCTGATTGAGCCGGCGGATCTCGGAAGCGAGCTGGCAGGCGGCAACACTTAGAGAGTCGTGACCATTGACGTAACCGGCCACGTCAGCTCGGCCAGCCTCCACACTCCGATTCTGCCGGTAGCGCAATGCGACTGGCCAGTACTCCCAGGCAACTGTTCCCACCACCAGCAGCAGTCCCGCCGCAACGACAATCAGCCAACGAAGTTTCTTGGACACGGGAGCGCGACGCGCCGCCTAACGGATCGCGCTTAAGGTGCGGCGCCGAGCTGGAATGTTCACAAACGGAAAGGCTAGCACACCGGCCGCCGGAACATAAGACGGCTCCGATGAGCGCGGGCGCCGGCAGCTTCAAGCGCATGTTAGGCCGCTAGCGAGGATACGTTATTTCAGGTTGCCCGGGAACGGCCCGTCCGCCGCAGCTATCGCGCACCGCGAGAACGGTACGCCCGAGTTGCTGACTCACACTGTCCTG
>Ga0137415_10002426_pt1 | contig 18550 bp, 12 predicted proteins | sample CZODoug3_1_1_16f_FD_183082 | JGI IMG/M metagenome (GOLD analysis project Ga0137415, IMG submission 183082) | Vadose zone soil fungal communities from Angelo Coast Range Reserve, California, USA - CZODoug3_1_1_16fungal (Hybrid Assembly) | ecosystem: Environmental > Terrestrial > Soil > Vadose...
TCGAGAGGACTCGAACCTCCACGCCTTGCGGCGCTAGCACCTCAAGCTAGTGCGTCTGCCAGTTCCGCCACGACCGCATTGACATCCATCGTAAAGACAATGATGCAGAGTGTCAAATGAATGGCGCGATAAGCAAGAAAAGAAGATGCTGGCGTGAAGCCGAGGCTAAAATACCCGCCCTACACACACTTGCTAGGGCTTTTTCGGAGGCGCTGGGGCTGGCTGCGAAGGGGCCGCAGGTTGAGAAGCTGGTTTCGAGTTGGGTTGCTGCGTACCAGGCTGCGTCGCAGGAGTCGTTGCTGGAGTAGTCGCAGGAGTTGCCGGCGGCTGGGAAGCAGGCTGCGTGTTGGGCTGGGACGTGGACGGCGTGGTCGCGGGTGTAGTTGATGGCGTAGTCGCCGGGGCAGTCCCATGAGTTGGCGAAGTCGTGGCGGGTACCGGAGCCGGCTTTGGCGCTGGCTGCGAAACCTTTTCGAGGACGGAGCTGCCGGCACCAACAGCCTTATCTGTGCGCAGCACCATGGCCATCGCGCACAGCATGAACATCACTGCGCACCACGTGGTGGCCTTGGAAAGAACGTTAGCCGCGCCGCGCGGGCCGAAAGCCGTTTGGCTGCCGGCGCCGCCGAAGGCTCCGGCGAGATCAGCGGCTTTGCCGCTCTGCAGCAGCACCACGATGATCAGCACCAGGCAGTTTAAAACGAAAAAGCTGGTGAGCAGCCAAGAAGCGAACCGGAAACCGAGCACGACGACTCCGGCACCGATCAATAAGGCGACCGTCCACTTCATCCAAATTGGCATGTTATAACCTCACACAATCGAAAAGATGGCGGCAAGGGCCGCGTGTACAACCTGGCGGCCCGTAGCGGCCGCTACAAAACAAATTCAAACGGATTGAAATCCGCTGCTACTTGAAATTCACGAGCGCGGCAAACGATTTTGCGTCCAGGCTCGCTCCGCCCACGAGCGCGCCATCCAATTCTTCCTGGGCCATCAACCCTTGAATATTGTCAGGCTTGACGCTGCCCCCATAGAGAATCCGCAGGGCGGAGGCAAGGTGCACAGAGAACTTTTCTCCGGCGCAACGCCGGAGCAAGCCATGAGCCTCGGCAGCAATTTCAGGGGTCGCCGTGCGGCCCGTGCCGATAGCCCAAACAGGCTCGTATGCAATTAGAATACGGGAGAACTCCTCCGGGGTCAACGCGCCGGGGCCGCCATTGAATTGGCGGCTGAGAACTTCTTTGGCGAGGCCGGCGTCGCGTTCTTCCTGGGTTTCTCCCAGGCAGACGATGGGGGTGAGGCCGCTCTCCAGCACCATCAAGGTCTTTTTGGCGACGTTGTCATCGGTTTCGCGAAAAAGCTGGCGGCGCTCGGAATGGCCGATGATGACGTAGCGGCAGCCGGCTTCGGCAAGCATGGGCGCGGAAACTTCACCCGTGAAGGCGCCTTCCTTGCTCCAGGAGACGTTCTGGCCGGCGATGGCGACGCTGGAGCCTTTCGCAGCTTCGACGGCGGTCGAGATCGCGGTGAACGGCGGAGCCACGACGATGTCGCAATGTTTTGCGGCAGCGACGAGCGGAAGGAACGAGGAGAAAAACGCGCGCGTGTCCGCGAGCGTCTTGTACATTTTCCAGTTGCCGGCGATTACGCGGCGTCGCATTTGAGCCTCCAAAAAAGAAAAAGATAACGCCGAGACGCCGAGAACGCGGAGGGTTCGCAGAGAAGAAGGGGAATCATTTGTTGGTGAGGGCTTCGACGCCGGGGAGTTTGCGTCCGCCGAGAAATTCGAGGGAAGCGCCGCCTCCCGTGGAGATATGAGAGATTTTGTCAGTAACGCCGGATTGATGAACGGCGGCGACGGAATCACCGCCACCGACGATGGAGGTAGCTCCGGCGCTGGTCGCGGCGGCGACGGCTTTGGCTACATCGAGGGTGCCCTTCGCAAAAGCGGGCATTTCGAATACGCCCATGGGGCCGTTCCAGACGATGGTTTTGGCGGAAGCAATTTTCTGGCGATAAGTGTCGACAGTTTTCGGTCCGATGTCCAGGCCCATCCAGCCGTCTGGTGTGGCGGAAACGGAAACCGTTTTCGTGGCGGTGTCGGCCTTAAATTCGGCGCCGACAATGTGATCGACAGGAAGAAGCAGAGCAAATTTCTTTTGCTGGGCTTCGGCGCGGAGCCGCTTGGCAAGATCGAGTTTGTCGTCTTCCACAAGCGATTTGCCGATGGGCTGGCCTTCAGCTTTGAGAAACGTGTAGGCCATACCACCGCCGATAAGCATGGCGTCGGAAATTTTCATGAGATTTTCGACGACTTCGATCTTGTCGCTGACTTTGGCGCCGCCGAGAATCGCAACGAAGGGGCGCGTGGGATTGGTAACGGCTCTGCCGAGATAGGCAAGCTCTTTTTCCATCAGCAGACCGGCGGCGGATTGTTTGACGAAGCGGGTGATGCCCACAACGGAAGCATGCGCGCGATGCGCGGAACCGAAGGCATCGCAAACGAAAAGGCTGTCGCAGAGTGCAGCTAGCTGTTTGGAAAAGGCTTCGTCGTTTTTTTCTTCTTCGGGATGAAAGCGGACATTTTCCAGAACGAGAACTTCACCATCGCGCAGGGCTTTGCTCTGGCCTTCGGCGCCGGGGCCGACGCAATCGAGCGCAAACGCTACGGGATTGCCCAGAAGTTCTTGTAGTTTTTTCGCGGCAGGCGCGAGGGAATACTTCAGATCCGGACCGCCTTTGGGGCGGCCAAGATGCGAAGCGAGAATGAGGCGCGCACCCTTTTGAATCGCGAGGCGCAGGGTCGGAAGCGTTTCGCGAATACGGGTGTCGTCGGTGACCACGCCGTCCTTGAGCGGGACGTTGAAGTCCACACGGATGAAGACGCGCTTGCCGCGGAGGTCGAGGTCGTTGATGGTGAGCTTGTCCATGGTCGAGTCCGTACCGTGCAGCCAGCAACTGGAAATTGAGTGTCAAGATTCTGTGGTTGAGATCACCAGTATTAAAATTTGGAGGCCAGGAGTTTGACAAGGTCGCGGCAACGGCAGGAGTAGCCCCACTCGTTGTCGTACCAGGCCAGAACTTTTACGCAGCGATCGCCGACGACCTTGGTGTATTCGGAATCGACGATGGAGGAATTCGAATTGCCTTTGAAGTCGGCGGAGACGAGTTCCTCTTCTGTGTAACCGAGGATGCCCTTCATCGGGCCGCTGGCAGCGGCTTTCAGGGCGGCGTTGACGGATTCCTTGGTGGCGGGCTTGTCGACGAACACGGTGAGGTCGACAACGCTGACGTTAGGCGTGGGCACGCGCATGGCGTAGCCGTCGAGCTTGCCTTTCAATTCGGGAATGACGAGATGTAAGGCCTTGGCGGCTCCGGTCGAGCTAGGAATCATGTTGATTGCGGCAGCGCGGGCGCGGCGGAGATCTTTGTGGGGGAGGTCGAGCAGCTTCTGATCGTTGGTGTAAGAGTGGATGGTGGTCATGGTGCCGCTGTTGATCCCGAAGGTGTCATGAAGGACTTTGGCGACGGGCGCGAGGCAGTTGGTGGTGCAAGAAGCGTTGGAAATGACGTGATGCGTTGCGGGATTGTAGGTCTTGTCGTTCACCCCGAGGACAAAGGTGGCGTCGGGACCATCGGCGGGTGCGGATATAATTACTTTTTTCACGGGCGCGCGAAGATGCTTCTTCGCGTCAACGCCTTTGGTGAAAAGGCCAGTGGATTCGATCACGATATCAGCCCCGACAGACGCCCAGTCAATCTCGGCGGGATCCTTGGTCTTGAAAACCTTGAAGCTTCTCCCTTCCACAGCGATGCTGTCATCGGTATGCGTCACGTTGTGGGGCAGATTGCCGAGGACGGAGTCGTATTTCAAGAGGTGCGCGAGAGTTTTGGCGTCGGTGATGTCGTTGACGGCCACGAATTGAATATCCTTGTCGTCGAGCGCGGTGCGCACGATGTTGCGACCGATGCGGCCGAAACCGTTGATGCCAACCTTGATGGGCATTACTTCCTCCGATGGAGTGTCAGAAATTGCGGCTGTGCAGGAGCGAGTGACGGCCGCGGGTGAACAGAAAATGCTATGGGTTGCGAGGACAAAAGTCAACGCGCGGAAAAATTAGGTGCTGCATGTGGATTGCTTCTAAGCGTGGCGTTATTCGTCTCCAAGGGATCTTTACACCTACTTTCCAGTCTTGTCTTGCGCACGAAGATATGCCTCAATTTCAGTTCTGTCTGCGTGTCTCGCCCAGTCGGCGGGGGTGGCGTGCCAGAGGATATCCTTCAAATCCAGTCTTGCGCCGCGTTCGACGAAGAGCCGAACCAGTTCGTCATAGCCCGCCCCAGCGGCCTGATGCAAAGGAGTCGTATGGGAATGGCCCCCGACTGGGTTGTATCGGTTTGGATCTTCGCCCGCGTCAAGCAACAATCGAACGATTTCGACACGGCCAAACTGCGACGCCAACGCGAGTGCCAAGTGGCGGTTGCGACTGTCGGCGACTGGGAGCAATCGGCGGAAATCCTCGATGCGTCCCAGAGCCGCCGCTACAGGCAAATTGATCCGGGCACCGCGCCCAATCAACGCGTTCACCGCTTCCAACTCGCCGTGCAAGGCTGCTGCTTCGATGGCGCTGCCCGGATCGGCTCCGCGATCGCAAAGAAAATCGATTAGCGGAAGTTGCACGCGACATTCACGTGGCACACTGCCAGTCGCGACGAGCATTAGCGTTTCGTTCAGCGCGGATTGTTCCACGCCAGCATCGAGAATGGCCTGAGCGACTTGAACCACGTTCTGCGGCAGAGTGCCATGGCGAACGGGATTCTCCGCCACAAATTCCAATAGGGCGGGATTTCGAAAATAATTTCCGCCTTCAAAGACGACGCGCTGATGCGCTAGATTCGGGTGCCGCTTCAGGTATTCCCGCAAACCTGCGACCTCTCCCGCATCGAGCAGTTCTACGGCGCGACGAAATGTTGCGTCTTCAATTCGCTCATGGTACGGCAAATTTAGCCGATCAGAAACGGCCGGCTTTTCGATATGCTGCTTCAGTCTCGTCCAGCTTGGAAATCCATACTCGCGCGCGATCGTAAGTTGAGCATCACCAAGGCTTAGCTGGGTGTCGAAAATCTCAGTGTCCGTAGCCCTATTAAGACGCGGATGAAATTCTCTGATCCGCTGGGCCGCTCCTGGATTGCGCCCAGCATGATCTCTGAGCAAGTCTTTTGCCTGATATTTGAGGTGATCGAGATTCGGATTCGACGGGAGGCGTCTTACCGGCATACGAACTTCCTTTCGTAAGCCCGAGGTCCGCATTTATGGGCAGAAAGTTAGTTCGTGAAGACAAGTTTTTGTGATCAGGTGGACTTCTGTCCTTCCCGCGGACCGGATGCGCCCTTTGCGCTCCAGGGATCTTATCACGAGGATAGAGGAATCAGCGCTACGGTTGCACGGCACAAATGCCGAATCGCTAACTCTCGGATTACCGGCTACTCGCAACTTATTGTATGACCCCCCAGCTAGGTCCTGAAGAGTTGTGTTGCGGGAGATGTCCCGTCTGCGCGGATTACAGACAAATGGATTGCGTGCATGTGCGCTACCGCGCACGAGGAATCCGCCGGATTCCCGGAATCGCGAGATTCTGGGTTGTATTTGTAGAGATTACCTGATCGAGCAGCCTTGCTGCTGAGGCTCGTTCCAGCCGAAGGCACGGAAAGCGTCGGTGCGAATGACCTCGGTGCGGACACCATCGAGGTCAGCAGGAAGAGGGGAGTGCGAACGGCCCTCCTCGAGATAGATGAGGACCACGGACTCCGACGGATCCTCAGAGCTGACCCCCACCCCAACACCGAGAACCGCATCCTCGAGCATGAGGCGCTCGGCATGGCGCTCTTTGGCCGCCATGGCACGCGCAAAGCCAGATGGAGACATCGCGGCGCGCCTGCCGGCCGGTGCCGCAGCAGTCGCTGCTGCCGCAGGGCATGTGAAAGTAGCAGTAGTAGAAGCAGGACCGACAAAGCTGACGCCCAGGGCGGACGTGACGTCAGAGATACGATTGCCGATCGTCGCGGTACTGCTGCCCGCAAAGAGCAGCGCGATGGGCTGAACCGTGTCAGCAGTCACGATCAAGGAACCGGAATCGCCCCCGGCGCTGAATGAGCTGCTGTTGACAAGCACTTGATTAAGATAGAGGACCGTGAACTTCTTTCCTTTTCCGCACCCACGCTGATATTGAACTTTGACGTTGGTGCTCACCGAAGCGATGGCGGCGCAGGTGAGGCCCGTGGTGCGTCCGCTCTTAGCCACTCTGCGGCCGACAGCGGTGCTGTCATCGAGAGCCGTTGTGCTGGCGGGATTGCCGATCTCCAGAATGGCACCGGAAGCATCCACTTCTCCAAGGACGACCTGCGCGATGGCGGCGTCTACATTGCCTGTGTGGAGCGGGATGGCCTGAGAGAAGTTCGCAACAGTTTGAGCCGCACTGGCATTGCAGCCGACGTCCACCAGGCCGGGCTGGCTGATCGCATCGCCCACTGTGGCGGTGTCCGCGTCCGCCAAGACGTGATTGTTACTGAGGATATATTGCACTCCGCCCTTGGTCACCAGCGAGCCGAGCGTGCCGGAACAGCAGAACGCTTTACTTGCGTCGTGAACGTTGCCGCCGGAAGTGCCTAGCTGGACGGGAGGAGTCTGCCTGACCTGGTTAGCGGTTTGGGCCAGAGCCGGTTGAACGACAAACAAAAGTGACAGTGCAGTGACGAATTTGGTCTGGGAGCTGATGCGGTCAAACATGAAAAGGGCCTCCAGAGATGAGATTCTTCGAGGGCGGAGAAGAGGGTTTGACCGGGATTCGATTTTGATTCCCGGTCAAACGGCAAAATACACCTGAGCGCTGCAAAATGCAAAGATGCAAATTAGTTTTCTGTGCCGGGCTCGGCTTCCACCCTGTGAGGCTTGCAGGCACATCGGAAACAAATCCATCGTAGAAATTGGGCCGCTATAATATACGTTGATGAGTGGCTGGTCACCTGCATCCGTTTTGCGCTCGCTGTTTGATCCGGATCACGGCGCTTCCGGCCGCCTGCTTCCCCGTTGGATTTTTCTGCGTGCGCTGGGGCTAATTTATTACTCGGCATTTTTCTCACTGACCTTTCAAATTCGCGGATTGATTGGGCCGCATGGAATTCTTCCCGCCGGTGAATACTTGCACGCATTGGCCGAACGGTTCGGCCACGCGGGCTATTGGTATGCGCCGACGCTGCTGTGGGTTTCCGGCGGGCCGCACATGCTCGCGGGTATTTGCTGGGCGGGAATGATCGCCTCGGCGCTGCTGGTTTTGAATTTCTGGCCACGCGGCATGCTTGCCATTTGTTTCGTTTGCTTTCTGTCGTTCGTCAGCGCGGCCCAGGATTTCTCCGCTTACCAATCGGACGGAATGCTGCTGGAGGCGGGTTTCATTTCCCTATTCTTCGCGCCCGCGGGATTTCGGCCAGGTTGGGGCGAAGAGAGCAAGCCATCGCGCGCGAGCTTGTTTTTGCTGGTTTGGGAATGCTTCCGGATTTATTTCGAATCGGGCGTGGCGAAAATCATCAGCGGCGACCTGCAATGGCGCAATTTCACGGCGCTGGACGAGTATTACCAGAACGGGCCACTGCCGACTTGGATTGGCTGGTACATGCAGCATTTTCCGCACTGGTTCCACGCAGCGACCACGTTTGGAACACTGGTGCTGGAATTGGGGCTCGCGTGGATGATGTTTCTGCCGCGGCGGCTGCGGATTTTGTGCTTTTTGATCATCACGCCCTGGCAGATCGGCATCATCCTTTCGGCGAACTATACGTTCTTGAATTACCTGGTGCTGGCTCTGGGGTTCTTGCTGCTCGATGACCAATTCTTGCTGGCCTACTTCCCGAGATTCCTGAAAAAGAGTTACCTGGCCACCAAAGAGGCCAGACCTCTTGCCGCGCTGGTTCCCGAAGACAAATGGAGAAAAACACTGCGCGCGCAAGGCTCCGCGCTGAAGATCGCCGCGATGGCGGTGATGCTCACGTGGATTTTCTATGCGACGCTGGCGCAAATGCTGTGGATGGTCAAGCCGTGGCGGGTGCCGACGACGCCGGTCTCCACCCTGGAACCCTTTCGAATCGCCAACCGCTATGGGCTATTCGCAGTGATGACGCGCGGCCGGTACGAAATTGAGTTCCAAGGCTCGGACGATGGCCAAACGTGGCTCATTTATCCGTTCCGCTACAAGCCGCAAGATCCAAGCAGGCCGCCGAGGATTTACGCGCCGTATCAGCCACGGTTCGATTGGAATTTGTGGTTTGCGTCGCTGAGTTCGTGGAGGCAGGAGCCCATCGTCCTGCGGACCGAGCAGAGTTTACTTCGCGGCGATACCGACGTGCTGCTGCTTTTTTCGGGTAACCCGTTTCCGCATGGACCGCCGCGGCAAGTGCGTTGCGTCATTTGGCAATATTGGTTCACGACCCCGGACGAAAAACGTTCACAGGAACTGTGGTGGAGAAGGCAGCAACTCGGCCTTTACGCTCCTACTCTGGAACGCGAACCGGACGGAAGAATTGCCGTCTTGGAATGGCCGCCCGTGGCGGAACCGCGGGAATGAATGGTGATTGATAAGTCTTACTGCGGGAATTGTTTTATCGAGGTGACGCGGTCGCCCTGGAAGCGGATGAAGACCGTTTTCGAGGGAGGCTGGCCGTAAATCCAGTCTTCGATGTCGTTGCCATCGGAATCGCGCTCGCGCACTTTGTGATCGGGTTTGCCGATCGCAGCAATCAGTTCTTCACGGTCCATACCTACGACTGGCTTGCGCTCCTGGATGGCCTTCTTCATTTCCGGCGGCAGTGTATCGAACCACTGCACGGCGGCGGAACGTTCTTTGGCGAAATTCAAGAAGGGCGAAAGGAGCTGCTTCAGTTCGTCCGGGGTAAGGTCCGGCAGCGGCTTGTTGAATTCCAGGAAAATCGTGCTGCCCATGCCTGGTTGTACTCCCGGCGGGCCTTGATCCTGCGTTGAAGACGTCTGCATTGGAGGATAGCCGGCACCCCCCATACCGATCTGGATATGATCGCGCCAGTGCCGCTTACCACGTCCGCCACCGTTTACATCGACGATGATCTGATGGCCGCGAAATTCCAGCCTGGTGATTTGCACGTTATCGCCGGTATTGACGGCCGGGCCATGCGTGGCGACAGCGCGATCGAGCTGCTCGGCCTCCAGCGGCTTGCCCACGGTCACGTGGAAACCTTCCTTGCCCGCTGGCAAGGGCTTAATAGCCCTGGCAAATTCACCCGAGACGTAGCGGATCAGGTCTAGCTTTGATCTATCCTGGAGCGTGGTGTTTTTTGCAGCGGGCGGGGTCTTCGATTGGGATTGGTTCTGGGACTGGCCGCTGTCCGAGGATGCACCGGCGCTCGGGAAAAGAGGAATCTCTTCGTCCGAGGGAAAGCTTGGCGCGGGGCTCGCGGGCGGACGAAGGCTATTGACCCGCGGGACGTCCGCGTCAGCAAAAAGCAAAAGCGTTAACGACAAGGCGAGCCAGTTTGACATGTGCGCTTCAGACCCATGATGGCATGGGCCACTTACCCTATTCTACGATGCCTCGAAGGCCCTGAACAGGTGCCTCGTTTGGAAGCGGACACCTCTCGCTTACCTGACCTCTATCAGGGTGGAACTGTACCGCCGGACGGGATGTGCGCCATCTCTCTAGCGAGACACGACTTGGACGCCTTGACGGTCGATGGTCATGGGCAGAACTTCGGCGCCAGACTCACGAATGGTAGTCTCCACGCGATCCCGGGCGTCTGGCTCGACTAAGAGGACCACACAGCCACCGCCACCGGCGCCGCAGACTTTGCCAGCCAGCGCGCCGTTGCGGCGGGCGTTGTCGATGACCCGGTCAATGGTCTTCGTAGAGATAGTGGGCAAGTTCCGCTTACGGAAGGACCACTCCTCGCGCATCAGGCGGCCGGCCTCGGGCCAGTCGGGCTTCTCGAAAGCCAGGCGCATTTCTTGAGCTATTTCAGAAATGCGCTCGAGGCTGTTCTGCACGGCGCGCTTGCCACCGATGTGGGCCTTAAAGACTTCCCAGTTGTTGATGCCATGCTGGCGCGGCTTGCCGGTGTAAGCGACCATCACGCGGCGCTCAAGTTCGTCGAGATTGACGCGCAGTTCGACGCGATGTTCGCCGCCGGGCGGCAGTTCAATGGCCGCGGCGCCACCAAAGGCCGGAGGGTAGTGATCCTGCGTTCCCGTGGGAACATTGATGACGATGGCTTCTGCGTCGCGGCTGATGTGAATCCAGTCCACCTTGCTCTTCCCTGCTCCGGTGAAGCGGTCGAGCGCGGCGCAAATGGCTACGGCCATGGCACTGGAGCCGCCAATGCCTGCGCCTGCGGGAGCTTCGGAATCCGTAGTGAGCGTGAAGCCGCCCTGGGGGTGAAAAAACTTGGTGATTTCCGCGAGGAGCGGGAGGCGATAGCGCTTGGCTTTCACGAGAGCCGCGAAAGAAGAAAAACTTTCTTCGCATTTGATGTCGCGAGAAACCAGCTTGATACGATTGTCGTCGCTGGGATGCGTTAGGATGACACAGGAGGCGTAGAGGGAAATCGCGGCGTTTAGCGTGACGGCGCCGGGATGAAAGAGATAGAGAGGCCAGATGTCGAGCGTGCTGCCGGCGAAGTCCACGCGTGTCGGTGCTTTGGATTCGATGATCATGGTTGCGAGTTAACTCGATTCAGGGGATTTTCAGTCGAGCCAGTTTGACGGATTCAGAGAGCCATCTCAAGCAAGGACAGTAGTGGGTGTTTACGGAAAGGCAACGACACGCACACGGGAGGAATAACGTTGCCGTTGGTAAAAGAGGAAGAGTCAGCCGCCGGCAGCGCGGTTGCGGGCGATGAGTTGGGGGCCGTCTTTTTTCTCTTGCGCGAGAGCAGGGTTGGGCTCGAAGCAGCGGCGGCAGCGGGCTTCGTACGCGCCCATGGCGCCAACGACGATCAGCTCTTCGCTTTCTACGAGGCGCTGCGTGTGAACCGCTGGGTTGCCGCAGCGAACGCAAATGGCCAGCAGCTTGGTAATTTCTTCGGCGATGGCGAGGAGGCGCGGCATCGGTTCAAATGGGCGGCCACGGTAATCGGTGTCCAGGCCTGCAACGATGACGCGTTTGCCAAGATTGGCAAGCTTGGTGCAAACGTCCACTACTTCATCGCCAAGAAATTGCGCTTCGTCGATGCCGATCACCTCAGTGCGCGGCGAAAGTTTTTCCATGATTTCGGCGGCTTTGAAGACGGCGTCCGAAGGAATGCCCAGGCCGGAGTGCGAGACGATTTCGTTGGCGGCGTATCGTTCGTCGATGGCCGGCTTGAAGATCTGCACGCGCTGGCGCGCGATCTCCGCGCGGCGCAAACGGCGAATCAGCTCTTCGCTCTTGCCAGAAAACATCGGGCCGACGACGACTTCAATCCAGCCCATATTGCCTTTGACGATGTCCACGATGACTCCTCAATATTCAGCAATGCACCTGCAACAGACTGGCACGATCCTACGGGATTGGGGCAAGTGTATCGTGTCCCTATACTTGTGAACCCGCAGCGGCTGCAGCGCGGTACATCTTCTCATTATAGAACGGAGCGAACGCGGCAAGCACGGCAACTCGAAAGGCTTCCTGGCGCGTGATGAAATTGCTCGAGAGCACGCCCCAGGCGCCTTGCGCGTCGCGGATGCCAACGGCGCCGGCAAACCGGTCGATTGCAGCGGCAAGCTCAACACCATTTTCGAGAACTTCGTGCGCCAACGCTTCGGGAATTTCGATGCTCCCGGATCGGCCGTAGTGGCCGCGCACGCTATCGGAAACGTAGGCCCAGCTTTCCAGGAAGACGCGGCGATGCCCGTTCGCCCGTAATCCTGAATGACGCAGCAACTCGTCCGGTAACGCACCTTCGTGCACGACATCGAGCCCACCTTCCAGGCCAACGAAGTATTGCCAGGCCGCCCCGTTTTGGCGCGACATCTCCACCAACGCTTCTGCACGCTGGCGGGCGCCGCGCATCAATTCATCCCGAGACGCAGGCGTGTGACTGACTCCGCTCTCGACTTCAACGCCGACCACTTCGAATTCGGCATCAGGAGCAAGAGCCGCTGAAAAGGACTGAAGTGCTTCGGTGACGGCATTAAGCTTCGGGCCGCGCTTGCTGCCGACAGCGATAGTGATTTTGTTCATTTGGAAAAATGGCGACGGCCTGATTCTAACGGTACTTGGACAAATATTTCACTGAGAATTCGCGAGGCTGAGGAAAACTCAGAAGCGCATTCTCGCAGCGCTGATTCTCTCAGTGCACAGACCCGATGAAGACTCCGAACGCGGGGACGGTAAAATGAGCAAGTTGAGTCGATTCGGGGCCGATCTCCGGCGCAGCAATCAGGGGTTTCGCGGAACTCTCCTTGACTCCCTCGGCAGACAGATCGAACTTGACCGTCTGCGCCTCCGCGCTCATGTTGAGCACGACGAGAATCGCGTCGCTGCTGCCCCGCTTCTTGCGCAGGAAGGTGAGGACGTACGGATCTTCTTGATTCAGCGGCAGATAGAGTCCATCCCGGAGTGTGGGCTCGCTTCGGCGCAGTGCGAGCAGGCGCTTGTAGAAAGACAGAATCGAGTTGGGGTCCTGCGATTCGGCCGCGACATTATATGTGGCAGCGCTGGGCGGCACGGGCAGCCAAGGGCGCTGCGACGTGCTGAAGCTGGCGTTTGTCGAGCCGTCCCATTGCATCGGTGTTCGTTCGCCGTCGCGGCCCTTCTCCTCAGGCCAGCCGATTTTCCCAATGGGATCCTGGACGTCCTCCTTGCGAGCGGGTTCGGTGGTGCGCATGCCGATCTCTTCGCCGTAATACATCAGCGGCGTCGCGCGGGTGGTGAGCAGGAGTGCGGCCGTCAATTTGGCAATTTGATCGTTGTGCGCGCCGTCGCCGTAACGATCCCACTGGCGCGGCTGATCGTGATTGCTGAAAAAATAGTGCGGCTGACCGCCGGCGGCGTTATGCTCAATCTCGTTCAACAATCGGCGAAAATCCGGGGCCGAAAGCTTATTGAGATCGGCAATCTGAAAATCCATCGGCAACTGAACCTCGTCATTCTTTGCGCCGTACATTTTGGTCAGCTCGCCGATATTCGGCTCGTCGGCCTCGCTGATCAGCACAGGGTTCCCCGGATACTCATTCGCCACCTTTCTCATTTCACGCAAAACTTCATGCACTTCCGGCAAATTGTCCGTGTATTTGTGCGCGATATTCGGATCACCATAAGCGTTCTTCCCAGGCAGAATCGGGTCGTCATGAAGGTTAGGGTCTTCAAACAACCGCGATACGGCATCAATACGAAACCCGGCTACACCGCGATCGAGCCAGAAGCGCATGGCATCGTACATGGCCTTGCGCACCTGAGGATTGCGCCAGTTCAGATCGGGCTGTTCGGTGTAAAAGTGATGGTAGTAATACTGATTCGTAGTGGGGTCGAATTTCCAAGCCGAATGGCCAAACCACGACTGCCAGTTGTTGGGAGCCTGCCCCTCCCCTTTCCCGTCGCGCCAGATGTACCAGTCGCGCTTCGGGTTGTCTCGCGAGGAACGCGATTCCTTAAACCACGGATGTTGGTCCGAAGTGTGATTTGGAACAAAATCCATGATCACTCGAATGTTGCGCTTCTTCGCTTCGCTGACCAATCGATCAAAATCCGCGAGCGTGCCGTAGAGCGGATCGATAGCCGTGTAATCCGAGATATCGTAGCCGAAATCCACCAATGGCGACGGATACATCGGACTGATCCAGATGGCATCGATGCCCAAGTCGGGAAGATAATCCAGCCGCGACGTAATTCCGTTGATGTCGCCAACGCCGTCGCCATTCGAATCCTGGAAGCTGCGCGGATAAATCTCGTAAATGACCGCGTGCTTCCACCAAGGGTCCTGCGCCTGCTGATGAGCATGAGCCGCTCGCGAACTTTGAGGCGGAGCCTGCTGCCCTCGGCACGGGCTTGCCGCGACGCAAAGGCCGAGAGTAACAATCGAGACGAAATATCTAACGCGGTTCAACACGGCTGCTCTCCCTGTTCGTGTCACATCTCAACTGCGTGGCCACTCACGGCTTTGCGTTTTCATGAGTCTGCAATTGTTCCGCCAATTTAAGTTCGCGCTCTGCATTTTCCGCCTGGCCTAGTTCCCTGTACGCTTGCCCGAGCAGATGGTGGGGCATCGGATTATTGGGATCCATCGCGATGGCGCGCTGCAAGGCGCGCACGGCAAGTGCCGTCTCGCCTTTCTTCTCCAGAACCTTTCCCATTAATATGTACGGCCCGGTCGAGGTGGAATCGAGCCAGATGGACCTCTGCAACAACTTTTCCGCTTCCTCATATTTCTGCAGACGGCTGTAAGCATCCGCCAGCTTGTAATACACCGCGGCTTCACCGGGATTCAGCTCCAATTCTTTTTGAAATTGCTCGACGGCCTCCGGAATCCGCGACTTATAAAGGTACAACTCTCCCAGCAGCATGTGCGCGCGCGGAAGCTTCGGATCGAGTTCCACGGCCTTCTTCGCATACTCTTCTGCCACCGGAGCAAAATCCTGCCGCAGCAGCATGCGCGCGGTAAACAAATACGCCGCCGCCGAATCGCCCGGCACACCGAACATCCTGGCAAACGCCTTCCTCGCGTTGGGATAATCCTTCGTCTGCATGTAGCAAACGCCCAAAATATAGGCAGCATCCACGTTGGCGCTCGGAAACCACGCCTGCACCTTCTCCAGGGGAGCGATTGCTTCCGCCGGCCTTCCCGCCAGGTAATATGAAAGGCCCATCAACTGCACCGCTTCGTTATCGGCCGGATCTTCGTCTAACGCCTTCTTAAAGTTTGCCGCAGCCTTCAGGAAATCGCCCTTGCGGTAGTTGGCGATGCCGATTTGCCGCAGCACTCCGCGCCGCGCCGGCTCCGCCGCGGCAGTGCTTTCGAGCAGCGCCAGCGCTTCATCGTTCCTTCCTTGCTGCATCAACAGAGTGGCTTGTTCGAGGCCACTGTCTCGTCGTGCTGACGATGCAGCCGGTGGCGCGGAATCTTGCTTCGACACATCCTGTAGTGCCTGTGCTCGCACCGGCAACACCGCACAAGCGCTCAACACGCCAGCCAGCAACCATCGAAAATGGATTCGGAGCCACATCATTTGAAACTTCCCTGCAGTGACCAAACCACGATTACAGCATAAAAAACGGGGAGCCTGTCAGGAGGCTCCCCGTCGGGGTGGTAGGGGTCTTCGTCCTTGTTAGAAAGAGAATCGCAGTCCAAACGTCAGTAGCCGCATAGACGTGTTGTTTTCGATGTTGGTAATTCGTCCTGCATCGCCACCGCAATCGATGCACGTATTGCCCTGGGTGTAATTGAAGCCCAGGACCGGGTGGTTAAAGATGTTGTTGGCGTCCATGCGGAACTCCGCCTTGTAACGCTCGGTGATGCGGAAGTTCTTCGCGAGCGAGAGATTCGACGTAAACAGGTGCGGTCCACGGAATGAGTCCAAGCCGATGTTGCCGAGTGTGCCGCAAGCCGTACGAGCGAATCCCCCTATGGTCGGCCTTGGCTTGGTGCATTGGTTGGGGTCAGGTTTACATGTACCTGGAAGATATATGCCAAGTCCGTTGAGGGTACAAGTCTTGGTTGGGTCAGTAGGGTCCGGAATAGTAGTAAAGACCGGAGTGAACCAAGTAAGGTTCCCGTTCGAGTCCCGCTTTGGGCCCTCCCTAAACGATCCCGAGGCCTTGTCGGGACGGCAAACGCCCACATCCTGGTCCAGACCGCAGTCACCGAACTGCGGGGTCCACGGCAGACCTCCGCTCCAGTTGGTGATACTGGTCACTCTCCATCCGCCGATGACAGTGTCCATGAGCCTGTTGGCATCGCCCATGAACTTTTTGCCCTTGCCGAACGGCAGCTCATACAAGAAGTTGGTCACCCACACGTGATTGCGGTTCACGTTCATGGGGCCATAGGCGACCTTGGGATCGATGGCGAAATAGTTGTTGTCATAGAATCTCGCGCGAGACCAGGTGTAATGCGAGACGAATTGAAGTCCCTGGGAAATTCGTTTTTCGGCTTTGATCTGCAACGCATTGTAGTTGCTGCTTGCATCCATACCAAAGTAGTTCCCCATGTCCGCCGTGCAGCAAGTCAACGTTACGAACTGGCCCGGGTTGTTCGGATCCGGGACCAGGTAGCCTGGATAAGTGAATCTGCCAGCAAACGGACGCCGCTGGTCCGGGGCGATGCTGCCAAAACCAACGATGCTTCTCTGATTGAGGTTATATGTCGGCCCGTTACCGGCGAACCCGTGCGTGCCCTTATTCCCGACGTAAGCCACTTCCACTGTCATAGTGGACGTTAACTGATGTTCGACCGTCGCGTTCCACATGTCTATAGCGGCAATCCGTTGCTTCGTCGGACGAATCCTTGGGTCCACTGACCCGTCCGGACCTCTAAGGGGCAGTACGCCCGACGAGGGAACAGTCGGGAACGGAGCGGGTAGCGGCCCTGTAGCAGAATCCATCTGGTAAACCGGGACGTTGTCACTGACTTTGTTGGAGTTAACGTCATGCGCGCTAATGGCCTCGTGGACCAGGACGGGGAGGTTTTGAGTGACAGCGTGACCAAAGTTCGACCCGAATACTCCGATGTCGAAACTGCGACCGTACCCGAGGCGCACAACAGTTTTTGGCCGCAATTGATACGCGATGCCCAGTCGTGGCCCGAATGCCCCGAGATAGTTGCTAATGTTGCCGTTCAATCCGTACGGGCCGAAACCGCCCACCCGGATGACACCTTGGTCGACGTTTGCAAAGCCTCCGTTGCCCTTGGCATTCACAGATTCAGGGAGATAGTCCTCCCACCGGATGCCATACGTAACCGTCAATTTGCTGCTCATCCGGAATTGATCCTGGGCATATAGGAAAAAACGCTTCTGACTTTCTGCCGCCGTTTGGCTCACGCTGGCGAAGCGCTCGAAATGGGAAACGTCACCCAAAAGGAACGAGGCAAGATCCAACCCGCCGTCGACGGAACCCGTGAGCTTACCATTCGCGACGAGGGCATTTCCAGTTTGCTTTTTGCTGAAAGATAGCTCCCCCGTTCGGTTCGCATCGCTCGGGAAGCGCAGGTTATGGGCGAAGCGCAAGTCCACTCCAAACTTCATGGAATGATTGCCCGCTATTTTGGTCCAGTTGTTCACGAACTGGTATTGATGTTCGTTCTCGATCAGCGGGCAGTTGCATCGTGAAGGATCTAAGCCATCGCCAAAGTCCGTCAGCTGCGTATTCTTATTATCTCCGCTATCCCACTTGAATGTCGGTAAACCTCCGGTGGAGGAATCGCCCGGGAGGTTTAGGCCCTTCAGCCCCAGGGCTTCCGCCGCCGCAACGTTAGCGTCCGGCTTGATCGAATGCGGATTGTATTTGAACCAGCCGAAACGGAAGTCGGTTAGCAGCGTCGTACTGATCGCCTTGTCGAATCCCGCCGCCAAGCTGTGGTTCTTAATGTTGGAGCTGCCGCTCAGACCGCCGATCCCGCCTCCCAAACCTCCCAAGCCAATGCCAAGATTGGGTTCTCCAGTCAGGCTGTAGTACGCCCGCGTGTAACGGCCAAAAATATGTAGATTTCCAGGCGCCTGGTAGTCACCGCGGCCGTCGAATGCGTTGCCGTGGAAAGGACCGGAACCAGAACCGAAAAAGTTATTGGTCAAGTTAGTGTTAATCGGTGCCGGGAAGAGCTTTAAAATGCGCACGGCAACCGGAGACAATCGAGTCACTGGAATTAGATTTCCCGAAAATGGTGTGCGTCCTGCACCTGTATTCTGGTCTCCCGTATTAGGGTCAAAGACTTGGCCAGTACCGTTAGGAACGCTGCCGAGGTATTGGCTCAAATTGCACATAGCGTTAGGATTCGCTACCGGGTCAACCGTACAACTGTCCAAGACCGTTTTGCTGGGAATGGTTATGTTGTTCGTGACACCATTGGCTTGCCGAGTCCCCTGATAATCGCCAAAATAGAACAATTTGTTCTTGATGACTGCCCCGCCCACAGAACCGCCAAATTGATTCCACTTCGAATGGGGTAAGGGCACGTTTGGCGCTTGGTTAAAGGGGTTGCGCGCCTGTGTGGCATCGGAGTTCCGGAACCAAAAAGCGCTGCCATGGATATCATTAGTGCCGGACTTGGTTGAAGCCACCATTAAGCCAGCGATGGACTTGCCGAATTCGGCGTCATAATTCATTAGAGTGATCTTAGCTTCTTCCACAGAGTCCAGGTTTGGATTGATGACGATGATGCCCAGGATGGGGTCTTGATTGTCAGTCCCATCAAGCTCATATCCCGTTCCACTGAAGTGCTGACCTTGGACGAAAGTCTGTTGCGAGCCTTGCGGGTTCTCTGTCGCGGCGTGGCTCCAGCCTATTTGCTGCGTCCCGGGAGCGGAGAGCAACAGCGACTGAAAGTTGCGGTTTACAAGAGG
>Ga0137415_10002427_pt1 | contig 18550 bp, 16 predicted proteins | sample CZODoug3_1_1_16f_FD_183082 | JGI IMG/M metagenome (GOLD analysis project Ga0137415, IMG submission 183082) | Vadose zone soil fungal communities from Angelo Coast Range Reserve, California, USA - CZODoug3_1_1_16fungal (Hybrid Assembly) | ecosystem: Environmental > Terrestrial > Soil > Vadose...
GTCCAGCGCGGCCCGGATCAGCCGGCCGGCCAGCCCACGCCCCTGGTAGGCCTCGCCGACCTCGGTGTGGGTGAACACGATGCGGCCGGGCCGGGAGTGGTACTCGGAGAAGCCGGCAACTGTGCCGTCCACAATGATCTCGAAGCGGGACCGGTCCGGGGCGTCCCTGACCAGGATCTCCGGAGTCGCGTCAGGGCCCTGTGGCTCGTCCATGCCGAAGTTTCTCGCGCGGCGCCGGCCGACGCAGCGCCGACCCCACCCCGGCACGCCCAGCGGTACCGTCGAACGGCTCAGCGGCGGCCCGAACGGGCCCGCGGTCGGCCGGTCCACGGTCACCCGGAGGGCCGAGGACCGGTGCACGCTCAGCGAGCCCGACCCCGGGGGATCAGCGGCGTGGCCGGCAGGGTGGGCGCCGGCTGTGGCTCGCCCCCGGTGACCGCGCCGAACCGCCGGCCGGCCATCCAGTCCGTCCTGGCCTCGGTGATCTCGGCACCGCTGCGGGCCACGAAGTTCCACCACATGACCAGTTGCTCGGCGAACGGCTCGCCGCCGAGCAGCAGCAGCCGGCTGGCCCGCTCGGCGCGCACCCGCAGCTCGGTCCGCCCGGTGCCGAGGTAGAGCAGCTCACCGACGCCCACCGATACGTCCGCCACCTCCGCGCCGGCCAGCGCGGCGCCGCCGGCCCGGTCGCTCGAGCCGATCCCCGGGTCGCCGGCGACCACCGTGCCGACGCCGGCCGGCGCGAGCACGGCGTACTCGAAGTCGGGCTCCAGCGGCAGCCGGACGTCGGCGCCGGCGTCCAGCGCGAGGTCGACCCCGACCAGCGGGCTGTGCGCGGTGCCCGGCGAGGCGGCGCCGGCCAGCTCGCCGAGCAGCACGGTGGCGCGCAGGCCCCGGTCGGTGAGTACCGGCAGCTCGGTGTGGTGCTCGAACGCGGGCGCCATGTTCCGGTCGGCGTCGGGCAGCGCCACCCACAGCTGGGCGCCGTGCAGCTGGCTGGGGTGCGGGGCCGGGGACTGCTCCGAGTGCGCGATCGCCCGGCCGGCGGTCATCAGCGCGAGCTGACCGGGCTGGATGGTGACATCGCTGCCGAGGCTGTCCCGGTGGTGCACCGAGCCGTCCAGCAGCCAGCTCACGGTCTGCAGGCCGATGTGTGGGTGCGGCGGGACCTGCATGCCCGGCCGGCCGGCGATGTCGTCCGGGCCGTAGTGGTCGATGAAGCACCAGGCCCCGACGAGACGGCGCCCCAGGGTCGGCATTAGCCGCCGCACCTTGGTGCTCGCGCCGAGCGTCACCTCCCGGCCGCGCAACAGCTCCAGCACCGGTTCGCCGGGCGTCTGGGCGCGGCCGCCGCAGGTCACGACGTCGGGACTGCGGTCCAGATTGCTCACGCCCGCATTCTCCCCCACCCGCACCGTCGCCGGGCAGACCGTCACGATCAAAGTGGACATAGCGTCCATTTATATCTACTCTCGAGATATCCGGACATTGTGTCCGATTGAGAAGGAGCCCCGATGTCCCACCTGCTGCACCTCGACGCGAGCGCCCGGCCCGCGTCGATCTCCCGCTCGCTCGGCGCCCGGTTCGCCGATCGGTGGCGGCTGCACAACCCGGCCGGCGACTACCGGTACCGCGACCTGGCGGCGGACCCGGTGCCCCTGATCTCGCCGGGCTGGACCGCGATCTGCGACGAGCTGCTGCGCCGGGGCATCACCGAGCCGGCCCGCTACGCGGAGGTCGTGGACACCGAAGCCCGGCGCGCGGCCTGGGCGGTCTGCGCGCCGCTGCTGGCCGAGCTGCTCGCCGCCGACCTGGTCCTGATCGCCACGCCGATGTACAACTTCGGCGTGCCGGCCGCGCTCAAGGCGTGGATCGACCAGGTCACGTTCCCCAGGATGACGCTGCCCGGCACCCGGTTCGTGGTGCTCAGCGCGCGCGGCGGCAGCTACCGACCGGGCACGCCGAGGGCCGAGGTCGACCACCAGGAGCGCTACCTGCGCGACTTCTTCGCCGGCCACTTCGGCGTCACCGACGCCACGTTCGTCGCCGCCGAGCTGACGAACTCGCTGGTCGACCCGAGGTTGGCCGAGCAGTCCGAAGCGCACCGCCGCTCGCACGCGGCCGCGCTCGCCGAGATCGACCGGCTCACCGCGCCGGACAGCCTCGTCGAGCTAGCGAAGACGGCCGCGTCATGACCCCCGGCTGGGCATTCCTGCTGGCCGCCGGCGTGATGGAGATCGCCTGGGCGCAGAGCATCCCGCCGACCGACGGCTTCACCCGGCTCTGGCCGAGCCTGGTCTGCCTGGTGCTCTGTGTCGGGGTGATCTACCTACTCGCACTCGCCTGCCGGACGGTCCCGGTGAGCACCGCGTACGTGGTGTTCACCGGGATCGGCGCGGCCGGCGCGGTGCTGCTCGGGCTGACCGTGCACGACGACCGGGTCACCCCGGCGCGGTTGGCCGCCGTACTGCTCATCGTCGGCGGGGTGCTGCTCGCGCACACCTCCGCCGAGGCCTGAAGCCGGCCGAGGGCGGTCACTACCATCACGCCGGTGACCTTGCCGATCGAGCCACCGCGCCCCCAGCGGGCCGAGCGGGCGGATGCGGCGCGCAACCGGGCACGGGTGCTGGCGGCGGCGGCGGAGCTGTTCCGCCGCCGCGACCCACGCTCGGTGACCATGGACGACGTGGCCAAGGCTGCCGGTGTCGGCCGGGCCACCCTGTACCGGCGCTACCCGGACGTCGGCTCGATCGCCGAGGCGCTGCTCGGCGAGTACGAGTACCAGCTGCAGGAACAACTGCTGCGCGGCGAGCCGCCACTCGGACCCGGGCCGGCGTCCGCACCGGGCACCGCGCCGGCCCCCCGCCCCGCCGAGCGGCTGGCCGCGTTCTACGCCGCCATGGTCGCCATGCTGGAGGAGCACCTGCCGCTGATGCTCGGCGCGGACGCCGGCGCGACCCGGCTGGCCATCGGCACCTACCGGTTCTGGTGGGCCCACGTGCGCTCGCTCGTGGTGGCCGCCGGCGCCACGGACGACCCCGACGCGCTGGTCGACGCGCTGCTCGCGCCGCTGGCCGCCGAGGTCTACCAACACCAGCGCGAGCAGCTGGGCCTGAGCCCGGAGCGGATCGCCGCCGGGCTGCGCCTGCTGGCCAGCCGCACGCTCGGCGACCGACCCGCCACCTGAGGGCTGGGCGACGCCGCCGGCGCCCCGGCCCAGCCGAGCGGACCTGGGGCATACCCCACCTGAAGAGGGGGGTGGGCGCCCCCGGCCGGGGGGAAGGCTCCCTCGCCCGGAGACCCCGACTGGGCGCATTCTCAGTTCAACCAAGACCGGCCACGACCGACCGGCAGCACGGCGACCTGGGAGGACAGCGATGGGCAGGCACAACATCCCGGCCGACGGAGACCCGTTCACCACCGTCATCGGCAAGAACGACAGCTGGTACCCGTGCCCGGACACCGCGACGGTGGACCGCCACATCGTCGAGCTGGCCCGCCGGATCGGGCAGGCCAAGCGCAAGTACCCCGAGCTGGCCAGGGCCTACCGCGCCGACATCGACCTGCTGCTGGACCGCCGCAACTGGCTCGCCGTCACCGCCCAGTCGACCACCGAACCCCAGGGCACTGACCCGGCGGCCACCGCGCAGCCGGTCCCCCAGCAGCAGAGCACCGAGCAACAGAACGCCGAGCAGCCGGTCACCGAGGCCGCTTGACCTGCCATAACAGCGAGCGCCGACCGGTCAGTCCGGCGCAGCGCCTCGCTCGGCGAACAGCCGAACGCCGACCGGTGCTCGGCGGAGAACCGGCTGAGGTTGTGGAAGCCCCACCGCCCGGCCACCGCGCCGACGGTCGTCTCGTGCGGCGCGCGGGAGCGCAGCTCGGCGTGCGCCCGGCGCAACCTGGTACGGCGCAGCTCGGCGAGCGGGGTGGCCCGGTCGGCCCTGCCGGCCGGTGAAGTAGCCGCGAGCGCTCCGCGACGCCGGTCGCCGACCAGGCCGGCAGCGCCGCGCGGGCGGCCGCCACCGCGGCGTCGATCTCGGCGGCACCGCCCCGGGTGAGGGTCGCGAGCTGGCGGCCGGTGGCGGCGTCCAGCGCCGGGAAGGACTCGGTGGCCAGCGAGCGGAACTCCCCGTTGATCAGTGGCTCGTAGTGCGCGGCGAGCGCGGGCCTGGTCGGTTCGACGGTCACGGTGGTTCCCCTGTTCGGCGGGACGAACTGCGGAAAGGGCGAACGCTATGGCCGCCCTGCCCGGTCGACGAGGTGCCCAAACGCACCGCCATGGACACAGAGCGCACGCTCCGTGGCCGGCGGCGGGGCGGCGCCGCGCAGCCTCGGGGTTCCCGCGCACGTTCCGGGACCGCGTCGCGCACGTTCCGGGGTTCCCGCGCATGGTGCGAGGTGCGCGGGAACCACCGAAGGTGCGCGAGGCCGCGGGGCGCGGCTCCGATCAGCCGGCGGCTTGGCTAGCGGCGGGCGATGCGGTCGGTGGGGAAGGTGCTGACGTGGTCCGCCTTGGCCAGGATCTCCTCGGCGTCGTCGAGTGGCGGGTAGATCCACTCGGCGTTGATGGTGCGCTTCAGGTTCTTCGCTTCCTGTTCGACCAGCTCGACGGTGCGCTCCCGCCCGGTGCTGTACACGGCGCCGGCCGACCCGAGATCCAGGCAGGTGACGTACGGGTTGGGGTCGAAGGGCGCCGGCGGGACGCCGAGCAGATCGGCGGCGACGTTGTGCCCGGCGAACTTGCCGCGCGGCATCGCGTGCTGGCAGCTCTGCATGACCGGGTAGCCGTCGGGTGCGGTGGCCGCGGCCGTGTCGCCGGCCGCGTACACCCCTGGCACGCTGACCACGGGGAGGCAGTCGTCGACCTCCAGCCGGCCGAGCCGGTCGCGCCCGGCGGGGATCTGCGCGGCGAGCGGGCTGGCCAGCATGCCGGCCGTCCACACCACCGTGTCGGCGACCAGCTCGGTGCCGTCGGACAGCCTCGCGCCGGTCTCGTCGACGGCGGCCAGGCTGACCCCGAGCCGCCGCTGCACCGAGAGCGCATCGAGCGCCGCGAGGATGTGCGGGCGCGGGCCCTCGCCCAGTTCGGGGCCGACCACCGAGCGCTCCACCAGCACGTAGGTTGTGCGGATGAGCCAAGGCGTCGAATGGGCGGTACACGTGCTGCTCTCGCTGTCCTGGTGGGACGGCGACGAGCCGGTGTCCACCTCGACGCTGGCGAAGAGTTACGACCTGCCGCCGGCGTACCTGAACAAGTAGCCCAGGCGCTGACCAGGGCCGAGCCGCTCGAGTCGCTGCCGGGGGCACGAGGCGGTTTCCGGCTGGCCCGGCCGGCCGACAAGATCACCCTGATGGACGTGGTGACGGCCATCGAGGGCCTCGAGCACGCGTTCCGCGGCACCGAGATCCGCCGGCACGGCGCCGGCGCCACCGGGCCGGCCCGGTTCTTCGAAGGAGCCGTGCGCGGTGACCACGTCGGGTCAATCTGTCGTTCTATTGACGACGATAGACACAGCGCTATACATTCTGCCGACTCCCGCACGACCCACCACGTGAAGGGGACGCCGTGTCGACGCCACCTGACCTGCCCCAGAACGACATTCCGCAGACCATGACCACCATGGAGGCGTGCATGACGCTCGCCGCCGGCACCGAGGACGAATTCTGGCGGGTGCAGGAACGCATGGGGCCGGTGGTCGCTACCCAACCGGGCTTCCTGGCGGTGATCGGCGGCCCGATCGCCAACTCGTCGTGGATGTACTTCTGCGGCAAGTTCGCCACACCCGACGACATGGACGAGTGGTACCGCAGCCGGCGCCATCAGCCGGTCATGCGCAAGGCCCACACGACCTGGTTCGACAGCTTCTACATCCGCAAGTGGCGACTGCCGGCCGAGGGCGAGGAGCTCGCCGGCCCGCTGCTCCACGAGACGGCGATCGTGCCGCCGGCGGCGCTGGAGCCGGACCGGCTGGACGCGGCGCTTGGCTCGCTCACCGAGGCACTGCCCCGGTTCGGGGCGCTACCGTTCGAGACGCTGGAGGGCCAGTTCGAGGCGCAGCCGTTCCAGTTCGTCGGGCCGCTCGAGGAGTTCCCGCAGGTCGCGCCGGTCCGCTACCTGCTGATCACGCACTGGCCGGACGCCGCCGCGCTGGCCGCCTGGCAGGACAGCGCCGAGTACCGGGCGCTCGGCGAGCTCGGCGAGGTGACCAGCGAGGTGAGCGTGCTGATCCGGCACTGCCCCGGCGAGCGGGAGGGCCTCAACGCCGACGGCTCACTGCGCGGCTGGTCCCGCCACGCCGCAACCGTCTGACCCTCGTGAGTGGCGAGTGGTCCTATCGGACCACTCGCCACTCACGACGACATCGACCTGCCGGAGTGGCTCAGGCGCTCGCCGCGGGCAGCTCGCGCACCGCGGGCGGCCAGGCCGGCGCCCCGAGCTCCCTCGAGATGGACCGGGCCGCCGTGCGCACCGCCTCGGTGGCGGCGGCGTCCAGCGGCCAGCGGCTGGCCGGCACCACCAGCCCGAGCGCGCCGGGCACCTCGCCGGAGGCGTCGACCAGGGGCGCCGCGATGCCGCACTCCCCGATCACCGCCTCCTCGGCCTCGGTGGCGATGCCGGTGCGGCGGACCACGTCCAGCTCGGCGCGCAGCCGGGCCGGGTCGGTCACGGTGTCGGCGGTCATGCTGCGCAGCGGCCGCGCGCCCAGCTCTGTGCCGAGTTCCGGGAGGCCGCCGGCCAGCAGCACCTTGCCCAGTGCGCAAGCGTGCGCCGGGATCACGATGCCGACCTCGGGCATCTGTCGGCTGCCGTCGGGGCTGGGCTCGTGGTGCACCACCACGACGTCGCCCTGCAGCAGCACGCCGGCCCGGACCGCGCAGCCGGTGCGCCTGGCCAGGTCCTCCGCCCAGCCGACCACCCGCGAGCGCAGCTCCAGGGTGTGCAGGTAGACGTTGCCGAGGCGCAGCGTGGCGGGGCCCAGTCGGTAGCGGCCGGAGTCGCGCTCCTGGGCGACCATGCCGTGCCCGAGCAGCGTGCGGATGATGCCGTGCACCGTCGAGGGCGCCAGCTCCAGCTCGGCCGCGATCTCACCGAGGCTCATCCGGCGGGCGCCCTGCAGCACCATCAGGATGCGCACCGCGCGGTCCACCGCCTGGATCACAACTGCGCCTCCGTCTGGTCACTTGTGCGAGCTGTCACAGCAGCGTAGCGTCCGATACTCATTCGACATCATCGAATGCTCTTCGAGAATACAGCGATGTTTGACCGGAGACCAGCATGAAGAAACTGATCAACGACCCGGCCGACCTGGTGACCGACGCACTGCGCGGGATGGCCTCGGCACACGCCGAGCTGCGCGTCGACCTGGAGAACAAGATCGTCTACCGGGCGGACGCCCCGGTCCGGGGCAAGGTCGGGCTGGTGTCCGGCGGCGGCTCGGGACACGAACCGCTGCACGGCGGCTTCGTCGGACTCGGCATGCTGGACGCGGCCTGCGCCGGCGAGGTGTTCACCTCCCCCGTGCCCGACCAGGTGGTCGCGGCCACCCAGGGCGTGGACGGCGGCGCCGGCGTCCTGCACATCGTGAAGAACTACACCGGCGACGTGCTGAACTTCGAGATGGCCGCCGAGCTGGCCGCCGCCGAGACCGAGGTCGAGGTGGCCGTCGTGGTCACCGACGACGACGTCGCCGTGCAGGACAGCACCTACACCGCCGGTCGCCGGGGCGTCGGCGGCACGGTGCTCGTGGAGAAGATCGCCGGCGCGGCCGCCGAGCAGGGCCGCAAGCTGGCCGAGGTCGCCGAGCTGGCCGTCCGGGTCAACGGATGCGCCCGGAGCATGGGCATGGCGCTCACCTCGTGCACCGTGCCGGCCGCCGGCAAGCCGACGTTCGAGCTGCCGGACAACGAGATGGAGATCGGCATCGGCATCCACGGCGAGCCCGGCCGGCGCCGCGTACCGATGGCCCCGGCCAGGGAGGTCGCCGCGCAGCTGGTCGAGCCGATCCTGGCCGACCTGGACTTCACCGGCGGCGCGGGCGTGCTCGCCTTCGTCAACGGGATGGGCGGCACGCCGCTGCTGGAGCTGTACCTGATGTACCAGGAGGTCGCGACGTTGCTGGACAAGGCGGGGATCCGGGTGGCCCGCTCGCTGGTCGGCCCGTACATCACGAGCCTGGAGATGGCCGGCTGCTCAGTCACCCTGCTCAAGCTGGACGACGAGCTGGCCGCGCTGTGGGACGCGCCGGTGCGCACGCCCGGCCTGCGGTGGGGGGTCTGAGACCGTGCCGGAGAGCGACACCACCGTGGTCGACTCCGCCGCGCTGGCCCGCTGGGTCACCGAGTTCGCTCATGTGATCACCGAGCAACAGGACCGGCTCACCGAGCTGGACGCGGCCATCGGCGACGCCGACCACGGCAGCAACATGAACCGGGGCATGTCCGCCGTGCTGGCCACCCTGCCCGACCCCGAGGTGACCCAGCCCGCCGCGCTGCTCAAGAAGGTGGCGAGCACGCTGATCAGCTCGGTCGGCGGCGCGAGCGGCCCGCTGTACGGCACGTTCTTCCTGCGGATGGCGACCGCGACCGGACTGGTCGACGCGCTGGACGGCCCGGCGTTCGGCAAGGCGCTGCGGGCCGGCGTGGACGGCATCGTCGCCAGGGGCAAGGCCGAGCTCGGCGACAAGACCATGTTCGACGCGCTCGCCCCGGCGGTGGCCGCGCTGGACGAGGCGCTCGCCGCCGGCACCCCGCTGGCCGAAGCGCTGCGGGCCGCCGCCGAAGCCGCGGCGAAAGGCCGGGACGCCACCACGCCGCTGGTCGCCCGCAAGGGCCGCGCCAGCTACCTGGGCGAACGCAGCGCCGGGCACCAGGACCCCGGCGCCACCTCGGCCGCCCTGCTGATCGCCGCGACCTCGGCGATCACCAACTCGGGTGCTGGGGCGGGAGGTTGAGCGACGCGGTGGTCGGGATCGTGGTCGTCTCGCACAGCCGGGCGCTGGCCGACGCCGCGGTGGCGCTCGCCGCCGAGATGCTGACCGGCCAACCGGTGCCGATCGAGGTCGCCGCCGGGCTGGACGAGCACACCTTCGGCACCGACGCGAGCCAGATCGTCACCGCGATCACCGAAGCGGACGCCGGCGCCGGCGGCCCGGACGGCGGCGGTGTCGTGGTGCTGATGGACCTCGGCAGCGCCGTGCTGTCCGCCGAGCTCGCCCTCGAGCTGTTGGACGACGAGCTGCGCGAACGGGTGCTGCTCTGCCCAGCGCCGCTGGTGGAGGGGCTGGTCGTCGCCTCGGTCAGCGCGGCCGGCGGGGCCAGCCGGGCCGAGGTCGCCGCCGAGGCGTCCGCCGGACTGGACGCCAAGGCCGCCCAGCTCGGCGAGGCGCCGACGGTCTCGGACAGCGGCCCGTTCGAAGCCGGTCCGGTCGAAGCCGGGACGGGCGGGCTCAGCACAGTCGAAGCCGGACCGGACGGGGCCAGGAGCGGGGGCGGGCTGGTCGGCTCGTTCACCGTGACGAACCCGCACGGCCTGCACGCCCGCCCGGCCGCCACCCTGGCCGCCAGGGCCCGCTCGTTCGACGCCCGGATCGAGCTGCGCAACCACACCACCGGCAGCGGCTGGATGCCCGCGACCAGCCTGTCCAAGCTCGGCACCCTCGGCGCGCTGGCCGGGCACCGGCTGGACATCCGCGCCAACGGCAACCAGGCGCGGGACGCCCTGGACCAGCTGCTGGCGCTCGCCGGCCGGGCGTTCGACGAACAGCCCACCGCCGCGACTCGAGTCGCGACACCGCCGTCCACCACCGCGCCACCACCCCCGGCCGCCGACCCGGAACAGCACCCGGGCGACACCGACGCGCGCGCCCCGATCGGCGCGTCCCCCGGCCTCGGCATCGGCCCGGCCCAGCCGTGGCCCCCGGCGCCGAGAACCGACCCCGCCGATACGCCACGGCCGACCGCCGACCCGGCGACCGAGTGGCACCGGCTGGGCGAGGCGATCGATGCCGCCCGGCGGAGCATAGAGCGCGTCCGGGGCCGTGCCGCCGAGCAGGTCGGCGAGCACGAGGCGGGCATCTTCGACGCGCACCTGGCGCTGCTGGACGACCCGGAGCTGCGGGCCGCCGCGCGGGCCGGGGTGGACGGCGGCGAGCCGGCCGGGGCGGCGTGGGCGGCCGCGGTGACCGAGGCACACGACGCCATCGCCGCGCTGCCCGACCCGTACCTGAGCGCCCGGGCGGCCGACGTCCGGGCGGTCGGCGACGAGGTGCTGCGCGCCCTGCTCGGCACGCCCGGCGAGCTGACCAGCCCGGAGGGCGTGCTGGTGGCCGCCGACCTCACCCCCGCCGAGGCCGCCGGGCTGGACTCCGACCGGGTCGATGCGGTGCTGCTCGCCTACGGCAGTCCGTCCGCGCACAGCATGATCCTGCTCCGCGCGCTGGGCATCCCGGCGGTCGTCGGCGCCGGGCCGGCCGTGCTGGAGATCGCCGCCGGCACCCCGCTGGCGGTGGACGGCGGCCGGGGCGAGCTGGTCGTCGACCCGAGCGCCGAGGTACTGCGCGCCTTCGCCGACCGCGCCGAGGAGCTGGCCGAGCGGCAGCGCCAGGCGTCGGCGCGCGCCGGTGAACCGGCCACCACCCGGGACGGCACGCCGATCCGGGTCGCGGCGAACCTGGGCTCGGTGGCCGACGCGGTGACCGCCACCGAGGGCGGGGCCGACCTGGCCGGGCTGGTCCGCACCGAGTTCCTCTTCTCCGATCGCGACCGCGCGCCCGACGCCGCCGAACAGGAGACCACCTACCGGGCGATCGCGGCGGCCATGGGCGGGCGTCGGATCACGCTGCGCACCCTGGACGTCGGCGGCGACAAACCGCTGCGCTACCTGCCCATGCCGGCCGAGGCGAACCCGTTCCTCGGGGTGCGCGGCATCCGGCTCGCGCTGGCCCGCCCGGAGCTGCTGGCGGAGCAACTGCTGGCCGTCGTCCGGGTCGCGCACGACACCCCGGTCGACCTGATGTTCCCGATGGTCGCCACGCTGGACGAGCTGCTGGCGGCGCGGCGGGCACTGGACGGCGCGGTCTCGCTAGTCGGCCGGGGGGTGCCGCCGGGACTGCGGGTCGGCATCATGGTCGAGGTGCCGGCCGCCGCGCTCAAGGCGGCCGTGTTCGCCCCGCACGTCGACTTCTTCAGCATCGGCACGAACGACCTGACCCAGTACGCGCTCGCCGCCGAACGGGGCAACGACGCGGTCGCCGAGCTCGGGGACGCGCTGGACCCGGGCGTGTTGCGGCTGATCGAGGCGGTCTGCGCGGCCGCCGGCGAGGACACGCTGGTGGCCGTCTGCGGTGAGGCGGCCGCCGACGAACAGGCCACCGCCGTGCTGCTCGGGCTGGGCGTGCGCGAGCTCAGCGTCACGCCGCGCGCGGTGGCCAGGGTCAAACAGGCGGTCCGCGCGGTCGACCTGCCGGCGGCCAGGGCACTCGCCGCAGCCGCACTCCGCGCCGAGAGCGCCGCCGCCGTCCGCGCCCTGCTCCCCTAGCCGCACCCAGATCCCTTGATCATCAGGACGCCACGGCTGTTCGGAGCTTGATCGAACAGCCCTGAGGTCCTGTTGATCAAGGAAGTCGGCGGCGGTCGAGGCGGTCGGCGATGTCGGCGCGCAGGGCCTTCTTGTCGATCTTGCCGACCTTGGTGACCGGCAGCTCGGTGACGGTGACCAGTTCCTCCGGCAGCTTGAACCGGGCCACCTCGGCGAGCTCGAGGGCGGCGCGGATCTCGGCGAGGGTCACCGTGGCGCCGGGGCGCGGCACGACGTAGACGCAGACCCGCTCGCCCAGCTCCGGGTCCGGCATGGCCACCGCGGCGACCTGGCGGACCGCCGGCAGTTCGTAGACCAGGTTCTCCACCTCCTCGGCGGACACGTTCTCGCCGCCCCGGTTGATCATGTCCTTGTCGCGGCCCTCGACGATCAGGTTGCCGCCGGGGGTACGCCGGCAGATGTCGCCGCTGCGGTACCAGCCGTCCTCGGTGAACGCCCGCGCGTTCTGCTCGGCGGCCCGGTAGTAGCCGCGCGGCGTGTACGGCCCCCGGGTGAGCAGCGAGCCGGGGGCGCCGTCGGGCACGTCCCGGTCCTGCTCGTCGACCAGCCGGACCTCGTCGTCCGGGCACAGCGGCCGCCCCTGGGTGCCGCAGATGATCTCCTCGGGGTCGTCGAGGCGGGTGTAGTTGAGCAGCCCCTCCGCCATCCCGAACACCTGCTGCAGCGTCGCCCCCAGCACGGGGCGGACCCGGCGGGCCAGCGCGTCGGCGATCCGCGCGCCACCCACCTGCAGCACCCGCAGCGTGCGCAGCTGCTCGGACCCGTGCTCGGTGGCGTACTCCAGCCAGCGGCTGGCCACCGCCGGCACGACCGCGGTGTGCGTGACCCCCTCGGCGGCGATGGTCCGGAACGCGCGGGCCGGCTCGGGCGAGGGCAGCAGGACCACCCGGCCGCCGGCCAGCAGGGTGCCCAGGATGCCGGGGCAGGCGAGTGGGAAGTTGTGCCCGGCCGGCAGGCTGACCAGGTACGCGGAGTCGGCGTCCACCTCGCAGAGCGCGGCGCTGGCCCTGGCGTTGTAGGCGTAGTCGTCGTGGCTGCGGGCGATCAGCTTGGGCAGCCCGGTGGTGCCGCCGGAGAGCAGGAACACCGCGACGGCCCGACTGCCCGGCGGGGCGGCCGCCGAGGCGAGCCGGTCGTCGTCCGGCCGGTCGCTCGGGGCGCACAGCGCACGCAGGTCGACGCTGTCGGCGGCCAGCTCGTCGCCGGCCACGAGCACGTGCCGGAGCCCGCCCGGTCCGCCCCGGGAAGCCCGAACCAGCTCGTGCGCCAGCTTCTGGTGGTCGAAGCCGCCGAGCCGGTCCGGCACCGCGATGGCGACCGCCCCGGAGTGCCCGGCGAGGTGGGTCAGCTCGGTGCGCCGATGCGCCGGCAGCGCCATCACCGGCACGATCCCGGCGCGCAGGCCGGCGAGGGTGAGCACGACGATCTCCCAGCCGTTGCCCAGCTGCACCAGCATCCGGTCGCCGGCGCGCAGCCCGAGGGCCCGCAGCCGGGCGGCGGCCGCGTCGGCCCGCTCGGCCAGCTCGGCGTGGTTCAGCCGCAACCCGGCGGCCGGGTCGATCAGCGCCGGCGCGTCCGGGGTGCGGTCGGCGGCCTGGCGCAGCAGCTCGCCGAGCGGTCGCCCGGCCCAGTACCCGGCCCGGACGTAGCGCTCGGCGTACTCGCCCGGCCATGGCACCACCCCGTCACCGAGCACGGCCACCATCGGGCTCCTCCGATCCACTCGCGCACTCGGCCTCCGGTCGACCCGAATCCGCGCCGGAGTCCGGCCCCGGGCCCGGCGGCTCGGCGGCGAGGCAGACCGCGTCCAGCGCGACCAGCCCGTCAGCGGTCAGCCGCAGCGGGTTGACCTCGATCTCGGCCAGCGCCGGCGTGGCGGCCAAGAACGCGCCGAGGGTCACCACGAGCTCGGCCAGCGCGGCGCGGTCCAGCCGGGGGCCGCCGCGCCAACCGTCCAGCAGCCGGCGGCCGGCCAGCTCGTCGGGCATCGCGGCGGCGTCGGCGAGGCTCAGCGGCGCGAGCCGCAACGCCACGTCGTCCAGGGCCTCGGCCGCCGTACCGCCGAGCCCGAGCAGCACCATCGGCCCGAACACCGGGTCGCGCCGTGCGCCGAGCACGAGATCCGGCCCGGGCGGCGCCATCGACTCGACGAGGAACTGCCGGGCCCCCACGGCCACCAGCGCATCCAGCGCCTCGTCCAGCTCGGTCGCGGTGGCCACGCCGAGCCGGACGCCGCCGAGCTCGGTCTTGTGCGCGACCGTGGCGTCCAGCAGCTTGACCGCCACCGGGCCGGCCAGCTCGGCGAACGCCCGGTGCGCCTCGGCGCGGTCCGCGCAGGCCCGGCCGGGCATCGTCGGCACGCCGAGCGCGCGCAACAACGCCTTCGCCCGGTGCTCGTGCCACGGCCCCTGGCCGGGATCTGGCCACCCGCCGGCGGGTGGGGCGAGCGCGGTGCGGGCGGATCCGAGGTGCCGGGCGCGCGCGTCGGCGAGCAGCGCGCCGGTCATCGCGGCCAGCCCGCGCGGGCCGTCGGCCACCGGCACGCCGAGGCGCAGCAGCGCGCGCCGGGCGGCGGCCACCTCGGAGCCGACTCCGCCGACGCCGAGCAGCAGCGGCGTGCCCTTACCCGGCTCGGCGGCGCGGAACCGGGCGGCGGCGCCGACCAGGTCGAGCGCGTCCGGCTCATGCAGCGCGTAGCCGGCAACGAGGTCGACCTCGGGGTCGCCGGCCAGCGCGCCGAGCACGCGGTCAAAGCCGGGCCCCGGGCGGCCGGTGTCCACGGGGTTGGCCTGGTAGGTCAGCGGCGGCAGGTGCTCGGCCAGCGCGGCGCGGGTGGCGGCGGCCAGCTCGGGCACGTGAGCGCGGCGGCCGCGCAGGTCGTCGAGCAGCAGCAGCCCCGGCCCGGCCTGCGCGGTGAGTACGCCGACGCCGGGGTCGGCCGCCGGGCGCAGCCGGGTCAGCGACAGCGCGCCGACCGCGTCCACCAGCTCGCGTTCGTCGTCCACCAGCACGGCGCCGGCCTGGGCCAACGCCGCCCGGGTTGCCCGCCACGAGGTGGCCAGCGCGCCGGTGTGCGAGGCGGCGAAGGCACCGACGTCGTGCCGGCCGACGACCAGCACGACCACCGGGCGGATCCGGGTCAGCCGGGCCACCGAGGCGGCCAAAGCCCGCCCGTCCGGCACCGACTCCACGTGCAGCGCGACCGCCGTGGTGGCGGGGTCGGTGGCGAGGTGGTCGAGCACGTCGGCGGCGGTGAGGTCGGCGCCGTTGCCCAGCCCGACGGCGACGCTGACGCCGTGGCCGACCTCGGTGAGTAGGAAGGCCAGCGCGTGGTTCACTCCGCCGCTGGCCGCAACCACCGCGACCCGCCCGGCCGGTACGGCGGCCGCCCCGGGCACGAAGCTCGCGGTCAGCGCCCGGGCGGGGACCAGGAAGCCGGACGTGTTCGGGCCGAGCAGCCGGACGCCGGCACCGGCCGCCACCCGCGCCAGCTCGGCCTGGTAACCCGCGCCGACCGCGCCGGACTCGGCGAACCCGCCGGCGCAGACCACCGCGGCGCGCACCCCGCCCAGGGCCGCCTCGGCGACCGCGGCGGCGCAGGCCGGCGCCGGCACACACAGCAGCGCCAGGTCGACCGGCCCGTCGGCGGCGGCGGCGCGCACCGACGGGTACATCGTGTCGTCGCGCGGGTTGACCAGCGCCAGGTGCCCGCCGAAGCCGGCCAGCGAGCGGGCCATCGCCGCCCCGAGCTTGCCGGCCGCCCGGGACGCCCCGACCACCGCGATCCCGCGCGGCGCGAACAACGCCGCCAACGGCCCGTCCCCCTCGGCGACCGAGGAGCCCACCGCGGCAGCCTCAACGGCGGACCCCTCAGCAGCCTCGGCGGCGGACCCCTCGGCGGCGCGCGCGGCCGGCACCGACGGCACGACCCGGGTCACGCCGGCACCGCCCAGCCGGCCAGCGCCCGGGCGGACAGCCCGACCAGGTCGGCCCGCCCGGACAGCACCGAGGTGACCGCCCGGTCCCGGTCCAGCTCGTCGTCGACCAGCAGCGCCGGCAGCCGGTGCCGCAGCCGGACCTGTTCGCAGAGCAGCGTGCGGGTCAGTGCGGTGCCGCCGTGCACCGCGACCAGCGCCGGCCCGGCGGTGACCAGCGCGGCCAACCGGTCCAGCGCGGCGGGCAGCTCGGACTCCTCACCCGGCGCGCCCAGCCACGCCCCCCACCGCCCGGCGGCCGCCGGAAAAATCTCCCGCAGCGGGACCGCCAGCCCACTGCCCGACTCGGTGGCGAACCCGTCGGCGACGGTCAGCACGCGTCCCTTGAGTGTCGGCCCACCGCCCGGGTCGCCGGGCAGCTCCAGCTCGCTGTCCAGCGGTTCGGCGCCGTGCCGGCGCAGCCAGCCCCGGTGGGCGTCGGCGACGAAGGCGGGGTCGCGGCGGGCCAGCCGGGCGTCGCCGATGCTGCGGGACAGGAAGTGGTAGCCGAACTGCCACGGCTCGAACGCATCGTGGTAGCGACCGAAGTGCTCCCACCAGCTCAGCGAGGGCCGGGCGGAGTCCTGGATGGCGCGCACCGAGGGCTGTGCGGCGGCCTCGTAGGCGGCCAGCGCGGCGGCCAGGTCCCCTCGGTGCTCGACCAGCGCGGTGACCAACGCGGCGGCCAGGGCGACCGCATCCTCCATGGCCATCTTGGTGCCGGAGCCGACGGAGAAGTGCGCGGTGTGCACGGCGTCGCCGAGCAGCGCCACCGGCCGTGGTGTGAGCGTGCTCCAGCGCTCGGTGCGCCGGGTCCGGAAGTTGCCCCAGCGGGAGTTGTTCACCAGCAGCCGGTGCCCGTCGAGCTGGTCGGCGAACAGCTGCTCCAGGTAGGCCTTGGACGCCAGGTCACTGGGCCCGGGCGGCTGGCCGACGTCGAAGCCGTCCAGCCCGGCGGCGCGCCAGGACCGCTCGTCGGTCTCCACGATGAACGTGCTGGCCTCGTCGCTGATCGGGTAGCCGTGCACCGCGAACACACCGTGCTGGCCGCGCTCGTGCACAAAGGTGAGGCCGTCGAACAGGTGGTCGGTGCCGAACCAGATGAACTTCGCGGCCGCCGTCCGCACCGATTCGCCCAGCTCGACCCCGGCCGTGGCCAGCTGCCGGCGGATCGTGGAGCCGGTGCCGTCGGCGGCAACCACCAGGTCGTAGCCGGCCAGCTCGGGCAGCCCGACCTCCGTGTCGAACCGCAGCTCGGCGCCGACCCCGGCGGCCCGCTGCTGCATCAGCCGCAGCAGGGTGTGCCGGGAGATCGCGGCCATCCCGTTGCCGCCGCAGCGGATCCGCTCGCCCTTGAGCCGCACCTCGATCTGGTCCCAGTGCCGGCCTCGGTGGGCCAGTGCCTCGCGCAGCACCGGGTCGGCCGCGTGGATGCCGGCCAGCGTCCGGTCGGAGAAGACCACTCCGAAGCCGAACGTGTCGCCGGCGGCGTTCCGCTCGAACACGGTGACCTCGAAGCCAGGGTCGGCCCGGCGCAGCAGCGTGGCCAGGAAGAGCCCGCCGGGCCCGCCCCCGACTACCGCGATGCGCACTGTCGTGCGTTCCATCGGCCGCCTTCCGGTGTGCCGGAGCCAGGCTCCCGCGCCGCGTCGAACACCGCCAATATACAACGATCAACACACGCATGACCAGATTTTGAAACTATTTAGCCGACGCGGTCCCACCGGCGCGCGCCGCCACACCCCCCACGGCGCTACGCCCGTTCCCGCCGGCGCCCCCACCGCTCCCGCCGCCGAGCAGCTCGTCCACCCACGCCTCGGCCGGCGCCCGCAACAGGCTGTGGGCCTGCAGGAACACCTCGTGCGCGGCCCGGCCGAGCCAGCCCTCGGGCAGCAGCTCGGGGGGCAGGTCTGGGTCGCGGAACGGGAAACGCCGGTAGTCGTGGATCAGCTGCATCCGCTCCACCAGGGCCTCCCGGCCGGCCAGCGCGCCGGAGCGGTAGCCGTCCAATCTGGGTTGGTAGCGCGCCAACAGCTCGGCGTAGCCGCGGTTCAGCTCGTCCAGGTCCCAGGCGCGGGCGGCCAGCTCGCGGTCCGCCAAGATGCCCTTGGACCGGGAGTGGAACAGGTCCAGCCGCACCGAGTCCTGCCCGACCAGGCCGTCCTCGACCTGGCCGAGCCGGTCGTGCGGACTGAGCCACACCGCCGGCGCGAGCTGGCCGAAACCGAGCCAGGCGAGCTTCTTGCGCAGCTGGTCACGCAGGGCCCGGTCGGCCTCCGGCACAGAGTAGATGATCATGTGCCACTGGCCGTCCCACGGCCCGGCGGCGCGGTCGAAGATCCGCGAGCGGCCCTCGTCCAGCAGCCGCCACGCCTCCTCGGTGAGCAGGTAGGTGGTCTCCCGGCCGTCCCGTCGGCTGTGCAGCCAGCCCTCCGCGCGCAGCCGGGTGACCACCACACGGACCGACGTCTCGGCCACGTCGAAGCAGCCCATCAGCGCGATCAGCCCGCGCAGCCGGACCTCGCCGCCGCGATACCGCAGGTAGTCACCGAACAGGTCGAAGACAAGCGAACGCGCCTTCACCACACCTCCCCCACCCCACACCCACCCAAATCGTGTCACACCCCCCAAAACCCCAGGTCAGACCCTGTGAGTGGTAATGGTCGCTATAGCGACCATTACCACTCACAGGTCCCTACCTGCGGTTACGCGCCGGTCGGGGGCTGGTTGCGTGGTTTGGTCCGTCGAGCTTATAAGTTACGAAGCTGGGGCAACACGTGCCAAATACGGAACTACTGCTCAAGGACCCGGCCGACCTGGGCCGATATAGTGACGACGACCGTCTAGAATTGCCTCAGCCGACGCCCACCGTGGAGCACGCATGACGATCACCGGCCACGCCGCCGGGCGGCCGCGCGACCCGGAGGTCGACCGGCGGATCACCCAGGCCGCCGTGGCGCTGTTCGGCGAGGCCGGC
>Ga0137415_10002428_pt1 | contig 18547 bp, 19 predicted proteins | sample CZODoug3_1_1_16f_FD_183082 | JGI IMG/M metagenome (GOLD analysis project Ga0137415, IMG submission 183082) | Vadose zone soil fungal communities from Angelo Coast Range Reserve, California, USA - CZODoug3_1_1_16fungal (Hybrid Assembly) | ecosystem: Environmental > Terrestrial > Soil > Vadose...
CAACCGGAACGCTGCACGCCACCGGCACCGGGGCCACCGTGCGGGCCAGTTGCAAGAAAGCCTTCAGCGAACTCGAAGCCCAAGTGAAAAAACACCAGTCCAAGTTGCGCAAAGACTATGAGTGGAAACGCAAGCGCCCTCTCCCTCGTGCCCAAGCTCTCTCCTGAAATCTGCGCCAGCGCGGCAAGCCGTAACGTATTGGAATGCCTAGGTTTGCCCTGACCGGGCCGCGAATCCGAATGACTTAAGCAGACGTGCAGTATCGAACATCGCTTCCAGCGCGGTCAGTGCATACTCGTTGCGGGCCGAGCATTTCGAGACGGTAGCCAGCAAGTTGCGCCACGTGCAGGGGATGTCTGTATGCATCGGCCGGGCGGGCGCTGCATGAAAAGACAGCGCCCACAACCGGGCAGCACTTTGACGAAGCTCAATTTGTTCTGAACACGGACAAAAAAGGGAGAGTCGAATGAACAAATTTGATTCCGGATCACGCGAGAGGCCACAAGCACGCAGAGTCCGCCGCAATTTTGACGACAAAATCGAGTATTTATTGAGCACGGAAGAACAACTTCTTCAATCGATTTCCATCCATGGGCCCCTTCCCGAAGTACTGAACAGAATCTGCAGCGCTCTCGATTGCCAGATTGGCAACGTGGTTTCGCTCATTTCCCTGCCTACGGACGGTGCAAGCGAGCTTGACTGGCTTCTCTTCCAATACGAGAGATTGCATTTCAATCAGCGCCACGGTTTCAGTGAGGGGCATTATTTTCGGCAGGGCCATTCGATTTCCAGTGAATCCATGACTTGCGGAAGAATCACCGCGTGACTACCCAGAACCATTCGCCTTGGACGTGCTTTGGCTAGCGGGCTTTTCTGCCGAATCCTGTAATTCGCCCCAGTTATCGGAGACGGCCTCGTCGCTTTACTCGTGTAAGACTACCGACAACAAAGACTTATTGACTTTGATTTTGCCGTTGTATTCGATGAAGCCCAGTTTTCTGAATTTGTTCATGAAAAAATTCACACGCGAACGTGTGGTTCCGATCATCTCCGCCAGGGTCTCCTGGGAAACTTTCGGCAGTATGCGGTCCGGCTGATCTTGTTTTCCATAGCGCGCGAGTAGCAGAAGCGTACGCGCCAGGCGCTTTTCACACGAGTTGAAGAGTTGATCCATCAGATCCTCTTCGACTCGGATGTTGTGCGCGAGCATATACGAGATGAAATGGTCGGATAACTCATGCTCGGTGTGGAGCACGCGCCGCAGCTCGTCTTTTTCGATGACCAGAAGGGTGGTCGGTGTAATCGCTGTAGCCGTGCCCATCCGGATCGACTGGCCCGCCATGCATCCTTCGCCAAAAAAATCGCTCGGGCCAAACATCGCCACCACTGCTTCCTTTCCGGACCCATTCACCACAGAGAATTTCACTCCGCCCTTCTGGACGTACATGACGCTCTCCGCCGCCTCACCCTGAGAGTAAATCGATTCGCCTCTCCGAAATTCCGCAATTTTTCTTGCCACTCCAGCGGTATCCAGAAAGGCCTGCGGGTCAAAAGTGCCGGTCTTTCCGTTTTTCTTGAGTTTTTTTGGCTTCATATTTAAGTGGAAGCGCCATCTCCACACGGGTGCTCCACGGCCGCTTCCACCTTACCAAGGAGATTCCTCCTAGAACTGTACAAAAGAAGACAGTCAAACGACTTAAGAGCGCTACATCGATTTTGTTCAATATTGCACATCTGACCGGGCCGAAATCGAAACTAGAGCACCACAAAACTCATGACTGCGGTCACTGGCAACGCAAACGATGACCGCAATCCGCCGCTTACAGCCTCGTCCACCACCATAGTGAACGTGGAACCTCCGCCACCTCCTGCCCCTGCCCCTGAGATCAAGCGGTTGGAAGCCAAGCTTGCCCTCCATAGCATTTACTTTCCGACTGCTCGGCCCACCCCCGCGAATCCCGAGGGTGGCCTAGTCGACAGCCAGGCAGAGATCCTGAAAACCCTGGCCGCGGACTTCAAGAGTTATCTGAGATACAAGCCTAATGCCCACTTGATCCTCGGTGGCCATGCAGACCCCGGCGGCTCGGAGGAATACAACAAAGCCCTCGCAGCGACGCGTGGAACGCACCAAGAACTTCCTGGTGGAACACGGCGACCCTGCGGACCACTTTGAGACGCGGTCATTTGGCAAAGAGGACCAACTGACTGCCGACCAGACAAAGGAGCTGATTGCGCAAAATCCGGACTTGAGTCCGGCCGACAGACAACAAATGCTGAATAATCTGCAGGTGTTGGTCCTGGCCAACAATCGGCGCGTGGACGTCACCTTGAGTACCACCGGACAACAGTCCACTCGCCTGTACCCGTTTAACGCCAAAGATTATTTGGCGCTGATCAACCCCAAGAGCGGAGAAAAAAAGCCACCCGTCAAGAAAAAGCCCAGAAGGTAATAGCGGAGCGCGGCCTACAATTGATAAGGATTTAGATCTACCAGCCAGTATTCGGGGGCATGGACGCGCCCCCGACTTCTCTCGAGTCGGATGTCATTTGTCCCAAATCACGTGGCGAATCTGAGTTCTCATTTTTCAACTGCACAATCCGAAAACAAAACCGTCTAATGCAGTCGCTCCTCGCTGTCCAGTGGTGCCAGGCGAGGGGATCGCAAAGTGGCTTACGTCGATTCCCGTGTATTTGTGCGCTCCCGGAAAGCTGCCTAGAAAAGCCTTCAGCGAAACTCCTGACGCCTGTCTCCAGCCCATCCTTTGTCTGTCGGTGAAGCACGCGTAACCCGCCTGCCAGGCGACAGTAGCTGCAGGAGCTTCCGTCGGATCCTCTCGAGCCAATTGTCGTTGGGGATGGAATTCGCGGTGGACAGGTCCGCCATCAACGATCCGGATTGTAATCCAAGTGACCCTAAAACGGTGTCGATGGCCTCCCAAGAAGATTCCTCCCAGGACTGTCCAAAAGAGAACAGCTATTCGTTTTCATAGCCCGTAGGCTGCAGCTATAGACGGCGAGACTGAGCGACATTGGCCGCGATGCAAGGCTGGGCCGGACAATGTCCCTCATTTCGCCGTTCTCCACATCCAGACCCCGGAAGACGGCCTTCCATTCCAAGTTGAGCGAGATAGAGGAATCTTTGAATCTGTCACGAGGGATCCGTCGCGTCTCGCAATTCTCCGGGTTGCTCCTGGTATTTAACGTGTACTCCTAACGCGTAAGGGAACGTCTGGTCTGCTGGCTATTCTTCAGTCTGCTGTTTGTATTGCTGGCTCTGGTGACTCCAGGCGTACTCGCTTGCTACGCAGGGAAATACGCGACTCTTTGGGCGGGCACGACAGCGTCAATCGCTCCAGTGTTCGCGCCTCGTTCTGCTGAACTTCACTTGAAAACAGCCTCCTGCCCTAGGAAGTTCACTTGACTGCGATCCTCGCGATCCCATCATTGAGCTCCGCTCGTGTTCGGACGATTGCTAGAATTTGCCAGAATGGAACATCGGCCTGCCTGTGTCAGCACTTGCCCCAACGCGTCAAAACGTTGTTCCGCCCGCTGTGTCACCATGCAAGACTACCCGGCGAAGATTTGCAAAATCCAATAAGCTCATCGGTACGCCCGAAATTGGCAAGAAGCCAGCAAATTCATATACATGCTTTCACTCAACAGTATATACGCCTTCGAAACGAGGGCCTGAACTCGACCGCTTTGTTCCGTGGGCTCTTCGAGATGCGGCAAACTGTCGCATGGCCACCTGAATCGTCCGCGGTGCCATATATGAAAGCCTGTCTTTTCAGTTAGTTGCAACCATTTCTGTAAGACAGTCCACTGGCGTCCAACTTGCATCTCATTCTGCCGGAGATTTCCTGCGAATTGCGCGATGGATCAAGATTTACGAAGCAGGCTAGCGAAATGGATCGACATGCCCCGCGAAAGTTTGTGGAGCCAGTTCTTGATAACAATTTTGTTTTTGGCCATGGGGCTTCCTTTGGTGAGTTCGGCGCAACAGCCATGCATCCTCCGACTGACCGTCCTGGACAATGAGGGGACCCCAATCCCTGAATCGAAGCTCAGTGTACAGCGAGAAGGGCGTGAACTATTCAATGCAACTTCAGATGCGCAAGGTCTTGCTTCCATTCTTGGCATTCCTTCAGGCAGTTACGAAATAGTTGTAGAGAAAACAGGATTCTTCCCCGCCTCGCAACCGATCAAACTGACTGGTCTCGAATCGGCCATCGAACTCACGCTCTCCCCCAAACCTGCCGGGTCCGAAAAAGTAGAAGTGCGCGCTGACGCCCCAGGTTCTGAACAGCAGAGCGCTTCTTCGTCAACGATACTCCAGCGCGACGAGATTAAGTCGTTGCCCAATCGGCCCACCACCGTCGCCGACGCTCTGCCATTAGTTCCGGGAGTCGTGCGATCCGCGGACGGACAGATCATCATTGACGGGGGAGGCGAACATAAGAGCGCTTTTGTAGTGAATGGAACGGATGTGACGGAACCAGCGACGGGAAGATTTGGCATGACCGTTCCGGTGGACAGTGTAGAGTCTCTGGACGTCTTGAAGACGCCGTTTCTTGGTGAATACGGACGATTCACTGCCGGCGTGGTTTCCGTCGAAACACGCCGCGGAGCGGATAAGTGGCATTTTGAATTGAACGATCCGTTTCCCGAATTTCGCATTCGCAGCGGACACCTCAGCGGTTTGCGAAATGCATCGCCGCGAGTGAATTTCGGCGGCCCGATTATCGGCAACCGCCCGTACCTCGCTGAAGGGTTCGAATACCGGGTCGACAAGAACCCTGTGCGAACTCTCTATTTCCCCTACAACGAATCCAAGACGGAATCGTTCAATTCATTCAGCCAGCTTGACTACGTCATTTCATCGAAGCACTTCCTGACAGGAACCGTGCAGGTCGCGCCGCAAAACACCGACTTTGCCAATCTGAGCTATTTTTAGCCCCCAGCCGGTGTCGCCGAGTTTTCGGACTTCGGAAATGCTATTCACACTAACGGATCATTTCGCCTTCGGGGCAACGCTGCTCAACAGCACACTCAGCATCCAGCGCTTTCGAGCCGCGGTCGGAGCGCAAGGTAATGCCAACATGGTGCTAACCCCCACTGGAGATCTCGGCAACTATTTCCGCCAAGAATCGTGGAACGAATCGCGCGTCGAATGGCTGGAAAATGCGGGCAGGACGCTAACCAACGGTTTGGGCGTAAGCGATTTAAAGTTTGGCCTGAGTGCGGCTCGCACCGGCAGCTTTGGACGAACCATTGAGCGTCCCGTGGAAATCCGGGACGCTCAGGGACGTCTTCTCAAACGCATCGCTTTCTCCGGGCAGGGACTCTTCGATCAAAGCGACACGGAAGTATCAATCTATGCTCAGAACCATTGGATGCCCACGCCCGGGCTCGCCTTCGATCTCGGAGCACGACTGGAATACCAGGCAGCGACGCATACCCAACGCATCGCACCGCGTGCCGGCATAGCGTGGACTCCGTTCCGCGGCGGCTCGACGATTCTGAGGCGTGGCTTCGGAATCTATTACGATCGCGTCCCTTTGAATGTTTTCGCGTTTTCCCGCAGCCCCGAGCAGATCATCACGACGTATGGCCCAGGCGGCGTGATTTTGGATGGGCCCCGGCTCTTCCGGAACTTGGCCGAGTCCATGTCCGGTAAAAGATTTCCGCTGGTGGACAGCAATAACGCGGCGAGCAACTTTGCGCCTTACAGCAAGACCTGGGACGTAGAGGTCGAGCGGACCGTGGCAAGGAGGCTGCAGCTGCGGGCCAGCTACCTGAGCGACGTGTCCGACGGAGTTATCACGCTGACGCCTCGAAACGGCCAAGGAGTCGATGCCTATGTACTCGGGGCCCGAGGAAGATCCATCTACCACCAGGCGGAAGTCACGGCAAAGGTAAGGTGGCTTAAAGACCAGGAGATGGTTTTTTCCTACGTGAGAAGCCGGACTCGAGGCAATTTGAATGAGTTCAGTCGGTATCTCGGCGACTTTCCATCGCCCATCATTCCTCGGGACCTGTTTTCGCAGCGTCCCGAGGATCTTCCGAACCGCTTCCTGACTTGGGGAGTTTTTTCGCTGCCGTGGAAACTCAGAGTGTACCCCATCGTGGAGTACAGGACGGGCTCGCCCTATGCGGTTGTTGACGCGGGGCGAAATTATGTGGGTGTTCCTTACCGCGACCGCTACCGGTATCCGAACTTCTTTTCGGCCGATGCGCGGATTTCCAAGGATATTCCTTTCCGGCACAAATACACGCTGAGATTTTCGGTGAGCGGATTCAATCTGACAAATCACTTCAATCCTTTGGATGTCCATGCGAATCTGAGTGATCCTCTCAACGGCGTGTTCTTCGGGAATTACGTGCGCAGATTCCGGGGCGATTTTGACGTGTTGTTCTGACAGAAAGCCGTGACCAGAGAAGAGATGCCCAGCAAGAACAATTCGCGAGCGCGACGCAGACCCGGTCAGATTGGTTGGGTGGCGGCTCTTCTGCTCCTTTCGGCGGGGCTGGGGATGTTTGTCACATGGAGGGTGCCGGGGCTGGAACTGTATGCACGGAACTGGCTGACGAGGGCTAGAGGTCCGCTGCCTGTGCCCGATGATATCGCCATCGTGGCGATTGACGAGGCGAGTCTCGCCCGGTTCGGGCGTTATCCCTGGCGTCGCAACCTCACGGCCCAGATGCTCGATCATCTCGCCGTTGCGCACCCCAAGGTTATCGCACTGGATGTCCTATTCAGCGAAACCACAAACAGTGCAGACGACTCCCCACTCGCTTCAGCGATTGCGAAGGCGGGAAACGTCGTCACCGCGGCCCAACTCACACGCACGGAATCAGGCCAAGTGGTCTGGCTTCGGCCATTGTCCTCCGTCGAAAAGGCGGCGGCCGGGGTTGGACACGTGCATGTTTCGACCGAAGCCGATGGCGTCGCGGGATCCTTTCTCGTTCGCCAGGCAGACGACCAAGGGCAAGCTGAGTGGGCGATGGCACTCGAAACCATTCGCGTCGGAGAAGGTGCGAACGATCAGTCTATTCAAGAGCTGCCTGGGGCAGTTTCCATCGGCGGACGCACATTCCCGATGCGATCCGAAACCCGTAGGATTGAAATCGAATCTGGCCGCCCGCGAAACACACAGCGCCTGCGGGCAAGTTGGATTCCCATCGAATACGTCGGTCCGGCCGGTTCCTTTGCGCCCTACACATTCAGCTTCGGTGATGTTCTCGATGGGAAAGTGCCCGCCACCGCGTTCCGCGGAAAATACGTCATCGTAGGGGCCACGGCGGCGGCGTTAGGCGACCGTTTTATCTCACCATTCGTTCATACGGAAGGTCCCAACGGCCAGCAGCATGGGGAATTTGTGCCCGGTGCCGAGATCCTCGCCAATTCGCTCAACACGCTCTTGCGCCGAAGATGGTATTCGGAAACACCCGATTGGCTCGCCGTAGCTTGTGCGGCGCTGGTCGCACTCCTTACTCTTGGTGGACTTTCCATCGCGCAGGGTAAACAAGAAGTCCTCAGACAAGTGGTAATGGTTATCCTGCTAGGCGCTTTGATCCTGGGTCTTAGCTATTTTGCATTCACCCGGGACCTGATATTCCCGCCGATCGTGGCTTGCGGTGTTTCGTTTGTGGTTGCGATTCCGCTGGTTCTGCTGCACCGGTCTCTCGTCGCCAGCCGCGAGCTGGACGTCCAAATCCGGCAGATGGTTCACGCCGAAAGCTGGCTGTGGCCTTCCGCGAGAGAGACGAAATCGGATCCGGCTGCGCTCATCGCGCAGCTTTCGAATGCAAGTGGCGTGGCCATCCTTCGATTTGTTTCCCCAGGAAAGTATCGCGTGGCTGCAAACCACGGATTTCCATTGTTGCCTTCGGTTTTGAAGAGCCATGGGTTGAGCATTGAATGGCCGCAATCCCCAGGGCCACTCAAAAATGAGAATGCCTTTTCCGGCAAGGTGGATCCGGAGATGGTCTTTTTATTCCATGAGAGGCAGGACATCCAAGCGCAAGAACTGGCCGCATTGAAATGCGCCTTGGGAGATGGCAACCCCCCGGCTGGATTCCTCATCCTTTTGCATCAAAAGGATGAACGGATGCCGCTCGAACTGCTTCGCATTTCGGCGGAACTTGCCACCGGTTTCATCGTGGGGCTCGGAACTGGGGAGACAACGAATGGCGAAACAATGGAAGCCTCGCGCCGGACATCTTGGCGTTTGCTGCCTCGTGGAATCACGTGGAAGACGCGCGCATTGGGTACGCTAAACCAGCGGCTTCTGTCCGATTCGCGCTTTGTCAATAAGTCTCTGCGCTCGGTAGGGGATGGCTTGCTAGTCGCTGGGATGGGAGGACAGATTGTATTTGTGAACCGCCGGGCGACGGAAATTCTTGGAATGAAGGAGCGTTCGTTATTAGGAAGCAGCCTCATGGGGCGTTTAGGTCAACCCGAAAAGACAATGCCTGAAACACTCGAAAGGCTGCTGGTCGACCGAGCCACGGTAGAGCGGGAAACCACTTTCGGGGGTTCGTCAGCAAAACATTTCATTCTGCGACTTTCCCCCGTTTGCGAGAACGGTGAAGACCGCGGCGCCGTCGTGGGGATTGTCGCCTCGCTCTCCGATATAACGAAACAGCGGGAACTGCAACAGATGAAAACAGAAGTCATGTCCTTGGTGACGCACGAGCTGCGGACCCCGCTTACAGCAATTCAAGGTATGAGCGAAGTGCTCGCGCAATTCGATGTGGACCCCGATCGGCGCCGGGAGATGCATTTGGCCATCAACGAAGAGTCCAAGCGTCTGGCCCGGATGATCGATGAATACCTGGATATCACCCGGCTCGAAGCCGGAGCACGCCCTTTGAGAAAAACGACCCTGCGAGTGGACACGCTGGTTGAGCGTGTGCTTTTGCTGCTGGGCCCGCTCGCTTCGTCCCACAGCATTCCGTTGACGACCGAATTTGACAAGGACCTGCCGGTGGTAATTGCCGACCCGGACTTGCTAGCTCAAGCGGTCACGAATGTCATCGCCAACGCTATCAAGTACAGTCCACCAAGCGAGGAAATACGAGTGTCCGTACGAACCGACGGCAGTGATCTTGTGATCGAAGTGGCGGACAAGGGGTATGGAATCGCATCCGAGGATGTGGAGCGCATTTTCGAAAAGTTTTACCGCGTCCCTCGCGTGGAGAGCGCCGACGAACCCGGCACGGGCCTTGGACTAGCGTTTGTTCGCGAAATCATGGATTCGCACGGAGGTTATGTTACCGTCGAAAGTGAAGTTGGCGTAGGCTCAACGTTTACGCTGCGTTTACCCGTGGAACTCAAAGACGGTAACAACCTCAAAAAACCGGCCGATGGCTAGACTGCCCCATATCCTCGTTGTCGATGACCAGCACTCCATCCGTCTCATGCTGGAGTCCGGGTTGTCGCTGAGCGGCTTTCGCGTGAGCTGCGCTCGGAACGGGGCCGAGGCGCTGGCAGCGGCCAGCACCGAAGAATTTGATGCCGTGATCAGTGATGTTTACATGCCCGACGGTGACGGACTCACAATGGTCCAGGAATTGCGCGCCCTCCTGCCATCTCTGCCGATCGTCCTGATGACGGCCCAAGGCTCTGTTGAGTTGGCTGTCCGGGCAGTCGAAGAGGGCGCGACGGATTTCATCGCCAAACCATTTGAAGTAAGCGCGGTCGCGGCCTTGTTGCGACGGCATCTATCCGCTGCATGGGAAGCCACGAATGGAGGCGCTGACATTTCCAATCTCGTTGAAGACATCTCCCGGTCCGGTCTTGTGGGCAAAAGCCCGGCGATGGTGGGGGTTTACCGGTTGATCGCGCGGGCCGCTCGAAGCGACGCGCCGGTCCTAGTGATGGGAGAGTCCGGTACCGGCAAGGAGTTAGTGGCGCGGGCGATTCACGATTTCAGTCCGCGGGAAAAGAAGCCCTTCGTGGCCGTGAATTGCTCTGGCCTGACCGACACACTGCTCGAAGCCGAGTTGTTCGGCCATACGAAGGGAGCCTTTACCGGTGCAGCCGGGGAGCGTTCTGGGCTGTTCGAGGCGGCGGATGGTGGCACGATTTTCCTGGATGAACTCGCTTCCACGAGCGCAGGATTTCAGGCCAGTCTCTTGCGCGTGTTGCAGTCCGGCGAAGTGAGGAGAGTCGGTTCAACACAGACAAAACGGATTGATGTTCGCGTTATCGGGGCAAGCAATGCGTCGTTGCGTGAAATGGCGGCCGCAGGCCAATTCCGGCCTGACTTGTTCTATCGTCTGAGCGTAATTACGCTGGAGCTCCCGACGCTTCGTGAACGCGGAGGAGATGTCGATCTCTTGGTGGCTCATTTCTTGCGCTCTGTGGCAGTAGAAGGAAAACCACCCTACCGTCTTACCCGCGAAGCTGCCTTAGCTCTTCGCTCGTATGCTTTTCCCGGCAATGTCCGCGAGCTCGAGAATGCCATGCGCCGTGCCGTTGCCCTTTGCCCAAATGACATGATTTCTCTCGACTGCCTCCCCCCTGAAATCGCGGCGGGCAGCGGAGTTCCGAAGGAAGCTGCCCCCTCTAGCAACGAGCGAACGATTATCGTCGACCGACCGACGATGGATGAGTTGCAACGGAGGTATTTGCAGCTCGTCCTTGACGAGAATCAAGGCAGGAAAAGGCGTGCGGCGATGGTACTCGGACTCGATCGCCGAACGGTTCAAAGATTGGTGGCCAAGTATCGGCTGCGTGCTATCTCGGATGGAGACAGCGAAGAGAATACCGACACGGAAACACCCGGGGACGCGGACGGTGGGAATCCGTGATTGCTACACCAGCGTCATCGCGAGTCTTGTCCAAAACATTCAAGGTCTTGATTCTGAGCGCCATCGCGCTGGCATGTACGGCTCCGTCGGTGCGCGCCCAAGTGACACCTGTCGAGGCGCGCATTGCAAGCGTGAGCGGCGCAGCTCTAGTCTCGAACGGCGGGCAGGCTCCCCGTGCCGCGCAACGCCGCGACGTGCTCTCCCCCGGAGAAGAGATTGACACACGAGGCGGCGGACACCTCACCATAGAGTTGAGCGACGGCAGCCTTGTATTGGTCCGTCCGGGTTCTCGGGTTCTGCTGAAGGACTTTCGTGCGGCCGATACGCTCCGGGAGCTGTTCGAAGTCCTGCTGGGCCGCGTTCGGGTAAAAATCAACCATTTCGGAGGGAAGCCAAATCCCTACCGAATCAACAGTCCCACAGCATCGATTGCGGTTCGCGGCACCGAATTCAGCGTTGCCGTGAACGGAGTAGGAGATACCGAAGTAATTGTGTACGAGGGCCTCGTTGAGGTGACCAGCCTTGCCAATCCGCAAAACAAAGTTCTTGTGCACCCAGGGCAAGGGGTCATCGTCCGTCCTAACCAGGACATACACTTCTTCGTATCCGGCCCGGCTGGTGAAATTGGCGGCCTTGGCGGGGACCAAGACCATGAGGACAGCACGCGCGATCAAAGCGCAGGGGCTTCCGGCGATCCGGCGGATTCACCCAATGCAAATTCTCCGCGGAATTCTCCCGGGATTTATGATCGTTTCGTCGAGAATGTGATCGACGCACGGCAAGGGCCGCTGTTCCTGCGCTTCACGGCCTATCCGGATTCTTTTCTGGATGGTCTTGAAAATCCTGCCTATGCAACAGAGTTTTCGGCGCCCGAGGGACGGGTATTCCTGTTGCCATCGTTTCGTGGTAGCCAGGGTGTCGGGGCCGATCAGTCCTCCTTGTTTTCCAGCCCCGGGAAATCAGTCGATTATAGTTTGTCGCCTCAGGGCTCTTTCTTCACGCCGCTGCCCGACCACCGGACCGCTATTGGTGGGGGCGTCGCCGCCTTTCGGAGTGGTATCCAGTCGTTCACGCTGGATGATGCCGCAATTCTTTCAAGTTCTCTCTTTCCTCCCGGGACGAGCGGGGCCCGGGCCTCCACAGATTCCACGAACACCTCTTTTCTCTCTGGTACGTTTGCCGTGGCCCACGCGTTTGGGGAAGAAAAAAGAACGAGCGTCGGTCTTGGCTTGGATTATGTGAAGGGCTGGGGATCTCTCCTTAACTTTGTAACGCAACAAGATGCTGTAGGAAACGTCGCGAGCGAACGAGTCAACTCAAATACCAATCTCGCGCAGACGCGAATTAAGGCCGGCGTGTCGCACGACTTTTCCGGGGAGCGAAAACTTGGAATTTATTACAGTTATGGATTCGTGTCGGCTGATTTCGGAAATGTTTCTCATACGGTGAATGGCCAGCCGCAGAGCCTCGACACCACCCGGAGTGCAGGCCGGTCCTCCGAGGTTGGCGTCCGGTTTCGCGGCGTGTTGACAAAGAAGCTGTTCTACGGGGCGCAGGGGTCCTGGGTTCTACTGTCTTTGGATGAGAAGTTGAAACTCTCCACGATCGTAAATTCTCACGAGCACGACCGCACTACGGGATCAAGCTTCGCAGTAGGCATCGGCTATGCCTTCCGCCCGCGGATTGTACTTACCCTGGATATCGCAGGCGGGTTTGCCAACACCACGACGATGCGCACAGAAGACGCGACCGACAACCTCTTAGAACGTAACCGTAGGGGCAGCCCCTTTTTATCCGCTCATGAAGCCATCCAAGCTGACATCTGGAGACACTTATTCGTCAGTGGTTCACTCTTGACCGTTCGCCAGACGCTTTCGACGAACCTCGCGCTGTATCCGGACCGTTTCGGGCGCTTGCTCAACTCGGATGGTATCTTCGCTCCGAATGGGCTCACACGTGACCGCTCGACACTCTATTACTCGGAATTTGGCGCGGGTTGGCGGTTTACCGATAATTTTCTCGCAGAGTATGTTCTTTCGACCAACTATGACCTAACCCGGCCCAGCCACGTTTTTCTTCTGCGATACAGCTTCCGAGTGCGCGAGCACTAAAGTCTCAGGTTCGCCCGTGGAACAGGCGTCCTTCGTCCCCTCTAAGAGAAGGGCCCTGCCAAAAATAGCGTATCTCTCCCTGGCCGAAAGACCATGCGGCGGATTGAGACAACTTTCACTGCGCTTCGCGGCAGATTGCCGCCCGCGGCATCAGCGCTGTTCCTTCACGGATCGGGTACCTTTCGATTAATCAAGAGTTTGCGCCGACCAAGATGCTGGCCCCTCATGTGCTGCCATTACTCCGACGGTGAGGGAGCGGCGGGCCAGGTCTACCTCTGTTCAACCGGGCTGAGTTTGCAGGGGTGCTATTGCACCCGCCCTTCCTCTTAAGCTCTACTCCCCAGCCCCTAATAAGTGTGAGGCGGAATGCTCCCGGCTATTCCTGCCCCATCCTCAACGAAAACGGAGGTGTGGCGTGGTAAATAAACGCAATCATTTGGCGGCCTTCATTCTAGGGGTCCTATTCATCGTGGGATGCGGCAATTCGAAGTCGTTCACACCAACTCAACCGCAGGGCGGCACGGCCGTGAGTCTTTCCTTGACGGACACACCTCCCGCGAACGTGGACATAATCTCCTTCGAGGTCACTGTTTCTGGGGCGGCCCTGAATCCAGGGAATATTGACCTGCTAGGCGCAACAGGACCGCAAGATATCGATGTGAAGAAACTTCAGGTTGAAAAAGCATTCCTGAACACGACTGGAGTCCCGGCCACCGCCGGTCCTTTCCAGAGTCTAACTTTGACATTTGCCAGCCCAAGGCTGACCATCCTGAACGGCACGGCGAATTCCCTTGCCGGATGCGCCCCAGGGGCCGTTTGCAAGATCACGCCATCCGGTTCCCTCGTGGCAACTATAAATTTCAATCCCGCATTGAGCCTCAGCGCAAACAATTCCGTTGGGCTGCTGGTGGATCTGAATCTCAACACTATTGTAACCAACGCACTAGGAGTGGATTTCAGCGCGGCGAACGCGCTCAGTGTGACCCAAACACAGGTGAGCCCGGATAACCAGAACCAAGAGATGGAGAACGTCGAAGACCTTACGGGCAAAGTTGCGAATAAGGGAACAAACAGCTTTGATCTGCAAACGTCGCAGAAAAAGTTTTCGGGAATCCAGGTGGATAAGAACACGGTATTCAAAGGTTTCACCGCCTGTTCAGCCAACCCGCTCGACTTTACCTGCCTGCAGAACGGCCAGATCGTTGACGTCGATGCGGCGGTCCTCGCTACCGGGGCACTGGTCGCAAAAAAGGTCAAACTGGAAGGCAGCGATGCAAACGTCAATGATGAAGAACTCGATGGCTTCGTGACCTCTGTGAATTCGCCGGCTGGCACATTTGCCTTCGTTGTCGCTGACAATTTGAGCTCGCTGTCGAAAAGTGTTCTTGGCAGCCCCTTACAGGTTCAGCTTCAATCCGGGGCGAAACTCTCCGTCGATCTCGAAGAATCCGAGAACAACTCTGGTCTCTCCAGTTCCTTCGTCGATGTCAATTCGGTCCTCGCCGGACAGACGGTACAGGTTCACCGAGTGAGTGGAGACGGCAGTACCGCCGCTCCCCTCGTGACGGATCGTGTGAGATTGCAAGAGACTCGCCTCACCGCTCTCCTCAAAGCGAAACTGGACGCAAATACGTTCAGTCTGGATACGACCAAGCTGAGCTTCTTCACAGCCGTGAGCGTCACCGAGATCACCGTGGATGCTTCGCATGCCAGTTTCGAAGGCGTTGCCAATGTGGCGGCACTGGTCGCAGCACCGGTGCCGGATACTGTCTCCGTCCGGGGCTGGCTGTTCAAGCAGCCGTCCCCCGGTGCGCCACTCCTGGTTGCGAGCAAGGTGCGTAAGCACTAACTGGATCCTCCAGCAACTCTCTCATCTGCGAGCCGCGTGATTCTCTTGTGCGAAACACGTGGCTCGCATACTGAAATTCAAATCCACGATTTCATTTCTTTGTGAAATCATGATCTGAATTTCGAGCGCGCCATTCACCTTGTGAATCTCACAGCGCCCGTCTTTTCGGCGCGCACAGAGTTGGACTGTCAAAGACAGCTTCCCAGGGTATTTACTGTCTGCTCCCTTGAAAAAATCACTGTAGGCCATCGGCGGTAGCCGGCGAGGCACTCCTTATGCCTGACGACGTAGAGGCAGATTGTCGCATCGCGTAGCGCTTATGGCGGCACGGTGCCGCTTCCTCGGGCGATTTTCACAGATGGCGCCAATGCATCCATCTGCGAGCAAAAGACTTACTTGGTCAACACCAGTGGCCCGTCTATTGCACTCCTAGAGGTGGAGTGGCAAGAGATCATCTGGCGAAAATCGCCAGAGATAAGTGGTTTAGTTATTGTTCGGATACGTAAGGCAGATCAGAGGAACGAATTTAGAAGGAATCGTGAGGGGACAAGCCAGACTATGAGAAACAACTCTCGAATTCTTCTGCTATTTGCACTTAGCGTTTTCATTGAAAGCTTCTTGGAAAACGCTCTCCGGGCGCAAACTGCGTCCTCCGAAGGAACGCGGTCAGGCAGCACGGAAATTGCCTTTTTTGCCGGCATTTCGGCTCCTGTCAACCATGAAAGCAACGGATTCGGATTGGACGTAAAGACCGGTACGCCGATTGGCGGCCGCGTGAGCTGCAACTTCAACCGCCATAACGCTGTCGAGTTCAGCATCGCCAACCAATTTTTCGCTCTCTGCCAACTATGTCTATAACTTTTCCGCCTTTCGCGAGAAATGGGTGCCGTATGTGACTGCAGGAGTGGGAGGCACGCGGCAAGAAATTGCGCTGAGCGACAACAATCAACCCGCTCAATTGAGTTCGAATTTGTTGGAGACCGGACCCGACCGCCACCAAACCGCCTTCACGGGGAACTTTGGGGGTGGCCTGAAGTACTTCTTCACTGAGAGGTTCGCCCTCAGGTTCGATGTGCGCGACCAGATCGGCCATTACAAAGCGACCTTTAGCAATGTCGCTGGCGTCCCCGGCGGAATCGTGACCGGCAGCAAGACACTTAACGATTTTCAGATCACAGGCGGAATTGTTTTTCGATTTGGCAGCAAAGGTTGAAAACGTCGGCCTCGGCTCTCGTTCGTGATTTCTGCTGCACGGAGCAGTCGGCCTTGCTAACTAAAAGCCTAGGAAGCGTATGCAAGAAGCCAACTACAAGAATCAGTCCGACCCTGAAAATGCACTAGGCCGCGGAACAAACAAGCCGCTGATGAATGACCGGCGCTGTAGCCGGCGCTTCGCCCTGAGCCTACCCATCGAAGTCAGTGGAGAAAGCCCCTTCAATCCACAGACTTTCCGCGGAAGAACCCGAGACATCGCTGCGAATGGGATCTATTTCTTTTGCGAGGAAGCATACATGGCGGGCCAGCTGGTCCACGTCACGATCAGATTGTCCGGAGACTCGGTTGCCTTCTCCGATCGCGTCTCTTTGACGCTGCGTTGCCGTGTTCAACGAGTCGAGGAAATAGTCCGGAATGCCTCAAAAATATTTGGCGTTGCCGTAGCACTGGACGAGTAAGTGGCAATCGAGTGGGACTGCGACGTCGGCTAGCTCCATGCAGTGGAATTTGCATTTACATGAGAGTTTTGTATTGGATGGGCGCAAGTTCACGATCCAAGCGTCCCAACAAGCCACCTCGAATATTTTGCGGCGGTTCCCGACCGCCCCGGACCAGCATCTCCAATACTGAAGCCGTGGCTATGCAGGTCAAGAAGATGATCGCACCAGCTTGGAAATTCGGTAAGGAACTCCTGCTCTTCTGTAGCGTGGGAGGGCTGTGTGGTGCCGCAATCGGCTTCTTCATGTATTTGCAACTTGGCCCATTCAGAAACCCTGAAGACGCAGGGTATGCGGCGGGCCTCTTTGTGAAGTCTGGTGCGCAGCTAGGCTTTATTGTTTGGATGATCCGCTTGGTGCTCCTGCGTCTCCGCCGCTGGTTTTTCGGCTCATCGAAGGAAATATTTTGAAGAGACATTACTCAGCTACGCGAAACCCGCCTCAAATTATGAAAGAAAAAGTGACTGGGGATGCCGAAGCAGTGGCCGATTTAACCGCCATCTCAGTGAGTACTCGATGCAGAACGGAGAGGGGGGATTCGAACCCTGTGACCCTTTCTAGCCAAGCGATTTAGCAAACCGCTGTACGGAAAAGCAATTCCTGAGTACACTCAGAGACAACGAGCGGGCGTAGTTCAATGGCAGAACGGGACACTTCCCAAGCTTCGGACGTGAGTTCGATTCCCATCGTCCTCTCCAGTTCTACAAACCCAGTTACGCGATCGGGGCTCTCGTTCGCAGCCTGTAAAAAAATCATCGCAGTAGCTGGGGCCGTCTACTTCTGGCGCTTGCAGAGTTTGTCATCAAGGACCATCGGACTAACTGTCCGATGTCGAATTCCGCGTCAACCTCGCCGCGTGCGTAAAGTAAGTGAATTCCATGACTTAGCCCGGAGATGTCGTGGGTTCGATCCCAACCACCCCAGTTCTTGTATCACGCTGATTCGGTTGAACTTGGCTTTGCACTTGTGCGATTTCGACCGCCGATTAGGCCCGATTTTGCGCCCAAGTTGCGCCCAACTTTTTCAATTCGGACCTGACATCGGACACCGAATTGAACCGCGACGGAAACTAACTGAGCGCCAGGCAGAGCGTCGAGAAAGGAGTGCAAGCTGTGGGAACAGAAGCCACTGTCACGGAGCAGACTAGAAGCCCAATAGCTATCACCAAACAGGAAGCAGCGCAGATGCTTGGCGTCAGCCTTCGAACAATTGATCGGCTGATAGCCCTTAAAGAACTGCAAGTTCGGCGACTAGGACGGCGAGTGCTAATTCCGAGAGCTGCGCTCGAAAGCCTCATGCACAGGGACCATCCCCCACAAATCACTTGAGAATGAAAAAATCGGCAAGAGGACGGCAAGGCGCGCCTAAAAGCACGACGCAAAATCCGGGCCAGCGCGGCGCTCGGGGAAGGAGGGTCAATGAAGCAGCGTGGGATCTTTGAAAAGCACCCAGGGTCGGGCATTTGGCGGATCTGCTACTTCGATCAATTCGGAAAGAAGCGGCGTGAAAAAGCTGGCACGAAGAGCGTTGCGATTAAGCTTTACGGCAAACGGAAACAACAGGTGCTTGAGGGCAAAAAGCTGCCGGAACATTTCCGCAAACCATTCGTCAAGATCAGCCAACTGCTTGACGACGCACTCGCTTATTCCAAAAGGAACAAGCGGTCTTACAAAACGGACGTCCCTCGCATTGCCAGCCTGAAGGAGTGGTTCGGTTCGCACCCCGCAGAAGAGCTGACACCGAAAGAAACTGAGAATATTCTCGCGCGAGCGGCGGACAGGGGAAAGTGGGCGCCCTCGACGTTTAATCACTACCGGTCGCTCATGTCACTGAGCTACCGCCTGGGAATTTTGAATCGAAGACTCACTTCCAACCCTGCGCGGCCTGTGACGCACCGTCGAGAGGACAATAACCGCGTACGGTTTCTCACTAAGGAAGAGGAAAGAAATCTCCGAATGGTTATCGAGGCCAAGTGGCCTTTGCACCTTCCCGAGTTAGACCTCGCAATCAACACTGGTTTGCGGAAGGGCAGTCAGTACAGCCTCACGTGGGACATG
>Ga0137415_10002429_pt1 | contig 18545 bp, 18 predicted proteins | sample CZODoug3_1_1_16f_FD_183082 | JGI IMG/M metagenome (GOLD analysis project Ga0137415, IMG submission 183082) | Vadose zone soil fungal communities from Angelo Coast Range Reserve, California, USA - CZODoug3_1_1_16fungal (Hybrid Assembly) | ecosystem: Environmental > Terrestrial > Soil > Vadose...
GCGCTGCGCCGGCTGGTGCCCGAGCCGCTCGAGGTGCCCGAGCCGCTGGTGCGGTTCGAGGTGATGAAGATGCCGGACACTACCGGGCTGGGGTCCTACCACGAGAGCGGCCAGGCGGTGGTCGTCGAGTACGCGGGCGAGCGCGGCGAGTACGTGCACGCCATGTACGTGAACAACCACCCGGCGATCGCCAGCGGCCGGGAGATCAGCGCTTTCCCGAAGAAGCTCGGCGAGCCCCGGCTGTTCGTGGACTCCGACGCGCTGGTCGGCACGCTCGACTACGGCACGCTGCGAGTGGCCACCGCGACCATGGGCTACAAGCACGAGGCGATGACTACCGAGGCGGCCGTCGCCGAGATCGGCGTACCCACCTTCATGCTCAAGCTCGTACCCGGCTACGACCGCACGCTGCGCATCGCCGAGCTGGTCCGGGCGCAGATCACCGACGTCACCGTGCGCGGCGCCTGGACCGGGCCGGCGCGGCTGCAGCTGTTCGAGCACGCGCTGGCCCCGCTGGCCGACCTGCCGGTGCTCGAGGTCGTCGCGGCCAGCCACTTCGTCGCCGACCTGACCCTCGGGCGGCCGGCGGTCGTCTTCGACTACCTCACCGAACCGCGCGAAGGGACCGAAACATGAGCGACACCCCGGACGTCCTGGACCGCTATCGGCGGATCACCGTGGTCGGCGCCGGCACCATCGGCATCTCCTGGGCGGCGCTGTTCCTCGGCCACCGGCTGGACGTCACGGTGAACGACCCGGCGCCGGACGTCGAGGCCCGCACCCGCACCGAGCTGGCCGAGCTCGCCCCGATGCTCGCCGAGCTCGGCCTGGCCACCGAAGGGCTGACCGACCGGCTGAGCTTCGAGCCCGACCTGGAACGGGCGGTGACCGGCGCCGACGTCGTGGTGGAGAACGGCCCGGAGAACCTGGACTTCAAGCGGGCGCTGTTCGGCCGCATCGAGAAGGTCGTCGGGCCGGAGACCCTGCTGCTCACGTCCACGTCCGGTACCCGCGTCACCGACATCGCCCGCGACCTGGAGCGGCCGGGCCGGCTGCTGGTCGGTCACCCGTTCAACCCGCCGCACCTGGTCCCGCTGGTCGAGATCGTGCCGGGCGAGCGGACCGACCCCGAGGCCGTCGCGGAGGCGGTCGAGTTCTACCGGGCGCTCGGCAAGAAGCCGATGGTGCTGCGCAAGGAGGTACCCGGGTTCGTGGCCAACCGGCTGCAGGCGGCGCTGTTCCAGGAAGCGGTGTACCTGGTCGAGCAGGGCGTGGTCGACATCGGCGAGCTGGACGAGGTCGTGACCAGCTCGATCGGCATGCGCTGGGCGGCGTGCGGGCCGTTCCGCACCTTCCACCTGGCCGGCGGGCCCGGCGGACTCCCCCACTTCATCGAGCACCTCGGCCCCGGCCTGGAGCGGCGCTGGACCCAGCTCGGCTCGCCGCACTTCGACGAGCCGACCGTCGCGCTGCTCAGCGAACAGGCGGCGCGCACCTTCGGGGACTACGCCGAGCTGCAGCGCCGCCGCGACGCCGACCAGCTGGCCATCCAGCGCGCCCTGGACGAGTCCGCACGTCAGGACCCGTGAGTGGCGACGCTGTACGTGTCCGACCTGGACGGCACGCTGCTGCTGCCGGACGGGACGCTGGGCGAGCGCACGGTCGCCGTGGTGAACGCGCTGGTCGAGGCGGGTGGGCTGTTCACCTATGCCACGGCGCGCGGCTACGAGTCGTCGGCCAGGGTGACCGGTGCGCTCCGGCTGGACCTGCCGGTGATCACCTACGGCGGCGCGGTCATCGTGGACCCGCACACGGGGCGGCCACGCTACGGCGTCCGGGTGCCGCAGGCCGCCGTCGCGGCGATGCTGGCCGCCACCGAGGGCGCCAGCCCGGTGCAGCCGGTTGTGTTCGCCAACCACGGCGGCCGGGACCGGGTGTGCTGGCTGCCCGAGTTCAGCACGCCGTCGGTGGAGTCGTACCTGGCCCGCCGCGCGCCGGACCCCCGGTTCCTGCCGCTCGTCGGCTGGCGGGAGATCGACTGGGCCGAGGTGTTCTTCTACGCGGTGCTCGGCGAGCTGGCGCCGTTGCAGCGGCTGCGCGACACACTCGCCGACGCGCTGGACGGCTGCCACGTCACGCTGACCGAGGAGATCTACGCCCCCGGCCAGTACTGGCTGGAGGTCGGCTCGCTGGCCGGCACCAAGGCGGCCGCGCTGCGTACCGTGGCCGGGGCGGCCGGCGCGGACCGGCTGGTGTGCTTCGGCGACAACCTCAACGACCTGCCGATGTTCGCCGTCGCCGACGAGTCCCTGGCCGTGGCCAACGCGCTGGACGAGGTACGCCGCCGGGCCAGCGCGGTGATCGGCGGCAATGCCGAGGAGGGCGTCGCCACCTGGCTGAGCGCGCACGCCCTGCCGTAAGTCCCCCTCGGGACTCAGTTCGTCAGCATGCCGCCCTCGATCGGCAGCGTGAAGCCGGTCAGGTAGCCGCTGGCGTCGCTGGCCAGGAAGATCAGCGCGGCGGCCAGCTCCTCGGCGCGGCCGAGCCGGCCGAACAGGGTGCGCGGCAGGACGTTCTGCTCGAAGAACGTGCTCTCCATCTGGTCGGTCATCTCGGACTCGAAGTAGCCCGGTGCGAGCGCGTTGACCCGGATCCCCTTGCGGGAGGTCCACTGGCCGGCGAGGTCCCGGGTCAGCCCGATCAGCCCGGCCTTGCTGGCGGCGTACGCGGCCTGCGGCAGCCCGGCGGTGGTCAGCCCGAGCACACTGGAGATGTTGATGATCGAGCTGCCCGGCCCCATCACCCGGCCGCAGGCCTGCGCCATCCAGTAGCAGCCGTTGAGGTTGAGGTCGATCACCGCGCGGAACTGCTCCGGCGTCTCCCGGGTGGCCGGTACCGCGGTGCCGATACCGGCGTTGTTGACCAGGATGTCGACCTTGCCGAACTCGGCGACCGCAGCCGCCACCAGCGCGTCGCAGTCGGCTGGCTCGGTGACGTCGGTGCGCACGGTGATCGCCCGCCGGCCCGCCTTCTCCACCAGCGCACGGGTGTCGGCCAGGCGGTCCTCCCGGCGCGCGCCGAGCGCCACGTCGGCGCCCGCCTCGGCCAGGGCCTGCGCGAACGCGACACCGAGACCGGACGAGGCCCCGGTGACCACCGCGACCCGGCCGTCCAACCGGAACAGATCGAGGATCGTCATCGTTCAGGAGCTCCCTAGTTCGTCGGCGAGCCCAACCGCCGTCATCGCCGCCCAGTTGGTGTCCACGTGGTGGGCCAGCACCACCAGGTCGCGCAGGCCGCCGTCCCGGTCCCGGATGTGGTCGCGCAGCAGGGCCTCACCGGTGAAGCCGAGCTTGAGGAACATCTCCAGGGCGTGCTCCTGGTCGGCGACCAGCTCGACGACGAGCTTGCTCAGCCCCGCCTCGAGCGCCTGGCTGAACGCGTGGCGGGCGAGCTGGCCGCCCAGCCCGGTCCCCCGGCTGTCCGGGTGCACGACCAGCCGCAGCTCGCCGACGTGGTCGGACCAGCCGGACAGCCGCACGATCGCCACGTAGCCGGCCACCCGATCGCCGTCCACAGCCACCCAGCGGGTCGCGCCGCCGGTGGCGTCCGCCCAGGTCCGGACCCGCTCCGGGTCGGTGACGTCCTCCTTGATAAAGGTGATGTCGCCGTCGGGCAGCTCCTGGAAAAACTGGGTGAGGGCAGCGGCGTGGGCCGCCTGTAGCTCGGTGATGCTCACCTGGTCACCTCGCTCCGGCTGAGTAGGAAGTCGATGATCGTCGGGATGGTGGTCTTGGCCGCCGTCCGGCCGACCACCAGCCCGATGTGCCCGGCCGCCAGCCGCAGCTCGTGCTTGTCCGCCGAGCCGACCAGGTCGATCAGTGGGCCGGTGGCCGGCTCGGGCACGATGTGGTCGCGCTCGGCCAGCACGGTCAGGAACGGCACCCGCACGTCGGCCAGGTGCACCTGGTCACCGCCGATGGTCAGCCGGTCGTTGAGCAGCCCGTTCTGGCGCAGCAGCATGTCCACCGTCTCCCGGGCGGCGGCCCCCGGGAACGGGATGTGGTCCGTCGACCAGCCGGTCATGGCCTGGTAGGCCGCCACGTAGTCGTCGCTCCACAGCTTGTCCCACAGGTTGACGTAGCGGGTCACCTCGGCCGTCGGGGTGAGTGACCGGAAGCCCTGCAGGATGACGTGCGGCGGCACGTTGCCGTCCGAGTCGAGCACCGCGTCGATCTCGAGGCCGCCGTGGGCGAAGATCTTGCCCAACGGTCCCATGTGCCGGAAGTCGATCGGCGTGGCCAGCACGGTCAGGCTGCGCAGCGGCGAGTCCGGGTGGTGCGCCGCGTGCAGCAGCGTGAGGATGCCGCCGAAGCAGTAGCCGAGCAGGTTGACCTGGTCGGCGCCGCTCAGCTCGCGGACCCGGGTGATCGCGGCCGGCAGGTAGCCGTCCACGTAGTCCTCCAGCCGGTTCTGCGCGTCGCGCTCGTCCGGCACGCCCCAGTCCAGCAGGTACACGTCGAAACCGGCGTCGACCAGGCGCTCCACGAAGCTGTTGCCCGGGGTCAGGTCGAGGATGTAGCTGCGGCTGATCAGGCTGAACACGATCAGCAGCGGCGGCGAGACGGTGGCCTTGTCGCTGCGGTAGTGCCATAGCTCGCAGCGCCCGCTTCGCCAGACGACGTCCTTCGGCGCCTGGCCCACACCGGGGCGGTCGGTGCCGGTGGCGAGCTTGATCCCGTTACGGGCTCTTAGGGCGTTGCGTTCGACCTCGTGGCGGATGCGATCGAGCACCGCCACCGGGTTGGTCAGCGGCGGCATCGTCGATCCTCTCGTCGGGCCCGTGGGAGCGCTGCTGCTGTTCGAGCGCGAGCGTGAGCCGGCGCACCTCCCGGTCCAGCGCCCCGACCTGGGCGCGCAGCCGCAGCACGTCGGTGCCGGCGGGCAGGTTCACCAGGTGCCAGAGCTTCGCGGCGACCGCGTTGGCCTGGTGGGTGAGCGCGGCCTGTGCCTTGAGTCCCAACGCGGTGGCCTGCGCGAACTGGTCGGTGCGGACCACCGACTCCAGCCGGGGTGCGACGAACTTCTCGGCGGCGTCGAAGGCCTGGCGCCACAGGGCGGGTGGCTCGGCGCCGTTGTTGCCTGGCATGTGGAGTCCTCCCCGGCCGCACGGCGGTGGCGGCGGTACGCATCTTATCCAGGAGAACCGCGTGGCGCGGGGCGCTAGTTTGGTCATCCGTGAACATCGACTACACGGCGCCCGAGGTACCCGTTCTGGACGTGCTGGCCTGGGTCGTGCTGCGCGACGACCGGATGCTCACCGTGCGCACCAGGGGCCGGGACGCGTTCTACCTGCCCGGCGGCAAGCGGGAGCCTGGCGAGAGCGACGTGGCGGCGCTGCGCCGGGAGGTCCACGAGGAGCTCGGCGTCGAGCTGGAGCCGGACAGCTTCACCCTGGTCGCCGAGCTGACCGCGCCGGCCCATGGCGGGCTGCCCGACCAGCGCGTCCGGATGCGGTTCTACGAGGCGGTCGGGCACGGCCGACCCAGCCCGGGCCGCGAGATCGAGGAGCTGGCCTGGCTGCCGGTCGCGGACCGGGCCCGGCTCGCGCCCGCCGCCCAGCTCCTGCTCGACCGGCTGGTCACCGAGGGGCGGCTGGCCGCCGGGTGAGCTCCGGGGTGTGCGTGCCGGGGGTTCGCTTCGGTGCACGCCGCTTCCCCGTGATCATCAGGGCACCAGGGCTGTCCCGGACGTGATCACACAGCCCTCACGTCCTGATGATCACGGGAAGCCGGTGCGCCTGCTTCGGCCGACAAGGCGGACGAGCCCGAGCCTTCGGCGGGTGGCTTCGCGCCGCCCGGCCCACCCGCGATCAGTGCGGCAGCGGCAGCAGGTTCACCCAGCCGGTGATCAGCACCACGGAGAAGATCGCGCAGAACAGCGCGAAGCCGGCCGTCATGTGCAGGATCTCGCCGTCCCGGGTGTCCGCCTTGCGGCGCAGCTCCGCCAGGGCGATCACGATCGAGATGACGGCCGCCACGGCCAGCATTGATCCGTAGATCAGGTCGTCCACCTGCGCCGGACTCATCGGCCCTCCCGATTCCGCTGGGCGACCCGCCTCGCCGCGGGCCGCTGCTGTGCCCCCCGATGATCGCAGATCCCCGGGCCGATGCGGCCGCCCGTCCCCCGGTTCGGCGCGGTCCGACCTCGAGCGGCACGTCGGTCGCTCGTCGACGGATCGCCAATGCCCGCGTGCAACGCTGGCGTTACTTCTGGGCGTATCAGATTGCCCAACCGGGGCCCGGTGGGGTGCGATCGACACCGCTTCGGTGAGCCCCACCGGGGAGGGAGTGGTTTCGCTGAGCACCACCGGGAGCCGGCTCGCCGCGTTCGACGCGCTGTCCGCGCGGGACGCCGTGCTCGAGCTGATGTCGGTCTGCGCCGCGCCGGACTGGGCGGAGCGGGTCGCCGCCGGGCGGCCGTACGCCTCGCTGGAGGCGCTGCTGGTGCGGGCCGACGCGGTGTTGGCCGGACTGGCGGAGTCCGAGGTCGACGCGGCACTGGCCGGGCACCCCCGGATCGGTGAGCGGGCCGGGGCGCTGTCGTCACGGCGCGAGCAGTCCCGGGTCGCGACGGCGGCCACCGAGGTGCTGGACGCCCTGGTCGAGGGCAACCGGGAGTACGAGGAGCGGTTCGGCCACGTCTACCTGGTCCGCGCGGACGGGCGGTCGGCCGAGGAGCTGCTCGCGGTACTGCGGGAACGGCTCGGCAACGACCCGGCCACCGAGCGGCGGGTGCTGCGCGGCGAGCTGGCCAAGATCAACCGGCTCCGGCTGTCCCGGCTGTTCCCGGACGGCTGAGATGGACCTGCACACGGTGACCGCGCTGCACTGCCCGACCGACCGCGCCGAACTGGTCGGGCGGCTCGGGCCGGGTGCCGCGCCGCTGGCCGGCGGCACCTGGCTGTTCTCCCAGCCGCAACTGGAGCTGCACACCCTGGTCGACCTCACCGGCCTCGGCTGGCCGTCGCTGCGGAGCACCGACGCCGGCCTGGAGATCGGCGCGACCTGCACGCTCGCCGAGCTGGCCGCGTTCGCCGCACCGCCCGGCTGGCCGGCCGCCGCGCTGGCTCGGTCCTGCTGCGAGGCACTGGCCGGCTCGTTCAAGATCTGGCACACCGCCACCGTCGGCGGCAACATCTGCCTCGGGCTGCCGGCCGGCCCGATGACCTCGCTGGCCGCCGCGCTGGACGGCGAGCTGGAGCTGTGGCCGGCGAGCGGGCCGGCCAGGCGGGTGCCGGTGACCGAGTTCGTGCTCGGTGACCGGCGCACCGCGCTGCGCCCCGGCGAGGTGCTGCGCGCCGTGCACCTGCCGGCCGCCACACTGGCCGCGCGCACCGCGTTCCGCCGCGCCGCGCTGGCCGCCCAGGGCCGCTCCGGTGCGGTGGTGATCGGGCGCCGCGACCCGGCTGGCGGGTTTGTGCTCACGGTTACCGCGGCCACCGACCGGCCGCATCGGCTGGGCTTCGCCGGGCTGCCCACGGCGGTCGAGCTGGCCACCGAGCTGGACCGGATCGACCCGTGGTTCGACGACCCGCACGGCGCACCCGACTGGCGGCGCGCGGTCACCCTGCTGCTCGCCGAACAGGTCAGAGCAGACGTCCGGGCGGAGCTGGCGTGATCGTCACCGTCAACGGGGTGCGCACCGACACCGCGCCCGCCCCCGGCCAGTGCCTGCGCACCCTGCTGCGCGCGCACGGGCACACCGAGGTCAAGCGCGGCTGCGACACCGGCGACTGCGGCGCGTGCACCGTGCTGGTGGACGGCAACGCTGTGCACTCCTGTGTGTACCCGGCGCTGCGGGCCGCCGACCGGGCCGTGACCACCGCGGCGGGCCTCGGTACCCCGGACGACCTGCACCCGGTGCAGCAGCGGTTCGTGGATGCCGGCGGGTTCCAGTGCGGCTACTGCACGGCCGGACTGGTGGTGACCGCCGCCGCGCTCGGCGAGCCGTGTCCGGCCGGGGTGGCCCGCCCGACCCGCCCGACCGGCCCGACCTGCGCGAACCCCGCGGCCGGGGCGAACCGCGGCACCGAGCCGACCGCGCTGGCCGACGGGGCCGACCTGCCCCGGCTGCTCAAGGGCAACCTGTGCCGCTGCACCGGGTACCGCTCGATCGAAGATGCGTTGCAGGGCAGGGTGAACACCGAGAAGGGTGGCGGGCCCGGCCGCTCGTTGCCCCCGCCGGCCGCCCGGCGGGTCGTCGCCGGCCTGGAGCCGTACACGCTGGACGTGCCCACCCCGGTCGCGCCGCTGCACCTGGTGGTGCTGCGCAGCCCGCACGCGCACGCCCGGATCCGGTCGCTGGACCCGGCGGCAGCCTGGGCGGTGCCCGGGGTGCACGCGGTACTCACCCCCGACGACGTGCCGGCGGTGCCCTACTCCACCGCCCGGCACCAGAACCGGACCGACGACCCGGACGACACGCTGATGCTCGACCGCGTGGTGCGGTTCCGGGGCCAGCGGGTGGCCGCCGTGGTGGCCGAGACGGTCGCCGCCGCCGAGCTGGCCTGCCGCGCGATCGTGGTCGACTACGAACAGCTGCCGGCCGTGTTCGACCCAGAGCGGGCGGTCCAGCCGGGCGCGCCCCTGGTGCACGGCGACAAGGTCGACACGGCGGCCGAGCTGCGGATCGCCGACCCGGCGGGCAACCTGGTGGCGCACCGGCACGCCGAGCTGGGTGACGTCGGTGCCGGGCTGCGGGCCGCCGCCGCCGTGGTGGAGGGCACCTGGCGGACCCAGCGGGTGGCGCACGCGTCGCTGGAGACGCCCGCCGCGGTCGGCTGGCTGGACCCCGACGGGCGGCTGGTCGTGCGCACGAGCACCCAGGTGCCGTTCCTGGTGCGCGACGAGCTGGCCCGGCTGCTGTCGCTGCCGCGCGCGCGGGTCCGGGTGCTCACCGCCCGGGTCGGCGGCGGGTTCGGCGGCAAGCAGGAGCTGTTGGTGGAGGACCTGGTCGCGGTGGCCGTACTGCGGACCGGGCGCCCGGTGCAGCACGAGCTGAGCCGTACCGAGGCGCTCACCGCGACGCCGTGCCGGCACCCGATGCGGGTCGGGGTGCGGGTCGGCGCGGACGCCGACGGGGTGCTCACCGCGCTGGCCATCGACGTGCTCGCCGACGCCGGCGCCTACGGCAACCACAGTCCCGGGGTGATGTACCACGGCTGCCACGAGTCGATGGCGCTGTACCGGTGTGCGAACAAGCGGGTCGACGCCCGCTCGGTGTACACCCACAACCTGCCGTCCGGGGCGTTCCGGGGCTACGGGCTCGGCCAGATCCAGTTCGGCATCGAGAGCGCGCTCGACGAGCTGGCCCGCACGCTCGGCATCGACCCGATCGAGCTGCGCCGGCGCAACGTGGTGCGCCCTGGCGACCCCGTGCTGGCCGACGCCCCGGACGACCCGGCGGCGCCGTCCGACCTCGTGTTCGGCGGCAGCTACGGCCTCGACCAGTGCCTGGACCTGGTGGACACGGCCCTGCGCTCGCCGACCGGTCCGACCGGTCCGACCGGGTCGACCGGGCCGGCCGGTCCTGGCGGGCCCGGCCCGGACGCCGCGCCTGGGCCGGAGTGGCTCGTCGGCACCGGGGTGGCGGCGGCAATGATCGCCACGATCCCGCCGAGGGGCCACTTCGCGGACGCCTCGGTCACGCTGGAGCCGGACGGCGGCTACACCGTGCGGGTGGGCACCGCCGAGTTCGGCAACGGCACCACCACCGTGCACACGCAGATCGCCGCCGCCGTACTGGGCACCGAGCCCGACCGGGTCGCGGTGCGCCAGTCCGACACCGACGTGGTCGGCTACGACACCGGTGCGTTCGGCTCCGCCGGCAGCGTGGTGGCCGGCCGGGCGGTGCACGCGGCAGCCAGCGCGCTGCGCGAGGCGATCCTGGTGGCGGCCGGCCGGCTGGGCGACCTGGACCCCGCCGCCGCGAAGCTCGGGCCGGTCGGGGTGCAGAGCGGCGAGGGGTTCGTGCCGCTGACCGCGCTCGGGGCGGCCGGTGCACCGCTGGTCGGGCACGGTCGACACGACGGCACGCCGCGCTCGCTGGCGTTCAACGTGCACGGGTTCCGCGTCGCCGTGCACCCCGGTACCGGGGAGATCCGGGTGCTGCGCTCGGTGCACGCGGCCGACGCGGGCACCGTGCTCAACCCCGAGCAGCTGCGCGGCCAGATCGAGGGCGGCGTGGCGCAGGCGCTGGGCAGCGCCCGGTTCGAGGAACTGATCGTGCGGGACGGCCAGGTGGTCACCGACGTGCTGCGCCAGTACCACCTGCCGCAGTTCGCCGACGTGCCGCGCACCGAGGTGATGTTCGCCGAGACCGCCGACGACCTCGGCCCGTTCGGCGCGAAGTCGATGAGCGAGGCGCCGTACAACCCGGTGGCGCCCGCGCTGGCCAACGCGGTGCGGGACGCCACCGGTGTGCGCCCCTACGAGCTGCCGATGTCCAACGACCGGATCTGGCGACTGTGCGCCGGGCGCTCCGGTGGCACCGAGCGGTCCGCACCCGGATGAACCAGCTCAGCAGCAGAATGCGGAGGACACGATGACCTCACCACCGCCAGACTCCCCGGCCGTGCACCCGGTCGACCAGGTGCTGCCCGCTCCCCGACTACTCGTGCTCGGGCTGCAGCACCTGTTCATCATGTACGCCGGCGCGGTTGCGGTACCACTGATCGTCGGGCCCGCGGTCGGCCTGGACAGCTCCGACATCGCGATCCTGGTCAGCGCCGACCTGCTGGTGTCCGGCATCGCCTCGATCATCCAGTCGGTCGGCATCTCGAAGATCATGGGCGTGCGGCTGCCGGTGGTCGCCGGCGCCACCTTCACGGTGCTCAACCCAATGATCATCATCGCCAGCCAGTACGGCGGCCGGGCCGGGCTGCCCTACGTCTACGGCGCGCTGATCGTGTCCGGCATCTTCGGGCTGCTCATCGCGAAGCCGTTCTCGGCGCTGCTGCGGTTCTTCCCGCCGCTGGTCACCGGCACCGTGATCATGATGATCGGGTTGTCCCTGATCGGCGCGGACATCGGGCTGATCGCCGGCGACAAGACCGGCTCGTTCACCGCGAAGATCCCGGTCCTGGACGCGAGCGGGCAGGTCACGGTCGAGCACGGGCAGGTGGTCACCGCGGTGAACCCCGACGCCGGGCAGATCTCGCACATCGTGCTGGCCGGCGTGGTCGTGCTGCTGATCCTGGCGATCTCCCGCTTCTTCCGGGGGTTCCTCGGGCAGACCGCGGTGCTGATCTCCATCGTCCTGGGCACCCTGATCGCCTGGCCGATGGGACTGCTGGACTTCTCCGGTGTCGCCGGGGCCGGCTGGGTCGGGATCTCCGCGCCGTTCCACTTCGGGCCGCCGAAGTTCGCCGCCGCGGCGATCATCTCGATGTGCATCGTGGTGCTGGTGACCTACACCGAGTCCACCGCCGACATGCTCGCCGTCGGTGAGCTCACCGAGCGCAAGCTCGCGCCGAACGACCTGGCCAGGGGGCTGGCGACGGATGGGTTCTCCGCGCTGCTCGCCGGCTTCATGAACTCGTTCCCGGACACCGCCTACGCGCAGAACGTCGGGCTGATCGGCATGACCGGGGTGCGCAGCCGGTGGGTGATCACGGTGACCGGCTCGTTCCTGGTCGTGCTCGGGCTGATCCCCAAGGTCGGCGCGATCGTGGCCGCGCTGCCCGGCCCGGTGATCGGTGGTGCGGCGACCGTCATGTTCGCGATGGTCACCGCCGTCGGCATCCAGACCCTGCACAAGGTCGCCTTCGGCGGGCCGAACAACCACAACCTGCTGATCGTCGCGGTGTCGCTGTCGGTGGGCCTGATCCCGACCCTGCAACCGGCCTTCTACCAGCATTTCCCCGCCGACTTCCAGGTCATCTTCGGCTCCAGCATCACCTCGACGGTGATCGTGGTTTTTGTGCTGAACCTGGTGTTCAACCACTGGTGGCCGAACTTCCCCCGCCGGGAGAGCACCCTGGACGCCGCGCTGGAACACGGCGCGGTATCCGGCAAGCCCGAGCCGCGGTGAGTGCCCGGCAGAGCCGCGCGGACACCCCGCTCAGCGCGTTGGGCCCTCGGCTTCGGCGACGTCGTTCGCACCGGTGCCGAGATACAGTTCAGCGATCGCCGGATCGTGAGCTACCTCGTGCGCGGTGGCGTCGCGGACAACCTCGCCGGAGACTAAAACGATCCCGTGGTCCGAGATTCGCAGTGCCGCGTGGGCATTCTGTTCTACCAGTACGACCGTGACCTGCCTCCGATCGCGCAGTTCCCGGACGCTTCGGAACAGATCATCGAGCAGCTTGGGTGAGAGCCCGGCGGATGGCTCGTCCAGCAGGAGCACCCTGGGAGCGGGCATCAGGGCTCGTGCCATCGCCAGCATCTGGCGCTGTCCGCCGGACAGCGAGTCCGCGCGGGCGCGTGCTCGGTCTGCGAGGTCTGGGTAGATTTCGAGCATCTCGGAGATCCGCTGTCGGCGGATCCGGCGGGACAGGGTGGCCCCGCCGATTTCGAGGTTCTCCAGGATGGTCAGTGGCGCGAAGACATTCGACAGCTGCGGCACATATGCGATCCCGTGCTCGGTGATTCGCGAGCGTTCCGAGGCCGTGGTGAGATCGGCTCCGTCCACTCGCACCGAGCCCGCCGAGCATCGTGCCGTCCCTGCCACGACCTTCAACAGCGTGCTCTTGCCCGACCCGTTCGGGCCGATGATCGTGGTGATCGAGGCCGACGGCACGCGCAGCGACACATCGTGCAGAACAATGGCTTTGCCGTAGCCCGCAGTGACGTGTGACAAGGTGATCGTCGTCATGTCCTCACGCGCCTCTCGGCTCGAGGTCCGCAGCCGCGGCGCCGAGATAGGCCCGGCGCACTGCCTCGTTGGCGGCAAGGGCCTCCGGGGTGGAGTGGGCCACCACAACGCCTCGGTCGAGCACGTAGACCGAATCGCAGGCGCGCGCCACGAACTTCATGTCATGCTCGACGAGCAGGATCGTCATTCCCCCCGCCCGCAACTCGCGCAGCCGGGCCGCGAGTTTCGCGCGTAACGCGGGATTGACCCCGGCCATCGGTTCGTCGAGCAGCAGCAGCCTGGGGCCGCCCATCAGGGCCGCACCGAGCGCGACGAGCTTCTGCTGGCCGCCGGAGAGCTCGCCGGCGCAGTCCTGCTCGGTGTGTGCAAGCTCCAGCCAGCCGAGGATCGTCCGCGCCGACTCCACCGCCTCGCGCGGTTCGCACGGTAGCGCCGCGCTCGCGACCAGCAGCTCTAGCACGGTCATTCGGGCCGGCAGATTCGCGTGCTGGAACGTGCGGCGAACTCCCTGCCGCGCGATGCGCCACGGTGGGGTGCCGTCGACGCGCTTGCCGGCCACGGTGACCGTTCCGGCGTCGGGGGCGACGAAACCGGAGATCGCGTTGAGCAGCGTGCTTTTCCCCGAACCGTTGGGCCCGACGACCGCGACGGCCGAGCCAGTCGCTACCCGAACGCGCACCCCGTCGACGGCCTTCAGCTCGCCGAACGAGCAGCTGAGGCCGGACGTTTCCAGGATGACCTCAGACACGCACCCTCCTGGGCTGGTCGGCGACGATGCCTTTCGGGCGCAGCAGCAGGAATCCCAGCAGGATCGCGCCGACGAGAAGGATCCGCAGGGCGGCGATCTGATCGCTCGCCAGGCCGAGGAAATCGTGGAAATACCGGGTTCCGTCGTAGATCGCCTCCACGACGACCGCGCCCACGACGGCCCCGGCGATCCGGCCCAGCCCGCCGATCACGATCATGGTCAGGGCCAGGAAGGTCTGGAACGGTAGCAGCTGGTCGGGGCCGACGAACGAGATGTCGCTCGCGTGGAACCCGCCCGCAAGCGCGGCGGCCGCACCGGACAAGGCGAGCACCCGGCTCTTGGCGGACACGACGTCGATGCCGAGCGCGGCGGCGAGCGGTTCGTTCTCGCGGATGATCCGCAGCCAGCGGCCGAGCTGGGACCGGTCGAGATGGACGGCCGCCAGCACCACCACGGCCAGGAATGCCAGTGCCATCACCAACCTCGCGAGGGTGTTGGCGGTGCCGTGCAGCTCGCCCCACAGCGGTGCGACGTCACCGAGCCCCCGCATGCCGCCGGTGACGGTATCGGTGTTCGAGATGATGAGGCGCAACAGTTCGGCGACGGCCAGCGTGGCAATGGCCCAGTACACGCCGCCGAGAGTCCGGCCGAGGCGTCCGAGCAGGTAGCCGGCACCAGCCGCGATGACGGCACCCGCGAGCAGGCCGACCCACACCCCCAGCCCCGCCCGGCTGAAGATCGCGACCGAGTAACCGCCGATCCCGACGAACGCGACCTGGCCGAGATTGATCATTCCCGCGCCGCCGGACTGGATGTTCAGGCTGATGGCGATCATGGCGTAGCTGCAGACGAGGATCGCAATCCAGGCCAAGTAGTCAAACAATGCGCACCTTCGCTCCCAGCAGGCCCCTCGGCCGGAAAATCAGAGCCAGGAGCAGGAATACGAATCCGATCGCCGGCCGGTAGCTCACCGGGATCGCGCTGCCTTCGAAGTCGAGTGCGAGCACGATCGCCTCCAGCAGGGCGACCCCGTAGGACGCAATCACCGCGCCCAGCACGCTCCCGAGACCGCCCACGATCGCGGCGGAGAACACCGGCAGCAGCAGGTTGAAGCCGAGCGCCGGCGTGGTCGACGACTCCAGTGCGAGCTCGATCCCGCTGATCGCCGCGAGGCCGGCGGCGATTGCCCACACCGTGGCGACCACCCGCCGTTCCGCGACTCCGGACACGCGCGCCAGCTCGGCGTCGGCCGCGACGGCGCGCACCTTCCGGCCCAGCGGGGTCCAGCGCAGCAGCGCGCCCGTCAGCGCGAGCGCGCTCGCGCTCACCGCGACCAGCTGGACCTGGCTGGCGGTCAGCTGGGCGCCAAGGACCGTGCCCACCTGTTCCAGCTCGTGGGGAACAACGCGTGGCCTGGATCCGTATGCCAGCTGGATGACCGCCTGGATGACAACGGAGACCGCGAGGGAGCCGATCATCGCGGGCATCTCGCCCATCACCAGCAGCCGCCGGAACAACAACTCGTACATCGCGGCCCCGAGGGCCACGGCGACGACCGCGCCGATGATCCCGGCCACCGGGACGATGAAGACGCCCGACAGCGAGACGGTGGCGTAGGCGCCGACGGTCGCGAACTCGACGTGTGCCACGTTGGCGAACCGCATCGTGCCGTAGACCAGGGTCAGGCCGGCGGCCAGCAGGGCGATCGTGCTGCCCCGTACCAGCGCGTCCGCGACCAGCTCGGGTACCTGCTGGGTGATCACGAGAAGTCGATCCTCCCAGCCCGCACCGTGCCGAGCGTGTACGGCTGGGCGAGCCGCTGGCCGTCGGGGCCGACTGCCAGCGCCCCCGTCACGCCCTGGTAGGACACCGCGACCTCGGGGATCGCCGCGGCGACCTTGCCGGCGTCGGGCGCCCCGGCCTTCTCGATCGCGAGCGCGGCGAGAAAGACCGCGTCGTAGGCGAACCCGCTGAAGGACGTCATGAAGCCCTCGCCGTAGGTCCGCCGGTAGTAGGCCGCGTACTCGCTGCCACCGACCGAGGACGTCACGTCCATCCCAATGCGGCCTTCGACGGCTTTCGCGTCGGAGTCGGGGACATCCTGGGACAGGTAGATGTCGAACACCGGCTTGCTGGTCATGGCCAGCTCGAACATCTCGGCGTTGATCGTGGCGCCGTCCCTGCCGTAGGTCGTCACCACGTAGACGTCGGGGTCAGCGTTGGCCAGCCGGGCGAGCTCCTGCCGGTAATTGGGCTGCCCCTCGGTGTATAGCTCGCTGGCGACCACCTGGCCGCCCTTGCCGGTGAACGCGTCCGCCACGCTGCGTGCGATGCCGCTTCCGTAGGCGTTGTTGGGCGCCAGCATTGCCACCTTCCGGAATCCCTTGTCGTACAAGGCGTTCGCGGAGAACTCGCCGGCCTTGTCGTCGAGGCCGATGGTCGAGAATTGCATCGCGCCGGTGCCGCGCAGTTCGATGGACGAGCTGCCCACGTTGATCCCGACGACCGAGCTCTGCTGCAGGAACTGCTGCATCGGGATGGTGTTACCGGACGCGTACTCACCGATCACCAGGGGCACCCTGGAGACGGCGACGAGCTTGCGTGCCGCGTCAATGGTGGCGGTCGTCTGCCCCTGTGAGTCCTCCACGACGACGGCCAGTTTCCGGCCCAGCACCCCGCTACCGGCGTTGATCTTCGCGACCGCCAGCTCGATTCCGCGCTGCTGATCCTTGCCCACGGTTGCGTTCGCGCCGGTGAGCGGCAGGACCGCGCCGATCGTGATCGTGCCTGACAGCGCCGGATTCGCCGAGGGGAGAGGCGTGGTCGCCGGGCGCGCCGGAGCGCTGTCACTTGCGTCCGTCGTTGCGCACCCAGCGGCGAGCGACAGCACGACGGCCGACGAGAGCAGGACGAGAGTGGCGGAATGTCGCCGGAACAACCTCATGAGGCTTTCTCCTCAGCTGCATGTGGTAGCGCATTCATTGGGTTGATCCGGACCCTCGCCGCCAGGAGAGGGATCGATCGCATGCCGATACTCCGGTAGAGGTCGACCGCGGGGCTGTTGTCCTCGTCGGCGAGCAGGCCGGCCGTGCCGTAGGTGCGCAACGCCTCGTGCACGAGAAAGGACGTGATCGTCCGGCCGAGTCCCCTGCCACGAAGGCTGGCTTCGACGGTGATGCCGGAGATCATGCCCACGGTGGCCTCCGACCAGGCCCACGCTCCCGTTGCCACGATCCGGTTCCGGAGAGCGATCTTGGCCCAGCGCTGGACACCCGGCCGCCCCGGTTGGGCATACGAGTCGGGAAAGTTCCGAGCCAGCAACGCGCCGATAGCCTCGGCGTCCCCCGGTTCCGCCCAGCTGACCGTGCCTTGGCACCGCAGCGGCGTCGGGGGTCCGGAGCGGACCTCCTCGGGCATGCCGTGACCTGCCGAGCTCCACATCCAGTAGAAGTGACCACGGCGTTCGAGCCCCGGTACCTGCCCGAGGATGTGGTCGACCAGGTGCCGGTCGCCGAACGGGCGGTACGTCGGCCCCAGCAGCGGAAGCAGGTCACGGAGCAGGTTTGAGGCCGAGGCCTGCTGGCCCAGCAACAGGACCCGATCACGTTGCGCGAGCGCGGGCCGGGCTATGGCGGCGGCGATGCCGTCCGCTGAGCACCAGGCCTGGGTGGCCGGTGACCGGTCCTGGGCCACCCAGCGGCGCAGCGGATCGTTGCCGACGAGCACCGAGATCTGCCGGTCGCTCAATCTGTGCACACCCGCCGCCCCCCTTCAGCACCTGTTGCCAACGCCACGGCCGCTACGACCGAGAGCGCGGTCGTGGCTCCCAGGTAGACCAGCAAGGTGGGCGTGAAGCCGAACCGCGTGGCGCAGACGCCGGCCAGCAAGGGCGGCACGGCGAATGCGACGTAGTTGAGGATGAAGATCACCGACAGCCCCCCGCTTCGCTGGTCAGCGGGAATGGACCTGGTCACCACCGCCGTGGCGAGGAATAGTCCGGCACCGAACGCGACGCCCGAGAGCAGGCAGCCGGCCAGGAAGACGGCCATGCTGTGCGCCAGCACGCCGGCGGCGAGCGTCATCGAGCCGAGCGCCAGACCACCACAGGCGATCAAGGTCCCTCGGCGGGTGGCGGTCTTTCGTTGCAGGGTGGCCGCGGTCACCGCGCCGGCACCGAGGAGCACGAAGATCGTCAAGGTGCTCGCGACCACGTTGCGCACCCCGAAGACCTCCGGCATGAAACTGGGCGCCAGTGCGAGGAACAGCCCGCCGACACTCCATGCCGCTGTCAGCGTCGGCGCGAACCGCGCGAAGACCGTGCGAAACGCGCGAGGCAGTTTGAGGCGGGCCCGTGAGGCACCAGGAGCGCGGGGGCGGCGGGCATCGAGCGAGTCGGCGTCCACGCGCGCGATCAGGACCGCCACGACGAGATACACCACGGCCAGGATGAGAAAGACAGTTCGCCGTGGCCACGGCAGCGTCTCGACCAGGACGGCGGACAGCAGGGCCCCGCTGCCCGGCCCCAGCGTCGGTGCGACCGCGGTCACGAACGAGCCTCGCTGGGCCCGATCCGCCGGTTGCAGATCGATGACCGACGCGCCGAACGCGCCCGTGGCGGTGCCGGTCGCCAGGCCCTGCAGGGCCCGCGCGGCCAACAGGTCGGGCAGTCCGCGCGCGAACGCGAACAGCAGCATCGAGCATGACAGCACGGCGAGCGAGACCACGAGCACCCGCCGCCGCCCTGCTCGGTCGGACAGGTTGCCCAGCACCAGCAACGCCACCAGGAGCGCGACGACGTACACCACGAAGACGGTCGCGACGATCGACGGCGAGTAGCCCCAGACCTGCTGGTAGACACGATAGACCGGGGACGGGGCCCCGGCCCCGGCCATCATGCCCAGGAAGCCCGCGGCGATCAGCC
>Ga0137415_10002430_pt1 | contig 18538 bp, 15 predicted proteins | sample CZODoug3_1_1_16f_FD_183082 | JGI IMG/M metagenome (GOLD analysis project Ga0137415, IMG submission 183082) | Vadose zone soil fungal communities from Angelo Coast Range Reserve, California, USA - CZODoug3_1_1_16fungal (Hybrid Assembly) | ecosystem: Environmental > Terrestrial > Soil > Vadose...
GGGCGGGAAGTGTCGGGGTGGCGTGGGAAGCTTCGCCGTGATGGACACGATCACTTCGGCGGCCGCCCGGCGGGCCGCGCTGGCAGCTCAGGGCTTTGCCGACCCACGCCCGGTTGGGCCGGTCACCAGGCGCCATCTCGGGCGGCTGATCGAGCGGCAGCGGCTGCTCCAGCTGGACTCGGTGAACGTGGCGGTCCGGGCGCACTACATGCCGGTGTTCAGCCGGCTCGGTGCGTACCCGGTACCGCTGCTGGACGAGGCTGCCTGGTCGCACTCGGCCCGCCGTCCCCGGCTGCTGGTGGAGCACTGGGCACACGAGGCGAGCCTGCTCCCGGTGGCGGACTGGCCGCTGCTGCAGTCCGGCGCCAAGCGGAAGGGCTGGTGGCGGCACTACCGCGAGCTGGTGGAGCGGGAGCCGGCGCTGGTGGCCGACGTGCTGGCGGCGGTCAAGGAGGTCGGCCCGATCGGCGCCGGCGCGCTCGAGGAGCTCCTGCTCGGCGGCGAGGGCGGCAGTGGCGAGGGTGGCAGTGGCGAGGGTGGCGGTCGCGGCGGCCCGCGCCGCCCGAAGGGCGCCTCGTGGTGGACCCGGTCGGACGTGAAGCGCATCTGCGAATACCTGTTCGGCACCGGCGAGCTCACCACCGGTACCCGGGTGAACTTCCAGCGGCTCTACGACCTGCCGGAGCGGGTGCTGCCGCCCGAGGTGCTGTCCGCGCCGCCGGTGGCCGCCGCCGACGCGGCCCGCCGGCTGATCACCCACGCGGCCACCGCGCTCGGGGTGGCCACCGAGGCCGAACTGCGTGACTACTACCGGATGGGGCCGGACGCCTGCCGCGCCGCGGTCGTCGAGCTGGTCGACGCCGGCGAGCTGGAGCAGGTCGAGGTGCGCGGCTGGTCCCGCCCCGGGTACCGGCGGCCGGGCGCCCGGATGCCTCGCAAGATCACCGCGCGGGCCCTGCTCTGTCCGTTCGATCCGGTGATCTGGGAGCGCGCGCGCACCGAGCGGATGTTCGACTTCCGCTACCGGATCGAGATCTACACCCCGGCGGAGAAGCGGGAGCACGGCTACTACGTATTCCCGTTCCTGCTCGACGATGCCCTGGTCGGCCGGGTGGACCTGAAGACGGATCGGGTGGACCGGGTGCTGCGGGTACCCGGTGCGTTCGGTGAGCCGGGTGTTGACGTGCCCAGGGTCGCCGCCGAGCTCGCCACCGAGCTGCGGCTGATGGCCGGCTGGCTCGACCTGGAGGACGTGGTGGTCGGCGAGCGGGGCGATCTGATCGCCCCGCTCGCCCGGGCGCTGGCGACTCGGCCGGCGAGCCCTCCGCGCTCCACCGCGGCGAGCCCGCCGGCCGCCCCCGTCGGCCCGGCGTCCGTGACCTAGCGCGTGCTAGCCGGCGGCTCCGGCGGCATTGCACCTGGTGTGTGCTAGCCGGCGGCTCCGGCGGCACTGAGCGCCCTGGTCACCAGGACGTCGCCGTTCCCGGTGCGCCCGTGGACGTGCAGCGGGGTGCCGCCGCCCTCGGGCGCGCTGTCGCTGACGTCCAGCTCGCTGCGTACCTTGCCGGAGCCGGAGCGCAGGTCGAGCTCGGCGGCCACTCCGGCGTGCACCCCGAGCCGCACGTTGCCCGAGCCGGTGGTCAGGTCCAGCCGGCCGGCCTCGGCGTCCTCGATGGTCAGGTCGCCGGAGCCGGCACGGGCCAGCAGGTCGGCCCGGACGCTGCCGAGCCGCAGGTCACCGCTGCCGCTCTGCACGTCGGCCGGTCCGCTCACCGCGTCCAGCGCGATGCTGCCGGACCCCGTCTTCGCCCTCGTGCGCCCGGACACCGAGCGGACGGTGGCGGTCCCGGAGCCGGTGTGCAGCTGCAGGTCGCCGGTGACGGTATCCAGCTCGATGTCGCCCGAGCCGGCGCGGGCGCTGGTTGCCCCGGCCCGCCCGGTGAGGGTGATCTGCCCGGCCCCGGTGCGCAGCGCGACCTTGGACCCGGCCGGTGCGCGCACGGTCACCGTGATGGGCACCAACCGCATCGGCAGCGCCGCCGCCGACTGGACCACCAGCCGCCGGCCGGGCTCCGACCAGGTCACCTCGGCCTGCTGGACCGCCTCGGCGGTGAGATCGCGCCCGGCCACGTCGCGCAGGTCGAAGCCGCCGGGAGCGCCGGCGGGGCCGAACGGGAAGTCCCGCCCGCCGAGGGAGAACTGTCGACCGCCGATCCGGATGGAGCCGGACCCGCCGCTGGTCGCCTCGTTCAGCCAGTTCAGCACGCCGGACAGGCCCTTGGTCCAGCCGCTGCCCCAGCCCTGCTCGGCCCGCAGCTCGACCTCGACCGAATCCCTGCCATCCTCCAGTGCCACCTCGATCCGGCCGGCTTCCACGGACAGGTCGAGCTCCGCCGGACCGCCACACGGCCAGCTCTCGGTGCGCACCGACCCCGCCGCTGGTTCATCGCGCTCGGCGCCGGCGCCGGCGTTGGCCTCGGTCGAGTCGCTCGCTCCAGCGCCTGTGGCCTCGGCCCAGACGCCGCCGGCCGCGCCGCTCGCCCCGCTTGTGCCGGCCTCGCTGTTGGTATCGTCGCTGTTGGTATCGGCGTCGCCGCTGGTGCCGGTTCCGGCGCCGCTGTTGGCTTCCGCGGTCGTCTCCGCGCTGGTTTCCGCTTCGTCCCGCTCGTCGCGCGGTGTGCTGTCCTCGGTCATGTCCGCCCTCTCAGCCCTGTACCCAGCCCTGGACACGGTGTTCGTCGTCGCCTCTCCCTTGGCTCCGGCCGCGGCGGCCCTCACCACCCCGATTCCCGTCGCCCCGGTTCCACTCGCCCCGGCCCCAGTCCTCCCAGCCCCGGTGCGACGCTCCGTGCAGCGCGCCCTGCACGGCCTGCGAGATCCAGGCGTTGAGCGACATGCCCTGCGCGTTGGCGGCCTGCTCGGCGCGGCTCTTGATCTGTTCCACCAGCCGCAGCGTGATCCGGCTGATGTCGCCGGGGTCGCCCATCGGCGGGACCGGTGGCGGCTCCTCGGACGGCCGGGGGCGCGTCGGGTCGCTGACCGCGACCCGGACCTGGCGACCGTCCAGGCGGACCTCGACCACCCGTTCCCCGTCCAGTGCTTCGGTGACCTCGGCGGCCAGGTCGGCCAGTGCGTTCATCACGGCCAGCCGGGCGGCCGGCTCGATCGCGGCCGCAAGCAGCGCCGCGGTGCGTTGAGTGTTCTCGTCGCCGGCGGCCGCGGCGGACATCAGGTCCTCGCGCAGCCCGGTGACGTACGGCGTGACATCCATGATGTCACTATGGCGTCATTCATGACGTCGTGCAACGTCATAATGGAGCAATTTCAGTGTCTCGATGGTGTCATCGAGATGCCAGCGCACTTTGTCGGAGGGCGCCGTTACGCTGCCGGCATGCCTGACACCGCGCCGCTGAGGGTCCAGCTGATCGCTAAGACCGAGTTCATGCCGCCGGCCGACGTGCCGTGGGAGACCGATGCGGACGGCGGACAGGCGCTCGCCGAGTTCGCCGGTCGGGCTTGCTACCAGTCCTGGAAGAAGCCCAACCCGGCCACCGCGACCAACGCGGGGTATCTGAGGCACATTCTGGAGGTCGGGCACCTGAGCGTGCTCGAGCACGGCACGGTCACGTTCTACCTGACCGGGGTGTCCCGCTCGCTCACCCACGAGCTGATCCGGCACCGACATTTCTCCTACTCACAGCTCTCCCAACGGTACGTCCCCGGGCGGGGCTCACCCGTCGTCGAGCCCGAGGTGATCGCCAGCGAGCCGGAGCTGCACGCCGCCTTCGTGGAGGCCACCGAGGCCGCCGAGAAGGCGTACGACGCGCTGCTGTCCGGCCTGGAGCAGCGGTTTGCCGACGTGCCGAACGCGACTTTGCGCCGCAAGCAGGCCAGGCAGGCGGCGCGCGCGGTGCTGCCGAACGCCACCGAGACGAAGATCGTGGTGACCGGCAACTACCGGGCCTGGCGGCACTTCATCGCGATGCGCGCCACCGAGCACGCCGACGTGGAGATCCGCGAGCTGGCCATCGAGTGTCTCCGGCAGCTGCTGGCCGCGGTGCCGAATGTGTTCGCCGACTTCGAGATCGGCACCCTGGAGGACGGCAGCGAGATCGCGTCGAGTCCGCTGGTCACCGAAGGCTGAGACGGGTGTCACCGGGGTCGGTGACCGAGGCAGGTCGGGAGCGCGCGGCGCTCTGCGCGGCACTCGAGCGGGTGGGGCCGGGCGCGCCTACCCTGTGCGGCGGCCGCACCTCGGGCGAGTTGGCCGCTTACCTGCTGGTGCAGGAGCGGCGGTACCTGATCAGCCTGCTCGGCATCGCGGTCCCGGCGGTGGAGCGGGCGGCCGAGCGGCGGATGGGCCGGCTGCCCTGGCTGGACATGGTCGAGCTGCTGCGCTCCGGGCCGGGTAGCTGGCTGACCCGGCGACGACCCACCGATGGGCTGGAGTTCCTCCGGCTGTACGTGCACCACGAGGACATCCGGCGGGCGGTGCCAGGCTGGTCGCCCCGGCCGGTCGAGCTGTACCGCGATGACACGCTCTGGCACGGCGCGGGCAAGCTCGGCCAGCTGGCCTACCAGCGCAGCCCGGTGGGGGTGGTGTTGCAGCGCCCGGACGGGGTGACCTGGCCGGTGCGGCTGGGGCCCCGGCCGGTCACCGTGCGCGGCGAGCCGGGCGAGCTGGTGATGCACATGTGCCGGCGACCGAGGGCGTCGGTGCGGCTCGCCGGCGATCCGGCGGACATCGACGCGGCGCTGTCCGCCCGCCCGGGCACGCTGTTCGGAGGGTTCGCCGCGACGCGTCCCGCGGGGTGATCGAGGTATCCGGATGCTGGGCCGGGGTACCCGGATCGGGGGCCGGTTCGGCAACGAGGCAGGCTGAGAGGCATGAGGCTGGTACCCGCCGAGCGCGAGGCGCTGTGCGACCTGTTCGAGGCGACCGGTCCGGAGGCGCCCACCGTGCTGCCTGGCTGGCGGGCCGAGGAGTTGCTCGCCCACCTGCTGGTGCGGGAACGCCAGCCACTGGCCGCCCCGGGCATCCTGGTCCCGGCGTTGTCGCGGTTCGCCGAGTCGCGGATGGAGTCGTACACGGACCTGCCGTGGGCGCAGCGGGTGCGGCTGCTGCGCGACGGCGCGCCGCTGTGGTCGCCGTACCGGATCGGTCTGGTGGACGAACGGGCCAACCTGGTGGAGTTCTTCGTGCACTACGAGGACCTGGCCCGGGCGCAGCCCGGCTGGCAGGCCCGCCCTGGGCAGCCCGAGCGGGACGAGGCTCTCTGGTCGGCGCTGCGGCTGGGCGCGCGGGTGATGTACCGGCACAGTCCGGTGGGGGTGCGGCTGCGGCACCCCACCCGGCCGCGCGGCGCCGAGATCAACGCCCGGCGCGGCCCCGGGCTGGTCACCGTGACCGGTGAGCCCGGCGAGCTGATTCTGCACGCGTTCGGCCGCGAGCTCACCCAGGTGGAGCTGGACGGCGCCGAGGCAGACATCGCGGCACTGCAAGCCGCCCCCCGAGGCTTCTGACCCGGCTCGGGTCCGCGGCTCCGCGCAACTCGGCGCGGGCCGTGCTGGTTGGGGCGGGCCGGGCTGGTTGGGGCGGGCCGGGCGGCTGGTTGGCGTGGGCGGTGCGGCTGGGTGCGGGCGGTGCGGCTGGGTCCGACCGTGCGGCTGGGCGCGGGCCGTACTGGTTGGCGTGGGCTGCGCTGGTTCGCGGCCCACGCTGGTTGGCGGGCCACACTGGTTGGCGCGGGCGGGCCGCGCTGGTTGGTGGCCCCCTTAGTGCGGTGGCCAACAGTGTTCGCCGGGTTGGCGACACGCTGAGCGGTGTCCCGGGTGCGGTCGCGGGCGAACCGGCATCGGGGCTGGCCACGCTGGCCCGCCCTTGTCTCCTTCAACATCAACGTAACGTGGGTCTGGTTCTTTGAGCCGAAAACCAGACCCACGTTACGTTGACCTTGAACGGAGGTTGCCCGGACACCCTGGCGCTCAGTTTGACCATGAACAGCACGGCGCCAACCCGGCAAACGTTCATGACCAACGCCCTGACGCGGGTCGTGCTGGTTGTCGCGGACGCATTCGGCTCTAGTTGGTCATGGTTACTGCACGTCAGAGCTGTTCAATCTGTGATGACTAGCCGTGGTGTGGAATTATTGGAGGCTCACCCTCGGAGCACGCAGCAACTTGCGGGTTCGATGCCCGCGGTGAGGGTGGTGTCGTTTCTCGCGGCTTGTGTGGTGAGCTCGGTTGGTAATGCTGGCGCGTAGCGGGCCCGGTCAGCTTCGGTCAGCGGCGGCGGCTCACCATCATGATCAATTTAACCTCAGGGCTGCTAATCTCATGATCAAAGAGCCGTGGTGTTGAATCGGCGGTGGCCTCATGGGCGAAGGCCAGCAGTGGCCGTCGCGGAGGGCAGGACTGGGGCTCAGGTGCGGTCGAACTCGCCGGCCCGGACGCCGGCCACGAAGCACTCCCACTCGAGCGGGGTGAAGACGTGCGGGGTGCGCGCCGGGTCCTTGGAGTCGCGCAGCGCCACCTCACCGCCGGGCAGGAACGCCACCTCAACGCAGCCGTCACCGTTGCCCGACTCGCCGCTGAAGCTGCTCTTGCGCCATTCGGCGCCGGTGAGGTCCACGGGTGCACTCCGATCTGGCCAGCGCGCTAGTACTTCGCGGCCGCCTGCTCGATCAGCGCGGAGGAGTCGGCGGGACTCAGTGCGAGCGACCGCAGCCGGTCGAACACGAGAGTAGCTCTCGCGACGTCCGCCTCGGTTTCGAACTGCAGCGCGCCGAGCGGGTGCTCAACGTAGGCCATGTCCGGCTCGCCGAGCTCGCTGAAACTCAGCACCGTGAACACCCCAGGCATACCGGGGTGAGCGCCGACACAGGTCGGGAGCACCTGCAGTGTGACTGTCGGCAACCGCGCCACGTCGACCAGCCGTGCCAGTTGGACGGCCATCACACCTGGCCCTCCGACCGGACGCTGAAGCACCGATTCGTCGATGATCGCTACAAGCTCCAGCTGATCCTCGGTTGAAGTCAGCCGGTGTTGACGCATCATCCGTAGCTCGACGAGCGCCTGGGTCTCGGCCTCGGTTCGTCGGACCACGGAGGTCTGGAAGAGCACACGAGCATAGTCCGCGGTCTGCAGCAGCCCGGGCACGTAGCAAACGGTGAAGTCCCGCACCAGGCTGGCCTCGGCCTCGAGCGGGACGTACTCCATGTTTTCCAACTGATAGGCGTGCCACCAGCGCTTCCGCCGGGCCGCGCGGGTCAGCTCAACGAGCTCTGTCCAACGCTCGCCGCCGACGCCGTAGAGGTCCAGCATGCTGCGCACGCCGTGCACGTCGACGCTTTGCTGTGCGGTTTCGATGCGGCTCAATGTGCTGGTTGACCAGTCCAGCTGGGGCGCGGCCTCCTCCAGGGTGAGCCCGGCTTCGTCGCGCAATTCGCGAAGCTGTCTGGCTAGCTGTCGACGCCGCACGTTGACCGACCGACGGTTTCCCACATCGATGATCGTGGCAGAGGGGATGCCTCAGGTGGGATTCCCGCACGCGTTCGTCCCCACTGCGGTCTGGCATCCGGACCCTCATTGGCATGATCGACGAGCCCGCCGAGAACTGCCTGCTGGACGCCGCCGCGACGCTCGCCCGTTGCTTCCCTGACCTGGGCGAACGGCTGCGTGCCGCGCACGTCCCCGGACCGGACGGGCGGTGCCTGGGCTGCGTGTCCGGCGGTTCGTTGGCGCCGCGCTGGCCGTGCGGGCCGAGGTCGCTGGCCGACCTGGCGGCCCGGGTCCGGGACGCGTCGCGGCTGGGTCGCTAGAGCCCGGGTTACACCCACCGAGGGTGTGGAAGTAACGGTTGTGGCCCGGGTGCCGGTAGCATCGGGGGTAGCACGCGCCCTCAGCCGATCTGACGGCGCGGTGTGCCGGGGCACCCCGATGCCCGCTGGCCACCCAGATCACGTCGCCGCGCACCTGACGCGGTGACCACGACCGGGCCGGATGAGCCGGCCACGAAAGTTGTTGCCCTGTGAGTCGATCACACAATTCCAACCGCCGATCCCCCCGGCCGGCCGAGCCACAGGCTCCGCCGCCGGAGCCGAACCCGGCCGAGTTGCCCATCGCCGCACCCCCTGAGCTGCCCGAAGGCGGCCTGCGCGTGGTGGCGCTGGGCGGCATCGGCGAGATCGGCCGCAACATGACCGTGTTCGAGTACGCCGGCCGGCTGCTCGTCGTGGACTGCGGCGTGCTCTTCCCGGCCGAGGACTCCCCGGGCGTGGACCTGATCCTGCCGGACTTCCGCGCCATCGAGGACCGCCTCGACGACATCGAGGCCGTCGTCCTCACGCACGGCCACGAGGACCACATCGGCGCCATCCCGTTCCTGCTCCGGTTGCGCCCGGACGTGCCGATCGTGGGCTCCAAGTTCACCCTCGCCCTGGTCGCCGCCAAGTGCAAGGAGCACCGGCAGACCCCGCACCTGCGCGAGGTGCGGGAGGGCCAGCACACCCGGCACGGCGACTTCGACTGCGAGTACTTCGCGGTCAACCACTCCATCCCGGACGCGCTGGCGGTGGCCATCCGTACCCCGGCCGGCCTGGTCCTGCACACCGGCGACATCAAGCTCGACCAGCTGCCGTTGGACGGCCGACTGACCGACCTGGCCGGGTTCTCCCGGCTCGGCGACGAGGGCGTGGACCTGTTCCTGGTGGACTCCACCAACGCCGACGTGCCGGGCTTCGTGATCGCCGAGCGGGAGATCGGCCCGGTGCTGGAGGGCGTGTTCGACGCCTCCCCGCAGCGGATCATCGTGGCCTGCTTCGCCAGCCATGTGCACCGGGTACAGCAGGTGCTGGACGCGGCCGCCGCGCGGGGCCGGAAGGTCTGCCTGGTCGGGCGGTCCATGCTGCGCAACATGGGGCTGGCCTCGGACATGGGCATCCTCAAGGTGCCGGACGGCCTGCTGGTCGAACTGGACGAAGCCATGCACCTGCCGGACGAGAAGTTGGTGCTGGTGTCCACCGGGTCCCAGGGCGAGCCGCTGTCCGCGCTGTCCCGGATGGCGCGCGGCGAGCACCGGCAGGTGCGGATCAAGCCCGATGACACCGTGGTGCTGTCCTCGTCGCTCATCCCGGGCAACGAGACCGCCGTGTTCGGGGTGATCAACGGGCTGACCCGGCTGGGCGCCCGGGTGGTGCACCAGGGCACCGCGCGGGTGCATGTGTCCGGCCACTCGCCGGCCGGCGAGCTGTTGTTCCTGTACAACGCGGTGCGGCCGAGCAACGTCATGCCGGTGCACGGAGAGTGGCGGCACCTGCGGGCGAACGCGGCGCTGGCGGTGAAGACCGGCGTGCCGGCGGACTCGGTGGTGCTGGCCGAGGACGGCGTGGTGGTCGACCTGGTGGATGGCCGGGCGAAGATCACTGGTCGGGTCGAGGTCGGCCGGGTGTACGTGGACGGGCTGGCGGTCGGCGACATCGGCGAGTCCACCCTGGGTGACCGGCTGGTGCTGGCCGAGGGCGGCTTCATCGCCATCACACTCGTGGTGGAGGGTGCCACCGGACGGGCGGTCGCGCCGCCGACGGTGTCCGGTCGCGGCTTCTCGGACGACCCGAAGGCGCTCAACGCCGTGCTGCCGTTGATCGAGGCCGAGTTGTCCCGCCTGGAGGTCGAGGGGGTCAACGACACGCACCGGATCGCGCAGTCGGTGCGCCGGGTGGCCGGGCGTTGGGTGTCCGACACCTACCGCCGCCGCCCGATGATCGTGCCCACCGTGCTCGCCGTCTGAGCCGCACTGGCAGGCGATGCGGGCGCGCCGAGACCCCGGTACGGCGGCCGCCCCCACGCGCCCGGTACGGCTGGCCCCCGCGGCGTCGCACACCCGCCCGGTACGGCTGGCTCCCCCACGCCGCACACCCGGCGTCCACTCCGCACGGCGTGCACCGTGTGCGGCGTGGACGGGCGGTGTGCGGCGTCGGGGGAGCGGGTGCAAAAAGCTCGGCCTCGGATGTCAAAGTGGTACTGATCGCGGCGACGAGGGGTGTCGGCGCCCGTCGGGTGCCATCGGGACGAGGAGAGCACCGTGAAGTTCCTGCTGATCATGCACAACAACCCCGCCATCCTGGCCGCGCTGACCCCCGCCGAGATGGACGCGGTGGTGACCGGGCACGGCGAGTTCATCGAGACGATCAGGCAGTCCGGCGAGCTGGTGATGACCCAGGCGCTGGATGATCCGTCGAACAGTGCGGTCGTGCGGGTGCGGGACGGCGTGCCGGCGGTGACCGACGGCCCGTACCTGGAGGCCAAGGAGTTCCTGGGCGGCTACTACCTGCTCGAGTGCGCGGACCGGGAGCGGGCCATCGAGCTGGCCGCGATGATCCCGGACGCCGGGGTGCCCGGGCTGGGCGTCGAGGTGCGGGCGGTGGTCTTCTCCGCCGGGGCGGGCGAGTGACGGGGGCGGGCGAGTGACCGGGGCGCGGGGATGACGCTCGCCCCTGGTGATCGGTGCGTCGAGGATCTGCTGCGGGACGCCGCGCCACGGGTCCTCGGCGCGCTGGTGCGCCGGCACGGCCACTTCGACGAGTGCGAGGACGCCATGCAGGAGGCGCTGCTGGCGGCCGCTGTGCAGTGGCCGGAGCGGGGCATCCCGGACAACCCGCACGCCTGGCTGAGCACGGTGGCCTCCCGCCGGTTGATCGACCAGATCCGCGGTGAGGTGGCCCGGCGGCGGCGGGAGGAGACCGACTTCGAGCGGCGGCCGGCCGACCGGCAGGTGGAGCGCCCGGCCGACGAGGTCGCGCAGCTCGGTGGTGGCCAGGACGAGACTCTCACCCTGTTGTTCCTGTGCGCTCACCCGTCGCTCACCGCGACGTCCCAGCTGGCGCTCACGCTGCGCGCGGTGGGTGGGCTGACCACCGGACAGATCGCCAAGGCGTTCCTGGTCCCGGAGGCCACCATGGGCGCCCGGATCAGCCGTGCCAAGCAGCGGATGAAGGCCGAGGGGGCGAGCTTCGCGCTGCCCGAGGCGAGGGACTGGCCGGACCGGTTGCGGGTCGTGCTGCACGTGCTCTACCTGATCTTCAACGAGGGGTACACCGCCAGCTCGGGCTCCGAGCTCGAGCGCGCCGACCTGGCCGCCGAGGCGATCCGGCTGGCCCGGGCGGTGCGCCGGCTGCTGCCCGAGGACGGTGAGGTGGCCGGGCTGCTTGCGCTGATGTTGCTCACCGACGCCCGCCACCCGGCGCGTACCACCGAGGACGGGGCGCTGGTCCCACTGGCCGAGCAGGACCGGGCTCGGTGGGACCGGGGGGCGATCGCCGAAGGCACGGCGCTGGTCAGCAAGGCGATGGCCCACTCCGAGTTGGGCCCGTACCAGCTGCAGGCGGCGATCGCGGCGGTGCACGTGGAGGCGGCCGGGGCCGAGGACACCGACTGGCCGCAGATCCGGGTGCTCTACCAGATTCTGGAGCGGATCTCACCGAATCCGATGGTCACGCTGAACCGGGCGATCGCGGTGGCGATGACCGACGGTCCGCGTGCGGGGCTGGCGCTGCTGGAACCGCTGGAGGCGGACGCCCGGATGGCCGGCCACCACCGGCTGCCTGCCGTGCGCGCGCACCTGCTGGAGATGGCCGGCGACCCGGTGGCCGCCCGGGAGGCCTACCAGCTGGCCGCCCGGCGCACCGACAGCGTGCCCGAGCGGCGTTACCTGGCCGAGCGGGCCGCACGACTGGGCGAGGTGGAGCACTAGATGATCCGAGCGCTCGGCAAACTGGCGGTTAGGGCTGCCGGCGGGTGTGGCTGACGGCGGGTGTGGCAGAGGGCGGGTGTGGCAGAGGGCGGGTGTGGCTGACGGCGGGTGTGGCTGACGCCGTTGGGACGTCGCGCACCTTCCGTGGTTCTCGCGTGGCTCGTGCACTGCGCGGCAACCCCGCAAGGTGCGCGACGTGCTCCCTGAGGGTGTGCGGCAACCCCGGAGGGTGCGCGGCAAGCCCCGCAAGGTGCTCGGCAGGCCTGGAGGGTGCGCAAGTGAAGATCTCCACCGGAGTGCCCCCTTGTTGTGGAGGGCCGGACCATGCAGGCTGACCCTTGATCAACCCGTCTTTCCGGCGCCGGCGACAGCGACGGCTGTGGGCGCGGGAGCGGAGAGCGGCGATCACGCCGTGGACAACAAGACCGAGTGACCGGCAGCCGAGAAGTGGGTCGCGGTTGTGACGAATGGGGCTGGTGTGGCGACTGTCGATCGATGCGGGGACGTGGCGCCGTCCGCGTCGTGCCGGTTGCCGCGTGTCAGCGGCATGTCATCGTCGTTGCGCAACCGTGACCCTGAATCGTTAAAGCTGGCTTGTTGCCGAGTCGCGGTCGGAAGTACGTTGTGCGCCACAACATATTCGGCGGGAGGCTCACCGGAGCGCCGTCGTCGAGGTACAGCGGAGGAAACATGCGGAAGATCAGCGGGCGCGGCGCTGTCCTGGTTGCGGCGGGCACGGGGCTGGTACTCGCGCTCACCGCATGTGGCGCGAACACCTCGAGCGGGGGTGGCGGTGGTGGGGCACCCGCCAGTCCGTCCGCGGCGGCGGGCGGCGGCGCGAAGGTCGGCGTGATCCTTCCGGACACCTCGACCTCGGCCCGGTACGAAGGTTTCGACCGACCGCTGCTGGACAAGGCGCTGAAGGCCGAGGGGCTCGACCCGGACATCGAGAACGCCCAGGGTGACGTGCAGAAGTTCTCCACACTGGCCGACGGAATGATCACCAGCGGGGTCAAGGTACTGATCCTGGACGCGCCGAACACCGACGTCGGCGCGGCGGTGGAGAAGAAGGCGCAGGCCGCCGGCATTCCGACGATCGACTACGACCGGCTGAACCTGGGCGGGTCGGCGGACTACTACGTGTCCTTCGACAACACCCGGGTCGGCGCCCTGCAGGGCACTGGCCTGGCGCAGGGCCTCGCTGACAAGCGGGGCGCGCAGGTCATCGAGATCGAGGGCGCGGCCACCGACAACAACGCCACCCTGTTCTACAACGGCCAGCAGAGCGTGCTGAAGCCGATGTACGACTCCGGCCAGTTCAAGGTGGTGGCCACCCAGCGCATCCCGAACTGGGACAACCAGGCGGGTGGCGCCACCTTCGAGCAGTTCCTCACCGCCAACGGCGGCAAGGTGGACGGCGTGCTCGCGGCCAACGACGGGCTGGCCGGGGCGGTGATCACCGTGTTGAAGAAGACCGGGCTGGCCGGCAAGGCCATCGTGACCGGGCAGGACGCCACCCCGGACGGGCTGCAGGCCATCCTGCGCGGTGACCAGTACATGACGGTCTTCAAGCCGATCTCCGACGAGGCCAACGGCGCCGCGAAGCTGGCCGGCGCGCTGGCCAAGGGCGACAAGGCGGGCGCCGACGCGCTGGCCACCGCCACCACGAAGGACACCAAGAACGACCGGTCGGTCAAGTCGGTGCTGCTGACCCCGATCCTGATCACCAAGGACAAGGTCAAGCAGGTCGTGGACCAGGGCTCGGTGAAGGCGTCGGAGATCTGCGTCGCGGACACCAAGGCCGCCTGCGACCAGCTCGGCATCAAGTAGGGGACTTGGCCGGGGCGCGTGTGAACACCACCGGGCGCCCCGGTCATCCACCCTAGATCTACCCTGAATCAGATGTGACAGCTGTGACTGAAGGAGGACCCGGTGACCAAGCCGATCCTGGAGCTCACGGCGGTGAACAAGAGCTTCGGTCCGGTGCACGTGCTGCACGACGTGGATCTGGCTGTTCGCCCCGGTGAGGTCACCGCGCTCGTCGGCGACAACGGCGCCGGCAAGTCGACGCTGGTCAAATGCATCGCCGGGATCTACTCCTCCGACTCCGGGGAGATGCGCTTCGCCGGCGAGGTGGTCAAGGTGCATGGCCCCAGGGATGCCGCCGCGCTGGGCATCGAGGTCGTTTACCAGGACCTCGCGCTGGCCGACAACCTGGACATCGTGCAGAACATGTTCCTCGGCCGAGAACGCGGCAAGCCCTGGGCGCTGGACGAGGCGAACATGGAGCAGGCCGCGCGGGAGACCCTCGCCACGCTGTCGGTGCGCACGGTGAAGTCGGTGCGGACCCTGGTGTCCGCGCTGTCCGGTGGGCAGCGGCAGACCGTGGCGATCGCCAAGGCGGTGCTGTGGAACAGCAAGGTGGTGCTGCTGGACGAGCCCACCGCCGCGCTCGGTGTCGCGCAGACCCGCCAGGTGCTGGACCTGGTCCGCCGGCTCGCCGAGCAGGGCCTCGGAGTCGTGCTGATCAGCCACAACATGGCCGACGTCTTCGAGGTGTCGGACCGGATCGCGACGCTGTACCTGGGCCGGATGGTCGCCGACCTGCCGACCAAGGACGTCAGCCACGGCCAGGTGGTCGAGCTGATCACCGCCGGCCGATCGGGCGACCTCGGTCTGGCCCGCCCCGACACGGTCACCATCTAGCGAGGACCGGACATGACTGACACATCTTCGGCGCCGACCACCTCGGGCCGGCCACCGCGCCCCGAGGCGGTCACCGACTTCGGTATCGACACCACCTCCCGCAGTACCGGCGAGGCGGTGCGCGACTACCTGTCCAAGGTCCGCGGCGGCGAGCTCGGCTCACTGCCCGCGCTGTTCGGCCTGGTCGTGCTGCTGGTGCTGTTCTCGGTGGCCTCGGACACCTTCCTCACCCTGGGCAACATCGCGAACCTGCTGGCCCAGGGCGCCGGCGTGACGATCATCGCGATGGGCCTGGTCTTCGTCCTGCTGCTCGGCGAGATCGACCTGTCGGCCGGCACCGCGTCCGGCGTCACGGCCGCCGTGCTGGCGCTGCACCTGGTCACCGGGGGCAACCTGCTGGGCAGCATGGGCATCGGCGTGTTCCTGGCGTTCTGCGTGCTGCTGCTCGCGGCCGGCGCGCTGGCCGTGCAGCTGAAGATCTGGGCCGCCGTGCTACCACCGGTGATCGCGCTGGTCATCGTGCTCGTCGGCTTCGGTGCGAACCCGTGGCTGGAGATGCTGCTGGCGATCTGCGTGGGCACCTCGATCGGCCTGCTCACCGGGTTCGCGGTGTCCCGGATCGGCATTCCGTCGTTCGTGGTGACGCTGGCGCTGTTCCTGGCCTGGCAGGGCGTGACCCTGCAGTTCATCGGCAGCGGCGGCACCCTCGCGCTGCAGAACGACACGTTGTTCGCGGTGGCCAACGGCAACCTGCCGCCGGCGGCCAGTTGGGTGCTGTTCGTGCTCGCCGGCGGCGGTTACGCGGCCGTGGTGCTGGGCCGGCACTACCACCGGCTGCGCGGCGGCCTGGTCACCCAGCCCACCCCGCTGGTGCTGACCAAGGTGGGCGTGGTGGTGGTGCTCGCCGCCATCGGCACGTTCCTGCTCGCCCTGAACCGGTCGCAGAGCGCGCTGATCGTGATCAGCGGCGTGCCGTACGTGGTGCCGATCATCCTGGTGCTGCTGGTGGTGGGCACCTACGTGCTGGACCGCACCGCCTACGGCCGGCACATCTACGCGGTCGGCGGGAACATCGAGGCGGCCCGCCGGGCCGGTATCAACGTGCCCCGGATCCGGGCCAGCGTGTTCGTGGTTTCGGCGTCCCTGGCGGCCATCGGCGCGATCGTGTATTCCTCAAAGGTCGGCTCGGTGGACCCGAACGCCGGCAACGGCACCACCCTGCTGTACGCGGTCGGCGCGGCGGTGATTGGGGGCACGTCGTTGTTCGGGGGGAAGGGCCGGATGAGCAACGCGGTGATCGGCGGCACCGTGATCGCACTCGTGCAGAACGGCCTCGGCCTGCTCAAACAGCCCGCGTCGGTGGTGTTGGTGGTCACCGGTGTGGTGCTGTTGCTCGCGGCCAGCGTGGATGCGCTGTCCCGGCGGAGGGCCGCTGCCCGATGACCACGGGTGCGCAAGCGCTCAACGGGTTGACGAGATTCGTCGTCCAGTGTGAGTAGCACGATCACCGAGGGCGCCCGCCCGGACGACGCGCGGCGACACAACCGGGGTGCGGTCCTGCGGCGGCTGCACCTCGCGGGACCGTGCACCCGTGCGGTGTTGGCCACCGAGCTGGGCCTCAACCGCAGCACCATCAAGGCGGTCGTGGACGGGCTGGCCGACTCCGGGCTGGTCAGCGAGCGGCTGCCGACCCGGCGCAGCGGGGCCGGCCGGCCCTCACTGCTCGTGGTGCCGAGCCCGCAGGCGGCCCTGGTGCTGGCGGTGGACATCCGGGTGGACCGGGTGGCGATGGCACTGTTCGGGCTGGGCGGGGAGATCCTCGGCAGGCTGAGCTGGCGGCTGGGCCCCGGCGCGGCCTCGCCGAGGGACGTGATCACCCGGATCCTCGAGTCGGCCGTGGTGCTGGCCAGCGAGTTCCCGTTGCCGGTGGTCGCCGCCGGGGTCTCGGTGCCCGGCGTGGTGCGCAATGCCGACGGGCTGGTGCGCGACGCACCGCACCTGGGCTGGGTGGACGTGCCGCTGGGCGAGCAGCTGTCCGCCGGCCTGCGCGTCCCGGTGACGGTGGCCAACGACGCCGAGCTGGGCGCGCTGGCCGAGCTGACCCGGGGGGTGGCCCGGGGGGTGGCCGACGTGATGTTCGTGGCCGGGGATGTCGGCGTGGGTGGTGGCGTCATCCTGGGCGGCAACACGATGCGCGGGGCCGGCGGCTACCTCGGTGAGTTGGGGCACATGGTGGTGCGCCCGGACGGGCAGGAGTGCCACTGCGGTTGCCAGGGCTGCTGGGAGACCGAGGTGGGCGCGCACGCGCTGTGCCGGGCGTTGGATCTGCCGCTGAACATCGGCCGCGGCGAGCTGTTCGCCGAGCTGCGCGAGCTGGGCGACGATCCGGCGGCCGCGCTGGACCGGCTGGCCGACTACACCGGCTGGCTGGGCCTGGGGCTGGTCAACGTGGTCAACCTGTTCGCCCCGCAGCTGGTGGTGCTCGGCGACCTGTTCGCCGCGCTGCCCGAGCCGGTGCTGGACGTGGTTGCCACCCGGGTGCACCAGCGCAGCATGGTCAGCCGGGCACTGGGCAACACCCACGTGGTGCGCTCGGAAATGGGCCGGGACGCCCACCTGGTCGGGGCCGCCGAACTGGCGTTCAGCCCGATTCTGGAGGCGGCTGTCGGCTGAGCCGGGCGGCGCCTCGTGCCCGGCACACCCGGGCGCTTGCGTCACTTCGTCGGCCCGGACGGCTACCGTAGTTGATATGGCGGGACGGTCGACCACGGGCAGACGCACGACCTCAACCCGGGGCCGACCGGCATCCCGGGGCGGCTCCGTCGGCCGTTCCCCGGCCCGGCGTACGCCCCCGCGGCGCCCGGGTCCGCGCAAGGACATCATCACCGTGATCGGCATCGGCTTCTCCGGCCTGCGCCGCGCCGTCGGGCGCACTCGGGACCTGGACCCGGCACACCGGCGGGACGGCCTCGGCATCGTGCTGCTGGTGCTGGCCGTGGTCACCGCCGCGGGGGTCTGGTGGGGCGCCGGTGGCCCGGTCGGTGCCGCGGTCACGGTCGGGCTGACGACGGTGGTCGGGGCGGCGTCGCTGCCGCTGCCCCTGGTACTGCTCGGTGTCGGGGTCTACCTGATGTGCACCCCGTCCCGCCCGGAGATCCGCCCCCGGGTGGTGCTCGGCGGGCTGCTGTTGGTGCTCGGCGTGCTCGGGCTGGCGCATGTGCTGCGCGGCGCGCCGATCGAGATACTCGGCTGGCGGCAGGCCGGTGGAGCGCTCGGGTACGTCGCCGGCGCCCCGCTGATCGCCGGGCTCACCAGCCATGTGGCCGCCCCGGTGCTCGCCCTGATCACGCTGTACGGGCTGCTGGTGCTCACCGGTACCCCCGTGCGGGAGGTCCCGGCCCGGCTCCGCGGGCTGTTCCGGGGCGCGCCGGAGCCGGCCACCGAGCCGGGCACCGGGGACACCCCCGCCGACCCGATCGACGGGGCCACGCCGGACGTGCGGCTGCGCCGGCCGTCCCGCCGCAGGCAGGCCGCCAGCCTGGCCGACGCGGTGGCCGACGCGTTCGACACCCCGGACAGGGTCCCCGACGTGGTGGAGGGCACGGTCGTGCCCCCGGCCGGCCGCCCCGCCCCGCCCCGCCGCCCGGCCGCCCCGGCGGCGAAGGCGGCCACCCCGGAGAAGCCCGCCGCGGCGGACAACCCTGCCAAGCCGGTGGTCACCCGCGTGCCCGACGGCGACTACCGGCTGCCGCCGTCCGACCTGCTGCCCACCGGCGCCCCGCCGAAGACGCGCAGTGCGGCCAACGACGCGATGATCGAGTCGATCACCGGCGTGCTGGAGCAGTTCAACGTGGACGCGCAGGTCACCGGCTTCACCCGGGGCCCGACGGTGACCCGGTACGAGATTGAGCTGGGCCCGGCGGTGAAGGTCGAGAAGATCACCCAGCTGACCCGCAACCTCGCCTACGCGGTGGCCACCGACAACGTCCGGATCCTGGCCCCGATCCCGGGCAAGTCGGCGGTCGGCATCGAGGTGCCCAACACCGACCGGGAGATGGTCCGGCTCGGCGACGTGCTGCGCTC
>Ga0137415_10002431_pt1 | contig 18538 bp, 19 predicted proteins | sample CZODoug3_1_1_16f_FD_183082 | JGI IMG/M metagenome (GOLD analysis project Ga0137415, IMG submission 183082) | Vadose zone soil fungal communities from Angelo Coast Range Reserve, California, USA - CZODoug3_1_1_16fungal (Hybrid Assembly) | ecosystem: Environmental > Terrestrial > Soil > Vadose...
TGGACTCCGGTTTCGCCGGAGAGCAGGCCGAAGGCTGAGTCGCCGGTGATGGTGAAGGTGGCAGACTTGATGCCGGCCTCTTCGCCGTCCTGGTAGTCGTTCATTTCAGTCTTGAAGCCCTGCTGCTCGGCCCAGCGGAGATACATGCGCATGAGCATCTCGGCCCAGTCCTGGCTCTCGGTGCCGCCTGCGCCGGGATGAACGGTGACGATGGCATTGAGAGGGTCGGTCTCCTGCGAGAGCATGGTGCGGGCTTCGAGCTTCTCTACGTAGTCACTGAGCGATTTGATCTCGCGGTCGAGCTCGGGTTCGACGGCTTCGCCTTCCCGGGCCAGGTCAAAGTAGGCGTCGATGTCTCCGATGCGGCGCTCGAGCTCTATGTCGTAGGCGAGCTGCTCCTCGATACGCTTGCGGTCGCGCATGATGGGCTGCGAAAGGGCAGGGTTCGACCAGAGGGCTGGGTCGGAGAGCTTTTGTTCAATGGTGGCTAGTTCGCTGCGGAGGCGGGCGGGGTCAAAGATACTCCCGCAGGTCGCGTACTTTGTCGCGTACTGGTGTGTAGGCGAATTCGAGATCGTTCAACATTTCTTTTAGAGACCTGACTTTTCTTCATTCTAGCTAAAAAGCGGTCAGCTAAGAAGCGGTTAGCTGTGGTCCGGTTAGCGGGGCGGTCTTCGACCGCTTAGGCCCACACTTCGCTTTGCGAAGTATGGGGCACCCATACATTGCCGACCGATGCGAAAATCCCCAGGTGAGCTTCGCGCACCCTTCGACAAGCTCAGGGCAGGCTCTGGGGCACCCGCTTTTGCTTACAGGCCGAGTTCGGTTAAGCCTGGGTGATCTGCTGGGCGTGGTCCTAGTGGCCAGCGGAATTTTCTCTCTGCTTCTGAGATGGGTACGTCGTTGATGCTGGCTTCGCGGCGGCGCATCAATCCTGTCTCGTTGAACTCCCATTGTTCGTTGCCGTGTGCGCGGAACCAGTTACCGGAGTCGTCGTGCCATTCGTATTGGAAGCGGACAGAGATGCGGCTCTCGTGGAATGCCCACAGTTCCTTGATGAGGCGGTAGTCGAGTTCTTTTGCCCACTTGCGCTTGAGGAATTCGACGATGGCCGAGCGTCCGTTCAGAAATTCTGCGCGGTTGCGCCAGTGGCTGTCTTCGGTATAGGCGAGGGCGACTCGTTGTGGATCGCGGCTGTTCCAGGCATCCTCGGCCAAGCGGACTTTCTGAACAGCGCTGTCGAGCGTGAAAGGCGGAAGCGGTGGACGGCTGTCAGGCATGGGAGGTCCTTTGGGGGAAGAAGGCACGGACAACGATTGCCAGAGTGATGATGACGCAGAGATATCCGAAGATGTCGCCGTGTTTGGTGTAGAAGGTCTGTTCGCTGATGTAGCCGTAGTTTGCGGCTAGCGAGGTGAAGATGTGGCGGGGGACGCTTTGTGTGACGCGGCCTTGCGGGTTGATGGCGGCGGTAATTCCGGTGTTGGTGTCGCGGAGAATCCAGCGGCGGTTTTCGATGCTCCGCATGCGCGCCATGTTGAGGTGTTGCCAGGGAGCGCTGGTGTCTCCATAGTAGGCGTCGTCGGAGATGTTGACGAAGACTTCGGCTCCGTTTTTGGCGAAGTGACGAATCTCGTCTGCAAAGACAGCTTCGTAGCAGATGAAGACGCTGAAGCGGTGTCCGTCAGTGGAGAAGACTTTGCGCTCTTTGCCGCGGGAGAAGTCGCTCACGTTCTGCGTGAGGTGGTGGGCGAAGAAGAGCAGGTTGCTGTAGGGGGTGTACTCGCCGAAGGGGACGAGATGGATCTTGTCGTAGCGTCCGATAAAGTTGCCCTCAGGCGAGATGATCGATCCGGAGTTGTATTCGTTGAGCGTGGGCTGGCCTGTGGGCGTAACTCCGGGATCGGAGGAGAGGTTTCCGGCGACGATGGTGGCTTTGGTCGTGGTCGCGAGGTGGTGCATGGCGGCGATGAAGCGCGGATCGTGTTCACGGAAGGGCGATGGGGCTTCGGGCCAGGCGATGATGCTGGCTGGGAGCGGACCATCGGGGCAGACGCGACGGACGAGTTGCGGGTGCGGCTCGGGTAGTCCTATCAGATAGGGTGTGCAGGTCTGCGAGCTTTCGGCGATGAAGCGGACGATGTTTTCGTCCCAGACTGGGCCTTCCCATTGATTATTTTCGTCGACGCTGAGGTTGTCCTGCAGGAGGACGGCTATGGCCTGGGTCGGGCTGGACTTAGGGGATACGTAGGAGCCGAGTTGAAGACCAATCGCAAGAATGATGGCTGCGGAGAGGGAACGAAGCTGTCTGCGTTTTGATGGAGCCAGGAATCCGTATGCGAAGAGGGCATTGCCTGCTGCGAGAACAAAAGAGATTCCGTAGACGCCGGTGATGGGGGCAAGCTTTGTAAGCCAGAGATTGTCTACCTGTGAGTAGCCTAGCTGATCCCAGGGAACGCTGGTGATGCGCGAGGCGGCTAGTTCTATCGCTGTCCATAGAAACGGAGCGGCGATGAGCGGAAGGAGTGGATTCCCGAGCCGCTTGCGTAAAAAAGCGATGAGGAAAGCGAAGAGAGCGAAGTAGAGTCCCAGGACTAGGCTGAAGAGGACGAGTATGCCTACGGAGACCAGCGGCGGCAGGTTGCCGTACTGGTGCATGGTGGCATAGATCCAATAACAGTTGAGGATGTACCAGGTGACTCCGCAGAGGTATCCAGCCAATGCGCTGCGGCGGAGATAGCGCTGATGCGCGGGATAGCTATCGGCCAGCAGGATGTACAGGAGTGGAACGAGAGCAATCCAGGCAAAGGCGCTGCGCCAGACGGGGAGTGGTCCGGCGATAGGGAAGCAGAGGTTTAATAGAAAAGCAGAGAAGAGACTGAGCAGTGCTGGTGGAAGAAAAGATGAGCGCTTTTGACTAGCAGTCGCGGTGGACACGGAGATGGCGGCAGGCACGGGGATCGCTATTCGCCGAAGAGTTCGTTGAGGTCTTCGATGAAGCTGATGACGACGACAATCGAGGATCCCGCGAGTCCCAGGAAGAAGAGGACAACCAGCAGTTGCATGCCAAGGTGGATGAGCTCAGTCACAGAAATGATTGTAGCGCGAAGAGAGCTAAGGAGCGGTCAGCTGTAGTCCGGCCGGCTAAAAAGCGGCCAGCGATGAGCCGGTCAGCGGGTACACAGACTTGCATGCTTTCATGTGATGATCCGATCATTCGATGGCTATTACCAGCGATTTACAGTTTCGTGAATGCAATTTTACCCATAATGGAATTGACGCTATACCGTTGTCGACATACACTCAGCGCTGAGCGTCTACACGGCGGTGCGATGTCATGCATGGCCGAGATAGCCGCCGGAATTATCCATATTCATGTCAGCCGGACAAACTTTTAGCGCTCCGCAATCCAACCGAGTCAAGCTGGTAGTCGCCTCCTCGGTGATGCTTACTTTCATTTCTTTCTGGCGGGCTGCCGCCATTGTATTGAACGATCTGGGCTCGTCCGCTTTTTACGCAGGCGGCATTGCAGAAGAGGCGATCGGGAAGTCAGCGCCGTGGTTCATCCTCGGCGTGATGCTATTCTCCTTCGCTGTACGCAAGGTATATGTCGAGAGTTGCTCAATGTTTACGCGCGGCGGTGTGTACCGTGTCGTGAAAGAAGCATTAGGCGGAACATTCGCGAAGGTGAGTGTCTCGGCATTAATGTTCGACTACATTCTTACAGGGCCTATCTCCGGCGTCTCAGCCGGGCAATATATTACCAGCCTGTTAAATGAATTGATGAGCGTGGGGGCTGTCCACGGCTGGTTGCCACCTGTACTGATGTCTGGGGCACACGTCGCACGCCAGTTGCCGATAAATCATACGTCGGCGGTTTTTGCCGTGGTGGTCACGATCTTCTACTGGTGGCAGAACATCAAGGGTATCGAGGAATCGAGCGATAAAGCCCTTGAGGTGATGAAGATCACCACCATTATGGTGGTTCTGTTGCTAGGTTGGGGATTCCTCACAGCCTTTCATGCAGGCGCGAAACTGCCGCCGCTGCCAGTGCCTTCGAATTTACATTTCTCAAAGGACGCGCTGGGCTTCCTGTATGGAACGAAGTTTGCTTCCAGCCTGGGGCTGTTCGGTATTCTCATGGCATTTGGCCATTCGGTGCTCGCAATGAGTGGCGAAGAGACACTGGCACAGGTCAATCGTGAGATCGAGCATCCGAAACTTAAAAATCTGAAACGCGCAACGATTGTGATTGCAATCTACACCTTCCTGTTCACAGGAATCTGTTCCATGCTGGCGGTGATGATTATTCCGGACGGTGTGCGTGTTCCGGTATATCGCGATAACTTGATCGCCGGGCTTGCAATGTACATGGTTGGGCCGCTGACGCTAAGGATTGTTTTTCGGGTTTTCGTAGTGATTGTCGGTTTTCTGATCCTTTCGGGAGCGATCAACACCTCCATGATCGGTTCGACCGGCGTGTTGATGCGCATTGCTGAGGATGGCGTGTTGACGGACTGGTTCCGTAAGCCGCATACCAAGTTTGGTACCAGTTATCGCATTGTGAATCTCGTTACGGCTTTGCAGTTATTCACGATTATCGTAAGCCGGGGCAATGTTATTGCTCTGGGCGAGGCATATGCCTTTGGCGTGATCTGGAGCTTTACGCTCAACTCGCTGGCGATGCTGGTGCTGCGGTGGAAATACAAGGGAGAACGCGGCTGGAAAGTTCCGATTAATATCAAGATCGGCAAGCTGGAGTTACCGGTCGGCTTGTTCAGCGTGTTTCTTGTTCTGCTGTCTACGGCGGTCGTAAATCTTTTCACCAAGAGCGCTGCGACCGAGACAGGCGTTGCCTTCGCTGCGACCTTCTTTGTTATTTTCACCATCTCCGAACGGAAGAATCTGCAACGGCAGGCTTTCACTAAAAAGCAGATGAAAGAGCACTTCCAACTGGAGCAGGAAGATACGATCGGCCGTGAGGCCCTGCAGATCAAGCCAGGCAGCATATTGGTGACGATGCGCGACTCGATAAACCCCTTCGCGCTGAAATGGGCTCTGTCACGGACGAATACCGACGATCAGGACATAGTTGTTCTTACTGCGCGGATGATGGGCGCCGGCGGGCCGGAATATCTGAATGAGCAGCTCTTCAGCGAGCATGAGCAGATGCTCTTCACCAAGGCTGTCAGCGTTGCGGAAAGCTTTGGCAAGCACATTTCTCTATTAGTCGTTCCAGCGGGAGATATTTTCGCGGCGCTGGTGCAGACGGCTAATGCGCTTGAAGTAGCGGCTGTGGTATCGGGGCTATCTTCCAAGATGTCCGCTCAGGAACAGGCATATCGTATTGGCCAGGCCTGGGAAAGTCTGCCGGAGCCGAAGCGGCAATTCACTTTCTATGTAGTGATGCCAGACGGAGAAGCGCAAGCCTTTCATATAGGGCCGCATGCTCCCACGCTGCAGGCAGAAGATGTGTCGCTTGTGCATCGCCTATGGCTGAATTTCCGGCGCGATCCAGAGATGCAGGGATTGCACCACAGCGATATCGTGACCTACGCCCTTACACGGTTGGCCATGGAGTATGCACGCGACAAGCAGGAGACACTGAAGGATCTGCGCCGTTATACACAGGATGGAAATCGCGGCACAGGTCTTGGAGTAGGCACGCGCCCAAACTACCGTCCTGGTCTGGATTATTCGATACCCGCGCCAAAGGCCTCAGCAGACCGCGAAGTCAAGTAGCGCAACGAAGCTTCTCTGTTGCATATCCATGTGCTCTAAGTAGCGCTGCACATCATCTAGAGCAGTTTTCCTGTTGCTGTGTACCACCGGATTCATACCAGTGCGTCTTTTCTTAACGGAAAAGCCGCGCCAGCAGTTTGTCTTCGGTATATACCTACAGGAAAACTGCTCTATTGTGACGATAGCTATTTCTATGGCGAGGTAATTTTTCTCAGAATGTGGGCTACCTCATTTGGCAATTTCTTGGCTTACCATGTAACCTGCTTATAAGTGGTTGAATCCGGGAACAGAGATTCATTGCTGACAAAGTTCATCTTGTTTATCCAAGGCAATTGGAGGATACGTGGAAGTTAGCCAAATTCTTACTGAGCTTGATAAGGAAATTGCGCGCCTGCAAGAGGCACGCTCTCTGCTGGCTGGTGGGTCTTTAAGGGGCAGAGGTGCTGGCAAGAAAAGCGCTTCGACGCCAAGAACTGGAAAACGTAAATTAAGCGCTGAAGGACGCCGTAGAATTGCTGAAGCGATGAAGCGTCGTTGGGCCGAACGCAAAAAACAGGCAGCAGGAAAGAAATAACCACTAGTTTACCGTGCAGGTTTTGAAGGCAGGCCACTCTCATCGAGAATGCCTGCCTTTGATGTTTATAACCTATCTGATAACCGCGCCAGGCTGCGGTTTGAGCACTTCTACGCCGGTTCCCGCTAAATGTTCTTCCAACTCCTCCGGTGTTCCCACGAGCACAGGGAAAGTTCCGAAATGTATCGGCAGTACGCTAGCTACGCCCAGATACTTTACCGCGATGGCCGCAGCTTTGGGTCCCATGGTGTAGTGATCGCCGATGGGCAACATAGCCAGCGACGGCGCGTGGAGTTCGCGGATGAGCTGCATATCGGAAAAGAGCGAAGTATCGCCAGCGTGATAGAGCGCAGGACCGTCTTCGATAGTAAGCACAAAGCCTACCGATACTCCTGCATAGATAAGTTGATCGCCATCCTGAATGCTAGAGGTATGCTTTGCCTCCACCATGGTGATGGCGACATCGTCGTGTTTATAAGTGCCGCCAAGGTTGAAGCCAACTCCATTTTTGACACCTTTGGACTGAATCCAGCCAATAAGTTCAACTACGCCGACTACGGTGGGAGAGTCTTTATCGGCAATGGGGATGGCATCGGCGATGTGGTCTCCGTGCCCGTGCGTTAGCAGGAGTAGGTCGATCTTGCCAGGCAGCTTATAGTCTTTGGGGTACTTAGGATTGTGTTCGATAAAAGGATCGATCAGGATCGTAGTTCCTCGATGCGTGGTAATAAGAACGGTTGCATGACCTAGCCACGTAATAGAGCTGCCTTTTAGATTTGGCATATTGGGAATTTTCCCTTTCAAAGATTTCGTGCCGCAAGAGTGAAACGTGATTCTTTATTCACCGTGGATTGCTTGGCGTAAAAAACACACGCGAGTTCATGTGAGAAACTTGCCTGCTGCATTTCGGCCAGGATAGATTTTCTGGATTCCTCGGCTAGCCTAGGAATGACGAGCTTCGGGGTATTTTTCGACCAAGCCCTAATATGTTGGCACTCGCTTAGACAGTGTTGACGCGAACTTCGTAATGCATGGCAATCGGTTCTATTTTTGACAACAATTGGCGTGCTTCCGGCTCGAAGACTGGCACGGAATAATCTGCACCTGCGAATTGGCGTACTACGTCGAGCGAATCGAACAGGTTCACAACGACGAACTCCGATTCGTCAGATCCGTCTGTGCGTAGAACGTATCCGCCCCGGTAACCTTCAATCGTTTTCAACGCGGGAAGAACCGTCTCTTTCAGAAGGTTTTCGTAAGCGTTTGCGTTTTCTGTTTTGGTCCAACCTCTCCAGTGACGTGCAATCACACATGTCTCCTTTTACTGCGTTATTGATTTGATGATAGACGGATATTTTCGCGTCAATTCCATGTTCCACAACTCCACACTTGACCGGGACAAAAGCGCAGAGTAGTGTGTTGCATATGGGAGAACAAAAAGCGAATATTGGCCTCTTTCCAATCCTGCCATCAGACAAGCCGGTGTATACCGGGATTGCCCGCATGGCGGCGCATAGCAGCCATCTGGACGAAGGGCATCTGATTGAATTCCGGTCCCTGGAGCCGCGTTCGATCCTCAACCGCTCTGTCTCAAAGCGTGGTTTGTATTTCGGATGGAGCATCAACCCCTATCGTGGTTGTGAGTTTGCTTGCCGTTATTGTTACGCCCGCTACACACATGAATTCATGGAACTGCGCGATCCGGCAGATTTTGAGCGGCAGATTTATATCAAGCAAAATGCGGCCTGGCTGCTGCGGCAGGAGTTGCGCAAGATGCAGCCCGGTGTTGAGATCGCCATTGGAACGGCGACCGATCCGTATCAGCCCATCGAGCGCCGGGCAAAGGTGACCCGCAGCCTTCTCGAGGTCTTTGCGGAGACGGTCGGCTTCCGGTTGGGCATCGTCACAAAATCGACTTTGATTGTGCGCGACATCGAACTGTTAAAGCAGGTTGCCTCGCGCCATGCGCTCTTCCTTCATGTGACGATCACGACTCCTGACGTGGACCTGGCGCGCATTCTGGAGCCTCGCGCTCCACGGCCCGATCTGCGCTTTCGCACGGTGGCACGGTTGCGTGCGGCCGGCTTGCGAGCGGGGATACTCAACTCCCCATTGCTGCCCGGAATTACCGATACGAAGGAAGCGCTGGACCGTATGGCGGGGTATGCGAAGAAAGTGAATGCCAGCTTCCTCTCCGCGCAACCGCTTTTTCTAAAACCCTGCTCGAAGGAGACATTTATGAACTTTATCCGGCAGCATTATCCGCAACTGGAGGAGCAGTATGCGAAACGGTACGACACGTCTGCGTTTGTCTCCAAAGCCTACCGGGAGAGGATTTCAGCTCTTGTGAGCGCAGTCATCCGTAAGCATGGGCTTCACCAGCGATTTGATGATGGATTGCTGGTACGCGACATAAGCGCGGAGACCGCAGCGCAGGTTCCTGAGCAGGGAGAACTGTGGCCGCAGCCAAAGCCAGTGCGTGTACAGGCGGTGCGTCATTCCGTGGAAAGGAAACATTCTGCATAGCACAGCCGGGTAATGTTGCGGTGTTGGCGCTGCTTGCGTATATTGCGAGCAAGCCCTATTGCTAAGAAACAGGAGAATGCAATGCCAGCAGGAGAGACAACTGCCGCCGCCATCGGTAAATCCGTCCAGATTCGTGGTGAAGTGAAAGGCAGCGAAGATTTGGTGGTCGATGGCCTCGTCGAAGGAACGATCACACTTACTGAAAGCCGTCTGACGATCGGTCCCAATGCGAAGGTAGAAGCGAATGTCGCGGCGCGCGATGTTGTCGTGCACGGGATACTGCGCGGCGATATCCAGGCGACCGGCCGTGTAGAGTTGCGCGCGGGTGCCAACCACACCGGAGATATTCGTTCATCGAGGCTTTCTATTGAAGAAAACGCTGTCTTCTCAGGGAAGGTAGACTTGGTTCAGGGAACAGTGAACGGTGCTTCGCCAACTCCGGTGAAAGAACCGGGCGCACTGTTTGAGGCATCCAATTAGTCCCCAATGTGGTCTGGGAGTTTCGCCCAGGAATTCACTCAGGGAACTGGACCGGATTGGGAAAAGGCCATGCCGTATAGGCTGGCGATTCTCTGAATCCCATCGACTAAATTGCCGACGAAGGGCATTCTATTAGCGTGCTTCGCAGTTTATTCAATCGATCGCAGAGCGAGCCTGAGCGGCAGAGCCGCACGGTGCTTTCAGGGCCAAAGTATCCACGCCACTCCAGCGGATGGGCGGCGATGTTGAAACACCTAAAGGACGAGCCTGGACTGCGCGTGCTGGACATCGGGCCGACTTCTCCGCAGAATATCAACTTTCTCACCAATCTAGGGCAAAGCGTCTACATGGCCGATGTGGTGCATGAGTCGCTAAGTGGCGAGTACGAAGTTCCTTCAGAGGATGGTGCGGCTCCAGGATTTGACACGCAAAAATTCTTCGAGCACAACTTGAACTTTAGCGGTAGAGAGTTTGATGTGGTGCTACTTTGGACCACGCTCGATTACATTCCTGAAGGCCTGATTGGGCCGCTGATCGATCATCTGCATGCGGCCATGACGCCTGGGGGCAAGATTCTAGCGATCTTTCATACCAAACTTCGCGGGCCCGAGACGGCGTTCTGCAGGTATCACTTAACGGATGGCAGTGAGATCGAGATGCAGGAGTCAGAGCCGTTTCTGGTGCAAAGGGTCTACACGAACCGGAATATCGAGAAGCTGTTTTCCAAGTTCAGCAACTACCGGTTTTTCCTGGCGAAGGACAATCTCTACGAAGTGATCATTACGCGGTAAGACGGACGTAGAAGCTTTACTTCGTGCTGGATTTTGCCGCTCGTTTGATTCCCTTGAGCACACTTGGTAGCAGACCAGGGAAGAGTGCTTCAAGGTCGTCGGAGCGCAACCAGTTGATGAGCGCGGTTCCATTGGGACGGGTGCCGACAATGCCTGCCTCGCGCAGTACGCGGAAGTGATGCGAGAGCGAGGACTTCGGCATATCCAAAAGAAAAGTGCCGCAAGCCCGTTCACCTCCGCGGTCGAGCTGGCGCACAATTTCAAGGCGAACCGGGTCGCTAAGCGCGTAGAGCACTACGGGCAGCTTGATTTCACTCCTTAGCGGCTGTCTTGTGGTCTTCAGGGCCATCTATGATCCAGATGTTTCTATTTTGCCTGAAGATGTAGGTTTTCGAATCTATTCTTGTGTTGAGTCATCTTTCCATTGTTCGATAAATATCGAACAATGGGGAATGACAAATGCCAAAGATCGTTCGCTTTTATGAGTTGGGTGGACCTGAGGTGCTCAAGATCGTAGATGAGCCGTCGCGTCAGCCCGGTGCGGGAGAAGTACGGTTGCGTGTACAGGCGATTGGCTTGAACCGCGCGGAATCCATGTTCATGCACGGACAATATGATGAATTACCGAATTTTCCGGCGCGTCTCGGCTATGAAGCTGCGGGTGTGGTGGAAGCGGTTGGGGCAGGCGTAGATAAAAGCTGGGTTGGAAAGCAGGTGGCGACGATACCGTATTTTTCTATGAACAAGTATGGTATGGCAGGCGAAGAAGCGATCATTTCAGTGAAGGCTTTAGGCGAGTATCCAGCTAATTTGTCACCTACCGAAGCTGCGGCTATCTGGATGCAATATGTAACCGCATATGGTCCTCTGGTGAAGTATGCGCAGATCAAACCGGGAGATTTTGTGCTGATTACTGCGGCTTCCAGCAGCGTAGGCCTGGCAGCCATAGAGATCGTAAAAGCCGAAGGCGCTATCTCCATGGCCACAACCCGGACCTCAAAGAAGAGAGATGAACTGATCCAATTGGGCGCAGATCATGTGATCGCCACCGAAGAAGAAGATTTTGTAGCAAGAGTTCAGGACATTACAAAGGGTAAAGGCGCGCGGGTTGTCTTCGATCCTATTTCAGGGCCATTTGTAGAGAAGCTGGCGGAAGTGACTGCGCGCGGAGGCACCATCTTTGAATATGGTGCACTTGCGCTGGCGCCTACGCCATTTCCATTATGGCCAGCACTCTTGAAAGGCCTAGGCGTTCGCGGTTACAGGCTGTATGAGATTACCTGGGATGCGGAAGCGTTGAGCGTGGCAAAGAAGTATGTCTATGACCGGCTCGCTGATGGACGTTTTAAGCCCAAAATCGCAAAGACTCTTCCGTTTGCGGAAACGATCGAGGCTTACAAGTATCTTGAGTCAAACACACAGGTGGGCAAGGTAGTGATTACAGTTCCGTAAGGCGAAGCTTTTTAGATCGTCCATCCTTTGCGCAAAGGATGGACGATCTAAAAATGTGCCTGAACTATTTCTCGATCAGGCTTTCGAAAATGTGGCCCATTTTCTCCTGCTTAACCCTCAAGTAACGCTCGAAGGTATCTTGCGCAGGTACTTCGGCGGAAACGCGCTCCACAACACTAATTCCTACGGTTTCAACGGCTTCCACTTTCTCGGGATTGTTGGTGATAAGGCGAATTGCAACCACACCGAGCAGCTTCAGGATTGCAGCAGGGAGTTCGAATTCGCGGCAGTCTGGCTTGTAGCCTAGCTGGATGTTTGCTTCCACGGTGTCGAGGCCCTGGTCTTGCAACTCATAGGCCTTGAGCTTGGCCATGATGCCAATGCCGCGGCCCTCCTGCTGCTCGTAGAGAAGGATGCCGGTGCCGGCCTCGGTGATTTTGCTCAATGCCAGTTCGAGTTGCAGGCGGCAGTCGCAGCGTAGAGAGTGGAAAACATCACCGGTGAGGCATTGCGAATGAATACGCACGAGCGGCGGGGTGGAGTGGATGTCGCCCATAACGAGCGCGACTGCGCCTTCGATTTTTTGTGCGGGAGCGGTGGCGTCGTCGTTGCAGGGTTCGGGATTGGCTACGGTTCCTTCAAAACCAAGGATGCGGAAGTGTCCCCAGCGGGTCGGGAAATCTGCGTCGGCAACCTTTCTGACGCTTTCAAATGGCATGGATCTATTGTAGCTAAGTAGCGGTCAGGAATCCTGCTGAGAGTAAAGTAGAGACGTGATCGAGTCGAAACTGATTCTTATCACCTTGCTGGTGAAGCTGGGTGTGGCGGCGGCGGTGTCGAGCGCGCTGGCGCGGCCACGTTCGTTTCAGAATCTGCTGTTCAGCGATGACCACACGGCAAAACGCGCGATGCGGCTGGTTGCTTTTATCTGTATTCCGCTGGGGCTCGGCGTTTGGGTGCGAGTTACGGTGCCTAACTTCTTGGCGGCAGATATCTCGTTTGAGACGACGATCATTCTGGGCATTCTGTTAGGGCCCTGGTCGGCGATAGGCGGGGCGGTTCTGCTGTCGTTTCCGGCTGTACTGCACCATGAGTATCTGGCACTGCCTTTTCTGGTTGCAGTGGCAATTACGTCGGGAATATTCGGGCAGTTTGTCGAGAAGGAAGAGGTCTGGTCGTTTTCGCCCTTTGTGGATTTGAGTATCTACCGGTGGGTGCGCAGAAATCTGCGGCAGCCGAGGTTTGATCGCCAGATTCTGCTGCTATTCCTGATCGTGACAATGGAGATCGTTCGCGAATGGCTGGCGCGGATCTATCCGCACAGATTGTTTGCATTAAATACAGCACACTGGCCGGTGCGCTTTGCTGTCTGGGCTTGTGCAGCGATGGTTGTTGGTATTCCGCTGAAGATATGGAATGCGATTCGCATTGAGCGGTCGTTGGAAGAACAGAAGCGGTTGTTGCTGGAGGCGCGGCTTGATGCGTTGCAGCGGCAGATCAATCCTCACTTTTTGTTCAACACGCTGAACTCCATTGCCTCGCTGGTGCGCTTCAAACCCGAGCAGGCACGCGAGCTGATTGTGAAACTGGCGAATATTTTGCGCGCGCTGTTGAAGGATCATGACTCGTATGTGCCGTTCGACGAAGAGTTGAACTTTACGGACGACTATCTCGGCATTGAAGTCGTGCGCTTCGGTGCAGAGAAGCTGCGCGTGGTGAAGGAGATCGACCCCAGAACTTTGAAGTTGCCGGTGCCTAGTATGCTGCTGCAGCCGCTGGTGGAGAACAGCATCAAGCATGGCCTGGAGCCGCGCATCAGTGGCGGGACCATTACGTTGCGCAGCCGTTTGGATGGTGGTCTGCTGATTATCGAAGTCGAGGATGATGGGGTTGGCATTGCTCCGGGACGGGCGCATTCGAGTGGTGTGCTGCGCGGCACGGGAATCGGCATGAAGAATGTTCGTGAGCGGCTTGAGGTGCTGTATGGGGAGGCAGCGCAATTCGAGGTAACGAGCAGGCCGGGGCGGGGCACGAAGGTCACGATGGAGATGCCAGTGGAGATTGATGGAGATATCGATGCGCGTTCCGTGGGAGGAGTTGAGCGGTCCGGTATCAGGCCTTAGGGAACTTTGGGAAATATCACATTGGCTGCGCATGCGCGTGCCCGTTCAAGAAGCATGTCACGTTCGCGTGCGTTGCGGGTGAGCGATGCTGCTCGCTCAAACTCTGGACAGGCTTCTTCGAAACGCCCGAGTTTGGTGAGGAAATCAGCGCGTACGCTTGGCAAAAAGTGATAGGTCTTTAGAGATGGTTCTGAGGTCAGCGTATCGACGATTTCGAGGCCCGCTGCCGGACCGAAGGCCATTGCGACTGCGATAGCGCGGTTCAGCTCTACAACAGGTGATGGCATCAACTGCACGAGCGCGGCATAGAGCACTGCTATGCGCGGCCAGTCTGTTTCATCCGCAGTACGTGCCCGGGCATGACAGGCGGCGATGGCGGCCTGTAGCGTATATGTGCCTCGCGTGCTGCTGAGTGTTTCGGCTCGTTCGAGTGCTGCAAGGCCGCGGTGAATCAGGAGCTGGTCCCAGTGTGAGCGGTCCTGGTCGAGCAGAAGGATGGGTTCTCCCGATGGGCGGACTCGTGCTTTGGATCGCGATGCCTGGATTTCCATTAGCGCGACGAGGCCGTGAACCTCTGGCTCTTGCGGAACGAGTCCGGCGAGGATACGTCCGAGACGGAGTGCGTCTTCGCATAGCTGGGGCCGCATCCAGTCTTCTCCGGCAGTTGCGGAGTAGCCCTCGTTGAAGATGAGATAGATGACCTGGAGCACCGATGACAGACGGCTGGCACGCTCAGCTCCGCGAGGGATCTCGAAAGGAACGTGCGCGTCTGAGAGAGTCTTCTTGGCCCGGACGATGCGCTGGGCGATGGTTGGTTCTGCTACCAGGAAAGCACGTGCGATTTCATCCGTAGTCAAGCCGCCTAGTAGGCGTAGAGTGAGCGCTGCTCGCGCTTCGGTAGACAGAATTGGATGGCAAGAGATAAAGACGAGGCGTAGAAGATCGTCACCGATGTCATCTTCCACTGCAGCCTCAATATCAGCCGCTGCCTTTTCTTGCCGGGCTTCAAGGTCGCGGCCCAGCTCATCATGTTTCCGTTCGAGCAACTGGTTGCGGCGTAAGTGATCGATTGCGCGATGCTTGGCTGTGGCCATAAGCCAGGCTCCGGGGTTGTCCGGGACGCCCTGTTCGGGCCATTTTTCGAGGGCGACGATGAGAGCTTCCTGAGCAAGATCCTCGGCGATGCCAACGTCACGGACAAGCCGGGTAAGCCCAGCAATAAGTTTTGCCGACTCGATCCGCCAGACTGCATCGATAGTGCGATGTGTATCGGTAACGCTCACCGTTACCGATCAAACCATCTTCAGTCGGCTAGCGCAAGGCAAGCCTGGTACCCCATCGCACCCGAAGATGGGGGATGGGGTGGGAAATGAGCTCATTAGGTTTTAGATTTCGGTGACGCTTCTGCGGTTATGTCGCTCGAAGAAGTCGCAGACCCGGATTTCGATACCTCATTCCCAATGCTCGCTGTTTGCGCAAGTTGCTGGATTAGCGCTCTACAAAATCGTGCCGATCAAGCCCCCGTAGGCTTTCTCTGTGTACTTCACATGACCCGTGGCGTGGCGGCATTGAGGAACGCTGTCACAGTAGAGACCATCACCGGTGACGAAGAGATCGTGAAATGCGTCAGCCCCGGTAAAATGGCCAGCCGGGCATTGGACATTCCCGATCCATCTAAACCTCCGTCCTTCTTGCCGCCACCGAGGAGTTCAAAGAACTGCACGGCATGCGAGGTTCGGACTCCATCGGCATCGCCAAACACAAGCAGTACAGGCGCTTTGATCGCCGGCACATCGTTCGACCAGTCATAGTCCTTCCTGAACATGTCACCGAGCTTGGTGAGCAGCACCGGCCAATCCTCGGGCTTAGGCGCAACGCGGGTATAGAGCTGATACATCGGCGTCTGCTTCATCGACTCAGCGGAGCCTGCGCTCATCTGCGTCATTCCCGCGACGAGCTCGGGATACCATCCATCGCGCCTGAAGGAGGCTGAGACGATCACCAGTTTCCTCACCACTTCGGGATGCTGGATGGCGGTGCGCAGGGCGACTTCGCCTCCCACCGAATAACCCATCACGTCGGCCTTCTCGATCTTGAAATAGTGAATCAGCGCGGCGACGTCATCGGCCATTGCCTCGAAGCTCAGCGGACGGTTGATATCGGCCGTGCGCCCGTGGGCCTGCAAATCCACAGTAATCACCTGCCTTTTCTTCGAGAGCTGCGGCATGATCTCGCTGAACATGTCGCTCGAGCTTAACCCGCCGTGCAGCAGGATCAACGGTTCTCCTGTGCCGTGGATTTCGTAATACATCTTCAGGCCGTCTACCGGTGCGTATCCCGACTTCAGCGCGGCTGTTGTGTTTGTCTGGGCGAATCCAAAGGTCGATGCTGCGAGGATGATGCACGCGGTCGAGCTTGCGATGAAACTTCTTTTTAACAGCATGGTTAAGTCTCCTTCTACCTACACGTCGAACAGGGAGCGGTGAAATCGACAGGCTCATAATTTATTTTCAAGATATTTCGACCGCAACCGCACCGGTCAACTATCGGATTGAGAGAGTCTACCCGTCTGTCACGCCAGCTTCTACCATCAAGACTGCGTACTGTGCAAGGCGATTCAAGGTTTGAACCGTTCCTGCTTCCATTCCTGCCTGAAGATGCCCACCCCCATCGTTCCAAAAGCGAAACAAGAGGGGTGGGCATCTTCACGTGCAACCGCAATGTTGTCACGCTCCCTTAGGTGGCTCATACTGCGGCTGCATGTCTGGATATGCGGCTGCAGCCTTCTGGACATCGGCAGGGAAGTCCGAAAGTTCCTGTATCTGGCGAATCTCGATCACCTCATTCTCGGATGCCGGGCAGCGCGAGGCCCATTCGATTGCCTCTTCTTTAGATCGTACCTGGATCATCCAATAGCCGCCGATCACCTCCTTCGCCTCGGCAAAAGGTCCGTCGGTCACTGTAGGTTTCCCTCCGGCAAATGAGACGCGGGCACCCATCGAGGGTGGATGAAGACCATCGAGAGCGAGTAATACTCCGGCTTTCTGTAGTGATTCGTTGTACTTCATCATCTTTTCCATGGCCTCGGCGTCATCCGGTACGGTACCGGGTTCGGCGTTTTCGTATCCCTTCGGGATCACCAGCATCATGATTCGCATTTGAGTTGCTCCTTCTAAGCCTCTCTATTTTGGGGTGGCAATCTCACGCCTGGAGCGTGTCATGAGTGCGGCAGTGGATTTTCTCTGCTGTTCCAGCAGGCGGGCCTTCGATGAAGAATTCGCAGGCGCGCACGTCGATGCCCCATCCCACATCCTTGCCTAAGTGAGCTGCGGGATGCATTGACGCAATTGAAACTGCCTCATCCATGTTTTCGGCGTCGACGATGAAGAATGCTCCTACCACTTCTTTGGCTTCACTGAAAGGGCCATCGGTGATCACGGGCTTGCTATCTCCGGGCCTGATGGATTTCCACTCCTTGGGTGCTGAGAGGGATGCGAGGAACGTTACCTTACCGGTCGCGTGCAGAGCTTCATCATGCAGCCTGCACTTCGCAATGAGCGCGGCCAGGTCATCTTTGGGCAGCGCATTGAATTTTTGTGGGTCGTAATAGCCTGAGCAAAGGTATCTCATGTGACTCCTTGTGGACATTTGAAAATCTTGCCGGATCAGAAAAACCGGCTCTACTTACACGTCGAACGGGCTGCGATGAAATCGACAGGGTCTATATTTTTCTTTGAAAGTATTTGTTGTGTGATGTGTGTACGTCAAGGAAGGGCTGTTGCGGAGAACATCTCAAACGGATTCCTGTTGGCCAGTACCCATCCTAATGGGGCGAACAGGCCCTACTCACAGCCAGGATTTTATAAATTTCGGATGCCGTATGGCGAAGCCCAGTTCGATGATGCTTTCCACGCTGGAGCCGAAGAAGTCCGTTTTTTCGCTGTTTAGCTGCTTGAGCAGCGTTGCCGCGTCATCTGCCTTGTAAGAAACAGTGGCGTTCTTTGCCTGGCCGTTTCCAGATTTCGTGTGCATGCTCACCGGATTGCATAGCGCTACCAGTAATGTCAACCAGGTGATGGCGAACACGGTATATTCGGATTTCTTTGTCATTTTCATCGCGCTCTCTCCTTGCAGAACCCGCATCCGGATTTGCTGAAGTTTCGATCCGCCGGATGATTGCTCTGTATATATGTCGAACGGGAGAGCGCGAAAAAGACATTTTGGGCCTAAATTTTATTTGGGGCTATCTGCATTTGGTTCAATAAAAAGGCTCACCCTCTTGAGCGAGCCTTGATTTTCCGAGTTTCCTCTATTGTCAGGTGTCACCTTTCTGCTGGCCCAGAGTCTGGTGCTTCAAATACCTGACGCAGCTCAGTTTCGCCATCGCCAGCTACTTTGAGAAACTGCTTGGTGAATTCAATCGCGTCCTCCTTCGACTCGGCATGAATCAGCGCGAAGCCGCCAACGATTTCCTTCGACTCGGTGAAGGGGCCGTCGGTTACGGTGTACTTTTCACCTGAGAGCCGAATGCGCGCGCCCATCGCGCTCGGCAGGCATCCCTCGGCCGCAAGCAACCTGCCAGATTTGAAGCTTTCTTCGATAAGCTTTCCCATCTCAGCCATTTCCTGCTGGGTGGGGGGAACGCCTTCTGGTTTAGCGGATTTATACAAACATAAGAATCGCATTGTTACTCACTCCTCAGAGTTTTAGATTGAGAACGGCTATTCGGTCAGTTTTGACTGTCCGAGTGTGTGCTCTACTTACACGTCGAACGAGAGAATGCGGATTCGACATGTTGCAGCATTTTTTTCAAAAAAGGCAAAGAAGCTAGCTTTGTTCTGCCTTCTGTA
>Ga0137415_10002432_pt1 | contig 18536 bp, 19 predicted proteins | sample CZODoug3_1_1_16f_FD_183082 | JGI IMG/M metagenome (GOLD analysis project Ga0137415, IMG submission 183082) | Vadose zone soil fungal communities from Angelo Coast Range Reserve, California, USA - CZODoug3_1_1_16fungal (Hybrid Assembly) | ecosystem: Environmental > Terrestrial > Soil > Vadose...
TGGCCTGGCTGCACTACCAGCCGATGTACCAGGACATCGTCCGGCGCCAGCCGGATCTCCTCGACTGACCACCACCGCGTAGGGGAGTGCTATGAACGGGGACAGCTCTTCGATCCGAAGAGTGGCGATCGCCAGCTTTATCGGTACCACCATCGAGTGGTACGACTTCTTCCTCTACGGCATCGCCGCCGCCGCCGTGTTCAACGTGTTGTTCTTCCCCCGACTCAACCCGACAGCCGGCACCCTCGCCGCGTTCGGCACATTCGCCGTGGGCTATTTCGCGCGGCCACTCGGCGGCGTGATCTTCGGGCACCTCGGCGACAGAGTAGGACGCAAGGCCGCTCTCGTATCCACGCTTCTCATCATGGGTGTGGCGACGACACTGGTGGGTGCGCTGCCCACCTACGAGTCGATAGGCGTGTTCGCCCCGTTGCTGTTGTTGCTGTTGCGTCTGCTGCAGGGACTCTCGGTCGGCGGTGAATGGGGCGGCGCTGTCTTGATGGCTGTCGAGCACGCGCCGAGCCATCGGCGCGGGTTCTACGCGAGCTCAGCTCACGCCGGTGCGCCGGCTGGTCTGATCCTGTCCACCGGAGCTTTTTCACTATGTGCGTTGCTTCCTAAGGAGCAGTTTCTGTCCTGGGGTTGGCGCGTCCCGTTCTTGTTGAGTTTCGGGATGCTGGTGGTGGGGATGTTCGTTCGGCTGCGCCTGCGGGAGTCGCCGGTATTCGAGCGGCTCAAGAACGAGCAGCGCCAGGAACGGATCCCGGTCCTCGTCACGCTGCGCCATCCCGCGAACGTCATCAGGGTCGCCCTGCTCCGCTGTATCGACGGCACCGCGTCGAGCATCTACTCCTTCTTCGCCGCCACGTACGCGGTGCAGCACCTTGGCTTCTCCACGGCTACTGCCACCAGCGGAAACGTCGTCGGCGGTGTGGTGGGGCTGTTCGTCCTGCCGGTGGCGGCCGCGCTGTCCGACCGATTCGGGCGCCGACGGGCGTACATGACCTTCGTGACGTTCGCTACGTTGATCGTGTTCCCGGTGACCTGGCTGATCGACGCCCGGGTGCCAGCCCTGTTTTGGCTGGCCATGGCCCTCGGGCTGGGCATCGCGAACTACGGGCAGTACGGCACCGTCTCGGCATACTTCGCCGAGCTGTTCCCGACCGGCAACCGGTACACCGGGGCCTCACTCGGTTACCAGCTCGGCGGCGCGCTGTTCAACGGAACCGCCCCACTGATCGCGGCCAGCCTGCTCGCCTGGGCTGGCGCGCTGTGGCCGATCGCGGTGTTGGTGATGGTGTCCGGACTGATCAGCCTGATCACCGCGCTGCTGTCACCGGAAACGGTGAAGGCGGATATCTCGTCGCCGCCCACGCCCTCACCCTCCGAGACCGTGCAGGCCTGAACGTTGGACCCCACCACGTGGACTTTGACCGAACTTGCCCGCGAAATTCGCGGTGGACACATCTCACCGGTGGAGGCAACGCGGGCCAGTCTCGAGCGGATCGCGGCCAGCGACCTGAACGCGTTCGTCACGGTGACCGAGAGCGCGGCGCTTGACCGGGCAACGGTGGCCGAGCGCGAGATCAGCGCCGGGCGCTATCGGGGGCCGTTGCACGGGGTGCCGCTCGCGGTGAAGGACATCTTCAACACCGAGGGTGTGCGAACCACCATGGGATCCAGCTTTTTCGCCGACCACGTCCCGGACCACTCAGCGACCGCTGTACGCCGCCTCGAGGCGGCCGGAGCGGTGATCGTCGGCAAGACCACCACCCACGAGTTCGCGTATGGCGGCACCGGGGATCGCTCGTTGTCCGGCGCCTCACGCAATCCGACCGACCCCACCCGCATCACCGGTGGCTCGTCCGGCGGGTCCGCGGCGGCGGTCGCCGCTGGCCTGGTGTGGGGTGCGGTGGGTACGGACAGCGGTGGGTCGGTGCGAATCCCGGCCGCGCTGTGTGGGCTGGTCGGCATGAAACCGACATTCGGCCGGATCAGCACCTATGGGGTGTTCCCGTTGGCGCCGACGATGGACCACGTCGGACCGCTGACCCGGACCGTCGCCGACAACGTCGCGATGCTCTCCGCGCTCGTGGGACACGATCCGCTCGATCCCTATTCGGTCGACCAGGACGCCGAAGATTTCTCCCGCTCCGTGGCCCGTGGTGTGCGGGGTGGCACCATCGGCATTCCGTCCGAGTACTACTTCGAACAGATCGATTCCGAGGTGCGCGAGCGGGTACAGGCGGCCGCGGCGACGTTCCGCTCGCTCGGCGCCCAGGTTCGCGAGGTGCACATCCCCCGGCTGCACGAAACCTTCCAGGCCCAGCGGTTGACCCTGGCGGCCGAGGCGTTCGCGGTACATGCCGAGCGGCTCGCCACCGACCCCGAACGGTTCGATTCGCGGGTGCGGGAGCGCCTGCTGCGGGGCGAACCGCTGCGGGCACACCAATACGTGCTGGCACAACAGCTGCGCCAGCAAGCAAGGACCGACTTCGGGCACGCGCTGCGCGAGCTGGACGTACTACTCACACCGACCACACCGGTCGCGGCAACCCCGCTCGGCGCCGAGGAAGTCACCGTCGAAGGGCAGTCGGTCAAGGTAAGCGCGGTGATTGCCCGACTCACCGCGCCGACCAACCTGATCGGCATACCGAGTCTCTCGATCCCATGCGGGACAACCCGGACCGGGCTCCCCATCGGAGTTCAGCTCATGGCAGGGGCCTTCGACGAATCGACGCTCTATCGATACGCCATGGCGTACGAGCAAGCCCGCGACCAGTCGGCGAAGGCAGAGCTTGAGCAGGAAATCTCCTCGTAGGAATGCGCGCAGACGACGTCGTGGCCCGCTCCACTAGTACGCGCATTGGGAGGTTGAGCTGCGTATATGCCGGTACGCATGGATACTGGCATACTGATGCCGCGGCTTGAGATCAATGTCTTCTGCGCCGAAGTCAGGTCCCGCTGTTGTCGCTGGGGTACCAGGACTCGAACCTGGACTAACTGAACCAGAATCAATCGTGCTGCCGATTACACCATACCCCAATGCGTGAAAATGTTGGGCCACATCGGATGTGACAGTATGAAACGTTGTCGTTTGACCCTCGGTCCCGGTCCTTCCGTTATTGCCCTTGGCACGTAAGGTCCAGGTTTTCCGACGCTGATCTGGCACGCCGTGCGACCTGGACCTTACGTGCGTTCGGGCAGTGAGCGGAATGGTCTCCCGTTCACCGACACGCCGGATCGGGCTCAGTCAGGCACACAGTACGTGTGAGCTGACACCGCGCGGCACCCCTTACGGGGCGTGCCCCGGGTGAGTGAGCTGAGTCCGGCGTCGGTGGCGGGTGTTACGCGCGCTGCAGCTGCCGGGCCGTCATGCGGATCTGCCCTGCGTCGGTCTGCGCCTGCTGGGCCTGGTTGTGGGCCTGCTGGGCCTGGTCCTCGGCCTGCTGGGCCTGCTGGTTGGCCTGATCAGCCCGCTCCTGCGCGCTCTGGGCCCGCTGGTTGGCCTGCTGGGCGTCATTCTGTGCCTGCTGCAGCTGGTTCTGGGCCTGCTGAGCCTGGCCCTGGGCCTGCTGGGCCCGCTGGTTGGCCTGCTGGGCCTCGCTCTGCGCCTGCTGGGCCTGGTTCTGAGCCTGCTGCAGCTGGCCCTGGGTCTGCTGGGCCTGGCCCTGGGCCTGCTGGGCCTGGTTCTGTGCCTCGCGGGCCTGGTTCTGGGCCTGTTGTGCCGCGCCACGGGCGTGCTGGGCCAGCTGTCGTGAGCCCTGCGCGTCCTGCTGCGCCTGGCGGGCCTGGTCCTCGACCCGCTGCAGGTCCCGCTGCAGCTCGCTGATCGCCAGGCGGGCGAACGTGTTCTCGTCCTGGTGGCGTTGGCTCTGGGAACCTTCCTGGCCCCGTTCGTCCCGGTCGGTGGACTGCTTTGATGTGGGCTGTGCAGAGGACACGTCTGTTACCCCATTCGTTTGTTCATGATTCAGGAAAACATCGCGAACGGATGCGTCGCCGACGGGATAGTTGTTGTCGCTAAAGACGGCCCCGTCGACCGCTGGTCCCGCGCGGACGATTTATCTACCCGTCCGGTAGGCGCGGTCGTGAATCGACTACAGAGCTGGTCAGCCGGGCCTAACGACCGGCCACCGTGCAGGCACTAATCGGTAAACCCTCCCTGAGACCGGCCAGTGCATCCGTCACCACCTTCCCCCCGACGGGGGCCCGCAACTACCGCCATACGGGGCACGCTGTTTCGGGGATATTACGCCGTCCTGACGGTAGCAGTCACCCCGATGCCATCCACTCGCAGTTTTGCCAAATCGAGTACAGCGATGTGCCACGCGTTCACGTTCCCGCGACCAACTGTTCGCTTCACGGGCCGACCTCGTATAGCCAACAAACCGCGCGGGGTGAGGTTTATGAATGAATAGTCAGGGCGGCTCACAGGAAAAACTCGGGCAGGGTACAACGTCCCTCTCCCCGTCCACTACGGCGGCGAGAACAGCCAGGATCGATCGCGCACGTAGCCCAGACCTCGGTGCCGGTACGGCTCAGCGGTGACAGTCGACGACGACCGTGCCGGCGGGGGGTGCTGCTGAGGTCAGACCAAATGAGGGAAGCACGCTGGCGTCAGCAGGGACACTCGGCTCCAGTATCGGAAGGGAACGCCCAGAGGACACCCCACGACCACCACGATGGCAAGCCGAGTGCACCCGCCCTACCCCGAACCCGCAGCTTAAAAGGTCGCTCACACGAGCATCGGCCAGTGTCGCGGACTGCTGCCGGGGGACGCTACATGCCGCCTGGTCTCGGCGTATTCGGCTGATCGGTGTCAACCGATGTCGCCCTGTGCTGTCGACTCCCGATCCTCTCGGGCGCGGCTCGGGCCCGCGGAGCGGCGCGTTTGCTGGTCTCGCGCGCCCGAGCCGGTCTCGCCGGGCCTGCCGACCGCACCACCTCGGGCTCCGTTGCCCGGCACAACGGGGTCATCGCGGGTTTAGCGCTCGATCAAGGTCGTCGACGAGGTCGTTGTCTCACAGATGCGAGCCGCCTCGTCCGCGTTCCCCACGCGGAAGGCGACCATGCCGCCGAATCTGCTCATCTGACGTTTCGCGGTGTGGTGGCCAGGATGCGATTCGACCCGACCGGCGAGGACTGCCGCTGGCGCTGATGCTGGCACCGTCGATTACCTTCCCGCTGGTCGCCACGGTGGGCTGGCGATGGGTCTTCTATCTCTCGGCGGCGCCCGGGCTGCTCTGCGTGCTGCTGGTGCTTCGGTTCGCGCCCTTCCTGTGCTTCGGGTTTGTGCTCTACGGACTGATGAGCTGGCTCCCGACCTACCTTGGTCAGCTATCGAGGGCTCGACCTGCCGCGCGCCGGCTTGTTCGCCACCGCGCCCACCTGCTGTCGCTGATCAGCTCGCGGTAGACCTCGGTCGATGCGGCGTCGAAGCGCTGCGCCAAGTCCTAATCCCGCTGGACTCGGTGCCCCCAAGGTGTTCACGTTCGCCGCGCTGGACTGGTTCTAAGGGCGCGGAGCAGCGTTGACATATTCGCTAGGTTCCTAACATACTTTGCTAGGAGGCTAGCGAATTGACAACCCGCCGCCCTTGAACGGACCAGCCGCCACCGAGGAGATCACGATGCATGACGGACGAGTAGCACTGATCACCGGAGCCAACCAAGGGGTCGGACTGCAGGTGGCCAAGGAGCTCGTGGCGAACGGGCTCACCGTGCTTGTCGGCTCGCGCGATCTCAAGCGCGGCGAGGCTGCCGCCAACGAGATCGGACCGAACGCCGTCGCGGTCCAGCTCGATGTCACGGACACCGTGTCGATCGCCATAGCCGCGCAGCGCATCCGCGACGAGTTCGGCCAGCTCGACCTGCTGGTCAACAACGCGGCGATCTCGAACACGACATTCGGCAGCCTGACCGACGAGGAGTACCTCAAGACCCGGACCGCGAGCGGCGCGCCCCTCGACGAGGTGCGTGCGGTGTGGGAGACCAACGTGTTCGGTGTTCTCGCCGTATACCAGGCGATGCTGCCGCTGCTCCGTGAGTCGTCGGACGCCCGCATCGTCAACGTGTCGAGTGGGGTTGGGTCACTGACGACGAACGCGGACCCCACCTACCCGTACCACGCCATGTACGGCCCCATCTATCCTGCGTCCAAGGCCGCTCTCAACGCCATGACGCTCGCCATGATGATCGAGCTGGAGTCGACCCAGATCAAGATCAACCTGGTGTCCCCGGCCTTCACCAGTACCAATCTCAACGGGTTCGCGGGGACGGAGTCCGTCGAGGACGGCTCCCGCGAGGTGGTGCGCGTCGCGCTGCTGGGCTCGGACGGCCCGACGGGCACGTTCACCCGCTGGGAGAACACTGCGATCCCGTGGTGACCCCAGCACGAACTGGACAACTCGACTCAATCCCGATCACCATGTCCCGTGGCCGATGACGCAGCCGGCGATGCCGAGCACGCCGTGGGTGCCGCCGCGAAGAGCTACTACTTCGCCGTCCGGGCTGCCATGGAGTCGGTGTTGCGACCGTACGACCTCGGAACAACCCAGTTCTACGTGCTGTACCAGCTGGCCAACGAGGGACCGACATTGCAGCGAGACCTGGGGCGGCTGCTCCAGATCGAGAGGGCGACGCTCAGCACGATCGTGACGGCACTGGTGCGCAAGGGTCTCGTCGACCAGGTGCCCGGCGCGCGGGACCAACGACAGCGCCTGCTCCAGCTAACCGACGCCGGCACAGTGCTGTGGCAGGAGCTGCCAGATCCGCTCGTCGTCATCCGGGCCATCTCGCTCGAAGGCTCGGACGCGACGGAGCTGGCCACGACGGTCCGTGTGCTCCAGTCCGCCACGCAACGCCTCAACGAGCACATGGCCGACACCAGCACAACGCGCCGGCTGAACAGCTTAGGCCTGGACGAGTCGAGCTCCGGCTGACGCGGGTCCCGTTGCACGACGGCCAAGGTCGTGTCAGACGTCGTCCGCGCTGCCCATTCGGCAAGCCGTGCAGCTACTTGCGAGAGCTGTTCTTCGCGTTCGACGTCGTGGGGGGTGGCCCGCGCCAAGAACGACGTCGCATCCCCCATGCGGCAGGGAGCCCCGCTGAACCCACAGCCTCAAGGGCCCGGCGTCCCCTTAACGCCGCGGGTTGGCGGCCACTGGCCAGGACCTGGGGCTGTTCTCGGCATGATCGAAAGAACCTGGTGCTCTGACGCGATGTACCCCCTCAAGCACTCCCCCGTTGCCGCGCCCCGGGCCCCCTCACTGGAACGGGGACTCCCCGATCTGGGCGACGAGGGTCGGTCCCCGGAGCACGGCACACCCATGGCGGTGGCGCCCGGCATAGAGCTGGCGCGGCTCTCGGGGCTGTCCGCCAATTTGCGGAGGTGTTCAACGCCACGCCGGCAACGACTCCGATGGATGGGTGTTTTACCTGATCAGAGCAGGAACAGGAGGCTCGCCGAGGCGGGCTGTAAGGTGGTTATTCGATCCACGAATTGAACGGTCGTGCGGACCTCGAGGTCCTGGGTCCGCAGTGTCGTATCGTCCTCAGCAGAGACGCCTGACGCGCCCCGGACCGCCGCTGCCGGTCCGTGAACTGGGCTCGTCATCACGTCACGGTGGGGTAGTTGGAGGGAGTGTTGGTGACCCAGTCAGGCCAGACAGCACTGGACTCCAACGTGGAGTGGACTTCATGGCTGGATGAACTGGCTGATACTGCTGCGGCAACTCTCCAGGTCGAGCTGGTCGGCCGGCCGGTACCAGGGTTACAAGGACGAACGATCGGCGCCCAGGTGCGCGGCAGCGAGACGGATCAGTGGCTGCGTGTGGTCACTGAACCGCCGGGGTGGGGCTTCGGCGCGCTGTGGACCGGGAACTTCGACGCTAATCAGGTCACCAGCGTGCCGCATCCAAAGGTGCACGAGGTCAAGGAGTGGGACGATTCGCCCACTGGGCGACGAGTGCGGGCAGAGCTGATGGGTCTCGCTCCCGGTTCGGCCATCGCCGCCGACATGGTCTTGCGTGCTCCTGTGACGCTTGATGAGTCCTGGTGGCGGCAGTTGGGTGCGTCACTGACTGCGTTGGCCACCCAACCCACAGAGCGTGAGTGTCTGGGGCCGGAGTTGCTCACTCGCCGGCTCCTGGCCGGGTTTGGCGTCGTCGTCGACCTGAGGGCCGTTGTCTGGTCTACAGCCCACGGTGATCTGCACTGGGCGAACCTCACGAACCCGGGATGCTGGATCTTGGACTGGGAGACGTGGGGCAGCGCGCCGGCCGGCTACGACGCCGCGCTGCTGCATGCGGCAAGTCTGTTGCAACCTGAGATCGCTCACCGCGTGCGCCAGACGTTCGCCGAGATTCTGGACGGGCCAGGCGGGGCGATCGCTCAGCTCGCCGCCGCAGCGAAAATGCTGCGGCTCGTCGAGCACGGCCATCATCAAGACCTCGCTGTGCCGTTGCATCGCCACGTGCGGGAGCTGATCGCCATTGAATGCCTCGGTGGCGCGTGACGGCTGTGCGCGTTGCCGAACGACGGCGATCCGGAGGCGGGTTTCCGCGCTCGATCCGACTGGAGCCCAGCGCCGGGATCCTGTGGGGTTCTAAAACATGGCACACGCTGCTGACCAGCGTTGATTGGCGCTCTCCAGCGGTCGGGCATGATCGCCGCGGTGACGCTGCGGCTGTTGTATCTGATCTTCCAGCAAGTACTCGGACTGGCCCTGCTGACGGGCCGTGCGGCCTCATCGAAGGACGTCGAGCTGCTCGTGTTGCGGCATGAGGTCGCTGTCCTTCGCCGCACCAACCCGAGACCACGCCTGGGCTGGGCGACCGGGCCGCCTTCGCCGCTTTGATCCGGCGCCTGCCGACGACGCTGCGCGGCCACCGCCTGATCACCCCGGGAACGGTCCAGCGCTGGCACCGGCGCCTCGTGCGCAGAAGGTGGACCTACCCGAACCGGCCCGGACGACCACCGCTCGATAATGCCCACGCCCGAAGACGTCGCCCGAGCGATCGTCTTCCTCGGCTCATCCGCCAATGTCAACATCACCGGCGACAATCTCAGCGTTACCGGCGGACTCTGAACAGTTCCCCTCGCATCATTTAATTGTGCAAGGTCCATTGCGCATGCTCCTCTGCACTGACTTTCTGCACGTCGCTCGGTTAAGATCCGCGGTTGAAATTTCCCTCGACGGGTGACCCCGATGCGAGTCCCGAAGGCCGCGTCCCCTGGCGGTAGTGATCTGCGATATAGCCCATCGTTTGTGGAGCTGGGCGAAGTGCCCCGCCGCGGCGATCAGGGCGTGAAAGGTGCCTGATTCGATGACGCGGCCTCGATGACCGCGATCTGGTCGGCGTCGATCACGCCGGTGAGCCGGTGCGCGATCACCACCGTGGTGCGTCCGTGGCGGAGGCGCCGCATTGCCTGATGGACCAGTGTCTCGGTCAGCCCCGACGCGTCGTGCTCCGGCCATGGCCGATTGCAGGCCGCTATAGAGCTGGGACACGCCGAAGAACAGCCCGAACAGGGTCTGCAGGTAGAGCAGGTAGGCGCCGCGGCCCTCGCCACGGCTACGCCTGGTTGGCTTTTCGCCCGGTTGGCTTTGAGGATGGGAACAGTCGTGTGAACGTCTGGCTCAGTTTCTTGCCTTCTCGCGGGTGTACCGGACAACGTCGACGCGATCCAGCATCACCATTCCCTCACGGACGAGATCATCGAGCTGCGGCAGGAACGAACGCACGCGGTCTTCCGCATCGACAATCATGATCAGCACCGGCAAGTCGTCGATGAAGCTGAGCAGATGGGTGGTGTGCACGACATGGTGAGCCCCGAAGCCCTCGATTCCATGCAGGACAGTGGCCCCAGCCAGCCCAGCCCCCTAGGCGCGGCGGACGATCTCATCGGCCAGGGGTTTGTGGTGCCAGATGTCGTCAGCACCGATGCAGATCCAGAGTCGGAGCGCTTCGCCCGATCGCTTCATGGTGGCCTCCGGTTGCCACATGCCCAATACGATTGTCGCGCTACGAGGGCTAGGCCGGTAGGCCCAGTGAAAAATTCCGGGCGATCTCGCGGATGATGATCGGACGCCCGGCCCGGCGGGATGGTAGCTGGCTCGGCGAGTTGCACGTGCTGGACCGGAAGACGCCTACCAGCTGATCTCAGAGTCGCTACGCTCGGCCGATGGCCCTGTCCGGCGCGTTCCATCGCCCGCTGCGTTTGGTGTCAGCGTCGTTGTGGCTACTGGGCGCGGCACTCGCGGGCCTCACCGTGCCGTTCATGGCTTGGCGGGTCAGCGTGGCGTCAAGTCTGGGCTTGGCCTTGGTCGCCATATGTCTGCTCCTTCTTGCCCGAGAAACGATCCGGCGAGCCAGATGGGCGTTGCTGATCGGCTTGATCGGGTGCGGTGGACAGGTGCTCGGCGTCATTGGATCCGCGTGGGAACTGATCCACCCAACCGACAGTGCCAAGTCGCGCGAACTACAGACACTCGGAATTGATCCGACCCTCGCCTTCACTATCAATCTGATCTACTCCGCCGGAGCCTCAGCGATCTTCTTTTGGGCGGCGGCCCGGCTGATCCATATCTCGCGGGCCTCGGCCAAGGTGGAGCCCACGCTCCGGGACAGACCGTAGATCACCGGATCGACCGCGCAGGCCGACAGGTGCATGGGAAGGTTCATTTCCTCCGACGCGCCTCGGCAAGACGACAAGCAAGATCAGGCCGTGCAGGGTCACCAACAGTGCCAGCCGCCCAACACTAACTCCGTGAGCGCGAACCACCTCACCCCGGGAAGAACCATGAACGCCGACAGGACCAGTACTCCAGATCGAGCGCGGGCATCCCCACGACGTTGCACGACGTAGACAGGCGTCACAGGTGCACACCCGCACGGCCGCTCACGCGTTGATCCTTACAACGGGATGGCGTATCGACTGACCACAACCGTGGGGCCGTGGGGTCGAGTACCAGGCTGGACCCGCCCGCGACGGGGCTCTGATGAGGGCTGCTCACCGGCCACCCCGCGGGGCAAGCTAGCCGCCCCGACCGTGGCGGCGGCCAGTGCATCCCGCATGCTTGGAAGGAGGGCGGCCGTGACCAGCGCGACGGTGACCAGGTACACGTGCATGGACCTTTTGCGGCCCGGCGGCGATCCGCTACCGGTGCGGGCGCGTCTGGTCTGGCGCACCACGGACCCCTACACGGTGCGGCTGGGCTTCCACACGCGCGCCGCCGCGGACGTGGTCTGGGTGCTGTCGCGGGAGCTGCTCGCTGAAGGCCTGACCGGCGAGGCGGGGGTAGGTGACGTACGACTGCGGCCTGCCCCAGACGCCACGGTCCTGCTCGAGCTACGGCCCCCGACCGGTCAGACCTGGTTGCGGATCGACACCTGGGTACTGGCGGAGTTTCTGGACACCACCTACCGCCACATTCCGCTGGGTTGCGAGTCGCTGGGACTGTCACTCGACGACGAGATCAGCGCTCTACTCGATGTCGCTGCTGCCCAGGGCAACGGGGAACTGTCACGGGGTGGGTCTACAAGCCCTTGACCGTGGCAGGGCGGCCCTGCCACGGGCCAGATCCCGACTGGGGTGTTCCTTGGACGCTGTCGCATGTGCCCTAGGCGTCGGTGTGCGCACCCATCCCTACCACCGGGTCGGCACGCTATGGCTAGTGCTTACCGTGGATTGATGCTCTGGAAACCTCGGCCGGGCAGCGTGGAGAGATGACCGACCCCATTGATCGACTTGTTCTGGTGGAAGCGGGCTTTCGGGCTGATGTGATCAGCGGGCTGCATCGCGAAGCGCAACGGCTTCGTCAGCACCGCGCGATCGTTGAGCAACAGGCGGGCTCGCAAGCCAGCCTCGATCAGATCGTCGCTGTCCTGGAGAGCGTGGCGGACAAGCTGCGCGCACAGGACGGCCAGATGGCTCGCGCGCTCGGCCAACGGGGCGACCAGCCAGCGATGTCGACCCGGCGCGCGGACCGTGGCTGTCCCGTTCCCGGAAGCGGTGCCCATCTCGGGACACGCCGGCCAGGCCGGCCTAGACCTACCCGGCATTAGCCATCCACCACTGTCTTGCGTCAAGAAGATGGCCGGGGCGGATGCCGGTTCCGCTGCGGAACGGGGCTACGGAGGGAGTCGTGGGTGATCCGGCCGGACTCGCCGCACTGCGCGGCGGCGGTGCCCATCGGGATGACCACCGGCCCGGGCAGCTGCGCGAGTCCGGTCACCAACTTCATACTGGTGCTCTACCCCATGGGACTCCCCGGGACGCGATGCGCGTTCCTGTGCGCCGGCCACGCGCGGTCGGTTCCGTTGGTCGCTCACCCGCACCCCGCCGCGCAGCCTGCACACCTTCGTCGCCGATCACGTCACAGCCTTCACAAGCCCCGTTCACACGAAGGCGGCGGTCGTGTCGCGTCAACCTCGATGGAGGTCGACGCGAGGTCCCTCCGCTTCTCCGGAGTCTTCCCTGATTCCTGCCTGCGATGAGACGGACGGGAAGGCGCGGCCGGGCCGTCGCCGTCGCCGTCGCCCGAGCGTGCGGCGCCGATGCGGTGCGTGTGGGGTCTACCGACGAGATCCTTCCGGCCTTGCGCAAGGCCGTCGACAGCGGCCGGCCTGCCTGGTCGAGATCCGCTGCCATCCGCGCGCCCGGCCTCGGATCACCGGCTGGGACGGAACCCCGGAGCCGACCTGACAGGGTCATGTTCCGACGCTCAGCGCTGGCTGTGCCGACTCCGGTAGGCCGCGACGCTGGCGCGGTGCGCGCAGGTTCGGGTGCAGTACTGCTTCGAGCCGTTGCGCGAGAGGTCCACGAAAGTGGACCGGCAGCTCGGCCCGGCACATACGCCGAGACGAGTCGGACCGAGCGTGGCGATCACGGAGGCCAGCGCGCTGAGCGTGGTCGCGGCCAGGTGCGCCGAGCAGCGGTCGGTGTCGGAGGTGACCTCGGTCCACCAGCGGTCGTGATCGTGGCGCAGCGCCGGAGTGGCGCGGCTGCGGCGCAGACCGTCGTTGACCAGGGCCGCAGCTCCGACCGCGTCGGTGCTCGCTCGTTCGAGCACGCCACGCACCGTCTCGCGCAACGCGCGGACCTCCGCTAGGTCGGCGCGGGTGAGACGCCGCCGCGGACTGGTCCCCCGGTCCGTTGCCGAACTCGGCGGCTCGCCCGGTCCGGCCGGGGAATGGTCGTCGAGGAAGTCCCGGAGCTGCTCCACGGTCTCGAGCGCGTCCTCTCCCTTGATCGGCTTCAGGGTGTTGGCGAGATCGACGGCCGTCTCGACCGCCGATGAGCTGTAACACGCATCTTGCATTTGACGTGTCTCCTGGAGATTCCGTAGCGTGACACCCATTGCCGCTGTCACGTGTCACACGATACCCGGATGGAGACGACGATGCCGCGGACGTTCCCGTCTGAAGGGGGCGGCGGCGGATCCTCCGTTGAGGGCCCGGACGGGCGCTGGCTGGGACTCGTCCTGGGGATGCTGGTGTTGCCGATGTACGTAGCACTGGGGGCGCCGTCGGTGGCGCTGCCGGCGATCGGCCGCGCGCTCGGGGTGCAGTTCGGGGCCACGGCATGGATCCTCGCCGCATGGTCGCTGACCTCGGCGCTGGCGATGCCGGTCGCGGGTCGGCTGATGGCCCGGTGGAGCCCCTTCCGGGTACTCGTCGCCGGGGTCGTAGCACTCGCCGCGGGCTCCGCGCTCGCGGCGGTCGGCCCGACTTTGCCGGTTGTGATCGTCGGTCGACTGATCGGTGGCGCCGGGGCGGGTGCGACCGTGATCGCCGTCTTCGCCGCGGCCACTGCCCTTCCCGGGCGGGAACGGCTGCGTGCGTTGGGAATGATCGCAGCCGCCAGCGCGACGGCGTCGGCGTGCGGGACCCTGGTGGGCGGAGCGGTCGTCGCGTGGCTGGGGTGGCGTGCCGTGCTCGCGATCCCGGTCCTCGCACTGCCCCTCCTGCTGGCCGCATGGGCGGGTAGGCGCACGTTCACGCGGATCGGTCGCGGTGAGCGGGACGGCTCGGCCGGGCGACTCGACATCGTCGGCGCGGCCGTGCTGTCGGTATTCGCCGGCTCGTTGATCGCGTTGTTGCAGGCGCACTCGGTCGGCCTGCCCGCTCCGGTCACGCTCGTCGTGGCTGCCGCCGGGGCGCTCGCCGCCGTGGGACTGTGGTGGCGCGTGCGGCGCACGCCCGACGGGTTCGTGCCTCGGCGGGTGATCGCGGCCCGCGGCTTCCTGGCGGCCGGGCTCGTTGGCGGGGCGGTCTTCGCCGGCTACTACGGGGTGCTGTTTCTCGCCCCGTCCCTGATCGAGCAGGCCACCGGCGGTGGCGCCCTCGAAGCCGGCGCGCTGCTGGTCCCGGCCGCCGCCTGCTCGGTGCTGGCAGGGCGGCTGGCCGGCGCCTTGACCGACCGGTTCACCGCTTGGCAGGTGCTGGCCGGGCTTGCGGCACTCACCGTCGTCGGCGTGCTCGTGGTCGCGGTCTTCAACGGGCCGATCCCGGTCGTCGTCGGCGCGGCGCTGACCGTGTGTGGGTTCGCCGGCGCCCAGGCCGTACTGGTGGGCCTCGCACCGCAACTGGTCGCCACGCGCGACCGCGACACCGCACAGGGCCTGCTCAACTTCATGATCGTCCTGGGTGGCGGGATCGGTCCGGCCGCTGTCGCGGGCCTGTCCGGCATCGTGTCGGTGCCGGTGGCCCTCGCCGTGCTCGCGGCACTCCCCCTGGCCGGACTCGTCCTCAGCCTGACCCGACGCCCCGGCGCCCGACATCCACCGGAACCCGACGACACCCGCACAGAACGTCGATCTTGCCGAGAAAAGGAGCCCCGCTGTGGCCGCCGAGCCGTTTGAGGTCAGCATCACCGAAGCCGAGATCGCGGATCTGCGTGAACGGTTGCGACGGACGCGGTGGCCCGAGCCCGAGCCGGTGGACGACTGGTCGCAGGGGTTGCCGCTGGCTTATGCGCAGGAGCTCTGCCGCGGCTGGGCCGAGGACTACGACTTCGGGTTCGCCAAGCGGCTGAACGTTTTCCCGCAGTACCGCGACACAGTCGACGGGCTGGGCATCCACTTCCTGCATGTCCGCTCGCTGGAGCCGGGCGCGTTCCCGCTGGTGCTCACGCACGGGTGGCCGGGTTCGGTGCTCGAGTTCCTGGAGGTCCTCGGCCCGCTGACCGACCCGCGCGCGCACGGCGGGGACCCGGCGGACGCGTTCCACGTGGTCGCGCCGTCGTTGCCCGGGTACGGCTGGAGTGACAAGCCGTCGACGACCGGGTGGGGCATCAATCGCATCGCGCGCGCCTGGGACACGTTGATGGTGTCGCTGGGTTACGAGCGGTACGGCGCACAGGGCGGTGACTGGGGTTCGGCGGTGTCCGGCGCGCTGGGCGAGGTAGCGCCCGAGAGGGTCGCCGGCGTGCACCTGAACATGGGGTCCGTGACGCTGGGCACGTTCGACGACCCGACGCCCGCGGAGCTGGCGAACCTCGATGCCGAGAAGGAGTTCCAGCGCACCGGCCGGGGGTACTCGGGGCAGCAGGCGACGCGGCCGCAGACGCTCGGTTACGGCCTCACCGACTCCCCGGCGGGCCAGGCCGCCTGGATCGCCGAGAAGTTCTGGGCCTGGACGGACAACAACGGCCACCCCGAGGACGCGTTGTCGCGGCAGAAGATCCTCGACGAGATCTCGGTCTACTGGTTCACCGCGTCGGCCACGTCGTCGGCGCGCCTGTACTGGGAGAGCTTCGGCAGCTTCCGGGACAAGATCACCGCGCCGTCCGGGCTGTCGGTCTACCCGCGCGACATAACCCGCCCGTCGCGGCGGGAGGCCGAGCTGCGGTTCACCGACCTGCGCTGGTTCGAGGAGCTGCCGCGAGGTGGCCACTTCGCCGCGCTGGAGCAGCCGGAGTCGCTGGTCGAGCAGGTGCGCGGGTTCTTTCGCCTCTTCCGCTGACCGTCCGTCCCAACCCCCGGGAAGCCCGCGCCCGGGGGATGGTTCTGTCGGGTGAATGACGCGAGGTGCGTAAGCGCCTCGGGCTACCAGTATCCGCTGTCGCGCCCCTGCCCGAGCACCTCCCGCACGCGCTGATCAGCAGGCCCCTGGCTGTCTGACCTGGTCCTGGTCGTGGCCCACGACCAGGGCGGCGACCCCGATCAGTGGCCGATGGTGGTGCCCCGGCGGGGCCTGGTGCGCGAGGCCGCGCAGCGCTGGTGGCACTCCCGCGGTCGCAACGCCGTCACCGCCGCCGAACCAGACAGCCACGAGGCCCTGCTGACCCTGGTCACCCTCGGCTACAGCGCGTGAAACCCAATCCTCATCCCAAGCCGGGCTCTCCCGTAGTGCTGGTGCACGGGAATCGGGAGACCGACGCGGTCTGGGGTCCGCTGATCGCCGCGCTGGGGCGACGCGGTGTCACGGACGTGAGCTGTCTGTCCCCGCCGGGGTTCGGCGCCCCAGCCCCCGCCGGGTTCGGGGCCGCCGACTGGTCGGCCGCGGAGGAGCTCGCAGCCGAGCAGCTCGGACCGGCACTGTGAGTGAACCTCCTGAGGAGCGGTAGGAGCAAATGACGACGATCTCGGTGGCTGGTACCCAGGTTTGCTACACGTCGACCGGTGACGGCTCTGGCCTTGTCCTCGTGCACGGCACGAGCGCTGACGGGCGGTCGAACTTCGGTCATGTCGTGGACCGGTTCACCGATTGGCGATGTGTGGTCACGCCGGACTTCGGTGGTAGCGGGGACTCGACCATCCCTACCGGGCCGCTGGCGCTGGACACCCTGGTCGAGCAGATCGCAGGCACGATTGGTCACGCGGCGCCCGCGGCGGTCGACCTGCTCGGTGATTCGCTCGGCGCGGTCGTCGCCGCCGCTACCGCCGCGCGCTATCCGTCGCTGGTGCGGCGACTGGTACTCGTCGCGGGCTGGGCCGACAGCGCCGATCCACGCCATCAACTGGTTTTCGGCACCTGGGCACGCCTGCAGCGTGAGAACTCGGAGCTGGGCAACCGGTACGGCTTGTCGCTCGCGGTAAGCCCAGGGTTTCTCGCCACCTTGGGATCCGAGACCATTGCCGAAATCGTCCGTCAACCCACCCCATCCGACACCGACCGGCGCATCGATCTGGGCTTGCGGATCGACATCCGCGACGCGGTCAGCACCATCACTGCGCCCACCTTGGTGATCAGCGGCAAGCACGACTTCCTGGTTCCTGGCTACCAGACCCGAGGACTGCGCGAACTGATCCCACATAGCGAGTACGTCGAGCTCGACGCCGGGCACGCGGCGTTCCCGGAGAAGCCCGACGAGCTGGTGGAGATTGTCCGCACGTTCCTGTTCACCTGAGCACGACCAGCTCCCCGCCCCGGAAGATCAACGCGCTCGCTGCGCTAGGGCCGGACGGCGGCGCGATCTTGATCCTGCGTGATGTGTTGGCCTGGCCAGCGGCAGAGGTCGCCGACCTGCTGAGCACGACCACCAGCGCGGTCAACGGCGCGCTGCTGCGTGCCCGGCGCTCCGTTGCTCTTGCGGATGAGGAGCCGGCAGAGCTGGTCGAGCCGCACGACCCAAAGATTCTGGCGCAGCTCAACCGGTACGTTGCCGCCTTCGAGCACGCCGACATGGCGGCCTTGACCGACCTACTGCGCACCGATGCGCAAGCCCAGATGCCGCCGCACGTCACCTGGTTCCGTGGCCGCGAGGCGATCACCCGATTCTTCGGCGGCAAGGTGACCGAACCGGGCCAGGAGAGGATGCTTCAGACCCGCGCAAATGGACAGCCGGCGCTAGCGACCTACCTGCGCACCCCGAACGGAACCTATCGCGCCAATTCCATCCACGTGCTGTCGTTTCACGACGGCCGTGTGCAAACGATCGTCGCGTTCCTCGACCCCACATTGTTCGCGCTGTTCGACCTGCCACCGAACTGAGCACACCGACAGGCTGCTGGAGGAGGGCCCGTGCCGACCATCTCGCCTACGCCCAACTCACCGACATCGACTGACGGATCGTCAACCAAGCTACCCAACGCGCGACTGATTCGAGAACTTCAAGATATGCCACGTCCTTGGATGCCTGGCGTCCCAGCATCACCACGACCACGCCAAGCAGCCACCGAGCCACCACGTAGGTGATCGACAACAACACCAGGCGATCATCTCACCACCCCGTACTGGCCTCAGAACAGCCCAGATCAGCGCCGCAATCTGATTTCGAGCCTGTAGCTCTCCAAAATGGCTTCACCGGACCGGACCTGGTACGAACCGCTCGCAGTTGGCGTGGCATGATCCGGACCCGTGGTTGACCACGACCTCGGGTAGCCCCTTGAGGCGATCATCTCACCGGATTGTGCCGACCTCGCCAACACAACACCACCGGTCAGCAAGGGACTCACCGCGTGCATCGGCATAATCCGAAGATCGGCATATATGGATCACACAGGTCTGCACCACGGTCCGCTGCCAGACCGTGGTGATCGCATCGGGCAGCCCGGTGAGACCGTCACAGACCGCGATGCACACATCG
>Ga0137415_10002434_pt1 | contig 18534 bp, 15 predicted proteins | sample CZODoug3_1_1_16f_FD_183082 | JGI IMG/M metagenome (GOLD analysis project Ga0137415, IMG submission 183082) | Vadose zone soil fungal communities from Angelo Coast Range Reserve, California, USA - CZODoug3_1_1_16fungal (Hybrid Assembly) | ecosystem: Environmental > Terrestrial > Soil > Vadose...
CGATTTCACGCCGCCGGATATGCCAAAACGCCTTGCACAGCGCGAATAGAAAGAATGTGGCGAACAGTATCGTCGCCGCCGCCTGATTTATTCCACCGATAGCCGGCATGCCAAAGCTCATCACCAGCGCCGACATTCCGATCACCGCACCGCAAATCACAAAAATGCGGCCACTCCAGCGGTGCCATCGGAGGTGGCGCGCCCGAATGGTTGAGCTGAACTGCAATGGACCCAGCACCATGAAGAGCAAGCCGGGCAAGATATGAACGAGAGTTAGGATCGGATAGTGCGCAAACAAATCATCCAGCGCGGCGAACCGTGCAGCTACAGGATTGGATGTGACCGCGGGTGGATGATAGCCCCTGACCACGATAGGCACCAGATGCACCATCCTCCGCACCGCGACGGCAACTCCAATAAACGCCAGAAAAATGACCGCGCTCCATAGCGCGCGCCCGAGTCGCATGCCAGGCTTCATACCTCCTATTACGTTTGGTTCATCAGATTCCTTTCAAGTGCGGACATAGCAAAACGGAATGGTTTTGAAAGCCATTTCAAGCGCTCCAAGCGCTGTGACCACGGAGTCTAGAAACCTCCGGATGGAACGGCGGATATGCTTTAATCAGCAACTGACACCGATTTCAACCTGGCGTACCAAGAATTTAGAAGGCTGCGAGGCCACTCCAGACACAAACGGTTCAGGTTACTGACCCAGGGATTGCGCCCAACTCGCGAAGGCGTGCCAGCCAGCTGTTTTGCCGACGGGCAAACGAATCCGCCGTTAAGGCAAAACGCCTCGGGTCCCCTATGGTGTCAAAGGTGTGCTGATGGCGCCCTTGATTTTCGGAAAGTAGAGCCACAGATGCCCGCCGTTATCGTCCTCGCCGAACACGATTTCGCCATCGGGGCCCGTGACGGCGTCGCCGAACTGGTAGCCATAGCGGCGCTGCTCAAGAATGGAAGCGGCGACCCCGAGATTGGTGAAACTGCCTGAGACCGTGTCGCAGCTGAACAGGTTCGCCATCTCGTCTCCACAGAAGCCGAAGAGCCTGCCATCAGGTACCACCGCCATGGGTCCGACTGGCGCGAGATGCGCTCTCCCGAGCGCACGGAAGCCTTTGTTCTCGTCGAAGGAGAACAGCCGCCCAGCTGCGTCGGCCGTGAACAGCAGGCCACTATGGCGATCGCGAGCCCACCGAAGCGGACCGGCCCACTCGCCGTCGGGAAGATGGACGGCGGCACGGCGGATGTGGCCAGAAGCAACATCGAAGTGCCAGAGTTGCGTGCCCTCATCCTGTCCGAACACTCCAGCATGGCCCATGGCCAGATGGCCGCGACCCGGCGCCTCCCCCACAACAGTAATCACCCCCGACTCGACATCCACTGTGAACAAGTGACGCGTGGTTACGCCAGCGACGGTTTTTCCCGACGGGGCAGAGATTGCGTGAACCACGGGCTCTCCCGGAACACACTCGCCGAGGTCTTTGAGAACCGGTTCCTCGAGGCCCCACTCCTGAATCCAGTCCTCCGCGAGATCCAGGTGCGGCATGGCCACGGCGCGGCCACCCTGAGGTCCGTTCACGAAAGCGATCACGCGGGACGTGCCGCAACAAATGGCTTCCGTGGTTGTCGAACCGGGGACCGCCCCGGCATCCAACACAATCCCGGTGAGCCCGTGAAATGCCGCTCCAAAAAGGTGCGCCTGGCGTCCGCTTGTTCCGCCGTAGACATGACCTTCGGAGTTAATGTCGAGCGCGGTGATGTGGCTCTCGTCGTGGGTAATCGGCGTAGTCATGCCCGGCAGGCACGTGGGAAATGCCACCATGATGCCCTCGCGGACAAATTGATGCGCGAGTTCGTTCAGATAAGCCTTGATCTCCGGTGAATTACGATCGAATCTGGATTTCGTCTGCATCGTGGTCGTCCCTAGCCCCACATCCGAATAGGAAGGTGCGCGTTTCTCCGCTTCCGGTCGGCCGGCATCGAGACTTTGAAGATGCCGGAGGGGTGATTTCCAACGTGGCCGAAGAAGAGATCGCCGTTGTGGTCCACAGCGCCTCGGGAAACGTAGTGCGCCATGCCCGTGGGATGCTCGAGTCGAGCGACTTCCTCTCGCTTGAGGGTCTGCGGATCGAGGCGCCAGACCACGCCCTCATTCTGTTTCCGTGATTCGGGCGTCGGGTTATATTTGGAATCGCGCCAGCGCGAAGCCACGTAGTAGAGATTGCCATCGCCCCCAAACGTCAGCCCGCCGCAGTGGTCCCGGTACATGTCGATTGGGAAACTGGTGTCCCGAAGCTGCGTGGCCGGCCCGAGGTCCTCGACTCGCGGCCACTCGCCCTCGTTCGGCCAGATGCGCATCAGGCGTGGATTCGGACACCAGGTGGAAGCGTAGACGCATTCGCCATCGGGCGAAGGCGCCACGTCATAAAACACGCTGTGCCAGCCGGTTTGATAGTTCAGGTCATGCGCCAGCAGACCGGGAGAGATTTCCAGGCGGTCCGTCTCAGGCGTGTACCGCACCAGACGTCCGTAGTCACTACTGGTCCAGACGCGATGCCGTTTGTCGAGGAACAGAGCCTGAGGATTGATGGAGCTAATGCGGCCAACGTCGCGTCGCTTGCGGCTGCGTAGATCATAGATGATGAAATGATCGCGCGGGTAACTCATGGCGTAGAGCAAGCCGCGCTCTTCATCGTGCAGTAAGCAGCGGCAGCCCTCCTTCGGGATGAGCGTGTCCCACCAGAGAACGCGGTCGGTGCGGGTGTCGAAAGCGAGCAGCGCGGAGCCGCGAAAGCAACGCTTCGTGTCGTGCCAGGAGTACCACGGCGAATAAACGGGCAGATCGATGGGCGGGCCTGAAAGATGTGTCGCCATGTACAGCACGCCATCGTGCATCGAGGGCGCGAAGCTATAATGGATCTTGCACTGCGAGGCACGGCCTGAGTCGCCGGGATCGTCCACCTTTTCCGCAAGGTCGAAGAGGTAGTCGAGGTCGTCGCGCTGTTCGTTGTAGCGGACAGGCTTGACTACGCCCCCGGGCAAGCTCTCCGCGCAAGCAGCCGCATAGATCCGTCCGTCGGGCCCGACGGAAAGTGACCAACAGGTGTCCGAGTCAGGATGACCTGTGAATGGGTACCACTTGACGGCATACGGCGTTCCGCCGAGCGCCCTAGCTTCAGCCCCAAGCGAGGGCGCGAGGCCCGCCGCCAGCACTCCACCGCCAACTTTCATGAAGGTACGGCGGTCAATTTCCGGTCGTGAACTCATCGATCTCCTTCCGAGCGACGCTGCAAGGCATGCACGTCCCGTCCATCTCGCCAATAGTCCGAAATTTTCGATTGGACCTCTGTCCCGCGCATCGTACGCTTCCCCTGTCGTCGACACAACGGACTTGCCACCGGCCAGATCAGTGGGGTTGGAGGGCTTCTTGGCACGTGTAGTCGCATTACCGGCTGTCTAAACCGCCCCCCTATTTGTGTCGGATGTTCACGGGGGCTCGGGTCCGATCCAGGGGAAACACGTGCAGTTCCCATTTGACCGGGACGGACGTTGGCAGGTAGCAGATGGTCTTGTCGCAAGCCTGATACTCAAGCTTTCCTGTAATCGTGAAGAGTTTCCCGTCTTTCCCTAGCGAGCCCCAGAACTCTGACCCGGAGCTCACTTTCACATCCTGGCTGATGCGGAACGTCCCATCGAAAACGGGTACCTTCTCCTTGATCGCGCGCAGATAGAGAATTTTAGACGGTGGGTATACCGTCGGTTTGAACTCCAACTGTGCGACGGGTTCAATCACGAGCTGAATGGGCTTATAACCCTGGGTGCCGGGCGCATACACGTGCACATCCGGGGGCAGCCGCACTTCGGCAGCGAGGGTGATGCGAGTACCGGGAACGCCGATGGAATCGGACTGCTCGAGGGCCAGTTGAAGATGCGGGGCTTCCACCGTTTCGGTTACTTCCTGGCCTAGTTCCGGAAAAAGCTTGGAAATAATGCTATTTCCGGTAAGGCGCTCCCGGTATTTCGCTTCGAAGAACTTTTCTCTGATAGTGCCGTTGGGATCAATAAAAAAATATCCCGGGCGGGCAAAGCCCTTCTGCATCCCCGTAGCTTCCTGATTGAGGACGCCGTAAGCCTGGATCGTCTTCGAGTCGGGGTCAGCAAGCATCGGGTATTCGATCTTGTGCCGGTCGGCAAAATATTTCAGGATTTCTTCCGTGTCATAGCTGATGGCCGCCAGCTTGACCCCCTGCTTTTCGAATCGCGGGATGGCGCTTTGCAGCTGAACCAGCTGCCCTTTGCAGAATGGTCACCAATCTGCGGAGCGGAAGAAGAGAAGAACGGTGCCGTTCGTTCCTTTCAAGGTATCGAGAGTTTGTACCCCACTAAACTGGTCGTGAACTGAAAAAGGAGGAGCCTTTTGACCGACTGCGAGTCCAATCGACAGCAACTCGATGGAAGCCATCTGAATCGTACCGTCATCGAGTGTCCCTCGAACGGTCACCGTGTCTCCCAAGTGAGCGGTTACCGATGCCTGCGGCTCAAGGCCGTACATGACCCTGTTCGTATCGTCATATAGAGCCAGCTTGGCACCGGGCACGTTCTTGGTGCACTCGGGAGATTCGGCGAAGGCTTCGTCTGCGTTGCAACTGCTGGACACCAGGGTTCCGGACCACGATCCGGACTTTGTTGCGGAATTTCTTGGATTGTTCTGCCAGGCCGCTGCGAGTGCGGCTATGGAAAAAAGCGCTACTAGATTAAGGAAGAAGCGTATCGCCGTAGAATCAGACCTGACCGACAGCATCAATTCGAGACCCTCGTTTCACTCTTGAATTCCCCGATACTGTACACTTGGCAGTCTCATCGCACAACGCCCGACAAAGAAGAAGTGTCACTTCAAGGGAAGCCCGGTGAATCGAATTCCCGCGCCGTGAACTTTGTAGCGCATATTCAATCCAATCAAAAGCGCCGTCAGCGATTCGACAATGCGCGCATTCTCCAATTTTCCTCCATTCAATGGCCGCGCCCCCGGAATCTTGCTGACCAATTCGAAGGCCACCTGCTTTGCTTTCTCATCGTCGCTGCACACTAAAACGTCGCAATCCACCGGTGCATCTCCCGCAAGCAATTCCGCTCCAAGATTCTGCAACGCGGCCGCCATGCCCACGCTTGCAGGCAGCAGTTCCCTTGTCTGTTCGGCCGCCGAGCCTTGCCAAACGCCGAGCACGCGCGTCGGTGCACCGCCAATGGTCGCCGCCAAAGGCACCGTGGTATCGATCACAATCGTTCCCGGTTTCCAAACGCTCTTCAATTGCTTGAGCAGCGCCACCACACCGGAGAAGGGAACAGTCAACACCGCGACATCGCACGCGGCCGCGGCAGAAAGATTGTCCAGGCCTTCGATCTGCGCGGCGCCACCAATGCGCTCGCGCAACAGTTTTGCGGTTTCTTGCGCGCGGGCCGCATCGCGCGAGCCGATCAGGACGTGTTCCCCAGCCTTCGCCATTCGAAACGCCAGCCCGGAGCCTTCGGCTCCCGTTCCGCCCAGAATCGCGATCTTTCGCGCCATGATGGTTCGCTCCGTTTCGCATTGCGCTGCTCATTCGAATCGCTACCACCTTATTCCCGATTCGAATCCGCCGCTTCGCTTTTCCCGCACCCAGTATGGTATCTTCAAAAACTTCCAAGATGCTAACGCCACATCTCACCGCATTCGAATTCCGCAAAGCACTGGGTCATTTCACCACCGGCGTGACCGTGGTTACCGTCGAATTCGAACCGGGCAAGATCCACGGCATGACCGCCAACTCGTTCACTTCGGTCTCGCTCGATCCCATGCTGATTCTCGTTTGCGTCGACCACCGCGCGAAGATGCTTCCTTTGCTGACGAAGAAAAAACGTTTTGGCATTAGTGTCCTCAAAGCAGGGCAGGAGGCTATTTCCGAGTATTTCGCCAAAGGCGTACAGAGTGCGGAAACTGAGGAGAGATTGTCGATTCGATATCGATTGAGCCCAGGGGGCATCCCCGTCCTCGAGAATACGCTACTCCAGTTGAGCTGCACGGTGATGGCGTCGCATATTGCCGGTGACCACACCATCTTTGTCGGGGAAGTGGAGGAAGCGGAAATGCACGAGGGCGAGCCGCTGCTTTATTTCCGCGGAGAATACCGCCGCGTCGCGCGACACTCCTAGAGAAATTGTTTTTCTGGAAAATTCGTTACCGTTCGGAATTGCCGGAAGGCCGCGGCGACTCGGCCGAATCGCCCATCTCTTTGCGATGGCTCTTCACTTCGCGCAGCGCATAGATCGGCTTGTTTTGCGATTCGTAGTAGGTGCGCGCAATGATCTCGCCGAGCAAGCCCATGGAGAAGAACTGCACACCGCTGATGAACAGCGCCACCGACAGCATCATGAGCGGCCCGTGTTCCGCCATGATGGCCTTGTGCAGGTAAAATTTTTCGTAGGCCAGGAAGCACGCGAGCAGCGAACCCAGCCCCGCCCCGGCCACGCCCAGCAACCCGAAAAACTGGAGCGGCCGCGTCGAATAATCCAGCAAAAACTTCACGATAATCAAATCCAGGAACACGCGGATGGTGCGCCCGATCCCGTAATTGGACCTTCCGCTTTTCCGCTCGAGGTTTTCGATGGGCACTTCCGCGATTCTTGCGCCCGTCGAACTTGCCAGCGCCGGAATGAACCGGTGCAGCTCGCCGTAGAGCTGAATTTCCTGAATGATCTCCCGGCGGTAGGCCTTGAACGTGGTTCCAAAATCGTGCAGCTCGATTCCCGATAGCTTTGCCATCATCCAGTTGGCGGCGCGGCTGGGAAGCTGCCGCATCAGCCAGTGATCCCGCCGGTTGTGGCGCCAGCCGCTCACCAGGTCGAAGCCTTCTTCTATTTTTTCCAGAAAGCGGGGAATCTCTTCGGGGTCGTGCTGCAGATCGCCGTCCATGGAGATGATGACCCCGCCCCGCGCGAAATCAAAACCTGCTTTCAACGCCGGAGTCTGTCCGAAATTCCGCCGCAGCCGCACCAGGTTCACGCGGCGGTCGTGCTCATAAATTTCGGAGAGCACCTTGAACGAGTCATCCTTGCTGCCATCATCCACAAACACCAATTCGTAAGGCTCGCCGATCCCGTCCATCACCTCCGTAATCTTCATGTAGAGGGGTGGGATGTTTTCCTGTTCGTTGTAGAACGGAACGACGATGGAATACTGGATGGGCGAATCGCTTGCCATTCTTTTACGCAAGTCCTTCTTTAAGCTTCCTGGGTTACAAGGCCATAGTCTATCAGGCGAATCCCCAGCGATGCGACAAGATTTCGGATCGCGGTGTCTGTGAGGATCTGCAGCTCGGTCTGCCGCGAATCCTGCAGCCGGGTCCGCGTTTTCTGCAGCGCCGCATCCGCGTAGCCCGGGTGGCACATCAACTCCGTCGTCCCGTCCGGCAGGCTCTTCACGAATTGTGCCACGCCATCGCGCGTCAGCTCGCCGGTTTGCGCAATCCCGCAAAAATAATCGGCCGTAGAAATACCCGCGTGCTCGGCCTGCTCACGCGCATCGCGCGCCAGCAGTTTCAATCCGCGCGCCTGCACTCCTTGTTTCATGACCACTCCGGCGTGCTGTTTTGAGCCCGAAGAAAGAGCCGCGCGCAGGCTCGATGCTTCCAGCGAAACGCGGATCGCGCCGATGTCATGCCGTTTCGCAAGCTTAAGGGCGATCTCAAACAGCCCGGGCAGCATGTGTACATGTTTGTGCCCGTCGAGGTGTGTCGGCGCGATACCGGCATCGCGGACTTTCTGAATCTGCGCGTCCCACTCGCTCTCTACTTCGGCCAGCCTGAGCCCGCGCCGTGCCCGCCGCAGAAGCAGTTTTTCTGGTCCGCCTGCGAATTCGCCGTCGTCATTCAGAAGACTGGTAATGGTTTCCCGTTCGGCCACCGGGGGGCCGTCGCTCAAGTTTAAGTGCACTCCCACACCCAACCCGGGGGCCAAACGCGCGGCCTCCACACCCCCGGCAAACGCGGCGCCGTTGGCCAGCAGCGAAGTGCTGGTCACAATCCCGTGATGAAACGCCTCGAGGATCCCGCGGTTTACCCCATCCGTCCATCCCAGGTCATCCGCGTTGACGATCAGATTCTTCACAGCTTGTCCCGCTCCCGCGGGCTCACCTGTCCTATTGGACAGCTACTCTTTCGTGCTCCGACCCGTATTCGTACCATTGACCCCTTTGACCCTCAACTCTAGCATGGCGAGTAGAGGCGAAAATGACGGTAAAGCTGCGTGAATCCAAGCGCATTGGTTCGCGGCACCATGAGAAGCGGCGTGGCCGCCGAATGAACTCCCGTGTACCCGTACGCCTCGAGTGGGACGACGAGTCCGGGAAGCGCATCAGCGTCGAAGGGCATACGCGGGTCGTCAACCCTTACGGCTGCATGCTGGTTCTCGCGGAGTCGCTCGAGCTCGAGCACCGCCTGGCCCTCAGCAATCTCGCGACCGATACCAGCAATGCCGCGATCATCGTGTGGAAGGGCAACCAGCGCCCCGACGGGTGGGAATACGGCGTTGAACTTGTGGCCCCGGAAATGGATTTCTGGGGACTCGAGCTGTGAAACCCACCTCCCAAGTGAAACCTTCGGCATACGCGAAACCCGGTTCGATGAGCGGCGTGCGTCCTGCCGTGACGACGCGCCAGCCTACCGCCGAAGAGCGCCGCCGAGCGCAGCGCGTTCTCCTGCGTATGCGCGTTCTCGTCCACATTGCCAATAAACCGGAGCCGATGCAGGGTTTTACTCATACGGTCAGCGCTACCGGCGGCATGATCATTCTTCCCGAGGGCTTTGCCCAGGGCACCAAGTTCACTCTCGAAAATCCAAAAACGCAGCAGCGCGTCGAGGTGAACGTCGTCCGTTCGCCGCAGATGAATCAGGAAGGCTCACTCATTCCCGTCGAGTTCCTGTCTCCTGCTCCCCTGTTCTGGAATATCGTCTTCCCCCCGAACACCAACTGACGATCCGTGAAGAGCCGGCATCCTATTGGGCCGGGGCTCGCAGAAGTGTGTGAGCGCACGGATTGGCTCTTCGAAGAAGAGGAGGAGAGCGGAAGTGGTGGGTACACGGTATACACCCCCGTCGCGGTGGAAAGAGTGCGCAACGAATTGATTCCACAGGAGCTGCGAGTAGTCGGTGGCCCCAATACATTGTGTGAAATATAAGAAGAGAAAAGGGGATGAATGGAGGAGATCCAAATTGAGGGTTCGAAGAAAGAGCCGGCCACCCCTCCCCTCATGTTTCTATAAAGGATTGACACGACAGGGTTTAGGAGGTGGGGGTTGGACAAAGGATTGTGAGGAAAGGAGTTAGAGGAAGAGGAGCCAAGGGGATAGTGGGGCAGGGGGTTAGTTGAACGCGGGATGCTTCGGCAAGAGTGGCGTCTGACTGTCAAAGAAGATGTTAGCATGAAAGTATAGTACTTGTCAAGATAAACTTTGAGTGAAAAAGGGGCGGGCTGCTATGCCCATGTCTAGGATGGAGCGGCCGGCGACCTTGTGACAGGAAAGAGCACGGCCAGGGGTGGCTGTGCCACAGAGTGGATTGGAGTTGGGACCTGTTTGCTACGGGGAGTGGGGACAAAAAAAAAGAGCGGCCCCGGAACATCGGGGCCGCTCCGCGTACTTTTCTTTTTGTTGTTAATTGACGGCGACGGTCATTGTCTTCGAAGCAGTGGTTGAACCGGACGTCCCCGTGATCGTGATGGGAGGAGTGGTGCCTGTGATCGTGACGTTCAGTGCCCCGCTTTGCGATGCCTGAGTATACGTGTCGCCCAGATAATGCGCACTGATCGCGTGGGTTCCCACTGGCAAGCTGCCGTTCATGATTGTAGCTGATCCGTTGGACACAGTAACTGCAGTTCCCAAGGCCGTCGAACCGTCAAATAGCTGCACCTGCGCGTTCGCAGCCACGGAGGCGCTCACGGCGATTGCAAACGAGATGTTTACGCCACTGGCGGCCTTGGTGCTCGTCACCGTGATCTTGGTGGTGGTGGTGACGGGCCCGCCTCCTCCACCACCGCCACTGTATCCGCCGCAGCCCAGCGTGAAGCTCAGCACGCACACCAGGCCAAGGCCCAATGCCGCGCGATAACGCTTCCGCCCCGGCAAGAAGAGCAGCAATAGCGACGCAAAACCCGTTCCGGCGCTGAGTGTCCACCACCCGTTGCTGTCATGGCGGTTGACAGGTGTGCTGGTGGCCCGCAGGGTCTGCGTCGCAGGCGCCACCATCGCTGTCAGCGATGAAGACGGATTCAGCACATTTATCGGAAGCATTCCCGATGTGCTGCCGGAGGGAATGGTCAGCGGCGAGCACGTCACGCCTGGCGGTAGATTGGCCGTCGCTGGGCAGGTCACGATGACCGCCCCCGCAAAGCCCCCGCTCGGTGTCAGTGTGATCGTCGAGTTTGCCGTGGTCATTGTTCCCGCTGCCCCCGCAACAGTAGGTACGGTGACGTTGCTCGCAGCGAGGGTGAAGGTTCCTCCTGAAGTCACGGTGAAGGACATACCGTTGCTGGCTACGCCGCCCACTGTAACGACGACGTTGCCGTTTGTTGCGCCCGCGGGCACCGGGACGACGATGCTCGACGCACCCCAGTTAGAGCTGCTAGTCGGCGTTGCCGTCGTACCGTTGAAGGTGACGGTGCTCGTACCCTGCGTTGCGCCGAAATTCGTGCCGGTGATCGTCACAGACGTGCCCACGGTGCCCGAAGTTGGGTTCAGGCCGGTGATGGTGGGCGCGGCAGCAGCGGTGATGGTCAAGGTCGGCGGGGTTCGGTTGGTATCCGGCCCGCCGCCCGGCTGCGGGTTGAATGTATCAACGCTCACCGTTTGGGCTGTTGCCAGATTGGCAGCGGGAACCTGGACAGTAAGGGTGGTCAAGTTAGTGACTGTGACGGCATTCGCAGGGAGCGGGATGGTATTAAACTGCACGAGCGTGGCGCCGGTCAGAAAGTTGCTGCCATTCACGGTTAAAGTTAGCCCGCTGGCTCCTGCAGTGGCGGTTGTGGGTGAAATCGAGGTGATTCCGGGAACGGGGTTGAGAACCGTGTAAACGAGGGCGTTGCTAGTGCTCGCGCCTTGCCTGACGGTGACCTGGTCCGCAGCTCCTGATGCAACATCAGTTGCTAAGATCGAAGCGGTCAACTGGGTGCCGTTGACAAACGTCGTCGCCTTGGGGCTGCCGTTCCAATATACGGTTGGTGTGCTTGCGCTTACGAATCCGTTTCCGTTCACGGTTAGAGAAAACGCTGTCCCTGGAGCGTTTGTGGAAAACGGCGCGATCGAGGTGATTCCAAATGCTGCCTGTCCACCCAAATTCAGGTCCCACATCCCGCGGCCATGCGTGGCCGCGCGGAGCGTTCGGGAAGGATCATGGAGCGCCAGCCCCAAAATTTCAGCAGGCGGAAGTGAGTTCGCCGAACCAAGCACGGACCAACTGACGCCGCCATTGGTGGTGAAAAAGGCGCCGATATCCGTCCCCACGTAAAGCGTATTGTGAGTCAGGTCATCAGGATCGATGACGATGGCATTCACGGGGATATCTGGGAGCCCCGCACCGTCAATGTCTGTCCAAACGGTGGCAGCGCCTAATGTACCATTCACGGTCTTGAAGACGTGACCAGTAGCACCTGTACAGGCCACGGCGCAAGAGCCAAAGCCAGAAAAAGTCACATACGCAATCCTATTGTCGCTCGTGTCCACTGCGATTTGCGTGATGGACCGTGTGGGAAGCGCGGACGTCGCGATGCTGGTCCACGTTGTTCCACCGTCGGTCGTGACCTCAATCTCCCCACCGTCAGAACCAGTGTAAACGGTGTTGGAATTGCTTGGCGCAGGCGCGATCGTGGAAAGAGTGGCGCCAGCGCCCGGGCATCCTGCCGGGTGCGTCGCCGCAGTCACGTCCGGCGAGATCGCCGTCCATGCGTTGCCACCATCCTTCGTTTGCCACACACGGCAGGTGCCGAAATAAAGCGTCTGCGGGCGCTTGAGATCCATCACCAGCGGAGGAATAAAGGAGCCGCGGTCCGCATTGTTGATTCCCGAATTGGCAAGAAATCCGTTGAAGAAGAGCTGTTGACCGGTGTAGGAGACGGCAATGAGGGGGAAGGGCGGCATGCCGGGCACATACTCACACTCGCCGTAAATAGTGCTTGGAATGCCAGGGTCGATGGCCGTGAATGCTCCGTCGCATCCAAGACTCTGCGCCTGCCAGACAAGACTAGGCCCCTGGTATTGCTGCACGTCATTATCTTGAGCTCCGCCAAGCCCGGAGAAGGGCGTGGATGGGTGAATGGAGATCCCCGGATAGAACTGAGTGATGCCGAGATTTGCGTTCAGATTGTTCCATGTCGTAGCGCCGGAGGCCAGATTTATCGCGCTGCTCCACACGCCACCGTCATTGCCGACATAGAGGACACTGCCGTTGCCACTGAAAGCCAACGCATGCGTATCGACGTGCAGCCCCGTACCGCTATTGGTTGCTGAAACTTCCGTCCAGGTGTTGCCCCCATCCGTCGAACGGATCAGCGTATCAACGGAAGCCGCACCACCGGCAAAGACCGTCTTGCCAGTGGTATCCGCCGGATCAACTGCGATCACTAAATCGAAGAAGCATTGCGAATTGCAGAAGGACGGCGTACCGGACAACTGCGTCCACGGTGTTGTGCCTCCGTTTGTAGTCTTAATGACGCCGAGCAGTTTCGATGAAGTCGTCGTGCTGTCGGCGATAGCGGCGTAAACCGTTGCGTTGCTTCCCGTACTTGAAGCGCTCGGCAGAATCGCTAAAGCGATGCGGCCCAGGCTTGCTGCTGGTGTTCCCGCAGGCAGGGATTGTTTGATCCATTTCGAGCCCGCTCCCCCGGGACTTGTGCCACTTGGGTCCGTGACCGCAGCACAGGAGTTGACGGAGCTGATTGCCACGCTGGATTTATAAATTCCGTTGTTTGCTGGGTCACCGAAGGGGAAGCCAAGTGCGACGAAGGCTGTGCCATCACTCGCAAACACGGCATCTGTCCCAACGATCCCGGTGATGCCGAATACCGCCTTCCATGTCAGACCGGCATCTGCGGAACAATAAATGCCTGATGGGAGCGCTGTGCCGCTCCCGCGAACGCCTGCGAGAAGGATGGCAGTGCTACCGCTGGTCTTCGGGTTGATGGCCAGCGCGCCGACGAACGGACCGCCACGCGTCTGAGTAAGAGGACTCGGTGTGCGAAACGTGTTGTCCTGCGTGCAGGATGCCGTCGGAGGCGTACCGGCAGCGACCGTACACTTCAAAACCCCTTCTCCGTAAATGTTGTCAATGGCAAAGTTATCTTCGCCCGTGCCCACGTACACGGTTGTGCAGACCCCACTCGCGCCAGATGCGCAGGTGGAGGGGTCAACTACCAGCGAACCAACAGCTACAGAGGCAATGCCTGCAGAAGGAGGGAAATCCGTCAGTGGGGTCCAGTTAGTGCCGGCATCCGTGGTAACCCAAAGTCCACCATCAGCAGCGCCGAGATAGACGTTATTTGAGTTATTTGGATTTACCGCGAGCGCTGTTACGCGGCCCGACGTGAACGGCGACCAAAACGCATTGCTTGTGGCCCTTGGACCGATGAATTGCCAGCCTGAGGTTGTCGGCCCCGCTGCGGCAAATCCTATTCCAAGCGCAATGGAAGCGTTTAGGCGACCTTCGTTCTGTAGCATCTGATGCATGCGATACAATGCACGCTGGCGCGCTCCTTGGGGAATGAAGCCCTGTGGAAACGCGCGCGGCTTGAAAAACCAATCCTGCCGGCGTTTCAAGAATTCCGGGCCTTCTTCGACCGCCTCTCGCCCATCTTCATCGTGCGGCATGGGCTTCAGTCCTGACTGCGACTTAGATTGTTTTTCTTGAGCCTGAGTCCCATCCGGTTTCGTTTGTGCGGCGGCACGAAACGCCGGGAGCGCCAGAATCAAAGTAAGAAGGAAAAGGGAGTTGCGAAGCATCAGAGATTGCAGTTTCATATCCCGTCCACGCTGCAGATTTGGATTCGATTCCCACAAAACGCATCCGGCCTGAAGGCGTGGCCATTCGGACAGAGGAACAACTTCCAGAAATGGCGTCTCGCGGACTGGGGCTTGTACCGGAAACGACTCACCGTTGAACGTATAAAGGCTAGCACAGGCGATAAAAAGACTCTCTAGTACCTCGACAGCGGATTGCGCTCAGAGATACGCCCTTAAACTGGGGCATGACCCCACACCGAGCACGTGGCCAGTCTGATGCACCCCAGGATTCCGCAGGATGCTCTAGCCGATTCTTGGTGAGCGCCGCGCCCCGGGGTGAAAGTTCGCGGCGCCCGCCTTCGCAGAAACTATCCCTTTGCTCAAATCCTACCGCTCCAGGGTCACTTTTATTCCACCTGAAGCACCGCGGGCGTTCCGGTTTTCCAGAACGCCCGCTTTTGCGAGTTTAGTTTTCTCGGGAAGCCATTTCGCCAAACTCAGCGACGGAAACCGCGCCGGCCATAGAAACCAGGTCCCCAGCCCCAGCCGCTATAAAATCCCACGTAGCCGGGATAAGCGTAGCAGGGACCGTAGTAACCGCACGGATAGGACCCAGGGCCCGGATAGCCTCCGGCAACGTGGTGTGGCCCCCTGCGCTCCAATCTTCCGCCGTCCATGTCCTGCTGCGTGACGGGCAAGAAGGCTTGCTGGCTTTGCATGGTGTCAATTTTGATGGGATCGACGAGGCGGAAGCTCAATTGTTCCTCAGGATGAAGAACCGTGGGGCGGCCTCTTGTAAGGAGCACTGCGCCGATGCCTGCGGCCGCGCCGGCTCCCGCTCCAATTGCCGCGCCTTCGCCCCAGTCTGCCGCGGATCCGATCAATGCGCCGAGCCCAGTGGTGGTGGCAACTGTCGCGGCGTCCTGCCCGTGTGAAGTTCCGCCCGAGCCTTTCCATAGTTCGGTGAGAATCGGGACTTGATGACCATCCACGACGGTCAAGTCCGTCAGTTCGACTCCCAACTCGGAGGTGCCCTTGATGCGGCCGGCTTTGCGCACGTCTTTGACGTGGCCTACGATCACTTGGCCGCGGCGGGCCACGACCCAGCCGTTCACGACGAGCGGGTTTTCCAGCACGGCGGTAAACTGGTCGCCGATCTGGTTGCGGTCGCTGGAAAGGTAATCATTGATGCGAATGAGAAGGATTGTTCCGGCAGGTACGGTCAGGGTTCCGGGGACCTGTTGGGTCGGCTGAGCCAGTGGCGCATTCTGGGATTGTCCCTCGGGTGGGTTTTGGCGTGGCCGGTCGTGCGAGTAGGGTGGCTTGTCGGCGTCCTGAGGGGCGTAAGTTGGCTTCGTCTGCTCTTGCGTTGGTTGTGGCGGTTGCGCTTGCTGCTGGCCAGGCTGTTGCCCCTGCTGCGGGTCTTGCTGGTCTTGTTGCGCGTAGGCCCCCGCACTGAGGCACAATGCCAGGGTTGCCGCCCCGGTTGCGTGCCAAAATCGCTCAAATCCCCTCAAGATTGCCGGGTGGTTCACCATGATCTTTTGTCTCCCTCAAGTTATGCTTCCCGCGAATCCTCCGGACCTCTCGCGTCCTGCCCGGTTGGATGGCATCCTTTCAACCTCGGGATGCCCAAGTTCTCTCCGCTGTACCCAAGGTAGTAACCCCGCGGCGGCATTTAAGTTGCGCGAGGAGATCCCTCGGTATCGTCAATTTTGCGCCGTTCGAATGCATCCCAATACTCCTCACCCATCTTTAGGAGTCCGGCAATTCCCAACTCCTGCCCATCGCCCCTTGAAAGCGTAAGCCGCTCCGCGCGCAGAAATAACTCGCGGTATTCCGTGTAATTCAAAAGCCCGCTGATGCGCAGCGCCACGGAATTGTCTGCCGACGTAGCCAGCGTCGCATCCGCAATATCAATCACCTGTTTGCATTCCAGCGAGAGAGCGCTCTCCAATGCGCTCCAACTTAACGATTCCTCACGCCACTTGGATTGGTAGACGGCGATCAAGCGAGCTTCCTCTTCGCGAGCAACGCCAGCGGGAACGGAGAATTCTCCCGGCCATACCGCATAGTGAAGTACCCGTGCCGATTGCACGCCATCGAGGCGCAGAAGAAACTGCATATCCAGCGGCAGGTTGTGGAATTCAAGCAAGTGATCGCTTTCCAGGTGCAGAGTAACCGTGCGCTCGAGCGGGTTGGATTGGATCGATACAATTTGCGCATCGTGCAAGCCCGCCCACAGAGAAACCTCCGGCACGCCGTGCGGCAGGTTCATCCAATCGACGATCCTTGATTGTTCTTCAGGCATGCATCACCGTTTAAAGCGAAAACGCGGGCAGAGTATAACCCGCACCCCGCCAAATCGAAACGCATTGTATAATCCTGCCTCTATTCCATCCATCACAGGAGGCGCCATGGCCGAGCCAACTTACGAAGAACTCAAAGCAAAAATCGCGGAAATGGAAAAACAAGGAGGCGGACGCCGCACCGGTGCGCTCGAATTTCGTGTCGGCGAAAAGGGGGGCGTCAGCGTATACGGCCTCGGGCGCTTTCCCGTCACGCTGTATTACGAACAATGGATTCGCCTGCTTGAAACAGCGCCACAGCTTCGCACGTTCCTCGAGGAGAACAAAGCCTCCGGAAAGCTGAAGCTCAGGGAAAAATAGTCTTCCATGATTCCCATTGACCGCGGAGGACGGAAGCTTGGCCCGCTCGAATCGATCGTTATGTTGCTCTCGCGGCTCAGATGAAACTGAGTCGCAAGTCAGCCATCTCTGGTTTCTTTGACCATCGCAACTTTGATGAGAACAGTCCGGCTGTCAGGAGGAGAAAGTTGAGCTGCAATGGATCCTGTTGACGTTTCGGAGGCACGTGTAGCCGAGATGATGTCCGGAGTCGCGGCATATATGCGCCAGGAACGAAATCTCTATTTCGCCGCGAGTGAACTGCTGGCTCCGGTATGGAGGACCGCCGTCCAGCCTTATTTCTCGAAGACTTTGCTTGAAACCGTCAGGACCGTAATTCTCAAGGGAGCCCGCATCCCGCCCCCGCCTTTTTATTCTGAAGCCATAGCCTTAAGCTCAGGCCATTTTCCTGACTTCGTGCATCTGGCTTCCGTCACTTACTTGGACATAATCGTTTTTCATGACGAAATTGCGCCTCGAACGCTCTTTCACGGTCTGGTTCATGCCGCGCAAATGGCCCTTCTCGGAATGGACCGTTACGCCGATCTTTACGTTCGAGGTTTCGTGAAGTCTCGTTCCTGGATTGCCATACCCTTGGAAGCTCAGGCTTATCAATTGGACGCCCGTTTTGCCGTGCCCTCGACAGCCATCTTCTCCGTAGAGGACGAAATAAAATCCTGGGCTGAGCAAGGCCGGTACTAGCCGGGATGGCCTCTCGTCAACATCAAGTTCGAAGTTCAAGCCGAGAAAGAGGAAGGCCCCGGGCGCCTGTGGGGAGGCACCCGGGGCCGGGGGGGAGTGACGAGGAGTCGAGGGAAGCTCGCTGCAGAGCTTGGTTACTACTTCGAAGATTGTGCGGCTAGCAGGCAGAGTCTCTGCAGCTCGTCGTACGTGAAAACCACTTGCTCACCTCGGTCACCATTTTCGATGTGTCCTAGGCCTGATATACGTGAAAAGCGCCGGATTTCTGCCATGGGGAGCCCCAGGAGTACTGCAGCCCGGTCCTCCGCTACTCGCTCTTGGTTGTTCATGCTCTCCTGTGGTCCCATCGCTTCCGCGGTTCATGGGAGCATGCGATTGTCCAAACTTCCGGAAAAGTAAGTCCTGTTGTTTCTGTACGAAAGCCTCCAGCAGGAGGGGTCCTTGCACAATGTGCCTACTTCCTTGCACAAAGAGTGCACGGATTTGGCACAGATCCAGAGTTGGCAGGAGGAGATGGTGGCTGACTGTCGACTTGAGTTACTTCCACGGCAAGGAAGAAAGGTCCACGTTCCCGCCGGAGTAGATTACGCCGAGCTTCGGAGCGCGTCCGTCGGGGCGTTTCGGCAGATTCAGCGACGCCACGACGCCCGGCTTCAGCAGCGGGGCAATGGCCACGGCGCTCGATGGCTCAATGATGATTTTCATGCGCTCCCAGACCAGCCGCGCCGCCGAAATGATCTCCTCCTCGCTGACCAGGAGGATGCGGTCGACATGGCGCCGCAGGATCGCAAACGTCCGCGGCGACAGCGATGCACGCAACCCGTCTGCAATCGTGTCGCTGGAGTCCAGCGATTGCAAAGTTCCGCTAGTCAGCGAGCGGTAGGCATCATCGGCGCGCTCCGGTTCGCAGCCAAACACGCGCACATCCGCGCAAATGCCCTTGGCGCCGAGGCACGTCCCGCTGAGCAATCCGCCGCCACTGACCGGCGCAAATACCGCATCCAGGTCGCCTACTTCCTCCAGCAGCTCCTTCGCCGCCGTGGCCTGTCCGGCGATGATGCGGTCGTCATCGTAGGGATGCACCAGGTGAGCGCCCGTTTCTCTCTGGACACGGCCGCAAGT
>Ga0137415_10002437_pt1 | contig 18527 bp, 17 predicted proteins | sample CZODoug3_1_1_16f_FD_183082 | JGI IMG/M metagenome (GOLD analysis project Ga0137415, IMG submission 183082) | Vadose zone soil fungal communities from Angelo Coast Range Reserve, California, USA - CZODoug3_1_1_16fungal (Hybrid Assembly) | ecosystem: Environmental > Terrestrial > Soil > Vadose...
CGTTCTGCGTCCGGAATGGAATTCCCAATCCCTGTCGTGTAGAACGTTAGTCATGACCGAGCGCAGGCGGAAAGCGTACCCGGATGTGTCCGATATCCTTGCGCGCAAGCGCGAGGGGGAAAAGATCGCTCGAATGGAGGCCCTGCGCGAGCGTCTGGCCCCTCTGAAGCGAGCGCGCGATGCCCGCCGAACAGCGCGAACAGCCAAAGCCAAGCGCGACGGCGATGGAGGCTGACCCGCCCGGCGAGGATCGATAGCCACGATGCAATGGAGCGATGAAGGCATCGTGCTCGGCAGCAAGCGTCACGGGGAGGCGAACGCTCTCCTCGACCTGATGACGCGCGAGCATGGCCGCCATCTTGGCCTGGTGCGGGGAGGGGCGGGCACGCGGCTCGCCCCGGTGCTGCAGCCGGGCAACCGCGTCGGCGCCACTTGGCGTGCCCGTCTCGACGAGCATCTCGGCCTCTATACGGTCGAGGGCCTCGACGCACGCGCGGCATCGTTCCTGTCGGTTCCGCACGCGCTCTACGGCGTGACCCATCTCGCCACGCTCTGCCACCTGCTGCCCGAGCGCGATCCGCACCCGCAGATCCACGCCGCGCTGGAGCGTCTGCTCGACGGCCTGCTCGATCCTTGTGAGGCCGCACCGGGCATCGCGCGCTTCGAGCTGCAGCTTCTGGCCGAGCTCGGCTTCGGTCTTGATCTTGCGAGCTGCGCGGCGAACGGCAGCGTGAACGATCTCGTCTATGTTTCGCCGAAATCAGGACGTGCGGTTTCGCGCCAGGCGGGCGAGCCGTGGAAGGAGCGGCTGCTGCGGCTGCCGGCGTTCCTCGCCGCCGACGATGTTCCATCGTCGCACGCGATCTCGCCGCAAGAGATCTCGCTACAAGAGATCTCGCAACAAGACATCGCCGACGGGTTCCGACTCACCGGCTTCTTCCTGGTGCGCTACGTGCTCGAGCCGCGCGGGCTCAGTCTTTCCGAAGCGCGCGCGAGCTTCGTCGCAGCGGTGTTGCGCGACCGCAGTGCAATCGCGGTGGGATGAGCGGAAACCGGGCCGGACGCCACGCCTTGAAGCGGCGCCCGGCCGGTCATGCGCTGGTTACCACCAGCGATGATGGCGATGATGCCACCGCCAGTGACGGTGCCAGCGCCAGTGTACCTGCTCGACCGAAGCGCTCGCCGCCTTGCCGATCACGATACCGTTCGCGGGGGCGGCCATGCTGGCCGAGCTCGCGACCAGGGTGAGACCAACCGCGGTCGCCGCGGCGATGAGGATTGCACGCATGCTCATTCTCCTTGGTTTCGGGCAGTCGCCGGCCGGGCGCCTGCCCCGATCTGACGTAGGCTGTCTGACGTAGGCCGTCGCGCGACCGCGGTCCGACTTCCGGCCGATGCCTCCGCTTCGCCCGATCGCGGCTGCCAGCGTCATTGCGCAAAGCCTATTCCCGCGATCCCGAACGGGACATGGCTGACGCATTCAGCGCTTGTTCATCACATTACGGAGGATTAATTCTCCGCCATGGGCAAGCAACTGATTCCCCCCGGCGGCGGCGACGTCGAAGAGGTGGCACTGCGGACTGCGCTCGAGGAGCGCTATCTGCAATACGCGCTCTCCACCATTACCGGCCGCGCGCTGCCGGATGCGCGCGACGGCCTCAAGCCGGTGCATCGGCGTATCCTCTATGGGATGCGCCTCCTGCGGCTCGACCCCGACGCGGCCTTCAAGAAGTCCGCCAAGATCGTCGGCGACGTGATGGGCAACTTCCATCCCCACGGCGACCAGGCGATCTACGACGCGCTTGTGCGGCTCGCGCAGGATTTCGCCTCGCGCTACCCGCTCATCGACGGACAGGGCAATTTCGGCAACGTCGACGGCGATAATCCGGCCGCCTATCGCTACACCGAAGCGCGCATGACCGAGGTCGCGCGCCTGCTGCTCGATGGCATCGACGAGGACGCGGTCGATTTCCGTCCGAACTACGATGGCCAATCGCAGGAGCCGATCGTCCTGCCCGGTGCGTTCCCCAATCTCCTCGCCAACGGCTCGCAAGGCATCGCCGTCGGCATGGCGACCTCGATCCCGCCGCACAACGTCGCCGAGCTCTGCGATGCCGCACTGCATCTGATCGAGACGCCCAATGCCAGGAGCCGCACGCTCCTGAAATACGTGGCGGGCCCCGACTTCCCGACCGGCGGCGTGATCGTCGATCCGCCGGAGGCGATCGCGGAGGCCTACACCACCGGCCGCGGCTCGTTCCGGGTGCGGGCGCGCTGGCACAAGGAGGAGACCGGCCGCGGCACCTACGTCATCGTCGTCACCGAGATCCCCTGGCTGGTGCAGAAGGGGCGGCTCGTGGAGAAGCTGGCGGAGCTCATCAACGAGAAGAAGCTGCCGCTGGTGGCGGATGCGCGCGACGAATCGGCCGAGGACATCCGGCTCGTCATCGAGCCGCGCACGCGCACGGTCGACGCCGAGCTCCTGATGGAGTCGCTGTTCAAGCTCACCGAGCTCGAGAGCCGCATCCCGCTCAACATGAACGTGCTGGTGAAGGGCCGCATCCCCAAGGTGGTCGGCCTCGCCGAGGTGCTCTCGGAGTGGCTGGCGCATCGCCGCGAGGTGCTGTTGCGGCGCTCGCGCTATCGCCTGCGCCAGATCGACCATCGGCTCGAAGTGCTGGGCGGCTTTCTCGTCGCCTATCTCAACGTCGACAAGGTCATCAAGATCATCCGCACCGAGGACGAGCCCAAGCCGGTGCTGATGAAGACCTTCAAGATCTCGGACGTGCAGGCCGAGGCCATCCTCAACATGCGGCTGCGCAATCTGCGCAAGCTCGACGAGATGGAGATCAAGACCGAGGACAAGGAGCTGCGCGCCGAGCGCAAGGAGCTCAACGACCTGATCGGCTCCGAGAAGGAGCAGTGGAAGCGGATCGCCGACCAGGTCAAGGACATCCGCAGCAAGTTCGGGCCCAAGACCCCGCTCGGCAAGCGCCGCACCGGCTTTGCGTTGGCGCCCGAGCACGACGAGGCCGCGATCGAGGAGGCGCTGGTCGAGCGCGAGCCGATCACGGTGGTGGTCTCGGAGAAGGGCTGGATCCGTGCGCTGCGCGGCACCGTCACCGATTTCTCCGGCGTCGCCTTCAAGGGGGATGACGGGCACAAGTTCGCGTTCCCCGCCGAGACCACCTCGAAGTGTCTCGTGTTCGCCACCAACGGACGCTTCTACACGCTCGATGCGGCGAAGCTGCCCGGCGGCCGCGGCCACGGCGAGCCGATCCGCCTCTTCACCGATCTCGAGCAGGACGCCGAGCTCGTCGCCGTGTTCCGCTATCAGGGCGGTCGCAAGTTCCTCCTCGGCAGCGCGCAAGGGCGCGGCTTCGTGGTGGCGGAGGACGAATGCCTGGCGAACACCCGCAAGGGCAAACAGGTGCTCAATGTCTCAGCGCCGGACGGCGCGCGCACGCTCGCGGTAGTCGAGGGCGAGCTCGCGGCCGCGATCGGCGAGAACCGCAAGCTCGTGATCTTCCCGCTCGAGCAGGTGCCCGAGATGACGCGCGGACGCGGCGTGCGGCTGCAGCGCTACAAGGACGGCCGCCTTTCCGATCTCAAGACGTTCAAGGCCGGTGACGGGCTCACCTGGGTCGACGCCGGCGGACGCGTCTTCACGCAGTCGCTCAAGGAGCTTGCGGCCTGGCGCGGCAACCGCGGCGATGCCGGCCGCGTGCGGCCCGACCGCTTCCTCACCAACAACAAGTTCGGCAGCCTGCCGGCGACCAACGGAAACGGCAAGGCGAAGGATTCGTAGGATGGGTGGAGCGCGCATCTTCGCGCGCGATACCCATCATCTCGCCCGCGGCACAAAGGTGATGGGTATCGCGCGCAAGAACGCGCTCCCCAACGAAGAACGCCCTCATCGCGGCGGCGACACGGCATGCGATGCGCGAGGCGGTGGAGCATGCCCGGCTGCTGGCGCATACCGCTACCCCTTCGGAAGCCGGCAAGTGTCCGATGAAGTGGTGATCTGCCGTTCAGCGCGGACCGCCGCCGCGCCTTAGCCCTACGCGCCGATGTCCCTGACGCGATGGTCGACGCGTCGGCATGAAGGTCATGCGGCCGGCTCGCGGAGAATCAGCTCGGCCATCTCGCGCAGCTTGGCGCGCTGGATCTTGACGCCGTTCGGGCTCTCGGTGGTCGGGAAGGCTTCGAGCGTGATCAGCCGGGCAGGGACCTTGTAGCGGGCGAGGCTTGCGCGGCAAGCGGCGAGAATGGCGGCTTCATCGGGGCGACGGCCGGGCGCGGCGCGGATGAAGGCAACAGCGACCCGATCACCACCGTGCTCGGCGGCGACGACCTGCGCGGCGACCACGCCCGGCTGCTTTTGCAGGAAACCTTCGATCTCCTCGGGATTGACCAGGAATCCTCCGAGCCGCAGCGAATCGCCAAGGCGTCCTTGATAGACGAAGCCCGGCGGTGCCATCCGGCACAGGTCGCCGGTGCGGAAAAAACCGTCCGGCGTGGTCGCGCCGGCGGTGGCCTGCGGATTCTCCAGATAGCCGAGGAACGCCGACGGGGCTTTGACGCACATCTCACCGGCGTCACCCTCAAGCATCGGCGCGCCGCTTTCGGGATGGCGGATGGAGATCTCCGCCTGGGGCGACACCGGCGCGCCGCCATCGGTCAAGCGGCGGGAATCCGGAGAGATCGCGAACAACGCCTGTAGCTCGGAACTGCCGTAGACACCGCGTGGCTTCAGGCCCGCTCGGTCGGCAACGGCAATCGCTTCCGCCGCGTTCGGACTGAAGCTGGCATAGCCCGTGAACACCAGGCTGTCGTAAGGCCGGCCGCTGGCCGCCTTGGCGATACGGGCCAGCATGTCGTCGCCCCCGACGGTGTGGGTCACGCGGTGAGTGCGGATCAGCCGGTCTGCCAGCGCCGCATCGAAACGGTCCATCAGCACGATATGCGCGCCGTCGGCAACACCGGCCATTGCCAGTGCGTTGCCGAAGGTGCCGCAGAGCGGCACCACCGCCAGCACGCAGGCGCCGGCCGGCGCGGTCGCAAGCGCGGCGGCGACGTCGCAGGCATGCCCCGCGATCGAGCCCTGGCTGTGCAGCACGAGCTTGGGACCGCTGGTCGTGCCGCTCGTCGTGTAGGTGAGACAAGGCGATGCCGCGCTTGCGAGGTTAGGCGCCGAGCCCTGCGCAGTGAGCGGCATAACCGGAAGACCGGCGATCCGCCCAGCGTCGGTCTTGCGGCCGATGATGGAGCGCAAGCCGAAGCTCCCTTCCGCCAATACCGAAGCGAGAATCCCGGCGAAATCGACGGGCGGAAAATTCGCGGTCGTGACCAGCAGCGAGGCATTGGAACGCTCCAGCAGATTCCTGACCTCGCTCGCGCGAAAGCGGGTGTTGATATGCACCGCAAGCGCTGCCAGCCGCGCACAAGCGAAGACGAGGGCGAGATAGTCGACGCTGTTGGGGAGCCAGAGCGCGACGCGGTCACCGCGGCCCACGCCCTCCCGTGCCAATTGACCCGCATACCCCTCGACCCGTGCCGCGAAGGAGCGCCAATCCGATGTGCCATCGGCGTCGGTCGCCGCCGCGCGCGTCGGGTGGTCTTTGACGTTGCGATCGAGCAGCTCGGTCAGTGTACCGGCGCGCATGCGAGCACCTTCATTGGAGTCACCGTCATGACGCGGGTTGCTCCGCGTCTCATTTCCTGACCAGCGGACAGCGCGATGCCGAGAGCGGCTGGAATGCTTGCTCAGCGGGGATCGTCGCAACCACCTTGTAATAGTCCCAGGGAGCCTTGGATTCCTCCGGCTTCTTCACCTCGACCAGATGCATGTCGTGCACCATGCGGCCGTCCTCGCGAATGCGAGCGTTCTTGGCATAGAAGTCGTTGATCGGCGCCGCCCGCATCGCCTGCATCACCGCCGCCGTCTCGTCGGTGCCGGCGGTCGCGACGGCATTGAGATAGTGCGTGGTCGCCGAATACACGCCGGCTTGCGACATGTTGGGCATCTTGCCTATGCGCTCGAAGTAGCGGCGCGACCAGGCGCGCGTCTCGTCATTCAGGTCCCAGTAGAAGCCCGCGGTCAGGAGCATGCCTTGTGCCACGTCCAGGCCGAGACTGTGAACGTCCGTGATATAGATGAGCAGGGCAGCGAGCTTCTGCTGCCGCGTGAGGCCGAACTCGCCCGCCTGCTTGATGGCCTGGATCATATCGGTGCCGGCATTGGCGAGGCCGATGATCTTGGCCTTGGAGGCCTGCGCCTGCAGCAGAAAAGACGAGAAGTCGGCCGTGTTGAGCGGGTGTCTGACGCTGCCGAACACCTTGCCGCCGGCCGCCTGCACGGCATTGGTCGTATCCTTCTCCAGGTCGTGGCCGAACGTGTAGTCGACGGTGAGAAAGAACCAGCTGTCGCCGCCCTGCTTGACCACCGCCTGCCCGGTACCGCTCGCGAGCGCATAGGTGTCGTAGGCGTAGTGAACCGTTTGCGGGCCGCAGCTTTCGTTGGTGAGGCGCATGGTCCCCGGCCCGTTGAGCATGATGATCTTGTTGCGCTGCTTGGCGACATCCTGCGCGGCGAGCGCGGTGGACGAGGCCGCCACGTCGACGAGCGCATCGAGCTTTTCGCGATCGAACCACTCGGCGGCCTTGGCGCTGGCGATCTCCGGCTTGTTCAGGTGATCTGCGACCAGGACCTCGATCGGCTTGCCGAGAACCTTCCCTCCGACATCCTCGACGGCCATCCTGGCGGCGGTCAGGCTCCCGGTTCCGGTGACGTCGGCGTAAGGCCCGGACATGTCCAGAATGAGCCCGATCTTCACGGCGCCATCCGAAATCTTGTCCGCGGGCTCCGCCAAGCCGGCGGCCGACGTTGCGAGCAAGGCGGTCAACGCCGCTGCGATTGTGTCGATCTTCATCGCGATCCTATCGGGCTCCCTCAGGCCAGCCCCTTTCGTCAGGTGGGCCTGCTCGCGTGCGAGAGGATATCACATCCCCTACGCGGCGCTGACAACGAATGTCACCGCTTCCCTTTCGGCTACAAACCGCACGTGGCAGTAGATCAAGGATCAGGCTTGATCCGCAGCGGCCTGCTGACCTCAGCCAACATCAACGCCGCTGATCTGGAACCGATGATTTGGCCAGATATCTCGCGACGAAATTCCAGTTCATTCGACTGTGATATTGGCTTTGGCGATCACCGGTGCCCATCGGTCATGGCTCTCCTTGATTAGCGCGGCCATCTGGTCGGGCGTGCTACCAAATGGCTCTACCTGCAATTCTGCGAGCCGGCGCTTGAGATCAGGAGACTGCAGGACCCTCGCGATCGCATCCGAGAGGAGTTGGGTGACTTTCTTCGGGGTCCCAGGTGGGGCGGCCATCGCCATCCAGGTATCGCAGTAGAAGCTGGGGAGCGTCTCCGCGAATGTCGCAACATTCGGAAACGCTTTCAGCCTCTCCTTCCCGCCCACCGCGAGCAATTTCAGCTTTCCGCTTTGAACATGCTGCATGCCGGCAAGCAGACTGTCGGCGAGAAGGTCAACCTGACCGCCAAGCAGGTCGTTCATTGCGGGCACGGTGCCACGATAGGGTACGTGCAGGATATCTACGTCGGCCCTGAGCTTGAGCGCCTCCATTGCCAGATGGCCCAATTGCCCCTGGCCCTGAGAGGCGTAACTCAGTTTGCCGGGATTTGCCTTCGCATGGGCGATCAATTCGGAAACTGAGTTCGCGGGCAGATCCGAACGCGCAAACAGAACGAATGGGTACGTTGCCAGCACGCTGATGGGCTCCATCGTGCGTGGATCAAACCGTAAATTGGGATTGAGCAGGTGGTTGATGCTGAAGGTCAGCTGCGGCGCGGTGAGCAGCGTGTAGCCATCAGCCGGAGCGCGGGAAACGCTTTCCGCTCCGATGTTGCCTGAAGCGCCGGTCTTGTTTTCGATGATGATCGGCTGCCCGAGTGAAGGCCTGAGTTGGTCTGCAACCAGGCGCGAGAACAGATCTCCGGCGCCGCCGGCTGAAAAGGGCACCACGATGGTGATGAGCTTCGTGGGATAGGGGGCGTCGGGCAGGGCCGTTCCGGCGCACGCCATGGCCAAGGCCACGGCGCCGATGCCGGCGATTGCGTGCCTCAGCATATCTGCTCCTCCCGCCTTCGATGTAGCATCTTCTATTGTGCTCAATAAGCATTTTTTTGCATAAAAAATAAGAGCATGCAATAGTAGGGCTGCATCGGGCCGCGCTGCGGGAGGAAGGCGGCAACGACCAATTCGCTGCACCGGCTGGCAAGTCGAACATCCGGGGGCGGTGTCCCGAGAAGTTCCTGATCAGCGTCGGCAATGCCGGCTACCTGCATTCCGGCTTCTTCACTGTCGGGGATCCAACAAATGAATGGCTTGAAATTGGTTTCGTATCATGGGGCGAACGGGGTTCGTACCGGGATCATCATTGACGAGTTCGTGGTGGACGTAGCGGAGATCACCGGGAAGTCCTCCCACACCGATACGATTCGACTGATCGAGGAGTGGGACCAGGTCGAGGAGCTCCTGCAGACGGCTGCGTCGCGCCAGGATCGCCGGCCAGGGATCCGGTTGGCTTCCGTTGAGCTGCTTGCGCCCGTGCCGCTGCCCGGCGCAATCTACTGTGCAGGAGCCAACTACTCGGACCATATCGCCGAGATGCGGGGTGGATCGGCACGAACCGCGGTGTCTGATCTACGGGCAGCTGCGCAAAAACCCTGGCACTTCGTCAAGTCATCCCACGCAGTTGTCGGCCCCGAAACCGCGGTGCCGCTTCCCGCCGGCGCTCAACGCGTCGACTGGGAAGCTGAGCTCGCCGTTGTCATCGGCCGGAAAACGAAGAATGTTGCGGCCGAAGACGCGCTTGGGGCGGTTTGGGGCTACACCATCGCGAATGATTTGTCGGCGCGCGACCTGAGCCGTCGAAAATCGTTGCCCGATGCATCGCCGTTTTATTTCGATTGGATGGGGCACAAGTCGTTTGATGGATCTTGTCCACTCGGACCTTGGATCGTTTCGGCGCGAGCTATTCCGGATCCAAACCGGCTGGGAATCCGCCTGACCATCAACGACGTCGAAATGCAGAATTCCAATACCGGCTTGATGATCTTCACCGTTGCGGAGCAAATTGCGCACCTCTCCCGCAACCTCACTCTCTGGCCTGGCGACATCATCCTGACCGGAACTCCATCCGGCGTCGGAGCTGGCCGAAACGTCTTTCTCAAGTCTGCCGACAGAATCACCATTTCAATCGAGGACATTGGCCAGTTGCACCATTCGATTGCCTGAACCGCCCACGCGGGGAGCCCGCTTCAAAAGGCGGCGACAGGCCCCCCGACACATCCAAGACGAGGAAGGCGCTATGTCGTCATCGCGGGAAAACCGGCCGCCTGTCCCGAGGACGGGCGCAGGAGAGTTGCTGAAAGGCCTCAAGAATAACGGGATCGATTTCCTCTTTGCCAATGCAGGGACCGATTTCCCCCCGATCATTGAAGCGTTTGCGTCTTTGCCCTCGGACCAACTGCCTGTTCCCGTCACCGTTCCGCACGAGACGGCGAGCGTGGCCATGGCCCACGGCTACTACTTGGTAACCGGGCGACTGCAGGCAACGATGCTTCATGTAAACGTCGGGCTCGCGAACGCTCTCATGGGCGTCATAAATGCTGCCAGCGACAATGTACCCGTCATCGTTCTTTCGGGCCGCACTCCCATTACTGAACATGCTCGCCCCGGATCACGCGCGACGCCGATACAGTATGGGCAGGAAATGTACAATCAAACGTCGCTGGTCGCGGACACCGTGAAGTTTCACTATGAAATGCGCTACCCTGAACAGGGCGGGATGTTGGCGACGCGCGCCGCGACCTTGGCCGCGAGCGAGCCAAGAGGGCCGACTTATCTTAGTCTTCCGCGCGAGCCACTCGTGGAGGCGGTTCAGGACACGCACGCGCCCACCGCGATGATACAGGCGTCCTCTGCGTCTCCCGGGCCGGACCTCCACGCGGTCGAGATCGCCGCCGAATGGCTGATGCGCGCGAGATATCCGCTTATCTTGTGCCAGCGCTCCGACACGCAGGGCCGCACCGCCGGTGAGATCGTACGGATCGCCGAGGAATATGCGATTCCTGTCGTGGAGCCTTTCACGATCCGCAATGTGATGGCCTCCGACCACCCCATGTTCCTAGGATATGAGGTGAAGGGGCCTCTCGCCGAAGCTGACGTCGTAGTCGTCGTCGACAGTCCCGTGCCGTGGATCGAGGCGCTGCATCGTCCGGAAGCAGGGAAGAAGATCGTCCATCTCGGTCCGGACCCGATGTTCGCGCGCCTTCCAATCCGGAGTTACCAATCGGATCTGGCGATCACGGGAGATCCCGCAGCAGTGCTTTCAGCGCTGCGCTCTGCAATGTCCCCGCGTGAGGACATGGTCGAGCGGCGTCGCGCGCAAATCACGGCAGCGTCGCTCCGGCGAAGGACGATCAATGCCGAACACGCGCGCGCAGGGGCCACAAGCCCCATGTCGGCTGAATGGATGAGCCGCTGCATCTCTGAAATCATGGACGAGCGAGCCGTGGTTTTCAGCGAGCTCGGCGTCGTGCCGGCCGCCATGGAGCTCCGCGGACCCAACCGTGTCTTCACGACACCTCATTCCGGCGGGCTGGGCTGGGGTGTCCCGGCCGCCCTTGGGGCGCAACTCGCGGATCGCGACCGAATGTGCATCGCTTGTGTGGGTGACGGCTCGTACATCTTCGCCAATCCGGTCGCGTGTCATCAGATTGCCGAGTCCTTGGCATTGCCAATCCTTCTGATTGTGAAAAACAATGGAACCTGGAATGCGGTGAGACGAGCGGTCAAGAATAGCTATCCCGAAGGGGCCGCGTCCCGTATGAATGTCATGCCGTTGACCTCGCTCGAGCCCGCGCCGGACTATACGATGATCGCCAGGGCAAGCCGAGCGTATGCCGAACGCGTGGAGCATGGATCTGACTTGCCAGCGGCCCTCGCCAGGGCACGGCACTTCATCCGCACTGAGCGCAGCCACGCCCTGCTCGAGCTGCGGGTCTCGCTTTCAGACGACCACTGATCGGTGTCGACTCGAGGATCGCCGCGCTGGCGCTCCGGCCTACTCGCGCGTCTTTCTGAGCGCCTGCAGCACATGCTCGGTGGTCCGCTGGATGTGCTTGCGGAGCAGCATTGCTCCATTCTTGTCGCGCGACAGCGCTGCTTCCATCAGCTGCCGGTGCTCCTTCGTAGTATCGCGCGGTCGGCGACGCAAAGATGCCGACAAGCGCCTGTATCGCTCGGACTGGTCGAAAAATCTCCCGCAGACGCCGAGCATCCGTTCCGAGCCGCATTCGGAGATCAGCGATATGTGGAAGTCTTTGTGCCGCGCAGTCCATTCTTCATTCCATTTCATGGCGCCGGCGGCAATCTTAGCTTCGATCAGGCTGAGCCGATGGAAGGCGGCGACGATACGGGCTTCCCATCGATCGGAGCCGTTATTCATCGAGGCCGCGAAAGCCCCCGGCTCGACGACGAGGCGGGCCGCGGTCAAGTCGACGAGATCCTCCGCCGTGACCGGGGCGACACGGAAGCCGCGGCGCTCGTCCGCGATGACCAGGTTTTCCGCGACGAGGCGGTTGAGCGCCTCGCGCAGCGGAGAGCTGGAAATTTGGTGGTCACGTTGCAGCACGTCGATCTTCAGCTTCGTCTCCGCGGGTAAAGAGCCAAGAAGTATGCGGTTGCGAATGACTTCGTAGGCCTGCTCGGACAGCGGCGTCCGGGCTCGCGTATCGATCTGGGTCTGGCTGCCCCCGTGGTCTTGGCTCACCGCTTTTTCTCCAGCTGACAGCGTTGCATCAGGACTTCCACGGCGACCCCGCTGAAGGCTGCGCTTCAAAACCGTGCATCGAATTCTGCAGCTATTGGAGCAGATTCTCCAGACGATGGAGGCTCGGAATCGAGCCACGGCGCCGGATGGCCGCACATTTCTGTTGCGTGAATCCGATAAATATGCATAAAAAGACTAAATATACAAAAAAGAGGGATGGATGCGCCTCTACACAAACGCGATCAAGATCAGCCGGCGTGGACTCTTGGGCGGAGTGGCCGCGGTCGGAGGGTCGCTTTACCTCGCGGCCGCGGACGATCTGGACATTCTCTATTCGGAGGCCAAGCGGGAGGGCGCGCTGAATTACTATGGAGGCGGCCCGACCGCGACGCACCAAAGGGCGATCGACGAGTTCTCAAAATCGTTTCCGGGCATCGAAGTCGATCTCGCGGCCGGCTTCAGCAATCAACTCACGCCCCGCATCGACGAGCAAATTGCCCGCAACAAGATGAAAGCGGACATCACCGTCTTGCAGACCATTCAGGACTTCGAGCGGTGGAGGCGGGCGGGGGTTCTCTTGCCCAACCGCGGGCCGAATTTCGATCAGGTGCTGGATACATTCAAGGATGCGGACGGCACCAGCGTTGGGGTGCGTGTCTACGCCCTCGCCTATGCGTACAACCCGGATCTGGTGGGGCCGGACGATATCCCGAAGTCCGCGCTGGATTTTCTCCGCCCAAAGTTCAGCGGCCAGGTCATATCGACATATCCGCACGACGACGACATTACGCTCTATCTCTACTACACGATTGTTCAGAAGTACGGCTGGGACTACATGCAACGTTTGATGGATAACAAACCGCGCTTCATTCGCGGTCATCTTGGCGTGACGCAAGAGATCGCGCGCGGCCGGGCAGCGCTGTCCTTCGATGTGTCCGCTAGTAGCGTTGTCTCAGGCGCCGGCGACGGTGCAATCAAGGTGACATTTCCCGCCGAGGATCGGGTTCCAATCTTCGAGACCCGCGCCGGGATTTTCAAGGGTGCGCCGCACCCCAATGCGGCGCGCCTCTTTGAGGCGTGGCTCTTGTCGAGAGATTACCAGTCGAGGCAGGGCGCCTGGTCTTCGCGCAAGGATGTGGCGCCGACCGGGGGCTTCAAACCGATCACGGACTACAACACGGCCAGTCAATTCCGCGACTTCATGCTGGATGAACCCCTGGTCGCCGATCTTCGCAAGCGCTTCGAATCCTACATCGGAGCAGTCAGCGGAGACCCGGTGCTCGGCGGAGGCGGATCGAACCGCTAACAACCATCAAGACTCGCTCCGAGAGCAGGAGGTGCGCCTGTCGGCGAAGCCGGCTTGCGCGTCTGAGCGAACTGGCCATTCAAGCGAGAGGATATGCGATGCCGGCGTCGGTTGCGGAAAAGGCCATCATCTTCTATCTGCGGATAGTGATGGCCTGGACCTTTCTCTATCCAGGGGTCCGGCAAGTGCTCTCGCCGGATTTCAGCGTTGCCGGCTTTCTGAGCCATACGAAGACATTCCATGGCTTGTTCTCTTTCTTCACGACGCCTGGCACGGTTCAGATCACGAGTGTTCTGGTGGCTTATGGCCACCTCCTGATCGGTCTGTCGTTGCTGGCCGGCCTCATGGTCCGGCTTGGTGCGAGCTTAGGCGCACTCCTGATGGTCCTGTATTGGATGGCCCATATGGACTGGCCCTATATCGAGAACAAAACCAACCTCGTCGTTGATCAACATCTCGTCTATGCGGGCCTGCTGCTCTATCTGGCGGTCGGGCGCGCCGGGCACGTTTGGGGCGTTGATGCCTGGGTCGAGCAGGGGCGTTTCGCGAGGGATTATCCTCGTCTCAAGCTACTTTTTTCCTGAGGCCGGCGCGATCCGCGATCGCGTCCCCGCGACTCCAGCCATGGGTCTGTACTCGTTTATCGCATCGGAGAAAGAGTGCCGTGAAGCGTTTGCTCCTCACGTTGTTCGTAGTCGGGGTCGTGAGTCTGTCACCGACCTCAGGGGGAGGTGGTGAACTGACGAAAGCGCTGGCGCCGGGCGCTGCCAAAATAGCTGCCGACGAGCCGACGCTCCGGCGGGGCAAATATCTGGTGGAATCGGTCCTCTCCTGCGGCAATTGCCACTCGCCCAGGACGCCCGACAATTCGGTGATCCCCGGTCGTGAGCTGTCCGGCGGCCGTACCTACGATACGCCTGCGTTCTATGTGACACCGGGCAATCTGACTTCGGATCCGGAGACCGGGCTCGGAGCGTGGACAGCCGAAGACGTCAAGCAGGCGCTCACCCGCGGTGTGCGGCCAAATGGCCTTCCGTTGGCACCGATGATGCCGACGGCCTTCTTCAAGGCCATGACCGAAGAGGACCTGGATGCTGTCGCGCTCTATGTGCTTTCGCTGCCACCGATACGCAACCCGACGCCGGCGCCGATCTATCGAAAAGAGTTCCACTATGAAGCCTATCCCGACGCGCAACGGGCATTCACCGGGCGCGAGGTGGCCAACGATCCGATCGCGCGCGGGCGCTATCTTGCCACCTTGGGCCATTGCATGGACTGCCACACGCCGGTTGTTGACGGCCTGACTGACTACGGCCGCAATGGTGGGCGGGGCGGCAAGCGCGTGGGGTTGGCCAGGGTCCTGGCGCCCAACATTACGCCCCATCCGACAACAGGACTTGGCGATTGGACCGATGCAGAAATCAAGCGCGCGCTGACCCTGGGAGTCGCCCGGGACGGACATCGTCTGCAATATCCCATGCCCTGGCCCTACTTGGCCTCACTCGATGAGACCGACCTCGAGGCATTGGTGCTCTGGTTGCGCGGCCTCCCGCCGAAAGAGTGAGAAGGCGTCGCATGAATCTGCTTCACCTGCGACGCATTATTGCGATGCAACCGGCTTCAAGGTTCGCAGGAATGCGACGAGCTTGGACAAGTCGTCTGGCGACATGGCGGCGTACATTTCGAAATCCATGACCGGTACAAGCTCGGTGCCGTCCGGTCTGACCCCGTGGGTGATTGCCCTCTTGACCTGCTCGTCGCTCCAGCTCGCGATCCCATAGGGATTTCCTGGGGTGAGATTGGCCGAGAGCGCGACGCCTCCTCCTGGCACCGCATAAGTATTGCCGCCGGCTCCGGCTCGGCTGAGATCAGGCAGACCGTTTGTCCGCGGTGAATGGCATTGAAGACAATGGGCGACAGTCTGTGCGAGATACTGCCCGTAGCGAAGGCTGTTCGCGTGATTCGGCTCCGCAACAGATGATACCTGCGGGAGGCTGGACACAGAGTTGGAGGAGGTAACTCGTTCCACCCTGTTCTTCACGGGCGGCAAGCCGCGCAGATAGGCGACGATCGACCTGACGTCCCGATCCGAAAGCTCCCGATAGAAAAAGACGCCCATCGGTGGCCGCACGGCGCTTCCATCGGGCCGCTTGCCGTTGCGGATAGCATCGACGATCTGATCGTCCGTCCAGTTGCCAAGGCCGGTCTCGGGGTCCGGCGTGAGATTCGGTGCATTGAGCGCCCCGGCACGGCCGCCTGCGAGTCGCATGGCCCAGTTCAGCTCTCCGTTCGCGTCACGCGGGGTGTGGCACGCCGCGCAAATCCCGATGGTGACGAGATACTTCCCTCGTTCCACTTGGGCCACGTCTGCTGCCCGGACGGCTCCCGTCATCAGCCCCACGATGCCCGACAACAAGACCGCTGCCGACAATGCGCAACCCGACGCCCGTGACATCCTCCTGCGTTCCCCGTTATGGATATGCATAAAGTGCCAGTCAGCGAACAGGTAGTCGATGTTTGCAAAGATATACATTGCGTAAAAAAACATTATATGCACAATCGATCCAAACAAGAGACAAGTGGGGAGGGGCGTCATGCCTCGTATTCAGGGCCGCGCGAAGACCATCAAGTCGAGCGTGCTGCAGGCTCTTCATGCATTCAGGCGAACGCATGCGCGCGCATTGACGGCGCCTGACGAAGGCCTGCCCTCGGACGAACGCGGTCAGCCGCGACGCAAGTTCGAGTCGTTGCCTGCGGCATTTTGGTGAGAGCGGTCCTCGCCAGTCGCGTCGTTCCAACCAATCGCACTAAGGTCAGCCTTTGCAGCGCCATCCTGCACGCTGCTGTGAATTCCGCGCCGTCGGAATAGTCGATCGGGGAGGAGGCGATGAAGGAGCTGGTCAGGCAGTATTTGGATCAAGGCATTTCCCGGCGCACGTTTACCACCGGCTTGACCGCGGCAGGCTTCTCTGCGGCCGCGGCGAGGTCGATGGCGCAGTCACTCGCACTGCCGACGGCAGCCACCGCTTCGGGCGGTATCCGCGAAATGCGCGGGACGGGCGGCGCCCTGTTCACGCAGCAGCTCAAGGCGGCGGGCGTCGCGTATATCTTCTTCAATCCGTCCACCGGCGATTGTCCGATCTACGATTCCCTGGTCGACGAGCCCGGCATTCAGCTCATTCAGGGCGTTCAGGAAGGCGCCTGCGTGGCCATGGCGGACGGCTACGCGCGTGTTTCGGGAAAGCCGGGCATCGTCATCGTGGCGAATATCGGATTGCCCAACGCGCTCACGCAGCTCGTCAACAGTTGGAAGGATCAGATCCCGGTCGTCGTCGCGGCAGCATCCGGTGGACAGGATGCGCTCGGCGGCGATGCAATGCAGGAATACGACCATATCGAATCGATGACGCAGCCGATCACCAAGTGGCATTGGGTGGCACAGACGACGGATGCGATCGCCGCGACCACGCGCCGTGCGCTCAAGTTCGCATCAACGCAGCCCTCCGGCCCGGTTTATGTGTCCTTGCCGGAGAATCTTCTGCGGACACAAGGGTCCGCGTCGATCTACGACGGTGCGCTGTTTGATGTCCCGATGCGCATCAGGCCCGACAAGCCCGACATCGAGAAGGCGGCGCGGCTGTTGATCGAAGCGAAGAATCCGCTGCTCTCGATCGGCGATGAGATCACCCAATGTCGCGGCGAAAAGGAGCTGCTGGAGCTCGCGGAATTGCTCGGCCTGCCGGTGTCGGGTCAGGCCAGCTCGCTCGGGTTCTGGTCGAAGCCGTTCCCGACGCGCCACCCGCTCTACATTGGCACCTATCTGCGCACCATGCGCTTCCCCGGCACAATCGACGTGCACCTCAATCTCGGTTGGAAGCACGGCGAGCAATACATGCCTGGCGCGACGCAGATATCGATCCGCCGTGATCCGGTGAGCCTGGCCCGCACCGCGCCGGTCGACCTCGGCATCGTGGCCGACATCAAGCTCGCGACGGCGGATCTCATTGACGCCGTGAACAGTCTTGCGACCCGGTCGCGCCTCAAGCAGATCGCCGAGGAGCGCGCTGCCCGCGTACGCGAGTACAGCGCGCAGCGCACGAAGCTCATCCAGCGGATCGCGCAAGATCACGCGGATGGCTCCGCCATCCGGATGGAACGGCTCGGGGTGGAGCTCGAACGGGCGCTGGAGAAGGACACGATCTACGTCTGCGACGTTGATTCCGGCAAGAACATGGACCCGTTCATGTCGTTTGGAGGCAGCGACAAGCAGTATGTCGGCACCGGCCCGAACGTGCTCGGTTGGGGCATGGCTGCAGGGGTCGGCGCGCGGCTCGCGGCTCCGGACCGGCCGGTCGTCTCTGTCGTCGGCGACGGCAGCTTCCTGTTCAGTGGCCCGCAGCCGCTGTGGAGCCTCGCGCGCTATCAGGTCCCGAACACGGTCATCGTGCTCAATAACAAGAGCTACAACAATGAGCGCAATCGCATCTGGATGAGAGGCGGCCAGCAGTTCAAGTCAGGACGCGACATGACCTGCTATCTCGGCAATCCCGATGTGGATTATGCCAAGACCGCCCAGGCCTTCGGCGTCGACGGCGAGAGCGTGAAAGAGGCCGCTGACATCAGTCCGGCATTGGCGCGGGCCAAGCGCGCCAACGTGGAAGGGCGCCCCTACCTTCTCGACATGAACGTTGAGCGCGAGGGGATCGGCTCGGCCTCCGCCTGGCATCCCGCCTATTCGGTTGCGGCCAGACGCACGCGGAAGGTTTGATCATGCGCCTCGCGCTCATTCCTGCCGTCGCCGCGGTGTCGGTCCTCGGCGCCGCCCCCGCCCTTGCCCAGGCGCTTGATCCATTGCCGCCGGGCGAGGGGAGAGACATCGTGGCCGTGGCCTGCACCCAATGCCATCCGGCAACGGTCATCACGACATTGCGGGAAGGTCCGCAGGGCTGGCGCGGTCATATCAACGGCATGGTGCTGCGCGGCGCGCAACTCACGCCCACGGAGGCGGACACCGTGGTCGATTATCTGGCGACGGTGTTCGGGCCGGGCGTGTCGTTGCCGCCGCCGGCGAAGGTCGACCTGCCGATCGGCCCGGGCAAGGACGTCGTGGAGACGCACTGCGCCGTCTGCCACGATCTCGGCCGCCTCGTCGGCGCCAAGAGATCGCGTGACGAATGGAGCGGCGCGGTCGCGAAGATGATCTCCTATGGCGCACCGGTGACGGCCGACGAGCAGAAGGCGATCACGGGCTATCTGCAGCGTCATTTCGGCAACTGAGCGCATGATTGCGGCGTGTGAGCATGAGATCGGGTATGCTGGCGACGAGTTCCCATTTCACGACAGAAGGATGTCCAGAGAA
>Ga0137415_10002438_pt1 | contig 18526 bp, 13 predicted proteins | sample CZODoug3_1_1_16f_FD_183082 | JGI IMG/M metagenome (GOLD analysis project Ga0137415, IMG submission 183082) | Vadose zone soil fungal communities from Angelo Coast Range Reserve, California, USA - CZODoug3_1_1_16fungal (Hybrid Assembly) | ecosystem: Environmental > Terrestrial > Soil > Vadose...
GGAGGCGACCGTCAATTGCACCGGCATTGCCGCGTGGGACCCTTCCACCATTTACAATGCCGGCGACAAGCTCGTCTATCAGGGCAATCTGTACCAGGCAAATATCCAGATATGGAATACGCCGCCGACTCATTGTCCGAGCTGCAACTATTATACGACCCTCGGTGCGTGCGGTGGAGGTGGTGCGTCGCCAACGGTCAGCATCACCGCGCCGGCCAACGGCGCCAGCTTTTCGACGGGCGCCTCGGTTGCCCTTTCGGCGAACGCCGCGGACAGCGATGGCTCGGTCGTCAAAGTCGAATTCTTCGACAATGGCACCAAGCTCGGTGAAGACGCCAGCGCGCCGTTTTCGCTGGCCTGGACCAGCACCACGGTGGCGGGCGCGCACCAATTGACCGCCAAGGCCACGGACAACTCCGGCAATGCGACCACCTCGGCCGCGGTCACCGTCAATCTCACCTGCGCCAGCAACTGCGGCGGCGGCGGCACGCTTCCGAAGCGACTGCTCATTGGCTATTGGCACAACTTCGACAACGGTTCCGGCTTCATCAAGTTGCGGGACGTCTCCCCCGATTGGGACGTCATCGACATCGCCTTCGGGGAGCCGGTGAGCGGCTCCACCTCACAGATCGGGTTCACCCCGTTTCAGCAGACGTCCACCGCGGAGATGCAATCCGATATCCAGATTTTGCACGGCCGCGGCAAAAAAGTCCTCCTTTCGGTCGGCGGTGCCAATGGCCACGTGGTGCTTTCCACGGCGGCCGACCGACAGAATTTCATCGATTCGGTCACCTCCATCATTCAACTTTACGGATTGGACGGGCTGGACATCGACTTCGAGGGCCAGTCGGTGTCGCTCAACGCCGGAGACACCGATTTTGCAAATCCGACCACGCCGCTGATCGTCAATCTCATCTCGGCCGTGCGCGCCATCCATGACCGCGTCGGGGCCGGATTTCTTCTCACGATGGCGCCCGAGACGTTCTTCGTGCAAATCGGATTTCAGTTCTACGGCCCCAACAACGGCAGCGACGCGCGAACCGGTGCCTTTCTACCGGTCATTCACGGCTTGCGCGATCTCCTGACCGTGCTGCACGTGCAGGACTACAACTCGGGCCCGGTGACCGCGCTGGATGGCCAGTTTTACAACATCGGAAATGCCGACTTCCACGTCGCCATGACCGAAATGCTGCTGACCGGCTTTTCCGTCGCCAACACCGGCAAGTTCTTTCCCGGCCTGCGCCCCGACCAGGTGGGCATCGGCCTGCCCGCCAACAACAACGCCGGCAATGGGTTCACCGCCGTCGCCGACGTGCAAAAGGCGCTCGATTATCTCATCAAGGGAAAATCCTTCGGCGGCCAATACGTTCTGCGCAACGCCGCTGGCTATCCAGCGTTTCGCGGCCTGATGGCCTGGTCGATCAATTGGGACCGCTTCGCGAACTTCGATTTCTCGAAGAACCACCGCGCCTACCTGAACGCGCTGCCGTAGCCCAACGGATTATTGATCGGTTCGCTACGACGTGCCAGCCCTAATCTCGGCCCGCGGCGCCCCCGCGCGATGGCGTGAGCTCTTTTTTCATGAAGATACGGGCATTTCCGGGCGGATTGCAGTCGATACGACCGAACGTTTCGTAGCCGAATTGTTCATAAAATGAAGGCGCTTGAATGACCATGGTGAACAAGACGACCATGAAGCAACCGCGTCGCGCTGCTTCGGTTTCCGCCATGGCCAGGATTTTGGTTCCGAGTCCATTTCCGCGATGATGGGCCGGGAGATAGAAATAGTTGATGAAGAAAACGCCGAGAGACGTTCTTCCAACCAGTCCACCGATGGCTTCACGGGTTCGGTCGTCGATGAGCAGCACGTCCAACGCTTTTTCGTCCGGTAAGTTCGTGCGCTCGACATTGTATTCGTCGAGCCCTCGGCTGATCGCATCTCGTGCCTTTTGATTGGGAAGGTCCACGAGGATCAGAGACAGGGCAGTTTGTTGTAAGTCGTCGTGACGCTGCGCGATGTCGTTCATTCGATGAAACTCCTGTTCGTGAAATTCGGACGTCGGAGCAACCAAGCTAGGTCATTTGCAGATAGCACACGCCACACGCTCCCGAAAGTCGCCTAGAGGCTCGAAGGCGGCAAGGTGAGCTGCCGAACGAGCTCGTGTTTACACTTCGACGGTCATCGAATCGTCCGTACCCGTGCACGAGCTCGGGCTCGGGCTCGGGCTCGATGGATTGCGCCTTCCAGCACGCGGCACTAGCCTGGGCGCGGACCATGACCCCGTCTTCCCGCAAAGCCCACTTGCTCGATATGCTTCGCGCCGAGCTCACGAGAGAGCTCGAGGCAGCCCGGCAGCGCGCGCAGGACGCCGCGGCGCATGCCACCCACGAAGAGAACCGACCCGAAAACGACAAGGATATGCGGTCCACCGAAGCGTCGTACATCGCGCGCGGACAGGCGGACCGGGTGCGCGAGATCGCGCATGCCCTGGCGCAACTGTCGACCATACCAGTGCGCGATTTGGAAAAGGGAGAGGCCATCGTCGTATCGGCCATCGTCACCGTCCGGCACGAGGCTTCGGAGACGACCTATTTCGTGGTACCGGCGGCGGGCGGTGCGCGCTTGCGCGACGATGTTGGCGAGGTCCAAACGCTGGCCACCACGAGCCCACTCGGCGCCGCGTTGCTCGGCCTCTCCGAAGGTGACGAAGCAGAGGCCACGATGCCGCACGGCAGAACGCGGATCACACGAACTTTCGAAATCGTGCACGTGAGCTGAGAGCCTGAGAAACGTAGCTCACGGCGTCCATCTTGAATGTATTGGACGACGCGACGTTTCCCCACCTTGCATCAGAGTGAGCGAAGACGTGCGCTTGTAAAGAACTGCAAGCGAAAGTCGGGGGGAAAAACATGATGACATCGAAATTGCTTCACACTGGTATTTTCACGGTCTTTGCGGCCTCGCTTGGCATCGTGGGTTGCGCTTCAGGAGACGCGGGAAGTTCGTCGAGCGATCAACTGCAAGGCGATCCCGCCGCGCAAGGCTCGACCGCAGCCGATCCGGATAGCTCACCTGCCAAATCTTTTTCGGGTCGCGCGGTCGCGGCGACGGTCAAAGTGGGTAAGCCGAATCGGCTCTCCGACTATTCGGATAACATTTTCGTGTCCGACACCAAACCGCTCTCGTCGAAGGGCGGGTCGTTGACCGCGAGCCTTGCGACGATCAACGCGGGCAACTTGGTCAAGGCGGGCGTTTTCAATGGGTCGACTCACGGCGTAGGCGACAGCACGGACTCGCGTGCGTCGGTGGCCAATGCTGTGCTCTTCCACGGCGGGCCAGTGGGCGGCCTTTTGGGTGACGTTCTCGGTGAGGACGGACATGGCGGGACCGCGGCCATCGACTTGCGGCAGATCCTTTCCGATCTCGGCGTGAGCGATCTGGTCGAAAACCTCTTCGGCAAGGGCGGCCCGCTCGAATTCGGGATCCATGCGGACGTGGTCGAGGAAGACGCGCGCGCGTGGTGCGACCACAAAGGGAATGCGCATTCGGCAGCAGGAGTGAAGATCCTGAACCTCTTCGTCAACGGAAAGCCCATCCGGGTGACCACGGCCCCGAACCAGGGCATCGATCTCGGCATCATCAAGATCGCCATCAACGCGCAATCGAAGAGCGACGATGGCGGCACCATCGACGCAGCCGCATTGGAGGTCAACGTCGCAGACATCGTGGACGTGAAGGTCGCCCGCGCAAGCGCCGGCGTAACCTGCTCCTACTGACCCACTCGCCTCTCCTCCCTCCCCCTCGGGGGAGGGCTGGGGTGGGGGGGGAGAACCACGCCCCTCACTCACTCCCGACGCAGTGGTGGCATGTGAAAAACCCATCCGGATCGTATTTCCGTTTGATACCGAGCAGCTTGGGATAATTCTCGCCCCAGAACGACTCCTGCCAATGGGGCTCGAAATAGTCAGTCTCGTTGAGATACGTTCCCGCGCCCGGCGTCGCATCGCGAAGGATCTTCATCGCAGCGCTCACCCGCGCCTTTTTCACTTCGCCCTCTTCACGATGCGGCTCGTGTCCACGCACACCCGGATATCCCTCGCCCTCGGCGGCCAAGATGGCCAGTGCGGCGGCTTGGTACACCGCCGGATTCATCGAGGTCTCGCGATCGCGCTGAATGGCCTCGGCGGAGGCGCCGGCTTGTCCTTTGTTGAAATGAAGGGTCACCGTCCAGTGCCGCGAAGCCTCGAAGAGCGACTTGGCGAACGACTTCGCGTGTGATCCGTCGAAATGATCCGCGGGTATCCACCGCGATTGGTACGTGTACCAGTACGTCGAGATCTCTCCTTGATCGCCTATCCACCAATACCGGTCTCCGGATTGCCCCGGCCGCGGGTCGCGCACCAAGGCCGAGGGGAAATGCTCTTGGATGTAGGCGCTGTTCCACATCTTGTCGCCGGGTATCTCGATGGTATCGATATGCACCGCGAAGCTCTCCGGATGCGCGTCGATCCACGTTCGGAACGGCTCCCATACTCGTTCGGCCTCCTTGGCCGTCATCCCCTGGAAGACCATCGCCAAATCGAGAGAATCGTTTCCTCTGACGCTGACTTGCTCTCCCCAAAATTCGTTGCTCAATCGCTCGCCGTAGAATCGGACGAAGTGTTCGAGGAGATCCGCGAACGCGGTATCGTTCTTGGCCGTGATGCTTCCGAGGACCTGTCCGAAATACGTCGGTAGCGGGTGCGTCATCAAGATCACCCTGGTCACCACGCCGAAGGTGCCCCCGCCCCCGCCGCGAAGCGCCCAAAATAAATCCTGATTTTGGCAGGCATTGGCAATTCGGAGTTTCCCGTCGGCGGTCACCACCTCGGCCTCCAGCATGCTCGCCGCGCCCGTTCCGTATTTCTTCGACCAACTGCCGAAGCCCCCGCCTTGCATGAATCCGCCCGCAGCCCCGACGGACGTGCACCCTCCGCCCTGCACGTAACGCGCGTGCTTCACCGTCACTTCGTCGTAGGCGTCCATCCAGCGGGCGCCCGCCTCCACGGAAACCGCGGGCGTGCCCGGTTGGGTATTGGGGCATCCGGTGCCGACGAACGCGTCGCGCAGGGTGACCTGACGCATCTCGTGGGTCCACACCAACAGCGAATCGGGCGCGTTCGAGCGTCCCAGGTAGTCGTGGCCCGTTCCTTTGATCACCAGGCGCAGTCCGTGGGCGCGGGCGAAGTTCACCGCACGCGCCACGTCCTCCGCGTTTTTCGCGACCACCGCGTAGGCGCTGGAAGCAGCCGTCCAGGCGCCGAGCCACCCTGCGGATTGCGTGCCCGCGGATTGGTCCTCGACATAAAATGGATTCTTCAACTGGCCGAGTACGGCGGCGCAGGCGCTGCTCGTCGCATCGGCCCTGCATGCTTCGAGAGGCGATTGGGGCACTTCGAGTCTGCCCGTGAGGCTCGCGCCCAACCGTTGCCATTCGTCCGCCGTGGGCCAGCACGGCAGCCCGGGCTTGCAGTCGAACGAGGAAGCCGTTTTCGGCACCTGGGGAGATCCGTGCGCCGCGCAACCCGCGGCGCCGAGGAGCGAGAGGAGCAAGGCCAAGAATCCACTGCGCATCGTCATTGGGGGCGAACATCCCACACTCGCGCCGGTGTTGCAAATTGCGCCAATCGAAGCATCCAAACGCGCCATTGCCGTGCAAAGTTGAATATGACGGGTAGGTTCGGAGTCCGGCGTCTGGGCAAGCCCCACCACCGACGCTTACTTCGCGACCACCGGCTCGCTGTATCATTGGGATGGACATGCATTGTCGGCGGTCACGCTCCCGTCGAGCAATACCGTCTACAATCTATTCAAAGTGTGGGGCATAGGCACAAATCGACCTAAACCCGCGTCTCAGCTTTCTCTCTCCCTCGCGGCGCGGCGGAAGAGCTGCGCGTCTGCGGCGACCGGGCCGGGACCGGCCACGAGCAACCACAGCATGAGGATGATGTAGAGGTAATCGTAAAAGCGAAAGAGCTTTCCGGCGTCGTGGAGCTTCTCGCCGTTGGCGACGAAAATGGCGACGATCATGTCGATGATCAGGGCAACGCACGCGGCGTCGGTAAGGCACCCGAACACGAGCAGCGCGCCCGCGATGAACTCCGTCCAAGGGACGAATTGCGCCACGAAGGGCGTCCCCGAGCCGAAGCCGAGCTCCCCGAAGAACGCGATGGTGCCGTCGTGATCTCGAATTTTGCCCCACCCCGATTGTACGAAGACGAACCCCAGGCTGCATCGTGCAAGGAGCGGCGGCAGCCAGCGGGCGCTGCTCATGAAGAGAGAAAATCGATCCTTCGTGGTTCGAATGGCTTCGAGCACGGCACCTCCGGTGGGCTCCGTCGGGTATAGACGACGGCCGCGCTGGATCATCGCGCGCTGCAGCGAACAGCTCCTTTTCGCAGCAAGCGGTAGCGGTCGCTCCTGCGGCAGCCCGGCAGACTCGTGTCCGCCGGGCTGCATGTCGAGGTGGTGAATTCCTACTTCGACAAATCGGTCAGGAAGCGATTCACATACGCCAGCGACGCGTTCGACGTCGAGCTGCACGTCGCAGATGTCGCGCCGCCAGGGCACGGCGTGTCGCGGTCGAGCGACCAGAAGTGAAGGCCGACCAGCTTTTGCGACCTTGCGAAGGCGGTGATGGTGTCCACATCACCCAGCGACACGACCTCGGTCGTCGAATCGTTCTGGCCGATCATCGGGGTCAGCTCGATCTGGCTGGCGGGGATGCCGTAGGTGAATTGCAGGTTCTGCACCGCCTGAATGGCAGACTGTCCCATGTTGCATGCGCCGTTCTGGACCACGCAGACCGAGGCCGACGTGCTGCCATAGTCCATCACCATCAGGTTGATGGTGAAGCGCGGCAGCCCCGCGCTCTTGATGGCCTTCACGGTCATGTCGCCCAGCGAATTGAGGCCGCCGTGGCTGCCGTCGGAGGCGCCCAAGGTGGCGAGCGTGAAGGAGAAGCGCAAATTCGGGAATTGCGATTCTGCGGTCTTGGTCTGCGCCACCAGGTTGTTGATGTCCGCTTGCGACTGGCCGCCTTCGATATCGTAGTCCACGCCGACCATGTGCGACGACATGTACTGATTGATGAAGCTCGTCATGCCCGATTGCGAAGCGCACCGGAAGACGCCGGCCGCACCGCCGGTGGAGACCACGTAGCTCGCGCCCGCGTGGTTGAGGGCCTGGATGTTGGCGCTGGCGAAGGCGCTCCTCGTCACCCCCGCCCAGTTCTCGCTGCCGCAATCACCGGTGGCGAAAGCCAGGGTGACGCCGCGGAGGCTGGATCGTCCGGGGATCAAGCCGCTGCTGCCCGTCAGCGGGATGATGGATCCGGTGACGGCGGTCCGCATCGTGTTGGTGTTGAAGTCCATGTTGACGGTGATGTCTTTGTACGGGCTGAACAGGATCCCGCCGGGCGGTGGCGGAGGAGGCGGCGGCGGTGGCGGCGGCGGGGCCGCGTCCGTCCCTCCACCGCCCGCATCGACGGCTCCTCCTCCCCCGCCGCTGCACGTTGCGGGACTCCACAAGGCGGGTACCGCCGGCGGTGACCAATCGGACTGGCTCGTGTGCGCTTGAAGGCACTGATAGGCATTTCCTTGAAAGAGCACGACCTTCCCGACGGAATAGGCGACACCGATCGCCCAATTCGGAGCGTTCGTGCAATCGACCGTCAGCGAGTCCTGAGTTTCACCCACAGCCGAGTCATTCGTGCTCGCACACCCGAAGGCGAGCGCTGTGGCGAACGTGGCGCCGAGAGAGAAAGAGACGATACGCTTCATTGCGGGGCTCCTTTTTTGAACGCAGCGGGAAATTAGGTGGCGAGCCGCGAGGCTCGGCCGCGCCCCCAAAGGCAATGGGAGTACCAATTGAATTTCGGCCGCATTCTGCCGAATTACGCGATGGATCGCGGTTCGGCTGGCCCGCACACCTGATCGCAACGATCACGATGACTGATCGCGACGATCAGGTCGATGGGCGTCCCGCGCAGGCAGCGCCGCGGCTCCGACCTGGATGTTTCCGCGCCCGCCTCTCGCGCACGCTAGGGCATGTGCAGAGCGAGCGAAAGCGGCACGCTGAACTCCGACGTCGATCCCGCGGGACCGGTCGCCGTCGCCGTGAAGAACGCCGCGGTCGCGCCGTCACGAAGCGGATTATGGTTTTGCGCAACGAAATGAAACATGGCATGGCCGGCGGCGTCGGTCGTCACCGTCGCGTCACCGAGATGGATTTCGCCTTCGCCCCGCCCCGCCGCATTCAGCGCATGACTCGCGAAAAGCTCGATCGTGAACGTGGCATTCGGTCGCGACGCGAGCGTGCCCTCGAGCGTGATCGCACCGTTCGGGGCCCAGCTCGATCCGGGGCCGAGAACCGGGAAGTTTTGCAGCTCATTTGCACCGGTGTCGCAATCCGGAGCACCGTCGGCGCACGCGGAGGCGGCGTCGTTCGACGTCACGCCGTCGACGCCGAGGTCGATGCCGAGCAGCGCGGGATTCGGAGGATCGGTGGTGCCTCCCGCCGAGGTCGGCAGCGACAGAATGGGTCGTCCGTTGTCGAAGATCCGATTCTGCGAGATCGTCGCGCGCGCATTACCGGTCGGTCCCACGCCCATCCGATTCCCGGTGATGGTGTTGTCCTTGATCAGAACGCCGGTGCCGCCCGTCGTGATGCCGTACGTCGAATTCGTGATCACGTTGCCGATCACGGTCACATCGTTCGCCGAGTTGAGCTGCAGGCCGTCCGAATATCCCGTGAATGAATTGTACAAAAACTGGATGCCGGTGTTGCCCGCGCCGGCGCATTCGACGCCTTGCGACCGTGGACTGACCGTGTTCGGGGACGATTGGAAGAATACGTTGTACTGGTAGGTCGTGTTCGACGTCCCCCGGGTGCACTCACCTCCGTCCCCGGTATCGTAAATGACGTTCCACTCGATCAGGTTGCCGGTCGACAGCCCGGTCGTCGCTCCGCCGGCCGGCGTGCCGTCGTCGCCAGTGATCAACACGCCCGCGGCGCCCACCATGTCGTGGATCACATTGTGATGGATCCGGTTGTCGTGACTGCGCAACAGCATGACGCCGATACAGAAATTGCGAACCTCGAGCCCGCTGATCTCGACATCGCCCGTGTCCACAATCGCGAGCCCCGGCTTTTGCAGCGAGCGCACATTCGGACCGGAGCCGACGCCGTTCTCCCCGGGGCACGAGGCGGTCGTCGTGACATCGACAATCTCGGATCCGTCGATGACCACGTCCGGACCTGCGCGATGGCCGCGGCGTTTGCCTTCGATGACCGCCGGCCCCGTGATGTTGGGCAACAGCGATTTCACCTTGATCGCCCACTCCTTGCGCGGATCGCCGGTCGGGTGGACCTCGATGCGGCTGCCCCCGCCCCTCGCATTGTTCTCGAGGATGGCCCAACGCAAGGTGTGCTTGGACCCATCGTCGTCGCTCTTGTCGACGACCAGCGTCGTGGCGTTTGCGGAAGCGACCGCGAACAGCGCGGCCCATGTGCTGAGCGGCATCTTTTCCTCCGTGGAGCCCCGAGGATCATGTTCTTCGTGGTAACCGGTGTCAACGACGGACCCGTGGATCGTGTCGATCTCCAGCTCGAGCAGGTATCCCTCATCGATCATGCCCAGCGTCTCGTTTGGTCGAACGACTTCGCTACCGCGCGATCATTTCGATTTCGAGCAGCGCGCCGCGCGGCAGTCCGGCGACGCCCACCGTGGTTCGCGCCGGATACGGCTTGGAGAAGTGGCGCGCGTAAACCTCATTGAAGGCGGGAAAATCCGCAATGTTCGTCAGGTACACGTTGCATTTGAAGACGTGGCTCAAATCGAGCCCGGCCGCCGCGAGCACCGTGGACGCATTCTTGAAAATTTGCTCGGTCTGCGCCGCGAGCCCCTCGGGCATCTGTCCCGTGCCGGGATCGGCCGCGACCTGACCCGCGAGATAGACCAGATCCCCCACCCGCACCGCTTGCGAAATGGGCACCTTGGCCGCCGTGAACTGCGGAACGTCGATCGCCTCGTGCCCGGACCCACCCTTCGCCGATCCCGACGTGACGGCCGCCTCGGGATGCGCCGCCGGCGCACGCTCCCCGGCGCATGCGGTGAGCGCGCCCGCAACGCCGATCGCAAGGGCCACGCGGAGGGCGGCCGCACGAATCGAAACCTGACGAATGGCGCAAGAAGAGAGGGCATTGTTTTGCATGGCCTCTGCACGGTATCGCATCAAAGACTTCGGCAGCAAAAATTGCAGGCGCTCGGAGCAGTGCCGTTGCTGTTTTTCAGCCTCTTCCCGCTACGATGATCGAGGTCGGCGCCCCCGAAACCGCATGCACCGAGAAAGACGTGAGGCCGGCGCCCTTGCACCATGGCTCGAAGTCAGTGCTCGCGAAGGATTCCCCTTTTTTCGTGGTGGCGAGCATCGTCAACGAAAACATGCGTGCGGCGGGGTTGTCGCCATCGGTCAAAAAGTCGTGGATGACGAGCTTTCCGTCGCGCTTCAGCGCGGATGCCGCTTTGACGAGCAACGATTCACAGACGGTGGGGCCGAAATGGTGGAAGATCTGACTCATCAGGACGACGTCGTAAGGACCCCCGAAATCGACGTCGAAGAGATTCCCCTCGATGTAGTTTACACGCTGTTCATCGACGCCGAATTGCTTTCCCATACGGCGGGTCTCGACGAGCACGTTGGGCCAATCGAGCAACGTCGCGCGGAGGGCGGGGACCTGCTTCACCATCGTGTAGCCGTAGGTGCCACTGCCGGCGGCCACGTCGAGCAACGTCGGCCTGTCGCGTGAGGCGAGCCATGGTCCCACGACGTCGTGGACGGCCAAGGTGCCCGGCACGGACATCGCGGTCGTACTCTGCGCGAAGGTCTCCCAAAATCGGAGCTGCGGGGTCTCGGCGTGCTCGGGCAAGGTGCACCCGCCTGCCTTGATCGCATCGCCGAGATGCGACAGGGCCTGCCACATGTAATCGGCCCCCATGACGTTCGCCAGCTCGCCGAGGTACTCGGGTTTGCCGGGCACGAGATGCTCCGCGGCGAGCGGTCCGAGCGCATAATCGGGGCCCTCTTTTTTCAACAGCCCGAGCGCGACCAAGGCATCGGCAACGATCCGCGTGGAGCGCTCCGGGCACTGGATCTTTTCGGCGATGGCCGCGACGTCGCGCGCTCCTCCATGAATCGCGCCGAACAGGCCGATATCGACGGCGCCCCTGAGGGCAGCCGAGACATGGTGCGCTTGAAACATTTGAAAGAGTGCTGCCGGACCCGATACTGCCTTTTCCATTTCGTGGACCTCCGTGTCACGGATTCATTCGATAAGCGCCTTGGAGCGCGTAGACATGCTCGCGCCACACCTTCTGATAGCGCGTCTCGTCGAGCAGTGGCTTTTTGATCATCGCGATGCACATGGCCATCTGCTCGGGCGTGCTGGCCGGCTTGCTGTATAGATTGAGCGCCAGCCGCGAAAAATCCCTCACCATGAAGTCGAATATCTGGTCGACGACCTCGCTCTCGATGCCGTAGATGCGGGCGTTCTCCAAGATCAACTGGGCGTACACCACCAGCGCGAACAGCTCGCCACCGGCGAGCAGGAAGTCGATGTCCTTCATCTGAGATTCGGTCGGCGGCGCGCTCGCCAACATCGCTTTGAACAGCTCCGCCTGCTCGGCGAATCTGCCCACATTCGGCTGGTCGAAGCCGGCGAACGCGCGCTTGTAGTCGTGAAACCGGATCTTGCTCAGGCCCTTGGCCGGCCCCTGTCGAAACAAGAAATCGTCGTTCGTCGCCTCGTCGCGCCGCGGCACCTCCGGCAGCTCGGACGGGAAGAAGAAATAACTCGGCATGAATTTGACGATCAGCGCGATATTGACGTGGACCGTGCCCTCCAGCTTCGGCAAGGCCCGGATGTCGATCGCCGCCTGGCCGAAATAGGTGTCCTTCTCGAATCCCTTGGCGGCGATCACGTCCCAGAGCAGGTTGATGACCTCCTCGCCCTGGGTGGTCACCTTCATCTTCACCATCGGGTTGTAAAGAAGGTAGCGCCGGTCCTCGGGCGACGCCGATCGCATGTAGTCGGCGGCGCGCAGCGCGAACAGCTTCATTGCCACCAGCCGTGCGTAGGCGTCGACGAACATCTGCTTGACGTGCGGGAAGTCGGTCACCTGCATCCCATACAACCGGCGATTGGCAGCGTGATCCATCGCCTCGTAGAGCGCGTGCGTGCACATCCCGATCGACGCCCAACCGAGATTGTATTTCCCGATATTGACGGTATTGAGCGCCGCATTCCAGGCGTCTTGCCCCTTTTCCAGAATATCGGACTCGTGGATGGGATAGTCGTGCAGGACGTATTCGGCCACGTAGTTCTGGCTCGAAACGACGTTCCGAACGCATTCGAATTTCTCGTGCTGCGAATCGACCGCGAAGAAGACGTACTCCCCGGAGTCGCCCAGTTTCCCGAACGTGGAGACGATGCCGGCGCGGTTGGCGTTGCCGATGTAGTACTTGCGCCCGTTGGCGAGATAGCCTCCGCCGGCCGCCGGGGTCAACTTCATCTCCGTCGAATAGATGTCGGCGCCGTGCTCCTTCTCCGAGAGTCCGAACGCGAAGATCGCGCCGCCGTCGAGGAGCACGGCAGCGCGGCGTTTGAGGTCTTCATTGGGGCTCATCCAGATCGGCCCCAGGCCCAGCACCGAGACCTGCCAGGTATACCAATATTGCAACCCATAGAACCCGAGGATCTCGGCGAACTCGCAGATTCGCCAGGTATCCCAGCGCGCATCCGCCGCGCCGTATCCCGACGGCGTGCAGATGGTGGCGAATATTTTTTCCCGTTTTACGAAATCGAGAAAATCGGAATACCAGACCCGCGCGTAATAGTCTTCTTCGAGCTTCAGCTTGCCCTTCGTCTCGAAGAACTCGATGGTCTTGACCATCACGTCCTTCGAGCGGGCATCGTGATACGCGCGGGTGTGGCTCTTCGGGTTGAGTAGGATCATCGCCCCCCCTCCGGTGAAGCTTTAGCGCTGCTATTGGTCGTCCCACTCCCACTGGTCGTCATTTCGCTGGCCATCCCGATCCCGCCGCCGGTGTCCCCGGCGGCACGCGGTTGCGTCGTCGACGATGGTCGCGAACGGCGTGTTCTTGATTCCGCCGAAGGCGATGTCGTCGATATCCCAACCCGCAGCGCCGACGCCGCCGTCGGTTGCCACGCGGAAGCGTACCTTCACCGTCTTGCCGGCGAGCGCCTTACCGAAGTCGAACGAACCGTTCGTGAAGGCTGGATAGCCCGCGGAGGCGCTGCCAAACGCGAGCCGGCCGGGCATCGGATTACCCGGATCGAGCGTCCCGTCGTAATGCGGATCGATACCGTAGGCCGACACGTCCTTCCACGTGGCGCCACCGTCCTCGGAGACCTCGAACACGCCGCCGTCGAAGAACGTATTGCTCGAGAACTCGAACTGATAGCGGTGCTTGAACGAAATGGTGAAGTTGCCCGCGCTGCCGACGGCGAGATCCGGCGAGACGAGCTGCTCGTCGGTGGTGGTGCCGTTGTCGTCGCCGTGCCAAACGTGGTTCACCGGCGTACCCTCGCGCGACCACGCATTGAACGCCGTCGGGCCGTTGTGCGTGAAGGTCCACGCGACCTTCTCGCTCTCCACGTTGTCGGTGGCCGACGAGTTCAACGCGTCGTCGTAGTTGTAGAGTGTCTCGAGGGTGTAGTCCTTCGTCTTGGTGAACGAGTCGGGGTTCGACACCGTGACCTTGATCGGCAATATCGCGCGCTGCGGCGCTTTGCGGCCAATTTTGACCTCGAACGTCAAGGTGACGACGTCCAGCAGCGGATCGATCTTCCTGATGGTGTCCTTGTGGCGATCGAACGTGATGTTCGGATCGGTCGACGACACGTTGATCTTGGTGTTCTTGAGGGCGAGCCACCCGATGTTCTTCACCTGGATGGTGAGCTTGCCCGTCTCGCCCGCATCGAGGTGCCCGTCGTGATCGCACGACCGCGCCTCTTCGAGCGTCAGGCTCGTGAGCAGTAAGTTGCCCACGAAGTCGAAATTCTCGACCGCCTCGTTCAGGGTGGCCGACGACGCGGGTGGAGCGATGGCGCCCGCGCCAAGACCGCGCTTCTGGAAGCCCTGGGCCATGGCCTTGAACTCGTCCGCCGTGCCGTCGGCAAGAGCCGCCGTGAGGAGGGCGTCGCGCTGCTCGGTGAAGGTCGGCTCCACCGGCGTGATCTTCATGCCCGCGACGAGGATGTTGGCGAAGCGGCGCTTCTTCTCCTCGAAGGTACCCGTGCCGGTCTTCTGAAAATTGACGTACGCCTCGAAGAGCGTCTGCGCCCAGATCTCGCCGACGTTGTGGACCTCGGACGGGTCGCTTCCGGTGATGGCCAGCGGCGCGGTGGTCGGCAAGGTGGCCGCCTGGCGCACGTGCTTGAAGGTAAACGGGTTCTTGGCAAAGTCCGTCGAATACGGCGCACGGCGGACGCCGTAATAGAGCGCGCCCTCGGGCGCGATGCCGGCGGCAGCGTACTGCACGCCCGGGAAGACGCTGCCCTCCAGCGGATCGCCATCGCGCACGGTCATCAACAGCGCGTCGAAGTCGGCCCAGCCCTCACTCATGCCGCCGCACGCCTGCGAGCCGCAATTGACGAGCCGGTGGTGCAGGCAGTGGCCCCACTCGTGCGCGACGACCGCATTGTCGATCGTGCCGTCCTGCTTGGGTGCCTCGAGCGCGCGATGCAGGGTGGCGGTCACGGTCCCCGCGGCGAGCTTGCTCTTCAGATCCGCGCCGTTTCGCGGGCTCAGGGTGAGGATCGCGAGCGTCTCCGTGTTCGGGATCGTGCCGGTGATGTTCGGCGCGCCCGGCGCGTTGTTGATCAGGATGACGCCTGCGGCGCCCGCCGTCTGCGCGTTTTGGAGCTGGGTCGCGAGGGTGCACGGAGCGCCCGTGATGGGGACGCGATCGATGAGCAGGATCTTGCCCGCGGCGGTCGGCGTTGCCGGTGCCTGGCAGCCAAAGGTGGGATTCGCGGTGCCATCGGCCGAGAGCATCAGCTCCTGCGTCACGTCGAACACCTGTTTGCCGGTGACCGTCGAGCCCGAGCCGTCGTTGAACGTGACGGCGGGGGTGGTCACCACCTTGTGCTTCATCGCCGGGCTCCACACGAACATCTGCATGCGCGGCGACCTACCGTCCGCCGGCGTCGACATGTTCGCGTTGTTCGCCTGGCCGAAGTCCGCGCCGTCTTGCGCCTCCGCGTGCAGCGGATCGCCCTCGACGCCGCCGCGACCGAAGTTCGAGACCTGCGCGACGCCCGCCGCCTCGTTGAAGCCCGAGTCGTACCAGTAGTCGTGCAGCCAGTTCGTCACGTAAAAGATCTGCGTGACGGCGGCCTTGATCTGCTCGCTGTCGGCATTCGGCTCCCTCGTATGATCGTAGACGCGATCGAACGTGTTCGCGCTGGTGGTCGTCGCCTCGATGTCCACGCCCGGGTCGAAGCCGTCGCCGATGGTGACGCCGGCGTCGTTGGCGATGTGCTGATCGCTGCGATCGCTGTAGGCGTGCACGTTGTTGCCCGAGGTGACGGTAGCGCCCGCAGGCAGCCACGGGTCAGCGTTCTTGTTGAAGCCGTTCATCGAGATGAGGACCGGATCGGCGAATGCGGGTTCCGCGTTGCCCGGCTCCGGAGCCTTGGTGTAGGGCGTCTGGTCGACGTAGGGGCCATCGTTCGGGATGTGGTTGCCGTTGGGATCCGCCCAGACTCGATAGTTGAACGCTTCGTTTGCGGTGATCGACGCCTTGTAGAGGAGCGCGCCGCTGGTCGCGTCGACCACGTACGCGTAGCCGTCGTCGACGACGGAGCCTGGCGCACGTCCGATGAACTCGACGTGGTACGCAGGCGTGAGCGTGTCGCCGTTGGGGAAGAGCACGCGCTTGGCGGTCGCATCGACCAGGCGAGGCGCGTCGGCGTCCGTGCTGACCGCGTAGTCGCGCGTCTCGCCGCCATTCTTGGAGCCGAGATCGCGCACGGCGGAAACCGGCAGCGATCGGCCGAAATGCGTGGCGTACACGCTGGCCAGCACCGACTCGGCGCTCGTCGCGAAGGTCAGCGCTTTGGAGCCCGCGGCCGCCGGGTGCAGGCTCGAGGTGAGCGACACCAGGTTCTTGGTCGCGTCGAGCAACACGCTCGCGCGCGACTGGAACACGGGCACGCCGTCGACCCGCTGCTCGAACCGCACGATGCTGCCACCCTTCGAGAGTGTCTCCGTGTTCGTCACCTGCGCGCTCTGCACGGCCGCCTCGGTCAACCCGAACAGCGACGCGTGCCGCGACAAGTGAACGCGCGCCGCGAGCTCCGGGCTCACCGCGAGTTGCGCGGGTGCGCGATCCGCTTCCGTGCTGCCCAGGATGAAGCGCGCGCTCCCCTTCGCGTTCGTCGACACCACGTGACCGAGCGGCCGACCCGCGAGCGCCGCCCGCGCCGCGCTCTCGTCCCCGGCCACATTATTTCCTGGAATGGAACTGGTCTGCGCGCTGTCGTTCGCACACATAGGCAAAGCGACGAGCACCGCACCCATCGCAGCAATGGCCCCGATTCGTGTCAAATAGGATCTCATCGTGACTCCTCGGACGCAGCGCAGGATCGTCTGCGGGCGCTCGCAACGCGTAAAAGGCCGTTACCGAGGAACACCCGTTGTCCCCGGCTCGAATTTGTAAGCTCAATCGCATTGGCTCGGTCCGAGTGGTCATCTACTCGGGCGAGCGCCCTAACGACGATTTTGATTCAAACCGTATTGGGCCTTTACGGAATCGTCGGCGTCGTACCACGAGTTTACATCGGGGTTAAGTGGCGACGTTCGCGTGACGAAAAAACGTACGAAAGGCCGAGGAAAGGATGGTGGCGTATTTGTAGTTATATGTAGTCATATATCCGCATCTCCTCTGGATCTCCTGGTGCCGTGGCGAAGCGACAGAATCAGGAAACGACGCGAGCGAATCGGCTCGGAGTCCGATTCACAACGACGCCGCGCGCGGCAATCGGGAGCATCGGTGACATGGGCAGCGTTGGGCTAATCCATATAGTCCATATCGCTCTTTTTCTCGTAGCCGCCAATCAGGAAAAACCCCTTGTCCCCATTGCTCTTCGACGCGTGCACCAGGATGTCGATCGCCTTGGTGGTCATCTCCGCGAGGCTCGGCTGCGCGGCCGGATTGTTCTTCACCCGATCGAGCTCGTAGTCGAGGTGCCCCTTCGGGCTGAAAATTCAGTCAAAATCCGTAAAGCAGCGCCGGATTGTCCACCAGGATCTTCTTGCGGATTGCCGCATCGGATGCCCACGTCGGCAGCAGATTCAACATGTGGCCATCATCGATCTGGTAGAGCGGCGTCACTTCTGTCGCCGGCCGGCCCGACATGAAGTTCGGATGGGGCCAGTCCGAGCCCCAGAGGATGCGATCCGGATTCGCGGCAATCAGCGCCTTGGCGAGCGTCCCGGCGTCTGGGAAATCCGGTGCGAGCGTGGAGGTGCGATAGGCGCCCGAGATCTTGACGTAAACCTTGCCCGAGTGCACCAGCTCGAGCAAATCGGTGAAGCCGGGCTGCTTCGCGCCGAGATCGGCCTTTGCGCCAGCAAAATGATCGAACACCACCGGCACGGGCGAGGCGGCGAGGAGATCCTTCATCGCGCTGACCATGGCCAGGTTGGTGTACATCTGGATGTGCCACTTGCGGCGTTGGACGCGTTGGACGGCCGCCTGGAAGCGCGCTCGGCCGACCGCCGGATCGGTGGTGCCACCGGTGGCAAGATTGAGCCGGATGCCGCGGAAGCCCGCCTGCCCCAGGGCGTCGAGCGCGCTCTCTGGCGTCTTGTCGTCGATGACCGCGACACCGCGCGCATCCTTGCCGCGCGCCTTCATGCCGTAGATCGTGGCCGAGTTGTCGGTGCCGTAGACGCTCGGCGTCACGATCACCACGCGCTGAATGTGCAGCGCCTTGTGCAGCGTCGCCATTTCCTGGGGCAGCGCGAGCTCCGGTGTGTAGACGCGCCCCGCAAAGAATGGATAGACCGCCGGATCGCCGTGGATGTGCGTATGGCAATCGCATGTGTTGGCCGGCACCTCGAAGTTCACCGCCGTGGTCGGCTGGGACGCCTTGGCCAATCCCGTCCGCGCATGCGCCAAAACTCCGGCCGCGGCGGCCCCGACCAGCAATTCGCGTCGCGTTATCATGGTGTTCCTCCTACGGGTGGACGGGCGTCGAAGTTTCAATGCGCTGGCGCGCTCTCGAAATTACCATAGCGCGATCTTCGGCCATGCACCGACAAGCAGCGCTCCTACTTCTAAAACGGCAGGCCCGATGCGCACGGAGACGGATCGGCAATCAGCGCCCGGATGTCGGGTTTCAAGGCCGCGTCTGCGAGGCCCGAGACGAAGGTTTGCCACTCGGGCGCCGCGGGTG
>Ga0137415_10002439_pt1 | contig 18520 bp, 22 predicted proteins | sample CZODoug3_1_1_16f_FD_183082 | JGI IMG/M metagenome (GOLD analysis project Ga0137415, IMG submission 183082) | Vadose zone soil fungal communities from Angelo Coast Range Reserve, California, USA - CZODoug3_1_1_16fungal (Hybrid Assembly) | ecosystem: Environmental > Terrestrial > Soil > Vadose...
CCGCCGGCATGTAGATGCCCATGAACACCACTGCGACCGCACCCAGCGCAAACGCGATAGGCATCCCTGAAAACATCGCAAACAGGGTCGCGAGGCCGTAACTGATTCCAATTCCCAGTACGGTCATCGGCGCGCCGGCCCGCTGAGCGGAATAGCGATCTGCAGCAGGATCTGCACGCACAATAGCGTCATGCCCGAGGCCATCAGGCCGTAGGGGATCGCCAGCGGCGGCGACCACATTGAATTGGAAACCTGGCCGTCGACCCATGCTTCATGCGCGAGCGTCCATGATTTCCAGGCAAAGAATGCGCAAAACAGGAAGCTCGCGACATCGACGAGCCATAGCCTGATACGGTTGGCCATCGGCGACAGCAGTCCGACAAACGCTTCGATGCCGATGTGGCCGCGTTGTCCCTGCACATAGGCCGCCGTCATGAAGGTGGCGCCGACCAGCAGAAACACCGCTGCTTCGTCCTGCCAATAATTAGGGCTGTGGAACAAGGCGCGGGTCAGCACGCTGTGGCTGAGAATGACGCAGGCTGCGATCAGCGCGACGGCTGCGAAGACGACGATGATGTTGTTGCACAGACCAAGCCCGCGTTCGAACGTCGCCACGAGCGCATTGCCGGCCGCGACGTTCGAATGGTCATTTTGTTCCTTGAGCGGCCCATGCATCATGCGGAAACGTCGGATGCGAGTTTCAACAGGTTGGCCGCGATCGCGGTTTTTGCGCCGTAGTCCTTCCACGCGGTATCGCGCGCGATGTCGCGCCATTTGCCAACAGTAGCGATATCAAGGACGCTGACCTTGGCGCCGACCTTTTCATAGACCTTGGCGACTTCGATATCATCGTCCTGCGCGCCTTTCTTGCCGAACGCTTCCAACTCGGAGCCGACGGCCAGAATGACGTCCTGCTGTTTTTTCGGCAGCGCGTCGAAAATCGACTTCGACATCAAAAGCGGTTCCAGCATGAACCAGTAAGACGCGCTGCCACCCGAGGTCAGGGCCTTCGCGACTTCCTCAAGCCGGAACGAAATCAGGCTGGTGGAGGAGGTGAGACAGGCATCGCATGCGCCGGTCTGCATCGCCGCATAGAGTTCGTTGGATGGCAGCGACAGCACCGCCGCGCCCGCGGTCTGCAGCACCATATCCATTTCGCGCGAGCCGCCGCGAATCTTGAGGCCCTTGGCGTCTTCCGGGGCGACGACGGGGCGCGAACGGCTGGCGACGCCACCGGCCTGCCAGATCCAGGTCAGGATGATAATGCCCTTGTCGGCGAGGAAATCCGTCAGCGCCTTGCCGACCGGCTCCTTCTTCCAGCGCAGGCCTTGGTCATAGGTGGAGACCAGTCCGGGCATCAGGCCGATATTGGTTTCCGGCAATTCGCCGCCGGCATAGGGAAGGGGATACAGGCTGATGTCGAGCGCGCCTTTACGCATCGCCGAGAATTGCGCGTTGGTCTTGATCAGCGACGAATTCGGATAGATCTCGGCGGCGATCTCGCCGCCGCTGCGTTTGGCTACTTCAGCCGCGAATACCCGCGTCAGCCGGTCGCGGAAATCGCCCTTGTCGACCGTGCCGCCAGGAAATTGGTGGGATATTTTCAAGGTCGTCGCGGCGTGTGCCGTGCCGGTCCCAAAACGCAGGATAGCGGGCGCGGCAAGCGCGGATGCAATTACGTAGCGGCGTGTCAGCATGGATATCTCCCGGGGGTTGTACTTTTCATGAATGCTCGGGCCGACGTTGAGGGGATATTAGCCCTTCTTCGCCCGAATTTTCTCTAGTCTGATAGTTTGAGGCCCAATTCGGCGGCGCGCCGATTTGTTGCGGCGCACAGTTGCGGGAAGATTCGGCAGAAAGAAGACCGACCACCTATTTAGGTGGTTCAGCCGCCGGAATCATATCGAAGCCGAAGGCCGCTTCAAAAGCTTTTTTAAGCGACAGATTTTTCAAGTCGAGAAATCTTTCAAGCGATGGGTAACAAACGATGTCTCGGGATCGTTGTGGACAGAGCGGCATCAGTCGCTTTCAAAACCGGTTTCAAAGGGATGACCAACAAATGACCATCAGCACCCGCATTGCGCTCGGAATTTCGGCTGCCGCTCTTTCGCTCAGCCTGGCGCTCGCTCCTGTCGCCTTTGCCCAGGACAAGATGGGCAAGGATGACGGCATGAAGAAAGATTCCATGTCCAAGGACGCGATGAAGAAGGACACCATGTCCAAGGACACCATGAAAAAGGACGACATGAAGAAGGACGGCATGAAGAAAGATGACGGAATGAAGAAGTAAGCTTCGTTACGGCGTTTTGTCGCAGGCTCGCCTCAATAAGGGGCGGGCCTGTGATTTTCAGGGCGTGACCTGCCCCGAAACTTGCCGCTATTTCCGCTTCTTGCGGGCGGCATAACGGGCGTCGCGCGCGGCCTTGCGCTCGGCCTCAAGCGCCACTTCTCTTGCCGCGGCCTCTTCCTTTTCGCGCGCCAGTTGTGCTGCGGCCTGCGCCGCAGCCTCGGCATCACGGGCCTTCTTCTCGGCCTTGGCGGCCTCGCGCGCCAGCCTGGCCTTGGCCCGGTCGGCGGCCTGCGCCTCGCGCTCAGCCTGCCGCTGCTTTACCGCGGGATCGTCGAGACCCGGCTTGGCGCGAAATTTGTTCAGGATGTTCTGCCTGGCCTCCTGCGCCGCCTTCTGGCGGTCTGCGAAGCTGGGTTCCTTGAATCCACTCATTGAACGGGCCTTGTTGCTTTCATTGTTTGGGGTGAGATGATCGGTTTTCCGGTCAATATCGGCGCCGTACAGGGGGCGCCCGCCACGATCTGGAGCGGTGTACAGCCGCGCGGGCCGGGAAGCCATCGATTAATGGGTAAATCACACCAATTCGAGATGGGTAAAATGCGCTTCATGCCCCCCATTCAGCTGCACCCGTCGCGCGATCTTGCCCATTTGCTGCCACTGCTGCGTGACGCCGAGGAAGGCGATGCGCGTATCGTCGCCGCACTGAACGATTCTACGGTTATGGCTTACATCGCACAGTGTGACGGCAGCGATGTAGGAGCCGCAGCGGTCCGCTGGACATCCGATGACGGCGAAATTCTCTATATTGCCACTCGGCCAGCGGCGCGCGGGCAGGGATACGGCAAAGCGCTGATGCGCGGCCTCATCGATGAAGCACGAGCGCGCGGGGTCGAAGCTCTCAATGTCGGAACGGCCAACTCAAACTGGTCGGGCATTGCCTTTTACCAGAAATGCGGCTTCCGCATGGCTTCGGTACGCAAGGATTTTTTCGACTACCTGCCGGCGCCAGTGTACGACGATGGCATCCAAATGCGCGATATGCTCATGCTGCGTTTGAACGTGGCTGAGGCCGCGGCGCGATAAGGCTGCGGATGATGTCGCTGCGGCGCTGTGCCTCATGTGCCGCCAGCTTGTCCCGGGCACGCTCGTCGATCAGCAATTTGATGAGAGCGAGCCGCTTCGGTTCGTCGACCGCTTCGGCGAGCAATTTGCGGTAACGCGGATAATCGAATCCCGAATCCTGCTGATTCATAGCCGCGCCCCCATCCGAATCCCCGAACAGACTGTTCCGGAACACCAACGGCCGCGCAATACGATTTAGGTTTCCCCGGCGCGCTGTCCACTGATCAAATGCTTGCCAGCGGGCAAAAGAGGCCGCCGGTAAGCTCGACAGACAGCGGATTCGGCGGCGAGCCTACAGCCCGCCAATTCCCGCCATAGGCAGAACCCGTTGCAGGATGGCCGCAAGACAGATCAGCACCACGAGCAGCTTTAGAAGATTTGCAAGTCGTCCATCCCGGACAAACTTGTCGATGGCCCAGAAGCAAATCGCGCCGACGACGCAAATAATCAGAATACCGATCAGAAGTGAAATCATAGCCATCCCCCTCATTGCGGCCCGCGCCTGAGCCTTAGCAAAGCTAACGCAACGATCTGGAACTGTAAAATAATGAGCTGGCCGCGGAACGGTCATCAGTCTTGACGGTTCATCCGATGTCGCGCCCGTCGCGACATCCAAGCCCCCGACGGCCTCAGTTCACCCCCCGCACTGAGGTCGTCACTCTACGGTGCCTATCTCATCGGCGGTTTGGCAGTTCCATTTGTTCAGTGGGGTGCGGATGTCCTTTCGTTTCCAGCAAGGACAAACGGCCCTCGATCGTCCTGATGACGTCGACAAGCTCCTGCAGGGCATCAGCTGCTTCCGGCGGCAACTCCGCCTGATCTCGGATCGCCTGGATCGCTCGTTCGGCGCGTTTCAGTTGGCTACTGGGCATGGGCAATCCTTTGATTGTTTCAACCAAAGGCGGGCGAGCAATATTGTTCCATTCCGGAAATAGTGATGTACCAAGCATAGAGTCGGGCCGAAATGGAGTCGGCGCTGAAATGCCTATCCTGCGGGCATCGCGTTATCGCCGTCGGTTCACATGATCAGCTCATCGACTCCTGGAGACGCACGGGACGGGTGGGTGCAGCCGGAGGATGATCGATAAGACGCCGAGACGCTGAACCAGTTGCATCTTTGTCACGACCAAGCTTGGAGGTGCCGATGAGCCCTGCCCATCATCCGGACGATGAGAGGTGTGGTCCTTGTTCGCGCCGCCAGGTTCAGCCGAAGTTTCCACTCGATAGGTCCCAGTCTATAACGCGGGACATCTCAAATAAGAACGCGACCACCGGCGAGCGGCAAGAGTGAAGAAGGACCTCAAACTGAATCGACCTCCACTGGGCTTTCACACAGGCGACCGTTATCGAACGGTTTCGGAAGCGGACATTCTCGAGATGTGCCATCTCGCGGGCTGGGCCTGCGAGCGCGGCGAGGGATCGCCGGGAAAGGCGCTGACACGCCAGGCGTTCGAGAACTGGATCGCGATGGGTATGGGTGTCCGGCGAGACGCTGATGGCGCACGATACTTCGATCCGGGCGAAGTGCTCAATTTTATCAAACAAACCGGATTGAACGGCAGCGATGCGTTTTGGACCGAGCGGATGGTTGGCACCGCCCGGCGGCTCGTGCTGGACTTGCACAACGAAAATCCGCGGAAATTCACTGTCGAGCTGCGGCGCACTTTCAATACGCAATCTCTGCCGGCAGGTGCCGCTTTGCGCCTGCGCATGCCCTTGCCGCTGACGTCAGAACATCTCGGTAACCTCGAGGTCAATCCGTCTGCCGTCGCCGGGGCACGTATCGCTGTTAGCCGCGGGCGGCTCGAAGTCCGCACACAGGCGCCCAGTGCGGGCGAAGTAACCATTGGCGCGACAGTAACCTTCACGGCCCGTCCGCAGGAACCGAATCGAGAGCGGTCCCAATCCAGTCTTCAGCCCGCCGATTCACTATACCTGCGATCGCGCGACGGCCTGATCGTCGTTTCTGATCGTGTGGCCGCCCTCGCCAATGCTCTGGTCGGTCCCGGCGCCGATCCACTGGTGACGCTGCGCGTCTTCTGGAACTACTGTCTCGACGAATTTTCGCAAGGAGCCATCCATTACGATCAAGTAGACTTGGAAGCGCCCGGCGACTGGCTGCTCGATTCTGGTTGGGGCGATTGTCAGCTTGTTGCCGCGCTATTCGCGTCGATGTGTCGGGCGCGCGGCATTCCGGCCCGGCTTCTCGGTGGTTTTTATCTTTATCGGGCGTGCCCCACGAATCATTATTGGGCCGAAGCGTGGATCGACGGCCAGGGCTGGACGCCATTCGATTTTGTCTGCTGGGAGTTGTCGGGCGGCGGCCGCGATCCGGCATGGCGCGATTACTTCTTCGGTCGCATCGACTGCCGCTTGACCAATCAGTGTCTGCCGCTCGATTTCACCGGTGCGGTCGGGGTGACGATTCCGCCGGCGTGGCACATCGTGCAATCAGCAAAACCAGACGGGGTGGCCATCGGCCTGCTCGATGTCGCGGGAACGCCTCTGTATAGCGATTTCGTTTCGGTCGTCGGTTAGAACGATCTATCTTTGGCTAGAGCACAAAGGCTTCGCCGTTGCTGCCGAATACGGTGACATTGCTCTCGGAAAAGCCATAAGGCGCCAGACCGGCGCGGATCTTCGGTTCTCGCCGCAGCAATAAGGCTCTGGAAATTGCGAGTTGATCCCTTAGCATGGCGTGGTGCCCATCATTCCAGGAATTGGCGCCGTGGCTTACATAGACATAGAGATGCGGCATGCCGCCCAGATAACCGACGCGGTTACGCTTGATTAAAGCTCGCGCCAGTTCGAGGTCTTCTCCGAGTCGTGCCGCATCGCCTTGTGTCGGATAGCGCAATAGCGCCGAGCGTTGCGCCATCAGTGTGCCGGGATGCGCAAGCGCCGGTGTCGCGTGCCAGTTGGTCCAAAACAGCGCGCGCTTTTCCGGAAAGTACTGCATGACTTCTTGAAGATAAACGGCTTCCAATGCGTTTTCGATCAGGACCGCGGCTTGCTTTTGAAGGCGATCGGGGTGGAAGCGATCGTCGTCGTCCCACTGGCAGACGATATCGCCAGAGGCGGCCTCTAGGCTGATGTTGCGCAATTGTCCCAGGTTGAGAACGCCCGGCGGTTCTACTATGTAGATGTCCTGTCGGTTCAGCGTGGCGATGTAGCCGCGAAGTGCCTCGCGCATCGGCTGAACGCCGCCGTTAATCACGACGATCAAAGTTTTGTTCGCCAGGGTTTGGCGGCAGAAGTCGTCAATGCTTCGCCTCGCCATCGTTAACCGTTCCGGCACCGGCAAGGTCACCATCAGGCAACTAACCGAGGCATCGGTCATCGCATCTACATCCTTTACAGTATCATTCAAAGCCGCGCCTCGCTAAAAGGACACGCTCGTTGTTTGTTCATTATGCGATAAATTTGCGCGACGACAGCAGCTTATCTATTGCTAGATTTGCAGCAGCATATTTATTGCTAGATTTGTCAATGGAAATTCGAGATTTGGAAATGATTTACGGTTTCAGACTACCCACGATTAATCCGCATATGTCTGGTGCGCGCATCGAATGTATCTATGCCGAGCCAGGCAACGCCCTGAAAATCGGATCTAAGCTTTTCGACCTCGGAGTGGATCTGAGTAGCGCGTTCGCGCAGGAGTGCCCGCCGATTTCTTTTTTTCGAGTTGTGCTGCGCGAGCCGGTGTTCTTGCGGAAGCTCAACGTGGCTCGCGGTCAACTGTGTGAACTCGGCGAACTGGTAGCGCTGTTCAGCAACGAAGCCGACGAGTCCCTAAGCGCCGCGCCTGTCCGTGATATCCGCCTCACCGTGGCGGGTATCATCCACCACGACGGCCTGTGGACGGGGAACGTAGCTTGATCGAGCTTCCTCTGCGTCTTGGCCCATTATGTGCCGACGGTTATAACATCTCCCGCTCAGGCATACGTTGGCTGATCCAGCCGGGGCAATATTGCCGCGCCAACCAGATCTTCGCCTATTGCAATATCAGCCTGGAGCCCACCGGCATACGCATGAGCGGTCCGCCGCCGTTCGCCGAGGAAATGGAGCTGCAGGTCGCTTTCGCGGCGCGGGCCGCCGGCAGGATATTAGGCGGCGCCGGCGCGGAGCGTGGTGGCTACCTCAGTATTCGCAGCGTCGATGTTTGGGACGCCGGCGCGGTCATCGCGTATATTGAAGCCGAGGCGGAGCCTGATGTCGATCTGGAAAGATTGCGTCTCTTGATGCTGGCAGGGCGCCGCATGACCGGCCTCGCCGACGTCCATACCGGCCTGCTGCCGGGGTGGCATGGCCGTACTCGCGGCTGGTGGTGTGACGAAGGCGAGATGCCTGTGTCGCTGCTCAGCCTCGGCATTTGTGATGCCACCGGCGTGGTTATTGGCGAGCAATGCGCCTTTGTGGAGATGTTTGAAGCCGCGACCGCGCCGACGCAAATGGTATTTGTGCCCGATCACCCCTTGGCGCCGGCGACACCGGTTCTGCTCGATCAGCTGGAGCGCAAACCCGCTCAGTTCCAGGCCATCGCAACCGATATGCATCGATTCCTGTCGGATTCAACGCTGGCTCCAACCGCCGACGATTGGATGGTCTCGGGCGCCCTGCTGTCTGTGCTGCAACGCTCGCCGATTCAGGATTCTTATAGCCTGCTGACCCCTTCGGGGACGGTGCGGACGGAGCCCGCCGATGCAGTGCTGCTGTCGCTAAGTTCGGAACCGCAATCGATCTTGCGTCATAAATCGCTCGGTTACCATGTGCAGATATTGCGGCACCATCAGGCGGCCGCCGGCCCCGTATTCCGCGCCTGGCTGGGGAGCGCCTTCGAGACAGTGAAGCGCTCTATCGATGACATTCACAGCGATTATTTACGGCTGCTCGATGCCATGCAAGCGGCGACGGGCGCGCGAGCGCTCGTGATCAATCGCATGTCGACTTCTGGCTATGAAGACATTTCAAGTTACTCGTTGTTTGATGCGCCGATGAGCGGCACGCTGTCGAGCATCGCCGCCAAAGAACTCAATCTCATGCTTCACGACATAGCCGAGCATCGCGATCTGGTCATCATCGACGTCGATGCGATAGCCGCGGATCTGGGTGGCGCCGAACATCTTCCTGATGGCATTCACCAGAGCGGGCCGATTCAAGCGGCATTGCGCGTCGAGATTCTGCATGCCTTGGAGGATCTACGTCCGAAAATGCAGCTCAAGTGATCTCGAACTCCACTTTTAGATCGGCATCACCATCACCCGCCGGAATAGCTTCATCCGCCCTATCACTGAACACTGCCAGCACCAGGCCGATGCCGCGCCAATCGCCTGGTTCGGCCCGCAGCTCGCGCAAGATTCCCGACTGACCTGCGCGCACCTCTACTACAGCCTTGTGCGTTTCCAGCTCGACGATCAGATCGCCAGCCTCAAAGGCGGTGCCCGGCGTGCCCTGCCATTCGAGGATTCGGATCTCATCTACTCCCGGCACGGCGGCCGGAACGGAAAGTTTGTAGATCACAGAAAAAACTCCAGTTCAATTGATCAGCGAAAGAATGCATGCCGTTACTGGCCTAACAAAAGATGTATGGCAGTAACCACACGAGCCGCGTCTGGGATAGTGGCCGCTTCCAGCACGGGGTTTGACGACACCGGCGCTGGCAGGGCGCCGATGCGCGCCCACGGCCGCATTCCCATGCATTCATAAAGGCGCGCCGCCACCTCGGCGCCGACGCCGCACGTCGTCTGGCCCTCTTCCAGCGTTACCAACGCGCCGGTTTTGCTGACCGATTGCGCCACCGTATTGATATCGAGTGGCGCCAGGCTGCGCAGGTCGATGACCTCGGCGGAAACGCCTTCGCCCTCCAGTATCAGAGCCGCTTCGAGTGCAATCCGAACCATGAAGCCGTGCGTTGCGACGGTGACGTCTGACCCCGGTTTCCGCACCACCGCCTGACCGAACGGAATGAAGGTTTCCGCATCCGGCACTTCGCCTGGAATAGGAAACAGCCGCTTGTGATCGATATAGACGACCGGTCCATCGCTACGCAAAGCGGTTTTCATCAGGCCGTAAGCATCGGCGGGCGTCGACGGCGCCACAACTTTCAGTCCCGGCACACTCATCAACCAGGCCTCGAGGCACTGCGAATGCGCAACCCCTTGGCCGAAGGCGCCTGCCGTCGTCTTGACCACCACGGGAGCCGTCAGCAGCCCGCCGGTTTTATAACGCAGTTTGGCGGCGTAATTGATGAGCGGATCGAAGCCCAGCATCAGGAAGTCCATGTAGGTGATGCAGACCAGCGGCCGAAAGCCCGACGCGGCCGCGCCGACGCCGATGCCGATGCTTGCAGCTTCGGCGACAGGCGTGTCACGTACGCGCGCAGCGCCGAATTCCCGGTAAAGACCATCGAACTCGCGGTAGGAGCCGCCGAACGCGCCGACGTCCTGACCAAGAATCAGCACGCGCGGGTTTTGGCGCATCTCTTCGCGCAAGGCTCGGACGTTGGCCTCGCGGAAATAGATCTTGGTGCTGGCAACCCCGTGGTCAGCCGACATGGTCGAGCACCTCGGACGCTTCGGGATAGGGCGAAGCGTCGGCAAATGCCATCGCCTCCGCGACGCGATCGGCGGCTTCACGTTCCAAGGCCTCGGCCTGCGCAATTTCGAGGTAGCCCGAGCTCTGTAAATACGCGACCTGACGGCGGATCGGGCACTGTGCACGTAATTCGGTCAAAGTCGCGCGGCTGCGCGTCTCGCGTGCCGTCGTCGAATGCGACAGCAATCGCACCGAAACGCATTCGAGAAAGGCCGGGCCGCGGCCTTCGCGCACGTGCCCGGCGGCCTCGGTTGCGGCAGCCGCGACGCAGGCCACATCCAACCCGTCGACCGTTCGCGTCCACATCCCAAAGGCCGCACCAAGATCCGATAATTTTGCCGGGGCAAGTGCTGCCGTGCGCGCCGTCGAAACCGATAGCTGATTGTTATTGCAAATGAAGAGGAGGGGAAGTCGCCAGCATGCCGAGATATTCAGCGTCTCGTGCAGCACGCCCGCGCCGCAGGCTCCGTCGCCGAACAGGACAGCGACAATGCCACCATCGCCAGCCATCTGCTTTGCGAGGGCAACGCCGGCCGCTATGCTGATATTGCCGCCGACCACGGCATGCGCGCCGAAAAAGCCCGATTCCGGGTCGGCCATGTGGCCGCGCCCGCCACGTCCGCGATTGGGCCCGGCAACCCGGCCGAGCAGCTCGGCCATCACGGCGCCAGGCTCGGCGCCGCGCGCCAGTGCCGGTCCGATCGAGCGCCCGCCGGTCAGCAACTGGTCCTTGTCGGTCAAGGCCGCGCTTAAGCCGACCGCGACCGCTTCCTCGCCGGACGACAGCAGCTGAAAACCATGGTCGGGACGTTTTGCCAGCGCCGTTTCAAAAGCGCGGATCAGCATCATGAGCCGCAAGGATTCGATTGAGTTCATCTTATCGCTGCTTCATGTTCGCTTGCCGATCAGCCGGACCACGCCTGACGCCAGCATGGCGAGGCTTTCCCTGGCGCCGCGCCGCCGCACCGCCAGCAGCAACTTCTTGAATGCTTCCAAGGGGGTAATCTGGCGCTTTAGCACCTGTTGGATCAGCCAGCCGACATGCGCTTCCTGATTGGTGTCGACGATGGTCGTCACCATTTGTTTGCGCCGGCCCTGGCCCATCGGCATCAGGTTCTTGGGCCTGATCTCCGGCAGCGCGAAGGCGGATTTGTATTGCGCCAGCACGGCCTGGGCTCGATCCTGCACGTCGAAGCTGGCAAGGGCATCGAGTCCGTTGACGACAATTGCCGTGGCCATGGCGTTGCCCGCCAGATCGGCCGCCTCCGCGCCCTCCAGCCTGTAGTCGGTCTCAAGTCGCCGCGCCCCGAGATCGGCAAGTCGGCGGTCGATGTCGATGACGAACGCGCCGCTCTGGCGCGAAATGTCCGCCGCCAACAAATTGAGCCGCCGGATGCGAATTCGGCGGCGCGAGGCGTTTGGTTCACCGGTTCCGATATGGCGCAACACGGTGCAGATAAATATGGGATCTCCGCGATCGCAGAGTCCGGCGTAGATTTTACGCAGCCGTGACTCGACATCCGTCCATGGCTCGGGCGCATCAACTTCCGACACCAGGGAAGTGACAAGAATCGAACCGGCGTCCGCGTTTTGCAGATCCGCGTATCCTTGAACGAACCGGCAATCGCACTTCCACGGCTTTGCACTGGCCTCGCCAAGCGCGTGAACGATATTGGCGCACGCGGCGTCGACAGCTGCCCTTTCCGCCAAAGACACCATCGCCACAATGGGAATGGGTGTTGCATTCATTCGACCGTCCTGGTTTTGGCCCAGCGCAGATGTGCCTCTCGCACCGCTGCGCGTCCCTGGAACGCCTTGCAGCGCTGTGCGGCGGCGGCAAGCTCCGGTAACGAGTGGATACGCGCCGCCTCCGGCAGGTCTGATCCGTCGGCGAGGCTCGCCCAAAGCACTGGCAGCAGAGCGACCTCGGCGGTGGGGTGAGCGGCAAAGAAGATGTCTTCCCAATGTTTGTCGGTGAGCGGATCGCGCCAGCCGCTTCGGTGAGTCATGTGGTAACTCCGCGCCTTGCTTCCGACCATTGACATGCCGCGCTGACACAGCCGCAGGGCCAGCTCGCGATGTTCATTATTGTCGAGCTCAGGGTTGAATCCACCGTTGTCGAGGAACGCCGCCCGATCAACCGACATGTTGGCGCCTGATGCCGCAGCCCACAAAACCGGGCAATCCGTCGCGGTAGTTAGAGCTTCCATTTCGAGTTCGAATAGTTTGCGCGGCCCGAACCCCGGATAGACGCCCGGCTGGCTGCGGTGATCGATCTCATGAAAACGGCTACGGATCTGCTGACGTGTCACCATCGCACGTGTGCGTTCGGTGGCCGACATACGTTCAACTCGCGTCTCTTCGCCCGGCTGGGGCGTGCCCACCTCGGGATCGAGAAACGGCCGCGTGCATCGCAAATTGTAGGTCGAACCACGCACGATGATATTCGTTCGTTCGCGGTGGTTTCCCAGATGTTCGGAAACCAGATCTGGCGCCGCCAGTGTGTCGCCGTCAAGGAACAGCACCACGTCGCCGCTGGCGGCCGCTGCTCCGGCATTGGAGGCGGCAGATCGCCCGGCGGGCGTGGCGTTATGAAGGGCGACAATGCTCATACCTTGCGCCATCGCGATGACGTCTTTGGTGTGATCGGACGAACCATCATTCACCACCACCACCTCGGGCGGCTCGCTTTGGCAGGCTAGCGAAGTGAGGGTCAGCCGCAGCCGGTCGGCTTCGTCTTTCGAACGAATGATCACACTGGCGCGCATGCTCATTGTGTCGCCGTATCCAAAACGCCCAGATCGTCGAGCACGCGTACCACTTCCTCGGCCAATAAAAGGTAACCTTGCGGCTTCAAATGGACTGCGTCGAGCTTTAGCGCGTCGGCGCCATGCCGTGCCACGATAGCGTCGACATCGATGATCGAAATCCCGGTGTCCTCGGACAGCCCGGCCAGGGCCAGGTTGAACTTGCGGATGCGGGTCGAAAATGTCTCGCCAACACCGGCATAGCAGTGGATTTGGTCGCCAGGAATAATCGGGGAGAGATTGTAGATCAGAATCGGAACCTCGCTGTGTCTGCGAATTTTCGCGACGACCGCCGCCAGATTGTTCAAGGCGGCGTCGACGCTGAGAAGCCCGTTTGCTTCGTAATCAGATTGCAGTCCGGCGCGGTCAGCTGGAGCCCATGCCTCGGCACCGCTCGGGTAAAACAGAAAGCCGTCGCGCCTGTGCCTCATAAGGCTTGTCGTCACATCGGGCTGAATTGACAGGATGATGGCGTTAGCGGACGCCGTGAAAACGGCGTCGCTGAACTGGCTTGCGAGCGAGTAGGGGCCGAGCGGCAGATCGCGGCCGGTAAGCGCTTGTGGCACACTTCCGTTGCACTCCAGCAGTGCGTCCGATCGGGTCCAGGTTTCATGCTTGATGCGCGCCAGACTTTTGGGGTGACGCTTACGCAGAACCTCATTGATGCCGTTCCACGACAATTCACCGCCAATCCGACAGAAATGGAGCGAATCCCGGACATCTACATTACCTTTGACGAATAACGTCAATCGCTTCACTAATCTCACCCAAGCAATATTCAAAAAACAAACGCGTCACATAGTGTGCCGGGCGGATTTTAGAGCGGCAAGCTTAAAGCCGCAATGGAAGAGCGATCTGAATTCGCACCGCTGCTGGAATCATCATGATGCCTATGTTCAATGCACCGATGGGACGGAGCGATCCGCGAGGTTCGGGCCGGGACAATCGGATTCAATCCTGATAAGGACTCAACATGGAAAAATTTCTTAAATTGTTTCTGACGGCCACAGCGATCGCGACTGCAGTCATGGTTTCAAGCGAACCCGCCTTCGCACGCGGTGGAGCAGCACATATTATGAACTCGCCCGGCTATCAACGGCGGCTTCAAGAATCGAGGCAGCAGGTGTTACCGTCCGACGTGCAGCCGTCTCCTATCAAGCGAGGCAAATGGCGACATCGGCATCACCACTGAGTTACGCTGCCGACGAGACGAAGGATTGCATTGATCGGCCGCACAAACCAGCCGCACTACCGTGTCAGCTCAGCTCCGGTTTTTTGAGCGAGACAATAAAACTGTTTTGGAAATAAGAGTGGCTTAGTTCGGCCGGTACCGAAAGGGTAGTAGGTTCGGACGATGAGGCGTGCGGTCGCCGGGACGGATTAGTTGAATGCGATCGCGAGCAAGCCCGTACAGAGCAGCAAAAGGCTGGCTGCGGTGATTGCGAGGAGTCCATCGGATACGAGGTCATGATTACGCATGGTGCACCTTTCACGCTGGATGCTGGTCCGAGTTTATTAAAGATTTCGGAATCGGCTTTTGGTTAATGGTGCCGCTTAGCAATGGTGCTGCGTGGCGCTGCGAATCAGGCCCTCGAACGATAGCCGTCATAGGCATGCGCGAGGAAGATGCTGGCGCTAACGAGTGCGAAAAATACTGTAACGGTCTCAATCATAGCAGACGTCCTTCGCCCCGCTTGGACGTAACGACAGGCCGCCCCGCACAGTCAAAAGGATTCCCCTCGGTGGATCGAAATCGGATCTGACTGATGATTTTGAGCAACAGCCACCCTCGGTAGCCCGCGTTGCAGCCACCCATGGGCTTATCTGATTTCAGTGGAACTTGCGCGGCCCTTTGCCCGCCGGCAGGCCTCCTGCGGCCGGGCAAGTTCGGATTGGCCTATGCGAAAATGAAAAACTCTGCTGCGGTTAGGGACACCGTCCCAAAAAGGAACGGCCCCGGCGCCGGGGGCACCTGGGGCCGCTTAACGGAACTCCCGACAAAGGGGGCTGGTTCCTAATCGGGTGTTCCGTGCGCTCGACACCGCCAAGCGCAGACCAGTTCAAGCCGCTCGGTCGAGAATCGTTCCCGGAACCTTTGCTGGGCCGGCGGCCTAATCCCGGATGACGACCTCGCAAGTCACCTGCCAATGCGGCGCCCTTTACGAGCGGACCGAATTCCATGCCGCACCGCGCGAGGCGGATAGTTTTGTTTGTCCCGCCTGCGGTTACACCCTGGAGACATTCAGCGGCGTTCAGGCGCCGCGATACAGGTTGATATCCGCCCCGTTGCGGAAACCGGAACCCTCTTCGGATTAGTGGCCATTTTTCCCGCGCGCGTGGTCATATTGAACGGCGCGAGCACACCATGGTCGAGTGTCGGCCATTGCAGTGGCCTGCTCGTGCGCAATGCTGGTGAGTGTGGGATCCAACGTTACTCGCCCTTCGCCCGTGCTGATCGCGATAATTCGAGATCATCTCCGCCGGAGTTCAAGGGAGCTGGCTGGGCGAACGCGTGTGTATGAGGGGCTAGAGTCATTCCAAGAAAACAGGCTCCGCCCGTTTTTATTGTGGCATCATTGCGGCATCCCGATATGCCGGTACGTGGCCGGCAGTTATCATCCGGACCAGAGCGGTGAGGGCGCCGGGACAGATCAGCTAAATGCGATAGCGAGCAAGCCAGAGCAAAGCAGAACAAGACCGGTGATGGTCACGGCGAGGAAACTGCAGGAAGCGAATTCATCGCGCATGGTGTACCCATAAAATTATCCCACCCATTGGCCGCGCGCCGCGTCCCATCGATGGCCAGAGGCTGCGCGCCTCCGCATTTCTGCGAGGTCTTTATCAGCCGAGCGACGAAGGCGCCACTCCTCCGCCATCTCGACCACGGGGTAAAGAAAAACCAAACTGACTACTAATCCCCACCACATGACCAAGCCCTCGTTGGTTGACCAGGGATTTTGATAGCGGATTTTTGTTTCAGGACTTCTTCGCGAGACAAGGAAAACGGTTTCGTCGGAACCTTTGAATTGCTTCGCTGCTGCGCGATGATCACGCGGTCGCGAATCGCAGGTAACCGCGGCACAGCTGTTAAACCAAAAAGACCGCCCCAAGGCGGTCTCTCCCAGCATCAAGTGAGTGTGAGACGTGAAGTAGCTCGCATTCGTGCGTCGCGGTTCGAGCTTGGCGGCTTCCATCGCGCTTAAAGAAGGTTTTAATTGAACAACCAAGGAGACGTCCCATGTTATCGCGTATCTAAACAAGAAGGACAGACCTATGAAACTCACGACAATAGCACTAGCAATTGCATTCACAGTACCGAGTACGTTCGCGCTTGCACGAGGCGGAATGAGCATTGGAAGTCACGTCACCCGCCCCTTCGGAGGCACCGCTGTCGGTGCGGCAGGCCGTATTGCAACCAAACCCAGGAATGCTACCGGGAATACGCTTGCTCCCATCGCGCGTGATCCAAGCGGATCAACACTAGCTCCGTCAGCTATGAACCGCGGCGGTTAGAATAAAGAAACCCCGCGACTTAGCGGGGCTACTGCCCAGGCAGATCGCGGATCGTACCGGCGTGCACATCACCATAGTAGCTGTGCCAGCATTCCTCGCGGGCGTTCGATCGGCGGCGGGTGAGTTCGCGAGATGATCCGATGAATTATCACGCGTTCACGATTGACAGCTTTACCATGGATGTATGAGGGCGCCCGTGGGGCGCTCGCGGCTGACGACACGCTTAGCGAGTTGGGAGAAGTACCTGGATTTCGTGTCCGCGAGACGCCCGACTGGAAATTGAGATTTGATCCCGAAACCGAAGCGATTTCACAAAAGCTTGGACGCTTGAAACAGCAGCCCGCCGGTTCACCCCGGAGGTTTATTCTTGTTGGATCAGGCAAGCCGCGACTTCTGTTCGAACTACCTAAACTTCGGGACCGTCAGTGGTGTTCCGCGGGGCCCAGCAAACGCTGGGGGAACGAACAATTTCGGGACGGCTAGGCGTGACGGTGGTAGCGGGGTTACCCTGGAAGCATTTTCCCACCCCGCGGGCCGTGATTGGCACATTTCCGGTTGCCGCCGCGCCTGCATGTTGCGCAAACGAGGCGGCAGGTGAGGCCAAGACCACCAAGAATGCGAAAGCGATTTTTACCGATGTGTTCGACAAGGGAGGGGCTCCACTATGATTCACCAGAACGCCGAATGGCGGCTTGATGTAGGTTCGCAATCCGTCGACACCACTAAATTGAAATTTATAAAGCATCTAAGTTTGGCCGTTCGAGCCGGGTTTACCCAGAAAGTCGTCGGGAACGACGGGTTCCCTCGGAACCTTCACATCACATCTGGGTTCGATTGGCGCCGGCAAGCGCAAGTTCTTTCATCCGGACGATCATCGGGCTGCGACGGCCGAGCCGCAACAGCCCCTCCCAAACGCGCTAGGGGCCCCAACCAGCTCGCCAAATCCACCGTGGACAAAGCCGCAAGCCTGGTTGCCGGAGCAGACCGCCAGCTGAGGCGGCCTTAGTCCGTCGACGCCGTGACAAGCCTAAGCCTAAAAAGAGATTTGCCGATTCGTCCGACACGTCCATGCGCCACTCTGGCATTTCGCCAAGTTGGGCTGCAACGTCGCGGGCCATATCGCCGCAAATCATCGTTGCTTCTTTGTGTGCAGCGCGTGTGTCCGGCAACCGGGTTTTTGTTTCACGGATACGCTCGAAATCGCGCCCTATGTTTGGGTGCATTCGGACGATGAGAGGTGAGGCACCAAAGAAACGGCCCGCGCTCGCGCAGGCGCCGAGTTGGGGCCGTCTTAGTTAGGGTTTGCTGTGCCGGCGCTACAAAGCGCGATGTCTGGCGCTATTGTCCGGGCGGAGTGTAAGCACTAGCAACTCGGGCAGCCTTTTCCGCGATACCTTTGAATTCGCTGGGCGTCCAAGCGCGAACTGTTTCGATTTTGGATATCGCGCCAGTCGCCGCAACAGCCATTCCCACGGCGACTGCATCCGATCCATCGGCAAGCTCGGAAACAAGCACAACGTCGTTTGAGCCCGTTGTGTTGTATAGCGCGACAAGTTTACCGCCGGCTTTTTCGATCAATGCTCTAACAGTTTCAGATCGATCCGACGGCTTATTGACGAGTCCCTTCACGCCGGAATGGGAATACGATGCATACGTGATGAATAAAGGCATACTTCTCCTCCCTGTTTTGAGCGTGGATTCTGGACGCGGAATTTTCCGCGGCCTGATCGTAGGTAATAGCACTTTGCGGAGCGATAAAGACGGCTTCGTCGACATCTGTTCGATAACGCTTGGTGACGACAGGAAGCCCTGCGGGCCGTCCCTGAGGCAGGGTTGCCGTGGCCGATGCGAGGCGAGGGTGTAAGCAGATATCACTTGCCTGGCATCGCCTCCGGACGCCGCTCTTAAAAAATGACACGCGACGCCGCACGATTTGCTGAAAAAATTGACTTGAGAAAAGCCTGGCGAGCAAACCAGGGAATGGAAAACGAGCCGCCATGTTGCGCCCGTATTGACCGGGCTATGGTGGACTAAATGGCCAAGCCCGAGAATAACCTGAGACCGAAGGGGTTTCTTTCGTGATCGGCCGCAGTACCAAGTCGACCCAATAAACCTCTCATCTCATTGAAATCATTGGCGATCCCAGCAGGATTCGAACCTGCAACCCACGGAGTAGAAATCCGTTACTCTATCC